>Ga0335072_10006780_pt1 | contig 16720 bp, 22 predicted proteins | sample Lox_Sample_21_FD_206725 | JGI IMG/M metagenome (GOLD analysis project Ga0335072, IMG submission 206725) | Soil microbial communities from Loxahatchee National Wildlife Refuge, Florida, United States - Lox_Sample_2.1 | ecosystem: Environmental > Terrestrial > Soil > Wetlands | place: USA...
CGGAATGAGGACAAGCAGCCTTGCATTCTTCACCTCGTATATATTCTTCAAGGTCATCATTCGGTAAATGGTATTTGATTAGCAGAACGTAGAAATTATGCGTACTTCTTCATCAGCTTCAGGTGCATCGAAGATGTAAATCCATAGATTATAACGAAGAATGAAAGGAGTATGAGCACCCATCCAACGAAATCCGTGTAGCTCAATGTTGCGGGAACGACGGTTGCCAGCAGGATGCCTATTATGAATAGGTATATCCCCCAGAAGACCGAGCTGAATATGTGCCAGCCTGCGTGCTTCTCCCTGTAATGAAGGTGCCTCTTGTAGGACAGTTCAGGGTCCATCATCACTATGCTTCTCTTCTGAGCCATTCCCTCACAGCTATATATGGCAGGAAAAAGGTTAAAAGGCTGACGCACCCGTTGGGAAAGGCATTTTATAACCCAAAAGCAAAGCAATAGCATGGCAAGAATGAGGTCAAAGAGGCACAGGCTCGAGCGAGAGGACATAGTCCTGAAGGAGAGGAGGAAGACCGACCAGGGCATCTTCGACACAGGGACGATGGTCTACCTGAGCAAGTTCTTCAACAAGCGCATAATAACATCGCTCAAGACGCCAATAGCCAGGGGCAAGGAGGCAGACATATACCTTGCGGACGCTGGCGACGCAGAGGTATTGGAGGGGGCAAAGCAGGTGATGATGAAGTTCTTCAGGATAGAGGCATCGGCCTTCATAAAGATGTCAAAGTACATACAGGGAGATCCCAGATTCGAAAGGCAGGTCGGCCGCAGCAGGGAAAGCATAATCAACACGTGGTGCAAGAAGGAGTTCGGCAACCTGAACGTTGCAAAGGGCGCAGGAGTGCATGCGCCAACGCCCTACATGTTCAACGGAAACATAATAGCAATGGAATTCCTGGGCGACAATGAATCGATATCCCCATCTCTAAACGACACGCAGCTTGAGAGGCCCGGCGAGGTCCTTGAGATGATCATAGAGGACATGAAAAGGCTCTACAAGAGCAGGCTGGTGCACGCGGACATAAGCGAGTACAACATACTCATTCACAACGGAACGCCGTATATGATAGATTTCGGCCAGGCGGTCTCGATCAAGCATCCAAACGCCAACGAGTTCCTAAAGAGAGACGTGATAAACATACTCAACTACTTTGCAAGGAAATACAAAATAAAAAAAGAGAGGCAAGAGGTCTACAGCTATATAGTAGAGAAGCCCAAGTGAGCCGTGGCGCCTACTTGCCGGTTAGGTCAGAGCGGCACTTCCTGTTTTCTCCCCACCGCGGCCCTTGTGCCTTCAGCAGTAATCCTCGGTAAGCGATGTGCTGCGCTCCATATCGGCGCCACGAAAGAAACCGCGAACGCTTCCTTGGTGTGACCTGTACCCTCACATATGCTCGTTGCACCCTGCCGGACCAGTGCACAATGCAAGAAATTTATAGTTCCACTTTCAAACTCCCTGCCTTCTTTTGTGAAATGTGCTTGCGCGTGCAACGAAACTGCGCTATGCCCTACTTGGAATTCCACTCTGGCTAGTTTTACTTCTGGTTCGGAATCAAATTCCTCATTTGTAACGCGAATCGCTTCCTCAATCATTCTCATTGCGCTTCGAATCGAACCTTTGGTATCACTCTGCCTTAGAAAAGGAGAATTTACAATAATCCCCATACCTCTATCCAATCCGCGAGGTGCAGATTCTATACGAATAAATGAAATAGGATTACTTCCTACGGCCTCGATAGCATCTCTTGAGAGCTCTTCTGCCCTTTCTTTTGAGTGCTGCCTTATCATATCATCATAAAAGAGCTCACTTTATCTTAATATTTATAGCTTACTTCAAGTTCTCCATCAACTTCACTGTCCTTCTCAACGCAGAATCAAGATCGCACTCCTTGTAAAGTGCCGAAACAAGCTTCGAGCTCATGTTTGTCGAAGGATTCCTGACTCCTATAGAACAGACATCCTTGTAACTCTTTATGGATATGTTGAAGGTGCCGAGCTCCTTAGCCATGGATATTATCTCGTGCTTGTCGAACCCTATTAGCGGCCTGATTATTATCGGCTCTATGCCGTGCTGAGAGGCAGTCATGTTTCCAACTGTCTGAGATGCGACCTGGCCTAGGCTCTCCCCGGTCACTATCGCAGTGGCGCCTTCCTTTTCGGCAACACTGCTTGCCAGCACGTAAAGGAACCTCCTGAAAAGGACGAGCTCGTACTTCCTTGGCGTCTTCAATGTCGCAGATTGGAAGACATACGCTGGCGCATAATACACTGGGCTCTTTTGATTATATCTTGAAAGTATTTTCAAAAGCTCCGACATTTTTGAAGATCTGGCCTCTTTATTGTTATTGAATGCATGCATGTGAAGGTAAACAAGTTCGAGCCCTCTCTTCATTGCATAGAAAGATGCAACCGGAGAGTCTATTCCACCAGAAAGGAGAGATACCGCCTTTCCAGAAGAACCGACGGGCAATCCTCCCAACCCTCGCATCTTTTCGCTGCAGATTAGCGTTCCATCTTTCATTACGTTGATCAGCAGCTCCTTTTCAGAGTCCTTGTCTATCTTGAAGCCCAAGGATTTCGACCTTTTTATGAACTCGCTTACAATCTCATAAGAATTGAACTTTGTGCTCTTATTCGACCTGCTGGCGACTATCCTTACCGTTACACTTTTCGGGACTATGCCCTTTGATGATGTAACTATGCTTTGAAGAGTGTTCTTCGATATGACAACTGGGGCAAACCACGATATCCCAAAGACGAAACGCAGCGCATCGAGCGCATTGTTTAACGATTTCTGATCCTTGAAATACAATAGGAACCTGTCCCTTTCATCCGAGACCTTTGGTCTTGACTCGTGCAACGCAACCTCTATGTTCTTCCTCAGCCTTGCTATGAACTTGCTCCTGTTCCTTCCTTTGAGCCAGAGCTCACCGAAGTGCACAACTATTGCATCGTATCTTTTCATAAAACCACAGAAAGAAAGCTATATAAACTTCAGGGCATAATCAAGAATGTAATCTCTGTAAAACATTAAATAATGGTCATATGAACATAATGCTAAGCATAAGAAGCTTCATCACCAACGCAAGGCACATAATGTATGTCAGCTACAAGCCTTCGAACGAGAGGTTCAAGAGAACGGCGAAGCTGATAATACTGGGAATACTGACAGTTGGAGGTATGGGCTTCATAATAGCGATAATAGTGTCCCTGCTCGTATACGGCAGCCTCTCCTTCGTGTGATTATGAAGATCACGATAGACACAACGAAGTCTGCACAAGAAAATGCGGACTATTTCTACAAGAGGTCCAAGAAGCTCATCCAAAAGAAGGCCGGTGCTGAGCATGCGATAAATGATCTTGAGAAGAGGCTCAGCCAAGCAGCCACCGCAACCGCAAAGTCGCAGAAGAAGAGGATAGAGATAAAGGAGAAGGAGTGGTACGAGAAGTTCCACTGGTTCTTCACCAGCAACAACATGCTTGTTATTGGAGGTAGGGACGCTCAGCAGAACGAGCTCCTCAACTCAAAACACTTTGAAGATAAGGACCTCTTCTTCCATGCCAACATATTCGGCGCGTCTGTTACAATACTGAAAGATGGCGCAAACTCTGCAAAAGAGGATAGGGAGGAGGCCGCACAGCTAGCCGCATGCTACTCCAGCGCATGGAAGGAAGGGCTTAACGTTGTTGATGTATATGCGATGAGAAGAGAGCAGGTTAGCAAGTCGACCAGCAAAGGCTCCATCGCATCTGGCAGCTTCCTTCTCAGTGGCGAGCGAGAATGGTTCAGGAATGTTCCGCTATCGCTTGTATTCTTTGTAAAAGAGGGGAGGTTGTTTGCCGTTCCCGAGATGGCTTTCTACAGGATGAAGGAGAAGGGTGAAGCGCCATCCCATCACACAATTGTAAAACAGGGCAACGCGAAGAAGTCAGATGCCGCAAAGAAGGTCTCAAAGGTCCTTGATTTCAACGACCTGGACTCCATAATGCAGCAGCTTCCCGCAGGCGAATTCAAGGTTTCTTAACTAATAAATATCTGGAAATACATAGCATTCTTGATATAAATGTCGGGTCACGCAGCCACAGCGACAAGAAGCAATCACGTAGGCAGGATTGTTGACGTACGCCCGGGCTACCCAAGCGATAAGAAGAGAGTTGCTGAGCTTGCGAAAAATAAAGAATAGGTAGAGTTTCCTCAGATAGAGCAGTGGTTTGAAAAACACAATGACGAGTTTTGTAAGACCAGGCCCATGTGGGTTGCCGTGAATGAAGAGGGAGAGATAGTCGGGTATCTGATAGCTAGGACAGATGCCGAAAGGGACACAAAATGCAGCAGGCTTTTTGTGCTTCCCGAATACGGCGAAAAGGTCAAAGTAAAACTGCTCGAGATGTTTGAGGAGGCCATACCTCGTATTGGAAAGACAAAGGTGCACAAGCATGTCTATGCCGGCAACGATGAAGAGATAGCCTTCCTGCAGCGGCAAGGCTATACGTTCGGAAGGTACAGGGGTGTTGAGCCCGGGGCAGAGGAGGTGGAAAGACAGCTCATGGTCAAGAAGCTTGAGAGTAAAGAGGAGGTTGTGATTGTATCGTACGTCCCAGAACCAGGTTCGCCCAAAAGAGCGGTCTATGATTATATTGTTGGGAAACTAAGGAAGTAACTGTCCGATCATCATTATGCAGGGGGTGAGATTTGAACTCACGAACCCCTAAGGGACCAGGCCCTGAACCTGGCGCGTTTGACCAAGCTTTGCAACCCCTGCACGCATAGTGTTTGTCTCTAATCCTTTTAAGCTTTTAAGCCGATTGGTTGGTTTGTATGCTTGTTGGAATAGTCGGCGCGCCGAACAAGGGAAAGAGCACTCTCTTCTCAGCGCTGACCATGAACGAGGTGGCGATAGCCGACTACCCCTTCACAACGATAAAGCCCAACCTTGGCGTTGCATACGCCACAAAGAAATGCGTCCACGAAGAGCTCGGAGTGAAGTGCACCGCAAGGAATTCGCTTTGCGTAAAGGGCACGAGGATGCTCCCGATAAATATCGTTGACGTGGCAGGCCTTGTTGAAGGAGCGCATGCAGGCAAGGGGATGGGCAACCAATTCCTCAATGATCTAGCAAGTGCAGACGCCCTGATAATGGTGGTTGATGCGAGCGGAAAGACAGATTCCGCGGGAAACAAGACAGAAGGCTCCAACCCGATCAACGATGTCAAGATAATCAACGAAGAGCTTGTGCAATGGCTCGCCCAGATAATCAAGAAGCACACGAATACAATATCGAAGAGGAGCGACGGTGCTGCAGCGCTCCACGAGGTTCTTGCCAGCATGAAGGCAACCCCTTCAGATATAGAAAAGGCCGCCAACTCTGCACACCTCTCAACAAACAGGCCGAACTGGTCTGATTCTGATATATACCTGTTCGCAAAAGAGCTGTTAAAACTTACAAAACCGTCCATAATAGCTGCAAACAAGTCGGATGTGGAAGGCTCTCAGAAAAACATAGACTCTCTTATCAAAGAATTCGGCAAAGAGATCGTTATCCCGTGCAGCGGCGCAATAGAGCTTGCACTGAGGAAGGCAACAAAGATAAACTTCATAGAGTACATTCCGGGTTCGAGCACCTTTTCCCTTTTGGATAAGGACTTATCGGACGATCGCCTCAACGCGCTCAAGCGCATGCAGGATTTCCTGAAGCAAAAAGGAACGAATGTGCAGGAGATAATCAACACCGTGACCTTCAAGCTGCTCGACAACATTGTTGTCTATCCCGTTGAGGACGAGAGCAAGTACACCGACCATTTCGGGCATGTACTTCCTGACGCGATACTGGTAAAGAGGGGCTCTACCGCGTCTGATCTTGCGGCTGCGATACACACGGATCTTGCAAAGAGCATGCTCTACGCGGTTGACGCTAGGACAAAGATGAGGATCGCAAAGGACCACATCCTAAAGGACAACGACATAATAAAGATAGTCAGCGCCGCAAAGCCGAAATAATCTAAAGAGTCTTCAGGTATTCAAAAAGTTGGTCATGCAACGAAGTTGTAAAGTAATTCTTTACCTCGGTTGGCTTAACCCATTTGGTCTCTATAATATCGTCACTCGCCTCGGCATTCCCTCCAACCACCTCACATAGGTAATAGAGGGATAAGAACTCTCTCTTCTCTGGGTAGGTCTTTGCAAAAACAAGCTTATCCACTTTAACATCAAGGTTAACCTTCTTTTTTATAATTCTTTTAACTGCAGAGTCAAGTTCCTCTCCATAATCTGGCCTACCGCCTGGAAAAACCCAGGTTAGCTCTTTTATATATGGGTCGTTTTTTCTCCTCCCGATCAGAACGGTTTTCGTTTTCTTATTGTAGATTATTCCCAAAAGGTTGACCAAGAAGACCCCGCGGTCAAACTCTGCCCAATTCTCCATGTTTATAAAACACACATCAAAAATATTTAGACCTTTCTCGAATTACCCAAAATAGCTACTTCTTAGGTCCTTTCCTTGCAGATGCGAGCATGCTCAGCACCGGGGTAAGCACCAGCACTATCGCTACGGGTATCGCTATCATGTTGAGCACGAACCCCTGCAGCGTGAACGGCGTCGGGAGCGAGGCCGGGCTCGTGTAGTAGATGAGCAGGTAGATTATAAAGATCGCAATCGAGTATATCGCCGCAACGTATATCGAATTAAGCAGCGCCTCCTTTCCTATGGTTGTGGATTCCTTCCTTACATGTGCAATCCTTGAGGCCAGCCATATCGAGACGATCAATGGGAGTATGAACGCGCCAGGTTGGTAGAGTATCATGTTTCCCGCAGTGGTCCACAATGTCGTGACTATTCCCAAAGAGGGTGCAAGCGGTGCAACAACAAAATCGAGGATCAGCCCTATGAAGAGTATCGCTATCCACAGGCCTATCGGCCCGCTTATCTCAACCTCCTCAACAACCTTCGGCTTTGCCATCCCTTCAAGTTCTTCCTCTGCCTGCTTGTAGGGGTCGTAAACCGAGCTCTCCGCCATAAGCACCGCGCCTCTTCTATATACCTCCAATAAGTCTTAAAAACACACAGCTTTTAAAGAATTACGCACATACTATAGTGGTCTTATGGCACTTCTGCAATCTCCACAGCAGTCAGCCGGAGTGATGAGCTTCTATGACGCGCCGACAAAGGGGCCGAAGGTCAACCCGAAGATAATACTCATCATAGTGGCTGCCTTCGCAATAATAATACTGGTGGCCAACCACTTCCTCTACATTTGATCAGGCGGCCTTGAAGACATCCCTTCTTATTTCGGTAACATCGCCGTTATCCGCCATTATGTAGAGCACCGCCCTGACACCGTCCTCGTCCACGCCGGTCTCTTTTGCTATTTCAGACACGCTGATGCTCTTTGCTCCGATCATCTTTCCTATCTTTGGAAGCGACTTTGTTATGAAGACCTTTGTTGCAACGTAGAATTTCTTGTTGAAGGCGCGCACCCCCACAACAAGCCCTCTCCTGATGCTCTCCTCTAGGGCGGAAGACGCTGCGGAGGCCTCGGTCTCGCTCCCTATCACAAGGTAGCCGTTGGTCTCCAGGGCTGTAAGGTATAAATTCTCTGGCTTGCCGCTCTGCTCCCACCTCTTCTGCTGCGTCGGAGCCGGCTTTGGCGCCTGAGTTTTCTGTTCCGGAGCCTTTACTTCAACCTGCGGTTTCTTGCGCATGAGGAAGTTGTCATAGATGTCTTTTGGTATCCCATATTTGTAGAAATTATCCCCTGCCTTCTTGAAGAGCGTCACAAACCTCTTTTTCAGCAGGTCTGCTATTGTCTTTTTCTCCTCGGCATTCAGCATCGAGTTTACCTTCTCCTTTGTCCTTTCGTTGTACCTGAGCGTGTCTAGCTTCTTCAGCAGCGCTAGCTCCCTCTCGTTCGGCACCCTCTGCGTTGACTGCGCCTGTACGGGGGCTGCCTTCCCAACTATCATGTCAGCTACGGCGCTCTTCTTTGCAACAATGTAATAGTTATCGTGCTCCAGGAAGTCGAGTTCGTCTCCCTCCTTCAGGTGCATTGAAGAGATCATGTCCATAGGAAGATAGACGACAAGCTTCTCCTTGCTTTTGTAGACCTTTGAGATTAAATCACCAAAGAAAAGAATTTTTAAACTCCCCCTGTATATTTATGGTATGCAAAGCTTAAAAGGATTGTCAAAAGGCCTGCTGACTACAGATTCGGATATAAGGAGGGCTGTTGAACCGATCTCGCAGCACTCCAGCAAGAAGTCGCACGGGTCGGTTCTCATAGTGGGCGGCAGCGAAGAGTACTTCGATGCGCCGCTGCTTGCAGCGTATGCGGCAAACAACGCAACCGCGGCCCTGCGGACCTGGTCCGGTTACGTGACGATAATCGCACCGCGAAATGCAGCGCAGATCGCCAGGGGGCTCTCAATAAGCCTGATTGTGAAGGACTCAAAAGGGCCGCACATCACCTCAAAGGACCTGGCCCTTGTGGAGAGGACTCTGCATGATACGCTGGTTATAGGTCCGGGCTTCACCGACTCTAATGAGAGCGCCGAGGCGGCTCTCAAGATTGTCGCAAACGAGACAAAGGCGGGGAAGACGATCCTGGTTGACGCGACAGCCCTGCCCGCCTTCTCGAAGAGGAGAACGCTACTTGGCAGCAATACGATAATAACTCCACACTATGGTGAATTCAAAAAATTGACCGGGATAGACCTAAAGGATGCACGGCTAAGTGCGCGAATAAGCGCTGCGACAAGCTTTGCCAGCGAGTGCGGATGCACGCTTGTGCTCAAGGGGCATGAGACAATAATAACGAACGGCAGCTCCTTGAAAATAAACATCTCTAAAACCCCGGCGCTTGCGACAATGGGCACCGGCGACGTCCTCTCAGGAATAATAGCGAGCTACGCTGCGTTGCACAAGAACCCGTTTGAGAGCGCTGTTGCGGGAGTTAGGACACACTCCCTAATAGGCGACCTGCTCTTCAAAAGGAAGGGCATGCACATAATAGCAAAGGACGTCATAGATGCGATTCCAGACGTTTTAAAAAGATTCGATGTGATTAAAGGCTAGGTATCATGCCTGATTCGCCATACGCGGGTTTGAAGGCGCAGCTTGAGGAATCTCTAGCCGGTGCAATGTCCCTGTGCGGCTACGATCCGAAACAGCTGGAGAACACGGTTGACATCTCAAAAGGAATCGGGGACTTTTCCTGCTCTGTGGCATTCAGGATATCAAAGGAGAAGAAGGTCAACCCAAAAGAGATCGCAGCCAGCATAGCTGGCAAGCTGAAAGGCAGCAAGATGGTAAAGCAGGTTACCGTTGACAACGGATACATAAATTTCCATATTGACAGGAAGGAATTCTCTGCTAGCGCGATAAATTACATAATCGCGAACAGGGAGAGGTTGGCTAGCACGACCCTTGGAAATGGCAAAAAGATAATAGTGGAGTACGTTAGCGTGAACCCCGTGCACCCGTGGCACGTCGGCCACCTTAGAAACGCAATACTTGGCGACTCTGTCGCAAACATATACTCGGCATGCGGCTACAGGGTCGAGCGCGAGAACTACATGGACAATTTGGGGCTGCAGGCCGCTGAGGCGGTCTGGGGCAAGATACACTCCGATCAGCTGAAGGTTCAGGAAGGACCGGAGAAGAAATACGACTACTCAATTGGGGAGATATACGTCGCCACAAACAGGCTCATCGCGCAAAAACCCGAGATCGCTGCAGATGTGAAGAGGACGCTCGCGCTCATGGAGCAGGACGGCACATACGAATCGAAGATTGCAAGGGAGATGGCCGAGAGCTTCCTTATGGCAGAGAGGGAGACCGCGTTCTCATACGGGATATATCAGGATGTTGTTATATGGGAGGGTGACATAGTGAGGGAGCATCTTCTTGAAAAGATGCTCGAGATACTTGAGAAGAAAAAGTTGACGAAGAAGCCAAGCGATGGAAAGTACAAGGGCTGTGTCATAATAGAGCTCGCCGACCTGAAGAACATTCCAAAGGAGCTCACCGGCCTGAGGGAGGACGCCAAGGTATTGATAAGGAGCGATGGTTCTGCAAACTACCTGGCAAAGGACATAGCCTTCCACATGTGGAAGCTCGGCCTCATAAGAAACAACTTTCTATTCGACAAGTTCATAGAGAAGCAGCCTGACGGAAAGCCGCTCTTCACAACCTCAGAGAAGGGCGAGAAGAAGGACTTCGGCGGCGCGGACATGGCGATAACCCTGACTGACACAAGGCAGAACTTCGAGCAGCTCCTGATAAAGGTCATATTCAATTCCATTGGAGAGGGTGAGAAGGCTAACGGCCTGAAGCACATCGGCTATGGCGAGGTGGACCTTGAGGGCGCAAAACTTTCCGGAAGGAAAGGCACATGGGTCGGGTACACTGCCAACGACCTTCTTGACGAGGCAAGGGGCAAGGTGATAACAGCGATAAAGCCAAATGAGGAGATAAACGATGAAGAGAGGGAGAGGATCGCAGAAAAGGTCGCGATCGGCGCGATAAAATTCGAGTTCCTGAAGATCTCTCCCGAGAGGAAGATAATATTCTCATGGGATAGGGCGCTCAGTTTTGAAGGAAACTCTGGCCCATACTGCCAGTACACATACGCAAGGGCCACAAGGATACTTGACAAGTCGGGAATGAAGGAGCAGAGAAATGCATCTGCATCAGATGCATTCGAAGAGCAGAATACCTTCAACCTTGTAAAACTGATGTCAGGGTATCAGGATGTACTTGAGAAGGCCTGCAGGGAGGACCGGCCCAACGTTATAACCGATTACCTGATAGAATTGTCATCTGCATTCAGCAAGTTCTACGAGAGCGTGCCGATATTGAAGGATGAATCAACCGACAAGAAGGCAGCACTGCTCGCGCTTGTCTCCGCTTTTAGGAACGTGATGAAAGTAATGCTAGGCTCGCTCGGCATAGAGGCGATAGAGAGGATGTAACTAGGCCTCCCTCAGCGTTACGGTTCCTATCTCGACAACCTGCTCGGTGCTGTTTGTTGATGTCCTGTAGCCCGCCCAAACCGTGCCATCAAAAGTTGCTCCTGAAGTCTTTGGGAAACCAGCGCACGTGTTTGAGTTGCTGTAGCTGCTCAGAGTAAGGTTGACGGTCTGGCCAGAAGTTATCCCTCTTGCAAATCCCTCCTCGCAGGGAAGAGGCGGAACAGATGTCGGATTCGGGCTTCCAGAGATAACAACGAATATGTTTGCCTGTGTCCAAGCGGTTCCGCTAGCCTGCCCTACCACAGCCGTGAAATTTCCGCCACTAAGAGATGCGCTCTGGCATGCATATCCAGGCGTTGCTATGCATGATGCAACTAGGGAAGCTCCTCCTCCGGGCCAAACTCCAGGGACAAAGCCGAGTATCAATATCGCTATTATCACTACTACAACAACAGCTCCAACTATCGCTATTTTCCCATTCTTGCTAGTCATCCCATCCCAGAATAATTCTTCAGTCATTAATTAATACCTATCTATCATAATCATCTAAAGGGCTCGTAGCTCAGCTTGGATAGAGCGATGTCCTCCTAAGACATAGGCCGCGGGTTCAAAATTATTCTTAAAAAATAAATGAAAATCCCGCCGAGCCCGTTTATGTTTGGTGTATGAATGCCGCAAAAAGCAAGCAAGAACAAGGAACCCGTCTTCATAGTCAAGCCGGCCCTGAAGAGGGGCGGCCTCGACTATCTCCACATATCGCTGATAGCATTGGTGATAGTGCTGATAGCATTGGCTTTCTCGCTGGCCTTCTTCAAGCAGGGTACAGTGGTGAAGAACTGCTACTACGGAGTTGTCAACGGGACGTGCGCAACGCAGCAGTACAACTCGAGCCAGGTGCTCTCCGGAAAGGATACTGGCCAATTACGCCTACGTTAACACCTCCCTCTCGCTTCTCACATACTACTCGGAGCCTGACATGGCGAATGTCTCATACCTTCCAGAGCAGAACCTCTGGTTTGTCGACATTCCGTATGTAGACCCCCTCTCGAACAACAACACCTATTACTATTCGATGCTGCTTTCTGGAAGCAACCTCTCCCTTGTAAAGCCGTTCATTGAGAGCACCGTGAGGCCGCTGCAGCAGACCAACAACAGCGTCATTTCCTTCGGCGTGGTGCAGATCAACGGCAAGGTGGCGTGCAAGACGGCAACGCCCATACCGGTATACGCCTTGATAGACCCGTATGCACCCGGAGCGTTCAAGGGGATAGCCACAGCGGTAAACCTGTCGTCAATGTATCCGAACAAGCTCAACGTGAGCTACGACTTCGTGTTCACCAACTACTCTTCAAGGTGGTACGCGGGCTTCGGCACAGAGCACACCCAGCTGCTCGGGACGTACCTGTACTGCTCATCCGCGCAAGGCAAGATAGGCGAATACGCCGAGAACGTCAGCAAGATATTTGTCGGAACTCCGATAGATAACGATACGCTCTACCAGACCGCAGTAGGATCCGGCCTGAACACCTCAGAGCTCAACTCCTGCCTGGCAAACGCCACATCGACGCTCTCATACCAGGCCACCCTGGCGAGGTTCTACAGCGTTGTCACCACCCCGCAATTCATAGTCAACTGCCAGTACTCCACCATACCAGAGACGGCGGACAGCGCGATAAACTATTCGCTGAACCAGCTAGGCTGAAACGTTGTTTGATTGGCACACATAATAGTCGGCGTAGACCCGGGAAAGACATCTGCGATAGCCTGCCTCTCGCTTGACGGCAAGCTTCTGCACCACTCACACATGGTGAACGCGGGGCTGTCGTGGATGCTCGAGAACATACGGATGGTTGGCACGCCCTCCATAATCGCGACAGACAGGAGGGTTGTCGGCCAGGCAATCAAGAAGATAAACGCAGCGTTCAACGCAAGGATCTACCATCCGGAAAGGGACATACCGGTTTCGGAGAAGAGGGAGCTGGGAAGGTCTGTGAGGATAAAGGACCCGCACGAGAGGGACGCTTACTCCGCGGCGTTCAAGGCATACCACATGTACGCCAACAAGCTGAACCAGGCCGAGCACATATCTAGGGAGAAGAGCGTGGATGACACCGACAGGATAAAGGCAAAGATAATAGACAGGTATTCTATAAGCGAGGCCATATCGGGCAGCAAGGCGAACAGGCCTTAGATAAAAGTTTAAAAAGCCGATCATACATTATATCTTGTTTTCATCACGATCCTATAGTGGCTAGATGCAGAAATCTAAACCTATAACCCTAAAGCTGGCAGCGTTCAAGGCGAACTCCAAGGAGATACACGCGAGGGTGAACCTCCTCCCGCTCAAGAGCATGATATACGCATTCTCGCACGTGATGGCAGACCAGAATGTGAGGAGCAGCATGAGCCACGGCCTTTCAAGGAAGCGAATGGCATCGATAGCAAGGCACAGGACGACATTGGAGAAGATGACGTTGTACCTGAACAACTCGAGCGAGATGGATCCAAATCATCTTTACGGGACGATCTCGTCGGCTGCACACTCCTATGTCGGCCTCTTCTACACTATGAACCCTATAAGCAGGGACGCCTACATAGAGAAGCACTCCAACAACGGTATCTCAAAAAGGATAAAGCCCGAAAACAATCTGCTCATAATGCCTGCGATAATGGCCTCCCAAAGGGAGAGGCGCAGCAAGGCGTACTCAATAATAGTGAGGAACCTGCACGCAATGCCGCTCAAGTTCCTCTACACAAAGTCGAAGGCCGCGATGAGGCTCGAGCTGTTGCAGCAGGCGATAGGCGTGAAGAGAGCGGGAGAGTCAGCGCTGACCGGCTTCTCCGCATCGATGAGGAACATCGAAGCGCTGATAGAGGGAATAAACAACGGCGAGATAAACCCCCAGGGCGACGAGCGCGCAAAGGAGCTATTCATAAACCACATAATCGACATATCTGAGACAGAGGGTATGGGCCTCTCTGAGTTCATATGCGACAAGCTCGCAACCAGCAACGTAAGCTTTAAGATAGCGAGAAGGATGATAAGGAAATAGATATATATCAAAAAAGGTATGTACTACAAGCTCCGATCATCTAGCTCGGTCAAGGATACGGCCCTCTCAAGGCTGAAACTCGGGTTCAAATCCCGATCGGAGCACCAGAATCGATGGGTATACATGACAAAAACAATACCAAAGGAGCTATTGAAATCAAAATATCGAAGAGAGATGTGGCAGAACGCACAGACGGTCATCAAGAAGCTAGAGAAGTTACTACCGATCTCGGAAATATATCTACGAGGTAGTTTTGTCACAAAGAAGAAAAGGCCAGCTGATGTAGATTTTATAATAATACTGAAGGCTAAAGGCCCAAAAAAGGCGAAGTGGAGCGTCGACTTCGTAGTGATCCCTGATAATAACTTTGGTAAGGCAGTAGTTAAGGACGCAGATCTTTGGATGAAGCAAAAATACGGCGCAAAGAATGCTGCATTTATTAGGTTAAAGTAACACCAAACATTGGAAATGCCACCTATGGGTCAAATCCCGATCGGAGCCTTCACATTCTTGGTCTCTGCCAGAGCATCAGCATGTTTCCTTCAGAGTCGCTGAAGAACGCGCTAGCTCCGTAAGGGCTGTATGTTATCGGCCCCTCTACCTTGTCCTTCGGGCTGCCCCTCATTGCCGGTTCGAATTTCACTCCCCTGCGTTTGAGCCCCGTTACCTCTGCCTTTATGTTCTTTACAGCAAAGGTGTTATAGGCGAGCTTTCTCTTTTCGCTCTTTTCAGGGCTGACAAGCCAGAATTCTGCTTTGCCAACGTTGACAGATGCCCAATAGTTCTTCATTTCGCCCATTCCCCTCATATTCAGGGAACCTCCAAGCGTTTTCGTATAGAAGCCTATTGCACGGCTCATGTTCTTTATGGGAATCAGCGCTGCATGTTTGGATTTAGACAACATTTTCACACCCGATAATATTTTGATGGCAATCTATTTAACTCATGTCGAATTTCCAGTATAATTGAGTATCTGGTAGAGCGTGAAGTTTGACTGCCTGCCGGTGCTCTCCGTCGCCACAACCTTTAGCTTGTAATTTGTCGTATAGAAATTGCAGATTGTGCTGTTGTAGGGGCTCACGGTGCACCAGAAGTCATAATCCAGATAATAGCAGCCATAGCCGCTGTAGCTCGAGTTTGTAAATATGTCCGTATTTGGAAGGTATGCGGAGCTCCTGTTGAGCATGAACCACACCGAAGGCAGCGCAGATACAACCAGGCATTTGTTCGGAACGAGCTGGTAGTTGTTTTCTATGAAGTCCAGGTCGGTCTTTGAGTAATTTGTTGTGTATGGGTTTACCCCAGGCAGGTTTGCTGTGACGTTGTTTACCGGATAATTGAGGGATGAAAATGTGGGATGGGTGAGGAATGGTATCGCCAAGGCAAAGGGCACCGCAAAGAGCAGCAATACAAGGATTCCGTATATTGCATATCTCATTCTCTCTTTCCTGGTAAACCTTGACAGAAGATCTCCGGTGCCCAAGATCCCGAGCGCCGCCAATATCGCAAGCGGCGGGTACAAGATCAGAAGATATCTAACAGCGTTTCCTACAAAGACCGATCCCGAAAAGTAGAAGAGATAGAAGACAAAATAGATCAGAAAGAGCCCGGCAAGCACCAAAATAACAGCAAACCTTCTCTTATCTTTTTTCTGCATCGGGGAAAGAGCAATTCCCACAACTGCAAGTATCGTGATGTTTGGAATGAAAATTATTGGATAGGCCTTTATCATCCCTGCCAAAAACGATAGGTCTACAGATAGATTATGGGCCACATACGAAGGGGAGAAGATTGGGGTGTTTGGATAAAGGTAGAACGCCGCGTTGGCTTGAAGCTCTGCGGTTGTTGCGAAGGTTGTGTAGATCTGCGGCTCTATCAGCAGGACAAAGACTACCAATAGCAGAAGCAGCCTGCTGTCTGACACGACTTTCTTATAGACCTCAGCTATCTTCCTCCTGAACGTCTCTTTTATTCCCCTATCACCAAGAACCAAAAACGCTCCGAGAAGTGCAGGCACAAGCAACACCGCCTCCACTCTTAGATATATCGTGAATACAAGCGCAAAAACGAATGGCAGTAGCGTTCTTTTGCTACTTTTCTTTATAAAAATCAAAAATAACAGGATGGTTACGCAGGCAAATGCCAGGAACGGCATGTCAGGGTTTGCAAGCGTGTTTGACCATATGAAAAGCTCCGGCACAAGGACGAATATCGCAGCCGCTATGGGTCCGGCCTCCTTCCTGTTGGTCAATGCCCCTGATATGAAAAAGAGGGAGGTTATCGATAATGCTCCCAAAAACAGCTCGAGGTTGTATGTCGTTGTATTGCCTATTCCAAAAAGCTTGAACGCCACCGCTATCAGGAACGGCCAGCCAGCCGGGTCAAAGCTCAGCTCTGTGCTGAAGCAGCTGTGTACATACTGGGTTCCAAACCAGCAGATCAGCGCATTTCCATTATTCAGTATGTTGAGCGCAGTTCCCTGGTACAGGTTCTCATCGAAAAAGATCAACTCCGTTTTCGGCAGGAAGAGAATGGAGAAAGCGACAAAAAATACCAGTATCAGCAAGAGTATAAGCAAAGAGTACCTATTCACGACGCTCGACAGCGCAGACTTTATCTCAGGCGAAGCCCACAAGAGGGATGCAACCAGCCCAACAATAGCAATTGTATCCGCAGCTGTT
>Ga0335072_10006781_pt1 | contig 16719 bp, 13 predicted proteins | sample Lox_Sample_21_FD_206725 | JGI IMG/M metagenome (GOLD analysis project Ga0335072, IMG submission 206725) | Soil microbial communities from Loxahatchee National Wildlife Refuge, Florida, United States - Lox_Sample_2.1 | ecosystem: Environmental > Terrestrial > Soil > Wetlands | place: USA...
GAAAGAATGCAGCGCTGCAGGGACAGGTCTACAACCCGATTCTGGGATTCGCACTGGTCGGCAACGTGGGCGCAGGGCAGAAATATCCCTACGATCCGTTCTACGGATCGTTCAGCCCGCGGGTTGGCTTTGCCTGGAACCCGAGCTTCTCGAAAGCGACCGTCGTCCGCGGCGGCTACGGGCGCATTTACGGACGCCTGAACGGCGTGGATCTGGTGCTGGTGCCGCTGCTGGGCGTCGGCCTCATCCAGCCGGTCCTGTGCAAAGACACCTTCATGAATGGGACCTGCGGTTCGACGAATCCTACAGGGGCCAATGCCTTCCGCGTCGGAGTGGACGGCAACGACGCCCCTTTGCAGGCAGCGGCGCCCACGCTTCCGCAGCCGGCTTTCACCGGGGTCAACCTGGTGGGAGGGTCGGCGAACGAAGCGATGGATCCGCACTTTCGACCCGACGTCATGGATTCTTTCGATCTGACGATCCAGCGCCAGATCGGGCAGAAGTCGCTACTCGAAGTGGGGTACATCGGCCGTTTGGATAACCACGAATACCAGCCGATTAACCTGAATGCGGTGCCGTACATGATGTCCGTGGGCGGCCAGCAATTCCAGCAGGCATACGCCAATATGGAAAGAACACTGGGCTGCGCCACTTCGGCAGCGGCCTGCGGCGCCAGCGTTCCCAGCCCAACCCTCTCCGGCGGCGCAGCCAACCCGGCCTACACCTCGTTTATCAACTCGGTGGCTGCGCAACCCTTCTTCGAGGCTGCACTGCAGGGATCGGGGTATTGCACCGGCGCCATGTCGAACGGATCGGGCACGCCCTACGCGAGTTGCACGGCGGCGGTTCTTGACCACGAGCTGGGCAACCTTGAATTGCAGAGTGTCTGGAGCCTGTGGTCGGATCTGGACAACGGCGGCTTCAACACGAACCAGATTCCACGCTCGATGCAGAACACTCCCATCCCGAACGATCCTTACGGAGCGAACGGCCAGCAGAGCAGCGGCATCGCCGAAAACAGCAGCGTGGGCTACGGCAACTACAACGCCCTGTTTATCACGTATGGCACCCGCAGCTGGCACGGACTGACAAGCCAGCAAAACTTCACCTACAGCAAGGCACTGGGCACCGGTAATGATGTGCAGGCAACCAGCGAATACACCCCGAACGATCCGTTCGCTCTGAGCAGGATGTACGGCCTGCAGCCGTTCCAGCGGAAACTCGTCTATAACACCTATGTTGTCGCGCCGGAGCCGTGGTTCAAAAGCCAGATCGGTTTACTGGGGCGGCTCGCGGGCGGCTGGCAGTTCGCTCCCATCTTCACCGCCGGCTCCGGACCGCCGCTGAACTGCGTCACCGCCTCGGGCGCACAGGCACAGGCGTTCGGCGCCGGGGACGGTGACGAGTACCTCGACAACGAACAATGTGTATTCACCAGCCGGTACCATGGCGGACACTCGGCTCATTTCGGGGTCGCGGGTAGCAACGGCATCGGAACGGCAACCTCCAACACACCGGTGAATTACTTCGCCAATCCGGCGGCAGTCTGGGCACAGGTCCGCGCCCCGATACTCGGCATCGACACGAAGAACCCGGGTGTAGGGCCAATCACCGGGATGCCTTACTGGAATCTCGATGGGCAGGTTCTGAAGGATGTTCGGATCGCAGAATCCACAACCTTCCAGTTCTCGTTCATGGCGACCAATATGCTGAACCACCGGCAGTTTGGCGATCCTATCAATCAGGGTGGCCTGTGCCTCTGTAACCCCTCTGGTTGGGGCGTGCTGAACACGCAGGCGAACAATCCCCGCCAGATGGAGTTCGGCGGACGGTTCACCTTCTAACCCACGGCTTCAGATTCAGGACGCGGTGGCAGGTCGGTCGATTCAATCGAGCGGGCGGGGTCTTTGGAATCCCCGCCCCTCACTTCGTCTGTCGCAGCGGTCCGCTCTGCTTCAACCAGCAAAGCTCTTCTCGATCAGCCGTCATTTCCGAATCCCGCTCAATGTCCCCTAAGCCGCCCCTTGCGCCCCTGCGACCCCGCCCCGTCCCCGGCATCTAAGTATGCGGGCCATTCACGAAATTTTCTCCGGACCCGCCCGGCCCCCGTTTCCGGTCCGGACCCGAATGCCGGATAATCAATAAGACAGGAGGAATTGATGGCGACACTGCTTGCACAGCTCCGCACCATGACGACGGTGGTGGCCGATACCGGCGATATCGAAGCAATCGAGAAGGTCAAACCCCAGGATGCGACCACGAATCCGTCGCTGCTGACCACGGCGGCGCAGATGCCCAACTACAGCAAAATCGTCGACGATGTCCTGCTCGACGCGAAAAAGCAGCTGGGCGACAACGCCGACGACGCCAAAGTCTCGAAGCTCGCCTTCGAGAATCTTGCCGTCGCCTTCGGCAAAAAGATCCTCGAGATTGTTCCCGGCCGCGTCTCCACCGAAGTCGACGCCCGCCTCTCCTACGACACCGAAAAGACCATGGAGCAGGCCCGCTCCATCATTAAGAAGTACGAGAGCGCCGGCGTCTCCCGCCAGCGCGTCCTCATCAAGATCGCCTCCACCTGGCAGGGCATCCAGGCCGCTGGCCGGCTCGAGAAGGAAGGCATCCACTGCAACCTCACCCTCCTCTTCGGCGTTCACCAGGCCATCGCCTGCGCCGAAGCCGGCGTTACCCTCATCTCCCCCTTCGTGGGCCGCATCCTCGACTGGTACAAAAAGGACACCGGCAAAGACTATAAGGGCGCCGACGATCCCGGCGTCCAGTCCGTCACCCGCATCTACAACTACTTTAAGAAATTTGGATACAAGACCGTCGTCATGGGCGCCAGCTTCCGCAACACCGGGGAGATTATTGAAATCGCCGGCTGCGATCTCCTCACCATCTCCCCACATCTCCTCGAAGAGCTCGACGCGACAGAAGGCACCCTCGAGCGCAAGCTCGATCCTTCGAAATCGAAATCGATGGACATCGAGAAGATCCCCATGGACGAAGCCACCTTCGAGAAGATGCATGCCGCCGATCGCATGGCCCATGACAAGCTGAAGGAAGGCATCGAGGGCTTCAGCAAGGCGCTCGAGCAGCTCGAACAGCTCCTCTCGAAGCGTCTCGCCGAGCTCGAAGCCGGATCGCCGAAGCCCGTCGGCGCCCGCTAATTCCCTGCTCGCAGGAAAAAAAGGCAGCTCCTCGGAGCTGCCTTTGCATTTATGCCACCGTGTGTGTCGCCAGCGTTACCGTCACGACGTCGTCCGGCGTCTTCGTTGTGCCCCCGTCATGCTGAGGATGAAACTCAATCCGCATCGTCTCCGCATTCACAATCACCCGCAGGTACCCGTAGTCCGTCGAGTCGTAGCTCTCCAGCGTCAGCGTGCTGTCGATCGGATACGGCGTCCGATACGTCCCGCGGATCGCCTCCAGCGGCGCATGACCGCCGCAACCAACCACGATGTACGGAATCGCCTGCCCGTTCACCGTCCGCGTGAACCGCTGGTAATTATGTGCATGGCCCGCAAACACCGCATGAGGCCAAACCCCCGCCGCCGTGCACGCGCTGTCCATGTCAGCCAGCATCGCCGGGCTGCCCCCGTGCGTCGACCCACCGGTGAACGGCGGATGATGCACCGCCAGAATCACCGCCCCCGTAAACTTGTCGCTCTTCACCCGCTCCAGGGCCGCCGTCAGGAAGGCCACCTGCTGCTGGTCCAGCGTCGGATACTTGCCGTTCTGATCGGAGATCACGCCAGGATCTTCCAGCACATTGCTGTAGAGCCCCAGAATCCGCATAAACGGCGCCTCCAGCGTGTAGTACACCCCTGGCTGGATCATCGTCGTCCGCAGCAGCCCGCCCGCATCCGGCGAAGCCTCCGGCGCCGCCGCGCAGAAGTTCCGCAGATAGGCCTCCAGCGTCGTTTCCGGATCGCCCGCCCAGACCACCCCATCATGGTTCCCTGCAATCCCGAGAATCGGCGCCGCATAATCGCGAAATGGCTCGTAGAACTGGTCGTAGTAATAGGTAGCTTCGCCGAAGTAATACACGACATCGCCGAGGTGATAGAAAAACGACGGCACATCGGCGGCACTCTGCTCAGAAAAGTCCGTGACCAGCTTGTCGGTGACAAGGTTCTGCGTCGTCGGACCCTTGGGACTGCCCGTGTCGCCCGCGCAGTGGAAGACGATCTGCCCCGAAGCCGTAATAGCCTGCATCTTCGCGGCTCCCGCGCTGCCGTAAACCTGCTCCAGCGTCAGCACCGGTTCTACTGCCTGCCCGCGCGGCGCAGGAACCGGCTCAACGGAATTGATTTCCTTGTCGCTTTGATCTGTGACCGGGTTTTTGAACCCGCTCGGATCGGGTGACGGCAACGGCTGCCCAAAAATGGGCTGCCCGCTCGTAGGCGTCGCGGCTCCCGAGCTCTTCTTCGCGGTCGTCTTTGTTTGCGTTTTCCTGGGAGAGTTCGGCATATCGGCTCCTTCGCATGAGCATAGGCGATTCAGCCGAACGGCGCGTCAATCCAACGTTGCAACAGGACATCGCCTCTCCGGTTGCTCCGCGCGCCTTCGCAGTTCGGCTCACCGACTGCCAGGAAAGTGACGATGTGTACCACCAACGGGTCTTGTATGGCGCAACAAATGCCGTAGATTAACGATCCATACACACAACGAGCTTCTTCAGCCGGGCGCGAGGGGAAGCTTCATCACGATCTCCCCACCCGGCGCGGGTAGAAGCGCGGAGGGAGAATGATTTCCGAACGCCATCCATTGCGCCAGCTCTTTCATGAAGTGGTTGCCGGCTGCTATCACCGCCACACCGGCATCGACGATCCGGAACTCACCTCCTACGTGGGCGACCTGCTCACGGACTTCACCGCCACCGAGCACCTCTATCGCATTCGCGACGCCGAAGGAAAACCCCTCAAAGCCGTTCGCGATATGGTCGCCGCTTCCGATCCGGTTTTTGGCCCCGCCGTCTCTTTCGATCAGGAGCGTGCCGTGCGCCGCCACATCGGCGACTATGCCCTCTTCGCCACCGGCATGTATCCGGAATCGATGCAGCTATGGCGCCACACCGGCGATTCGAGCTTCGTCGAGATGATCAAAACCGGCAAGGAAAGCTACTACATCGTCTCCCAGTTCGATCTCTTCGAATATCGCGATGAAGCTCCGCTCTTCGGCCGCCTCTCCGACGAGTTTGAGCGTTGCATGCAGGGCCTGGCCCACGTGCGTGAGGAACTCGATCGCATGGGAGGGATGATCCAGTAGTTGAAGAAATCGTCAAATCTTGCTGATCACAAACAGGTTCCTTTCATAGTCTCTTACTATTCAGGCCGCCCTTGCATAGGCGAAGATCGGGCCGCGGCCCCTTACCTCCGTACTCTTCCCTTAACTCCCGGAACGCCGTAATCTCAAAATAGAGATTTCTACGCCAAAAGCCTCGCGGCCAACCCGCGAGGCTTTTCTCGTGTACCCGGAAAGCCCAGGGTCCAAACCAGCAACCTGAAAAGGGAAACAAATGCCCACCACCAGCGAATCGCAAACCAACCCGGCCGCACCAACGCCCGAGACGAAACACCGCTGCCGAGCCCTCACCGTCGCCGGCGTGTAGTGCAACTCCACCGCCCTCCGCGGCCACGACCTCTGTCATACGCATAAGAACTACCGCTACCCCGAGTGCCCGAAAAAAGGCACAAAAGCCGCTATCCCGCTCCTTGAAGATTTCTCCGCCATCCGCCTCGTGCTCACCCAGACCGCCCATGGACTCTTCTCCGGCGATGTGGAACCAGCCGCAGCCCGCAGCCTCGCGTACATTTGCCAGATCGCAGCGTCCACTCTCCCCCGCCCCTACCGAGCACCGAAGCCAGTCGACGAGGGCAAGCCCGTCATTACTGAGCCTGTCACCGAAATCACCACCGGCCCCGATGGCCACCCCCTCGGCCCCAAAGAAAAATACGTCGGCCCCGGCGTAGTCTTCGAGCCCTACTGGTCCTTCACCAAATACCTCTACGAGCAGCAATGCGAGGCGCTTGGCAAGCCGAAACCGACCTGTGTCGAAGACATGCCGCTCTCCGGCTGGATGGGGGAAGAGGAATACACAGAAGACCCCAACCAGTGGACCGCGCGCTATCGCGCCAAAATCGACAGCCTGCAGGAAGAGAAGAACCGTCGCGGTGCGCAGGCCGGTCGGCCCGTGCCCCACAAAAGACCGCGCTGCTCGCAGGGCAACGTCGTGTGTGCAGGACCCGAGGGCCTCCCCCGCTGCGACGAGTGCGACCAGATCGCCTGGCAGAAAATAGAGAAAGAAGAGGAGGAAGAAGCCAGAGCCCGGGCCAACAATCCGGACCAGCCCATCGGTGATCTCGAAGCCGTAGCCTCACCGGCTCCCGGCTGCTCCATGGTTATCAAACTTGCTATCCCTCCCATCTCCAACATTCCAAACACTTGCTACCCGGCAGCCCCCCCGGGGGGCACCGGGTCGCAGCCGGCGTCAGGAATACGGCCCGTTCACGGGTGGAGTCAGTCCGTCGGGCTCTCTTCCCTGCATGGATTTCTCCGCAGGCTCTGCAGGCTTGCCCTTCAAAGCGGGGCTGGATGCGAGGAGTATCAGTAAAGCGGCGGCTCGCCGGGGGGGCGGGTTTTCCAGCGCCGGTGGACCCACAGCCACTGGTCGGGATAGCGGCGGATCGTTTCTTCGATGACGGCGGTAAAGCGTGCGGTGTTTTCAAGGATGTCGCGCTCGTCGTCGCCGGTCTGGATCAGGGGGATTTCCGGACCGAAGCGGAGGCGGTATTCGGGAGTTCCCTGCCCTGTTGCCGCATCGTCGCGGACGAGGAAGCCGGGCAGCACCGCGGCTCCGGTGCGCAGGGCCACGCGGGCAAGTCCCGCAGCCGTGCAGGCGGGAATGCCGAAGAAGGGGACGAAGACGCCCTGCGGCGGGGTCATGTTCGTGTCCATGAGGATGCCGACGGTGTCGCCGCGGCGCATCGCGGAGAGAAGGCCGCGGGCGAAGTCGTCCTTGTGAAGGACGCGGTTGCCGTGGAGGCAGCGGATGCCGTTGACGAGGGCGTCGACCCGGGGGTTATCGAGGCGGCGAATCACCATGGACATGGGGTAGCCCATCAGGGAGTGCCAGAAGCTGGAGAGCTCCCATGCGCCGAGATGGCCGGTGACGATGAGCACGCCGCGGTCGCGGTCGCGGGCGGCGAGGTAGTGCTCCAGTCCCTCGTACGCGATGCAGTTGCGGGTGTTCTCGCGCGTGTAGCGCGGCATGCGGCAGAACTCGGCCAGCTGCCAGCCCAGATGGCGGTAAACACCGCGCAAGATGGCGGTGCGCTCGGCTAACGCGAGGTCAGGATACGCGAGCTCGAGGTTGCGCAGGCCGGTGCGTCGGAGACGTGCGACCAGCGTCCACGCAAGGGCGCCGAGAGCTGCGCCGACGCCGTGGGCCAGGGGGCGCGGCAAAGCGCCCATGACCTTCAGCAGCGTCCACGCGAACGCGTATTCCAGTGCTTCACGCATCGATGGAGCGAACAGATAGTGTACGAGAGGCAGCCGGTAGCCGGTAGCGGATCGCGCGCTGGCTTTCAGCTGCTGGCTGCATTCTCCGTAGGGGGGCGGGTTTCGGGAACGGCGAACCAGAGGATCGCGATGGCGACGGTGGCGATGGCGGCTAATCCCAGAAAGGAGACGTGGTAGCTGAAGTGCTGGATCAGAGTCCCGCCGACGGTGGTGCTGAGTGCTGCGCCGATGCCGACGACGGTGGCGAGCGCTCCTTGGATAAGGTTGAAGCGGCCCGTGCCGTTGGTGCGGTCGGCAACCACCATGATGGAAACGACGCCGAAGATGGAGTTGGCGATGCCGTCGAAGATCTGAATAGCGATAAGGGGCACGATGCCGGTGGCGAGGGTGTAGAGGACTCCCCGGATGGGCAGAACGCCGAAGCCGAGGAGCAGTAAAGGACGTCGCCCGATGCGGCCGGCGAGGTGCGCGACGGTGGGCGCCGTACAGGTGATGACGAGCTGGGTGACGATGATGCACGCGGACATGAAGGCTGCGGCGTTCCGCGTTTGATGGCGGGAGAGCATTTCGCCGAGCTGCGGGAGCATGGCCGCGTTGGCGAGATGGAAGAGGGCGGCACAGACAAAAAAGGCGAGCAGCACGCGATCAGCAAAGACGGCGGAAGCCGCTGAGATGTGGGTGTGTCCATCGGTGGTCGCACCCCGGGAGCGTGCGTAATCGATGCGATGGGCCGGAATGGCGGCGAGAGCGGTCCAGGTGGGAACGGCGAGGACGATGGGGACCAGGAAGATGGCGCGCATTCCGTAGAAGTGGCTGACCGCGGCGATGAGCAGGGCGGTAACGACATTGCCGGCGGCGTTAAAAGATTGATTGCGTCCGAACTGGTGTCCAAAGGCCTGTGCGCCGACCATGCCCAGGGTGATGGCGGCGAGTGTGGGACCGAGGAACGGTCCTGCGGATCCGATGAGCACCTGCGCCGCACAGACGAGGGCGAGATGGGTATCGGAGAGCAGCAGTAAGGCGCCGACCACGAGAGCTGCCACTCCCCAGGCAAGCACAGCGCGCTTGTGGCGGGCACGATCGACGATGGCGCCGGCGGGGGTCTGAACCGCCACGGTGATACCACCGCCGAGCGTCATCATCAAGCCGACGCGTTCAGGATTCCAGCCGCCGGCGGCAAGATACGCAGCAAGAAACGGACCGAGACCGGTCTGGACGTCGGCGAGGAAGAAGTTCAGCCACTCAAGAGGGCGGAGACCGCGACGATCGGAAGCGGAGTGACCGAGGCGTGTGGTGGCGTCGGCGTTCAAGCGAAGTCAGCCACGTGAGGCATCACCGTTGTGCGCAGGCACGCTGGCTGAGATGCGGACCGCAGGATGTTGGGGACTGCAATCGGGATAGGGGGAGGCCTCACGGCCTCTCCCCTCCCACACCACCGTACAAGCGGGTCCGCATACGGCGGTTCGATAGGTTAGTCCCGCCGATAAGCTGACGGGCTGGATATTCGTTGTTGGAAGTCGCCGTGTGGGCTTCACTTCTCACATCAGCATCGGTTGCGAGCTTCACTCGCGCCCTGCCCATAGAGGCCCGCCGAAGCGGGATGGCTAGTGCAATGTCCGCATCGAGACCCCAGCACTACTTCTCCTTCCTATCGTTCGGGCCTTCGCCACTTGCGTGACTACTACGCCCTCTGCTGACTTCTGCTGCATGGTCAGAATGGATTACTCCATCCTCAGTTCTGATTCCAGAACATGCAACAGATCTCCCGCGATAAGACTGACCGCCTTCAACGCGCAACCGCCGAATTTACCACCAGCGCCCTTGATGGTTGAGGACTTCGCGATCACTTGCCCGCTCGTCCGGCGCCGTAGGCCTCATATCCGGTTCTTGTCCATCGGCTCGCGTCTTTGCTCCACGCTTCCTTCAGACCCCACCTCACGGCAACGCCCTTGCGCTTCGCTATCACTTCTCCCCATCAGGATGTGAAGAGGACTCACACCTCCAAGCTGTCAATCATGCACGGCGTACAAGAGAAAGACGGGGATGCAAGGCATCCCCGTCTCGAAAGAAAGGACCGTATTACGAGTTTGCTTTTGCCTCGTGGAAGTATCTGGCAACGGTTTCAACGAACTCCCGGGCAGCCGGAGGAACCGGGACGCTGCCATCGAGGATTGAATGGAAGGTGTGCGGGGTGCCGTAAAAAGCTTCTGTGTCGTCGGTGTTCTCGGTGACGGAGACGCCACTGAGATCGACACCAGCAAACAGACCCTTCGACCGCGACCACGTGAGAAGCTCGGACTGCAGCTTCCAGTTGGTGGAGGCTCCGGCATCGCGGCCCACCGGGCCCGCCGCCGCCGAGGCGCCTGCGCCGATCTTAAAGTTGCTCTTCAGCAGATCCTGCATGCCCTTCTGATTGACCGCGACAAGCACGAGGTCGGTGCCCTTGCCGCCGATCTGGAAGCCCCAGGAACCACCCGCCATGCGGATGAATGCGGGAGCGCTCCAGCCGTGGCCGGTGCGGCAGGTGACGACGCCCTGGCCATATTCAGCGCCAAAGATGAAGGCGCCTTTCAGCATGCCCGGGACGACGGCAACGCAGGTGGCAGAACTGAGAATGGACTGCGGAATCTGTTTGTCCGGAGTCGCCATGACCTGCTGGATAACATCGCGAGCAGCATCGAGCCGGCCATCCAGCCTGGGGTTACTTGCAGCGAATGCAGGAACCGACATCGCCACAGCACAAAGTAGAACCACAACTCTTTTCATTTCTGATATTTCTCCCCTCAAAAAGGTGACGGAACAAGGGACCACAACCGTCATACTACAGCACTTTCAATGAACGCGACGCAAACCGTCTGATCCAGGAAAGAGGCGATACAAGGCCAACGAAAGACTGGCGATCGATTGCCCGTAAAGTCTGCCGCATCCGCGCAGAAACAGTCCCGGTGAGTACGATGCGGTTCGCGAGGGGAAGGTTGAAGCGAGCGCAGGATTATCAGGTGGCTGGAGGAGCAAAAAAATGGGGGCTGCGGAGTGCAGTCACCTGCTCGCCATCAGCCCCGTTCCCCAGATCTGCGTTGTAAGTGTCCCCAGTCTGGAGGGAGGGAGCGTACTTGCGCAAGATAACGGAGGTAGGCTGGCCTTTGGTAACCATGCCTGTCAGTTGGCGCGAAAGGACCTAAAGAGAAGTTGCAACAGACGCTGAATGCCTGATTCAGCCGGCTGTCTGCGATTCTGGCTCGTCGGTTCGAGACTCGGGGGCTGCGGAGAATCTTCCGCGCCTGATCCCGCCAACGCGTGACGATCAGGGTCACATTTTGTACTTGCCAAGGTCTTCGTCGCCAAGATTCTCGAGCCAGTTCCGCAATTCCTGCGAGCTGGGCTGATTGTCGGCGATGGTCGGCATGACTTTGGCGGCCTGCAGAACTTCTTCAGCAACAAAAATCGGGCAGTCGGAGCGCAGCGCGAGGGCAAGCGCGTCGGAGGGGCGGGCGTCGATGGAGACGACTTCTCCGTTCTGTTCCATCCAGATGACGGCGTAAAAGGTGTCGCCGCGTAACTCGGAGACGACCACGCGCTGCACCTGGGCATTGAGACCCTGGACGACGTTCCTGAGCAGATCGTGCGTGAGCGGGCGCGGGGTCGAGGATTTTTCGACTTCCAGGGCGATCGCATTCGCCTCGTACAGCCCCACCCAGATGGGAAGCACCGCTTCGCTGTTGGGATCTTTGAGAATCACGACCGGTGAGTTGGTGGAAGGATCGACCATGAGGCCCCGGATTTTCATTTCGACTTCCATCGCGTTCCTCGCTTAGGCCTGGACTGCTTCTCCAAGAAGACTGTTGGGGAAAGTTTTTGTCACACGCACGGGCACATAAACCCCGGGCGCAGGGGCAATCGGTTGCGCGGTGGTGAAGTTGAGCGTCTTATTTTGCGAGGTGCGTCCGATCACCTGACCGCGCTGCGGGTTGATGCCTTCCACCATGACTTCGATGATCTCGCCGAGGTGCTTGTCGTAATTGGCGCGCTGAATTTCTCGCTGCCGGTCGAGGAGGATCTGGAGGCGCTGCGATTTCTCTTCCTCGGGGATGACGTCGGGCATCGAGAGCGAAGGGGTGTTGGGACGCGGGGAGTACTTGAAGGCGAAGACGCCGTCGTACTGAACTTCTTCGAGCAGGCTGATGGTGTCCTCGAAATCCTGGGGGGTTTCGCCCGGGAAGCCGGCAATGATGTCCGTGGTCATGCTGATCTTCCGCCTAGCGCCCTGGATCCAGGAGATGCGTTCGAGGTACTGGTCGCGCGTATATTCGCGCGCCATCAGGTGCAATACCTTAGACGACCCGCTCTGGACGGGAAGATGCACGTGATCGCAGAGCGAGGGAACGGCGTCGATTGCGTCGACGATGTCGCGGGTGAAGTCGCGGGGGTGCGAGGTGGTGAAACGGACGCGGCGGATGCCGGGGGTCTGGCCGACAGCGGCGAGCAGTTCAGCGAAGGTCCGCTTCCCCTCCGCATCGCGCCAGGAATTGACGTTCTGGCCGAGCAGCTGGATTTCCGTGAATCCGGCATCGGCCATGCGGCGGGCTTCCTCGAGAACCGAGTCGGAGCGGCGGCTGCGTTCTTTGCCCCGCGTATACGGGACAACGCAGTACGCACAGAACTTGTCGCAGCCTTCAATGATGGTGATGTAGCCGCGGTGGGGATTGGTGCGGGCGGTGAATTCGGTTTCGAAAGTTTCCTCGGTCTGGCGGTCGTCGAGGCCGGTGACGCGTGTGGCTCCCTGCTCGATCTGGATGAGCATTTCGGGGAGTTTGCGGTAAGAGGCGGAGCCGGAAACGAGCGAGACATAGGGAGCGCGCTCGAAAATACGCTCGCCCTCCTGCTGGGCGACGCAGCCGAGGACGCCGAAGCGTTTGCCTTTTTTGTAGAGTGCCTTGTAGTCGTTGAGGCGGTGGAAGACTTTCTGCTCGGCCTTGTCCCGGATAGAGCAGGTGTTGTAGAGGATGAGGTCGGCGGCCTCTTCGGTATCGACCTGGGCGTAGCCCTGCTGCTGGAGTGTGCCGATGACCTTTTCCGAGTCATGCACATTCATCTGGCAGCCAAAGGTCTCGAGGTAGAAGGTTTTCTGCGCCGCCATGCAGTGAGTATAACGGAGGTCAGATGCGGTTCGCGGCTGCTCCAGGGAGGGATGAAATGACGCACACGGGTGACTCCGGGCGAAGTTGCGAGAACGCGATGACGGGGATGAGCGAGCGTGAGCGGTGGAATGCGAAGTTCCTCGCCGGCGAAGCGCAGAAGACGGAGCCGAATCAACTGGTCGTGGAAGCGTGTTCGCAGCTCACCCCTGGACGCGCGCTCGATCTTGCCGGCGGCGCGGGCCGCCACGCGATATGGCTGGCGCAACGGGGATGGCAGGTGACTCTGGCGGACGTTGCCGATGAGGGGCTGGCTGTCGCTCGGCGGCGCGCAGAGGCACATGGAATCGCTTTAGCTCCCGGCGGAAGCGGAGCGCAGAGCGCTCGAAGCAGCGGCAGCATCACCCTGCGGCGGGAGGAGGCGGCAGAAACCGTGGCCTGGGCGCGCTCAGCGCATCGCTTCGATCTGATTGTCGCGGTGCGGGTGCTGTTGCGAGAGCTGTTTGATGAGCTGCCGGGCCTGCTCGCGCCGAATGGATTGCTGGTCACGATGACGTTCACGTCGGAACATGCTCGCTTCGCGAGCGGCAAGTCGACGCGCTATGCTCTGCGGCCCGGCGAACTGGGCGCAGCCTTTCCGGCGCTGAAGACGATTCTTTACCGGGAAGAGAACGGCGAAGCAGCGCTGGTGGCGCGAGCCGAATCAGCGACTTTAGCGTCAGCCCATGCAGGTCCTGGCTGACGCGCAAAAACCACGACGGCCGCCCATTCGCCTTTGCTTTCGGCGTGCCAGGCCACGGTTCCTCCCAGCAGGTGGGCTACAGTGGCGGGAGGCAGATCATGGTGAAAGCCAAAGTAGCGCGTGTCCATGACCTGGTTGTCGTGGCGCAGCGTGGAAAGAGCGCGCGGCGGGGGATCGTACTTCGTGGAGAAAACGAGAGCAGCGTTCCAGTCTGGCGGAAGGGCAGCGGCTTTGGCAATCTCGGATGCAGAGAAATCGTCGATGGGTACGACCGGGATGGGATGGTCCACGTAGCCGAGGAACGGCACACTGAGCTCCGCGGTCGCGGGCCATGCGCTGAGAACCACAGGGTGGGGAACGTGGCCGACGATCTGGCGGATCGCCGCCTGGTGGAGACGGATGAAGGTCGCATATTCCAGATTGTCTTCCGGGGCAAATCCGTAGACCGGGTTGATAAAGAGGGCCGCGATAAAACCAGCGGCGGAAAGAGCGACGAGCCCGGTCCAGTGCCGGAGATGGCGGCGAAAGGTGTTGGCGGCGAGAAGCAGGATGAGCGGATAGAGGGGCAGCAGATAACGGGTGAGCAGTGCGCCGCCCAGGATAGAAAACAGCACAGCATTGGCGAGTAAGACTACGTAGAAAACCCCCTGGTGTGCAGCAGCGATGCGTCGGCGCAGATGCGTGGACGCGGGGTTAGCATCGTCTTCGACGACGGGAGGCAGCAGGAGGCACGCCAGCATGGCCGCGACCGGCACGAACATGTTCATATGCGTGGTGAGGTGCGCCAGCCGGTGCACGAACGCAACCAGGATTCGCTGCGGACTCAGGTTGGCGGTGGCGTTATAGCGAAAGAATTGCGGATTGCCGAAGACGAAGCCGGTCTTATGCCAGTGGTAGAGATACCAGCCGGCAAGCGGCAGAACAGGCATGAGCAGCGCGGTGATTTTCCGAAGACGATGGCGAAGGTGGGAATGAGGGCGCCAGCTTTCCCATACGGCCAGGGCGAGCGGGGTAATGATGGCGGTTTCTTTGGCCAGCGCAGCAAGAGTGAAGACGAACGCGGTGAGAAAGAGCCTGTCTTCGAGAAAGAGGACGAGAGCCCAAAGGGTAGCGGCAGCGGCGAACATGTCCGCATGGGCCAGTGAGCTCTGGGCAAAGAAAACGGGATAAAGGCCGGTAAGAAGAACCGTGGCCGCAGCTACTGAAACCTTTCCGGTGGTAAGCACGGCCAGACGCCAGACGGCACTGAGGGCGACGGCCGCGACGAGGCACATCGTAATGCGGGTGACGAAGGGCGCGAAGTGAAAAAGCTTCCACGCGAAAGCGAGAACGATGGACGGCAGCGGTGGGTGCGCGTTGGAGAGCGTCGAATACGGAACGAGGGCGCCGGTACGGAAGAAATCGTAGGCAGCGGGAATGTAGTAGCCGGCTTCGTCCCAGTAATAGGGAAGGCGAAGCAGCGAAGCATGCGCAGCGACTACGGCAACGAAGAGCGAGGGTAGGACGATCCAGAACGGTATACGTGGAGCGAGGCGGGCCGTTATGGTATTCCGAACGATGCTGCCCCCTGATGAATGTACCCGCGATGATCGTGATGCAATGGCCGATGTGCTCAATGCACCGGGCCTTTGGGCGGTTGCGGCCGAAGACGAGGAGGAAGTCCCAGACAGAGACGCGGACCTGCACCGAATTGGAGTAGAGGTCGCGGTAGTCGGGATCCTGAATAAGGTTGATTTTCGGCTGGGCGGGATTCATGGTCATCCCAAGGGTATCGCATCGACAAGCGGAGGAAGAGAGGGGCTCATCTCTCCTGCCGCGAGCAGCGGATATAAAGAATTGGTGCGAAAGGGGGGACTTGAACCCCCATTCCCTTGCGGGAGCCAGATCCTAAGTCTGGTGCGTCTGCCAATTCCGCCACTTTCGCACGGGCCGCTGGGGCCATTGTAGCCTGCGAAGGAATGATGGCGAGCAGCTGATCGTGGCTTGGGCAGGCAGACCTGGTTCCCTGCCGAGTCCGTGCACGTACGGGCTCCGGACTTCCCTTTCCATGATTGGCTAACCAACAAATCGCCCGCAGCTGAGCATCTCATTTTCGGCTTGTTGGCGGGTCCAAAACATGGTCAATCACTGTTACAACTCTGCATGCGGCAAAGAACTTCTTTATCTGCGCGAGGGCCGCGTCGTGCGCGTCGTCCACGGGGAGGGTGAGGAAGCCACTGTAGAACACTTCTGGCTTTGCGGGTCGTGCAGCGAACGCTACGAATTTGTTTTTTCCTCGGATGGTGCCGTGACCCTGGGATCGCGCTCCGAATGGCCACGTCCGGCCAATGTCCTCTTTAAGGACGACGTGGTGCTGGAATGGCCGATCGGGTCCGGTGAATAAAGGCTGGGGCCCTGTCGGTTCGATCCAACTGCAGGGGATCGAAAAGCCGTGCTGAAATACTAAGCCGGGACGGTGGTGTCGATGCTGGGGCCCGCGATTTTCATACGGCGTTCCAGACGCGTGAGGTTGAGCTGGATCAGGAGCTTCTCGCGGAGTTCAGGCCGGACAGCGGGGGGAAGCGGAGGGCCGCCTGGTGAGCACGAACGGCGTGCGCCTGTGCACTCCTGGAGTGGCCCGAGCAGCTCAAAACCGCGGCAAGGTTCATTCGGTTACGCAGCTGGCGTGATCAGCAGCGGCTCGATGGCCGGAGGCGGCACGGGTTCCGGAGGAGCGGCGGGAACGTAGCGGCCATTGGCGATTTCAGCAAAGACGCGGTTGGCGGTGTCCTGGGTGCGCGTGGAGTCAATGTGGAGAGTCCGTACAGCTCGCATAACGACCGTGGCGAGCATGAAGCGGTTCTCGATTTGGATTCCGGCGGAATACACCAGTGTGGATCGCATGCAGCCCTCATTTCCCGGTTATGGCGCGTTTGCTACGAAAGCCGGGCTCGACACAGACTCCCTTACGTGCGGATCTGCGTGTCGGAGGAGCTCCAGCCGCGGCATGGGGAGGCGACTGAGTTCGTTCTCGAGGGCTGGCCAGAAACCTGCAGGTCGACCCGCAATCAGATCGACCCTCCCCTGAGGATACGCTGAATTGGCACGGAAACCCGGTACTTTCTTTGTCAGAGGAGGGCAGGAGGACCCTAAAGTGCAAGAGGGCTGCTTCGAAAGTGCGGGTACGGCTGTGGGATACGCGGGGCGAAATGATGCTATGCTGTGAGCAGATCGTCGAATCCTACCTGGTGTTCTTGCCTGTTCTGCACTGTCGCGACTCGCAAAAAATTCCACATTAGAGTTCAGCGATACATCAACAAAGGAAAAAGTGCATATATGGAA
>Ga0335072_10006782_pt1 | contig 16719 bp, 10 predicted proteins | sample Lox_Sample_21_FD_206725 | JGI IMG/M metagenome (GOLD analysis project Ga0335072, IMG submission 206725) | Soil microbial communities from Loxahatchee National Wildlife Refuge, Florida, United States - Lox_Sample_2.1 | ecosystem: Environmental > Terrestrial > Soil > Wetlands | place: USA...
GTCGAATCTCCATGGGTTCGCTATACTGCACCGCGATGACTTTTCGCCGCTGCGCAGTTCTGCTGCTGGCCCTGGCCTCCGCTGCCGCTCCTGCCTTCGCCCGCGTCACCCGCATCGAGATCCGCAACAGGATTCGCATCCCTGGTACGGGAACCGCGGGGCAGGGAATTGTCCCTTACGAAAGAATCGATGCCCGCGTCTGGTTCGCCGTCCGTCCTGACGACCCGCACAACCGCATCATCGTCGACCTGGACAAAGCTCCACGCAACGCGCAAGGCGAAGTCGAATTCTCCGCCGACCTGTTCCTTCTTCGCCCAACGACTGGCGGCAACCACGCGCTTCTGCTCGAAATTCCCAACCGTGGTGGCAAAGGGCTGATGCGCATCGTGGACGGCGGTTCGAGCGATCCGGGCATTGCGTCGGACCTCGGCGACGCCTGGATGCTCCGCCAGGGCTACACCATCGCCACCCTCGGCTGGCAGTGGGACGTGCCCGACCACCCTGGCCTGCTGCGCCTCTACGCCCCCATCGCCACCGACCACGGCCAGCCCATCACCGGCCTCCTTCGCGACGATTTCACGCCCGCCGCGCAGACCGCCGACTGGCCCCTCGGCCACATCACGCAGGGCCATCTCGGCGGTACCGAATATCCCGTCGCCAACCCAGATGACCCGCGCAATGTGCTCACCGTGCGCGACACGCCCTATGGCCCCCGCCAGACCATTCCCCGCGCCACCTGGACCTTCACCGCTCCGACCGCCGCCGCCACAAATGGCGGCATCCGCTACAGCCAGGGCTTCCAACCCGGCCGCATCTACGAACTCGTCTACGTCGTTAAAGATCCCGTCGTCGCCGGACTCGGCTTCGCCGCCGTCCGCGACTTCGTCTCCTGGCTCAAATATGAGCCCGCCGCTGTGACCCATGTCGGTCGCGCCTACGCTGCCGGCATCTCGCAATGCGGCCGCTTCCTCCGCGACTACCTCTACGAAGGCTTCAATCAGGACGAGTCCGGCCGCATGTCTCTCGACGGCATCCTCGCCCATGTCGGCGGCGCCGGCCGCGGTGACTTCAACTACCGCTTCGCCCAGGCCTCACGCGACGCGCAGCCGATGTCCTCGATCTACTGGCCGACGGACATCTTTCCCTTCACCGATGAACCCGAACGCGACCCTGCCAATCCCGCCGCCCCACCCCGGAGCCTCCTCGACCGCACCCGCGCCGAAAACGACCTCCCCAAAATCTTCCTCTCTCACACCTCGTATGAATACTGGAGCCGTGCCGCGTCGCTGATGACCACCACCGCCGATGGCCAACGGGACATGCCCATCGATCCCGGTGTTCGCGTCTATTTCTTTACCGGCCTCCAGCATTTCTCCGGACCGTGGCCGCCCGTGCACGGCAGAGGCGAATTCGCCAGCCAGAACCTCGAGAGCCCGTTGCCCATCCGCTGGTTCTGGCGCGCCATGATCACCAACATGAATGCCTGGGTTCGCGATGGCGTAGCGCCGCCGCCTTCGAGCTACCCCCACATCACCGACGGCACGCTCGTCCCCCGCGCCCAACTCGCTTTTCCTGCCATCCCCGACATCCACGCGCCGGCCAATTTCAACCAGGCCTTCGCTCTCGACTACGGCCCGAACTGGGAGCAAACGCGCATCCTGACCGTCCAGCCTCCCGACGTAGGTGCGTCGTTTCCCATCCTTCTTCCGCAGGTCGACGCCGACGGCACCGACCGAGCCGGCATTCACCTCCCTGAGATCGCCGTGCCCCTCGCTACGTACACGGGCTGGAACCTCCGCGACCCCGCCACCGGCTCGCCCGATGAGCGCCCCTCCTTCCTGGGTTCCTGTATCCCTTTCGCGAAGACCGCCGCCCAGCGCAAAGCCACCGGCGATCCGCGCCTCTCCATCGAGGAACGCTACTCCGGCCGCGATGACTACCTCAACCGCTACAACAAAGCCGTCGACGATCTCGTCCACCGGCACTGGATTCTCCCCGAAGATGCCATCCATCTCAAAGACCAGGGCGCAAAGGAGTGGGATGACGCGACGCAGCAGTGAACGTGGGGCCAGCCGCCGACCCACGCCCGTGTGTCAGCTTTCGGCTGTATATCCCGGCTGCAACCACGCCTGAATTCTCTTCCGATTGTGATTTCGATCACAGTCCCGCCGCGCCTTCCCCGGTTACCTTCAGAACGGTATGGACGCGCTCCTTCTGCATCGTCTGCACTTCGCCTTTACGGTGACCTATCACTACCTCTTCCCGCAGCTCACCATGGGATTGGCGCTGCTGATGGTGGTCATGAAGCTCGTTGCCCTGCGCACCGGTGACGAACGCTGGAATCAGGCCGCACGCTTCTGGGCGAAGATCTTCGCGATCAACTTCCTCCTCGGTGTTGTCACCGGTATTCCCATGGAATTCCAGTTCGGCACCAACTGGTCGGAGTTTGCCCGCCGCACCGGAGGCGTCATTGGCCAGCCGCTCGCCATGGAGGGCGTCTTCGCTTTCTTCCTCGAGTCGACCTTCCTCGGCCTCTTCCTCTTCGGTGAAAAACGCCTCTCGAAGCGCGCCCACTGCGGCGCTGCTTTCATGGTCTGGCTCGGATCCTGGATCTCCGGCTTCTTCATCATCGTCACCGATGCCTGGATGCAGCACCCGGTCGCGTACCATCTGCTGCCGAACGGAACCTACGAAGTCTCCAGCTTCTGGGGGCTGCTCATGAATCCATGGGCGTGGCTGCAATATGCCCACAACATGTGCGGCGCGGTCGTGACCGCATCCTTTGTCGTCGCCGCCACCGGCGCTTTCTACCTGCTGGAGAAATCCCACCAGGAGTTTGGCCGGCTCTTCCTGAAGATCGGTGTCATCGCGGGCCTCATCTCCTGCGTCATCCAGATCTTTCCCACCGGCGACTTCCATGGCCGCTACGTTGCGAAGTATCAACCTGCCGCCATCGCCGGGATGGAAGGCCTCTTCCACACCCAGAAGGGCGCGCCCGTGGTCCTGATCGGACAGCCCAACGAAACCACGCAGACGATCGACAATCCGCTCGCCGTCAACGACGTTCTCAGTTTCCTGATCTACGGAACTACGTCCGCTGAAGTGAAAGGCCTCAACGATTTCCCCGCCGAAGATCGGCCCTCCCCCCTGCCGTTGCTCTACTACAGCTACCACATCATGGCCGGCCTCGGGACCTGGTTCCTTGTGCTCATGCTCGTCGCCGCGTTCATGCTGTGGCGGGGCAGGCTCTGGTCGGCACGGTGGATTCTCTGGCCCATCCTGCTCAGCTTCCCATTACCTTACGTCGCCAACACGGCGGGCTGGATGACCACCGAAATCGGGCGTCAGCCCTGGCTCGTCTACGGCCTCATTCGCACCAGCCAGGGGTATTCGACGCACGTCTCGGCCGGGAATGCGCTCTTTACGCTCCTCGGTTTCCTCGGCATGTACTCCGTGCTTTCGATCCTCTGGATCGTCCTCGTTTATCGCTTCATTCGCACCGGGCCGGCTGCCGCTGCCGTCCCCGCTCCCGAACCGTTGCCCGCAACCCTGACCACGGTCTAGGAGAGGAGAAACGCACATGGGATTCGTCTGGTTCTGGATTGTCGCTGTCATGATCGCTGCCTATGTCGTTCTCGACGGCTTCGACCTCGGCGTCGGGATTCTCTCTCCATTCCTTGGCCGCAGCGAAGCCGACCGCCGCACGCTCTACCGTTCCATCGGTCCGGTCTGGGATGGCAACGAAGTCTGGCTGCTCGCCGGTGGCGGCACCCTCTACTTCGCCTTCCCTCTGCTCTACGCCTCGTCCTTCAGCGGCTTCTATCTTCCCCTCATGATCGTCCTCTGGCTGCTCATCATGCGCGGAGCCAGTATCGAACTGCGCATGCACATCGACCACGAGGTCTGGCGCAGCTTCTTCGACGGCCTCTTCTTTGTCGCCAGTGCGCTGCTCGCCATCTTCTTTGGCGCGGCTCTCGCTAACGTCATTCGCGGCGTGCCGCTCGGCGCGGACAACTACTTCTTCCTGCCTCTCTGGACGGACTGGCGTGTCGGATCCGCCCCCGGCATCCTCGACTGGTATACGGTCATCGGTGGGATCGTCGCCCTGACTGCCCTCGCGGTTCACGGAGCGCTCTGGATCGTCCTCAAGGCCCCCGGCGAACTCGAATCCCGCGCCCGTGGTGTCATCGCGCCGCTTTGGACCGCGCTGCTGCTGGTCACGCTCATCAGCCTGCCCGCGACCATCGCCGTGCGGCCTTCCGCACTCGCCAATTACAAAGCGCACTCCATCCTGTTCGTGATTCCCGCCCTCGTTCTGGCCACCCTCATCGGGATCCTCGCCTTTACGAAACAGCAGAAGCCGCTCGCTGCCTTCCTGTCTTCTTCGCTGTACCTGGTCTTCATGCTGGTGGGCGCGGCCGCCGGGCTCTATCCCACTCTTTTGCCCTCTTCCAGTGACCCCTCGCGCGATATCACCATCGCCAGTGCTCTTGCCGGACCACACTCTCTTCATGTGGGCTTGATATGGTGGTCGCTCGGCCTCATCCTCGCCCTGGCGTACTTCATCACGTCCTACCGCCTCTTCCGCGGCAAAGTCCCCGCAGAAGCCGGCTACGGGCACTGAACGAGATTCGAAGGAGAACTCCCTGATGGCCTCCGCCACACTCGCCCCCGAAACCCCGCTCATCATCGATCCTGCCCACGACCTGGTCAGTGTTCGGCGCAGTCCGCTGGCCTCCGTCTTCACTCCGAAATCGGTCGCCCTCATCGGCGCCACCGAGCGCCCCGGCTCCGTTGGCCGCACCGTGATGGAGAACCTCACCGCCAGCTCTTTCGGGGGTCCGGTTTGGCCTGTGAATCCCAAGAGCCCCAGCATCCTCGGCATTCCCGCCTTCAAATCCATCAAAGAGCTCCCCGCGATTCCCGACCTCATCGTCGTCACCACGCCAGCCGCTACTGTCCCCGCCATCATTCAGGAAGCAGTCGACTGCGGTGTTCCCTCAGCCATCGTCATCTCTGCCGGCTTCAAGGAAGTCGGTGAGGAAGGCAAAGCCCTCGAGCGCCAGATCGCGCAGATGATCCGCGGCAAAATGCGCCTCGTCGGCCCCAACTGCCTGGGCGTGATGAACCCGGTTGGCGGGCTCAATGCCACCTTTGCGAAAGCCATGGTCCCCGCCGGCCGCCTCGCCTTCATCAGCCAGAGCGGCGCTCTGCTCACCGCCATCCTCGACTGGTGCATTCGCGAACACGTCGGCCTCAGCGGCTGCGTCTCCGCCGGTTCCATGCTCGACGTCACCTTTGGCGAGCTCATCGACCACTACGGCCAGGATCCCAACACCGACTCCATCGTCCTTTACATGGAATCCATCGGCGACGCCCGCAGCTTCCTTTCCGCCGCGCGCGCCGTTGCGCTTAATAAGCCGATCCTCGTCATCAAAGCAGGCCGCACTGCCGCCGCCGCCAAGGCCGCCGCTTCGCACACCGGTTCTCTCACCGGCAGCGACGACGTGCTCGATGCCGCCTTCCAGCGTGCTGGCGTTTTGCGCGTCAAGTCCATCAGCGAGATCTTCAACATCTCCGAAGTGCTCGCCAAGCAGCCGCGTCCCAGGGGTCCGCGCCTCACCATCCTCACCAATGCCGGAGGGCCAGGCGTTCTGGCCACCGACGCTTTGATCAGCGCGGGCGGCGAGCTCACAGAAATCTCTGCCGAGACCCTGGCCACCTACAACAACTTCCTGCCCGGAGCCTGGAGCCACAACAACCCGGTCGACATCCTCGGTGACGCGGAACCCGAGCGCTACGCGAAGGCTCTCGAAATCGCCTCCCAGGACAAAAATACCGACGGCATGCTCGTCATCCTCACCCCGCAGGGGATGACCAACCCGAAGCAGGTGGCTGAGCACCTCGTCCCCTATGCCCGCTCCACCGGCAAGCCCGTCCTGGCCAGCTGGATGGGCGGCGACATCGTTGCCGAGGGGGAGGCTGTCCTTACAAAAGCAGGAATTCCCGTCTTTCCCTATCCCGACGCGGCGGCCGAAGCCTTCGTCGCGACGTGGAAGCACACCAGTAACCTGCGCGATCTCTACGAAACACCCGCTGCGCGCTCCGGTTCCGTGCTCGACACCAAACGCGACCTCGCTACGACCATCGTCGAACAGGTGCGCGCCCGCCGCCGGACCATTCTCACCGAGTACGAATCCAAGCAGCTGCTCTCCGCCTACGGCATTCCCACCGTCCGTACCGAACTCGCCACCACCCCCGAGGAAGCCGCGCAAAAGGCCCTCGAAATCGGCTATCCCGTAGTCCTCAAGCTGCACTCCGAGACCATCACGCACAAAACCGACGTCGGCGGTGTGAAGCTCAACCTGCGCTCCGCGGGCGAAGTGGTTGCAGCATTCGCCGACATTCAGAAATCCGTCACGAAAAAAGTCGGCGCCGAGCACTTCCTCGGCGTTACCGTCCAGCCCTTCGCCAAGCTCGATGGCTACGAGATCATCCTTGGTTCCAGCATCGATCCCCAGCTCGGCCCGGTGCTCCTCTTTGGAACCGGCGGCCAGCTCGTCGAAGTCTATAAAGATCGCGCTCTCGCTCTGCCGCCGCTTACCGCTACGCTGGCGCGCCATCAAATGGAGCAGACGAAGATCTTCAAGGCTCTGAAAGGGGTCCGCGGGCGCAAACCCGTTGATCTCGATGCCCTCGACGCCCTCGTGGTTCGCTTCAGCGAACTGGTCGTCGAACAGCGCTGGATCAGGGAGATCGACATCAATCCGCTGCTCGCTTCCCCTGACGGCCTCATCGCGCTCGACGCTCGCGTTGTTCTCCACGAACCTGGCACCACGGAAAACCAGTTGCCGCGGCCCGCGATTCGTCCCTATCCGATCCAGTACGTCGCTCCCTGGAAATCCCGTTCCGGTGCCGATGTCCTCGTCCGGCCTATCCGTCCTGAAGACGAGCCGCTGATCGTTGCCTTTCACGATCGGCTCTCGGAGCGCACCGTCATCCAGCGCTACTTCACCTCACTGGACCTCAGCGCCCGCACCGCGCACGAGCGCCTCACGCGCATCTGCTTCATCGACTACGACCGCGAGCTCGCCCTCGTGGCGGAAGTCAACGATCCGGCCAGCGGCAAGTCCATCGCGGGCGTCAGCCGCATGATCCGTCAGGATCACGGCCAGGATGCCACCCTTGCCGTCGTTGTCGCGGACGACTTCCAGGGACAGGGACTGGGCGAAGAACTGATGCGCCGCGGACTCGCCGCCGCCCGCTCCGAAGGGATCCAGCGCGTCCTCATCTACTTTCTCCCGGAAAACGCGCGCATGCGCAGGTTATCGACCAGGCTTGGCTTCACCCACTCCGAGGAAAAAGCCATGATCCGGGGCGAACTCAAACTTTGATCCGCAACAGCAGACAGGGGAGACCGGAACTTTGGCTCTCCCCTCCTTTTTGGGAATTTGCCGCAACAAGAAAAGCAGCGGCATTCGCCACTCTCGCAGCTGAACGCTTCCGGCTTCGCTTCCAGCTTCCTGCTAGCTCACCGCCGACAATTCCCGCACCGTCGTCGACGTTCCGACCAGCGGCAGGCGAACGGTCACGGTCGTCCCTTCTCCCAGCCGGCTGCTGACCGCAATCTCTCCGCCGCACGAATCCACGATCGCCTTGCAGATGGAGAGGCCGAGCCCCGCGCCCCCCGTGCTCCTGGCGCGCGAATGGTCGCTACGCCAGAAGCGCTCGAACAGATGCGGCAGGTCCTCCGGTGCAATCCCGCGGCCGGTGTCGCGCACCTCAACGACGATTTGATCCCGGACAAAAAGGGCCGCCGTCACCACCCCGCCTTCCGGCGTATGCTGCACCGCATTCAGCAGCAGGTTGGCCAGCAGCGAAGCGCAGGCATCCTGATCGAGGCGCGTCGGCGCCGACCCCGGACCCTCCACCGCAATTCTGACTCCTCGAATTTCCGCCAGGCGCTCCATATGTGCCGCCACGTCGCGCACGACTTCCGTTACATCGCACTCGATGATGCCGCTCGCCGGCTCCCGCTCGAATCGTGCCAGCTGCAGCATCCGTTGCACCAGTTCTTCCATCCGCGCACAGTCGCCCAGACAGGCTTCCAGGCCGCGCGCATACTCGCGCGTCGATCGTGGCCGCGAGGCCAGCAGCTGCAGCGATGATTTGATGATGGTGACCGCTGTCTTCAATTCGTGCGCGGCATCATTGACGAAGACACGCTGCTGCACGAATGCCTCATCCAGCCGCCGCGTCGCCGACTCCAGCGCCCGCGCCAGCACCGCAAGTTCCGCGGTTGCCTGCGCGCTCTGTGGCGCTTCGAAGCGAGGTCTCTTGGGCGTCATCTCCGCCGCTGCCAGGCTTAGCTCCTCCAGCGGAGCCAGACCGTGCCGCAGCACCAGGCCCAGAACTCCCGCCGTGACCAGCAGCAGCAGAACACTCGCGGCCAGCAAAAATTCCGCCGCGCGTCCGATCGATTCGTAGACCGGTCTCAGCGGCGCAGCATAATAGATGGTCACCGGCCGCGCGATGCCTGGGCTCCCGCCTTCGGCGTCGATCTGTCGTACCCCGTGCAGCGCCAGGCCGCGAAAACTCTTCTCCCGTACCTGGAAATCATGGGGCGACAGCTTCGTCCCAAAGTTACTCAGCGCCTCCTTACTCCACGCCCCCGACTGCGCCAGCGTCCGCCCGCCCTCGTCCCGCGCCATCCACAAATCTCTCCCGCGCAGGTCGAGCGCCCCCAGATCGATCGCCACATTGTCGTTCGGATCCTCGGCATCATGCACCTGGCCCAGCAGGGAATCGGCCCGCCCCCGCACCATCAGGTCGAAGCCATGGATTTGTTCCCGCCACAGATACAAAAGCGTGGCGCAACTCAACCCCAGCACCAGCCCGCACTCCAGCGCCAGCACCGAAGCAATGAGACGACGGCGCAGCGAATAGCGTTTCACGCCGCACCGCCGCTCGTTCCGGCCACCAGACGGTATCCCCGCCCGCGCAGCGTCTCGATCCACCGGCCCTCGCCCTCGCGATTCAGCTTTCGCCGCAGGTTCGAGATGTGCGCCTCAATCACGTTGGAGTGATGCTCCCAGTTGTAATCGTACAAATGCTCCAGCAGTACCTGTTTCGAAATCACCGACCGCGGCCGGTGGCTCAGGTACTCCAGCGCGCGATACTCCGTCGGCGACAGTTCCACCGGCTTGCCCGCTACGGTCACGGTTCGCTCCAGGGTGTCGATGACAAGATCGGCCAGCTCGATCTTCGGGTGACTGACGCCCTTGCCGCGCCGGACCAGCGCCTTCGCCCGCGCCAGCATCTCCCCCAGGTCGAACGGCTTCGCCAGATAATCGTCGGCTCCCGCGTTCAGCAGCTTCACGATGGACGTTTTCTCCACAACCGCGGTGAGCACCAGCACCGGAGCCGTCTGTCCTTTGGCCCGAACCCCGCGCAGCACCGACAGGCCGTCGATCCCCGGCAGCATCAGATCCAGCACGATCAGATCGTAGTTTGCCTGGCGTCCCAGCTCCGCGCCATCGGGTCCCGTTCCGGCCACGTCCACCGCCATGCCCGCGCTCTCCCGCAGCGCTGTCGCGATATTCTCCGCGACCCGAGCCTCGTCCTCGATCACCAGCGCGCGCATGGCAGCAGGATGACTCTCCCTCCTTAATTTTGCATGAATTCGCCCGGCCCCGGCGTGGGCTTTTTCGGGCCTGCCCAAATCTGCCCCCCGTTCCGCCCACGCTTGCATGGCCTCGCTACAATAAGTGGATGCGCCGCATCTACATGGACGCCAATGCCACCACGCCTCTGCTTCCCGAGGTGTTCGAGGCCATGCGGCCGTTCTTCATGGAGTCCTTCGGGAATGCCTCCTCCATCCACCATTTCGGACAACGCACCCGTGCCGCCGTCGAGCATGCTCGCGAGCAGGTGGCCGCCCTCCTCCACTGCCGCCCCGCCGAGATCGTCTTCACCTCCTGTGGCACCGAGAGCGACAACACCGCCATCTTCGGCATCCTGCGCGCCGGCGACCACCTCATCACCACGTCGATCGAGCATCATGCCGTCCTGCACGCCGCCGACAAGGCCGAGACCCGCGGCGTCGAGGTGACGATTGTGCCGGCCGGCCCCTCGGGAAACGTCGATCCAAACCAGGTCCGCGCTGCCCTCAAGCCGAACACGAAGCTCATCAGCATCATGATGGCCAACAACGAAACCGGCGTGATCCAGCCGGTTGCGGAGATCGGCAAAATCGCCGCCGCAGCCGGAGTTACCTTCCACACCGATGCCGTCCAGGCGGCTGGCAAAATTCCCATCGACGTCGCCGCCATCGGCTGCCACCTGCTCAGCATCTCCGGCCACAAGTTCCATGGACCGCAGGGCATCGGCGTGCTCTACGTCCGCCGCGGCACGCATTTCGAGCCGCTCGTCTTTGGCGGATCCCATGAGCGCCAGCGTCGCGCCGGAACCGAAAACGTCCCGGGCATCGTCGGCCTGGGCAAAGCCTGCGAAATCGCCCTCGCTGCGCTTACCGACGGCACCGACGAACGCCTGGGCCACCTCCGCGATCGCCTCGAACAGGGCCTCGTCGCCCGGGTCGACGAGTGCGGCGTCAACGGCGCCGATCAGTCGCGCGTCCCCAACACCACCAACATCTACTTCGACCACCTCGAAGGCGAAGCGCTGGTCATCGCTCTGGACCTGAAGGGTCTCGCCGTTTCTGGCGGCTCGGCCTGCAGCTCCGGCTCCCCCGAGCCGTCGCACGTCCTGAACTCCATGGGAATCTCCCAGGACCGCGCCCGCGCCAGCCTGCGCTTCAGCCTCTCGCGCCTCACCACCGAGGAGGACGTCGATGCCGCGCTGGACGTGGTTCCGGGAGCCGTCGCCCATCTGCGCGAGCTTTCCCCGGTTTACAAAAAGCACCTCGCCGAAGCCACTGCGAAGTAAAAGCCGCAGCGTTCATCCGCACAGCGCGCCTTCCCCACAAAGACAAGAGCCGGGCAAGGTCCTTCGACCTGCCCGGCCCCGCTTTTCTGAACGCTGGCGGCTGAACGCCGACCGCTAGTACCGATAGTGCTCGCTCTTGTACGGACCTTCCGGCGCTACGCCGATATAGTCCGCCTGCTCCTTCGTCAGCCGGGTGAGCTTCACGCCGATCTTCTCCAGGTGCAGCCGCGCCACCTCTTCGTCCAGCTTCTTGGGCAGCGTGTACACGTCGATCGCGTACGTGTCCTTGTTCTTCCACAAATCGATCTGCGCCAGCGTCTGGTTCGAGAAGCTGTTACTCATCACGAAGCTCGGATGGCCCGTTGCGCAGCCCAGATTCACCAGCCGCCCTTCAGCCAGGATGAAGAGGCTGTGCTCCGGCTTTCCGCCCTCCGCCGGGAACGTGTACAGATCCACCTGCGGCTTGATGTTCGTCTTCTTCGCGTTCGAGTGATTCAGCTTGTCCATCTGAATCTCATTGTCGAAGTGTCCGATGTTGCACACGATGGCCTGGTCCTTCATCTTCTTCATGTGCTCGAGTGTGATGATGTCCACGTTGCCCGTGCACGTCACGTAGATGTCGCCGCGTCCCAGGGTGTCCTCGAGCGTCGTGACTTCGAAGCCTTCCATCGCCGCCTGCAGCGCGTTGATGGGATCGATTTCCGTCACAATCACGCGAGCGCCCATGCCGCGCAGCGAATGCGCGGAGCCCTTCCCGACGTCGCCATAGCCACAGACCACGGCTACCTTGCCCGCCACCATCACGTCGGTCGCACGCTTAATGCCGTCGGCCAGCGACTCGCGGCAGCCGTACAGGTTGTCGAACTTCGACTTCGTCACCGAGTCATTGACATTAATCGCCGGCACCAGCAGCTTGCCCACTTCCTTCATCTTATAGAGCCGATGCACGCCGGTCGTCGTCTCCTCAGAAACGCCGCGCCACTCCTTCACCACCTTGTGCCAGTACTGCTTATCTTCGGCGTAGACGTCCTTCAGCAGCTTCTTGATCACCGCTTCTTCATCGCTCGTCGAAGGCGAATCCACCCACTTGTCGCCGTCTTCCAGCTCATAGCCTTTGTGGATCAGCAGTGTCGCATCGCCGCCGTCATCGACGATCAGCTGCGGTCCCTTGCCTTCGCCGTGGCTCAACGCCTGCAGCGTGCACCACCAGTACTCCTCGAGGCTCTCGCCCTTCCACGCGAAAACCGGAATTCCGGCCGCGGCAATCGCCGCTGCCGCGTGATCCTGCGTCGAGAAGATGTTGCAGCTGGCCCAGCGTACGCTCGCGCCCAGATCCTTCAGCGTCTCGATCAGCACCGCGGTCTGGATGGTCATGTGCAGCGAGCCCGAAACGCGGACGCCCTTCAGTGGCTGCTCGGCAGCATACTTGCGTCGAATCGCCATCAGACCGGGCATCTCGGACTCGGCGATCGTAATCTCTTTCCGGCCCCAGTCGGCCAGCGACAGATCGGCGACTTTGTACGAGGCAGTCTTTTGTTCTACGGCGGCGGTTGCCATGGGTGGGGATTCTCCTGGTTGCGGATCTCGGTATCTCCTCGATTGTAAATCGGGCCTGCCGCGGCCCAGCCGCTTTTCACCGGACGGCAATCTCCGGAGCCTAAACGGCGCCTCCAGGACCTCGAACGCCCCCGCTCCCGCCTACTGGCTCCCCGCTCCCGGGCTTCGATACACCGTCTTTCCTCCCACCACCGTCCGCAAAACCCGCGTCTCCAGGATCTCCTTCGGCGCAACCCGAGTCAGGTCCCGGTCCAGCACCACAAAGTCCGCCGCATACCCTGGAGCCAGCTTGCCCTTCCATCCCTCCGCAAACTCCGCATACGCCGACCCCTGCGTGTAGGCGTAGAGCGTCTGTCCGATCGTCAGCTTCTGCTCGGGATGAAACGTCATCGTCCCCGCCTCATTCATCCGCGTCGCGCCTGCATACACGCCGCGAAACGGCGTGATCGGCTCCACGGGATAATCCGTCCCAAACGCCAGCGGCACGCCCGCGTCCAGAAACGATTTCCACGCGTACGCATACTTCTCTCGCTCCGGACCCAGCCGCTGCCCTGCCCACGCCATATCCGTGAGCAGATGATTCGGCTGCATCGACGCAATCACGCCCAGCTCTTTGTAGCGATTGAAATCGCCCGGGCTCACCACCTGGCTGTGCTCGATCCGGAACCGGAAATCCTTTGCCGGCACCTTCTTCACGGGCAGGATCGTCGAGCGCGGCCCATTGGCCCGCATGGGCGGGAGCAGGGAAGGATGCATCGTCTCCGCCTCCGCCTGCGCAAACGCCGTCAGCGCCATATCCACAGCGCGATCGCCGATGGCATGGAATCCGAGCTGGAATCCCGCCTTCGCCCGCTCCACCGCCATGGCATTGAGCTGATCCTGCGTGTAGCGCGGAATCCCCGAATTCCCCGGATCGTCTGCATAAGGCGCCTTCATCGCCGCCGTCCGCGACCCCAGCGACCCATCCATGAACCCCTTCAGCATCGTCGTGTGCAGCATCCGATCCGTCGCCGGATGATGCGCCGCCTGCTCCTTCTCCACGTCCAGCGGATCGGCAAACCGCAGCCACTCCGAGATTCGCACCGGCAGTTGGCCTTCCTTCTCCATCTGCTCGAAGACCAGAAAATCGTCCCACGCGGAAAAGTCCTGCACGCTCGTCACGCCATGGGAAATCGCGTCTTCGATCGCCAGCTCCAGACCCTTCCTTCGCATCGCCGGCGATGGCGGAGGCACGTGCACCAGCCCCTGGGCTGTCTCGCGCAGAATGCCCGTTGCCTCACCGTTCGCACCCCGATCGATTTTGCCGCCCTGTGGAGCTTGTGTTTCCTTCGTGATCCCCGAGGCCTGCAGAGCCGCTGAATCGGCCACCGCGATATGCCCATCCACGCGCACAAAGATGGCTGGATGCCCGCCGGCCGCAGCATCGATGTCGGTTTTGTTGGGCAATTTTCCGCTCGCCCACAGGGTGTGATCCCATCCGCCGCCGCTCAGCCACTGCCCCGGCGCAGCCTTGCGGGCCGCGGCGCGAATCCGCTCCTGCATCTCGGCCAGCGACTTCACCCCGAGCAGATTCACCGACAGCCGGATTCGCCCGCCGTCCCCCAGGTGCGCATGCGCGTCGTTGAATCCGGGCATGACAAACGCTTCGCCCAGATCCACCATCTGCGTCTTCGCGCCCTTGTATTTCGCCCGGATCGCGGCGTCGTCCCCCGCCGCCAGAATCTCCCCGTGCCCCACGGCAATCGCCGTCACCCGTTGCGGCCTCGACCCCTGCAGATCGACGCCCGTCAGAATGTTGCCGTGATAGTAAATCGCATCGGCTGCGGATCCTGTTTGTGCAAAGGCGGATCCCGTTACCAGCAAAACCCCAAACACAATTCCAATTGCTTTCACGCAAGCCAGTCTAAATAACCCGAAGGGGGCTTATGTGCTCTGGTGGCGGATCATCCCGAATCTGCCGGCGTTGGCAGATGTGGGAAGCCCTGACCCGAATTCCCGCTGCATGGCGCGCTATCCCGCCGCCGCCAGCAGCAATAACAGGATCCGCCGCAGCCCCAGATCCCGCCCCTTCGCGTCGTACCACTCGCCATAGGTGTGGATCCCGCCACCCTCGCCGCCGCCGCCGATACTCACCGCCGGCACTCCCAGCGACAGGGGAATGTTGGCATCCGTGGACGCTAGCCGCATCTCCGTCCGAATCCCCAGGTGCCGATCCACCGCCTCCACCAGCGCCATCAGCTCCGATCCGGCCGGCAATCGCCCCGCTGGCCGATCCCCAATCTTGTCGATGGAAAACCGCACCAGCCCTGCCTCCCCGCGCTGCCCGCGATTCGCCTCCAGCACCGCATCCTCAACCGCTCGATGCAGCTCCACTTCAAGCCGAATCAGCTGCTCCGGATCCGTCGACCGCAGATCGAAGCGCGCCGCTGCCCGCTCCGGAATCGCATTCACTGCCGTTCCGCCCTCGATCGTCCCCACGTTCATCGTCGTGCGCGGAATGTCGGGCAGCGTCACGGCAGAAAAGCGCTCGATCGCACGGCTCAGCAGCACAATCGGATTCGGCCGCCCCGCATCCGTCCAGGAATGCCCGCCTGGCCCGGTGATCGTTACCAGATGCCGCTGGCTTCCCAGCGCGTGCGTCACCGCCGATTCATGCCCGGCGCCATCCAGCACAACATGCGCCGCAATCTCGCCCCGCTCCGTCGCTCCGTCTTTCGTGCGGTAGACGTGACGCATCCCGCGCAGATCGCCTTCGCCTTCCTCCCCGACATTCCCCAGAAATACCAGGTCGCAATCTGTCGTGATGCCGGTCTGCTTCATCGCCGCGGCAATGGCCAGCATGGCCGCCACGCCGGCTCCGTTGTCGCAGGCTCCCGGAGCCGCCAGCCGCGTTCCGCTCAGATCGACACCGATCGGCGTTCCCGCGGGAAACACCGTATCGAGATGCGCCGACAGCAGAACGCGCCTTCCCCCGTTCCCCGTCCCAGGCAGGATCGCCATCGCATTGCCCACTTCGTCGAGGTGCGGTTCTGGCAGTCCCAGCTCGCGAAATCGTTCGCACAACCATTCGGCGCGCGGCCTCTCGCCAAACGGGGGAGCCGGCACCGCCACCATCTCGGCTTGCCACTGCAGAATGCGTTGCTCCTGCAGATGCAGCCACTGGAACGCCTGATGCACGCGGCGATCCGCGGCAATTTGTGCAATGCTGGCGGCGGCCGGCGCAGGCGAAGCCATAAGAGATTTCAGCGTAGCACCCACGGAAGCCCGAAGCAGAAAGGAAGAAACCCGAAGCAGGGAACCTTTATCGCCTCCGCCTTCCCCCTGGCTGCTTTTCAGTATTCGACGCGATCCAGAAAGAGTCCCCGCGCCGGCGCCGTCGCTCCTGCCTCGCGACGTGAACGCGCGTCCAGAATCTCTCTGATCTCGACCGGCTCCATCGCACCCCGCCCCACATCCACAAAGGTCCCAACCAGATTCCGCACCATGTGGTGCAAAAATCCATTGCCCCGCACGCGATAGATCAGGAGTTCGCCCTCGCCTCTCCACCCCGATTCAAAGATGGTCCGGATGTTTCCAGCAAATTCTTCTTCCCCGCCCGCGACGAGGGCCTGTCGCGTCGCCAAATCCGGATCGCTCGCCGCAAACGAAGTAAAATCCCTGGTTCCGACGACGGCCTGTGCCGCTACCTGCATTCGTTCCAGTTCCAGCGGCCAGGTCAGTGCCCAAGCGTACCGCGCCTCCCACGGCGGACAAATTTCCTCCCGCCAGATCCGGTACTCATACGTCTTCGCCTTCGCTGAGTGCCGTGCGTGAAACTCCCCTCCGGTCTTTTCGGCGTGCAGTACCCGCACCGACTCCGGCAGTTTCCGATTCAGTGCCCGCTGCAGATTCTCCGCCGGAATCCCCGCCTCCAGCGAGAACGACGCGACCTGCCCTCGCGCGTGAACCCCCGCATCAGTCCGTCCACTGCCCTGCGGTAAGACACGTTCGCCGGTGACGCGCTCGATCGCCTCCGCCAGCGACCCCTGAATCGTCACCTGGTCCGGCTGCACCTGCCAGCCATAGAAATCAGTGCCGTCGTAGCTCAGCGTCAGCTTCCAGTTCGATCCGATTCTTGTCCCTGATTCTGCGGTCATTTCTTAACTTTTTGTGACGATTCGTCGCACGATTTTTCGCAACGCAGCTTCTACCGGAACCATCGAATCGCTACGATAT
>Ga0335072_10006783_pt1 | contig 16718 bp, 14 predicted proteins | sample Lox_Sample_21_FD_206725 | JGI IMG/M metagenome (GOLD analysis project Ga0335072, IMG submission 206725) | Soil microbial communities from Loxahatchee National Wildlife Refuge, Florida, United States - Lox_Sample_2.1 | ecosystem: Environmental > Terrestrial > Soil > Wetlands | place: USA...
ACCTCGCGATACCAGATCCACGCTTCGGGATTGATGGGTTCGCCCACCGTCCCCAGCAGGCGCAGGCTGCTCATATTGTGCTTCGCCGGGTATTCGTCGCCCCATTTGATGAAGGCGCGGATGGCGGTCGGCGCGGTGTAGAACACCGTCACCTTGTGGTCGTCGATGATTTTCCAGAAGCGGTCGAGCTGCGGATGATTCGGCGCTCCCTCGTACATCAGCGTGGTCGCGCCGTTCTGCAGGATGCCGTAGACGACGTAGGAATGCCCTGTGACCCATCCGATATCTGCGGTGCACCAGTAGATATCGTCTTCACGCAGATCGAAGATGTATTTGCTGGTCAGGTAGGTCTGCACGGAGTAGCCACCCGTCGTATGAACCAGGCCCTTCGGCTTGCCGGTCGTCCCCGAGGTGTACAGGATGTAGAGCGGATCCTCGGAGTCGAGTTCCTCCGCCGGACAGTCCTTCTCCGCCGCCGCCATCAGTTCGTGCCACCAGTGGTCGCGTCCCGCCTGCATGTTCACCGGCGATCCCGTGCGCTTGTAGACCACCACGTTCTTCACGGTAGGGCATTGTCCGACGGCCTCGTCCACGGTGGCCTTCAGTTTCACTTCGTTGCCGCGCCGGTACGAGGTATCCTGGGTCAGGATCGCGACGCACTGGGCGTCGTTCACGCGGTCCACGATCGCGTTCGCGGCAAATCCACCGAAGATCACCGAATGCACCGCGCCGATCCGCGCGCACGCCAGAATCGCGATGGCGAGTTCCGGCGTCATGCCCATGTAGACGGCGACGCGATCCCCTTTCTGAATCCCGAGCCCCTTGAGAACGTTGGCGAATTTCTGCACCTCGGTGTGAAGTTCGGCAAAGGTCAGCTTCCGCACTTCGCCCGGCTCGCCCTCCCACAGGATGGCCGCCTTGTCTGCACGCCCGTTCACCACATGCCGATCGACGCAGTTGTAGCAGAGATTGAGTTTCCCGCCGACAAACCACTTCGCCCACGGCAGATTCCACTCCAGCACGTTCGTCCACGGCTGGAACCAGTGCAGCTCCTTCGCGGCCTCGGCCCAGAACCCCTCCGGATCCTTCACGGAACGCTGGTACATGCGCTGGTATTCGGCCAGGCTCTTGATATGGGCCTGTTTCGCGAACTCCTCGGTGGGGGGAAACACGCGGTGTTCGCGCAGAATCGATTCAAGGTTGGGGCTGATCGCGGTTTGAGAGGACATGCTTTCTCCGTGAAACCAAACTAACGTCCTGGCCGCCAAAGGCGCAACCGCCTAAATGGGGCATGGGTCCTGGCTACACTATCCCTCGGAGGATTCCTCTTCTTGCCCGCGAACCTCGGTCACGTCCTCGCCATCATCCCCGCGCGGCTCGGCTCCACGCGGCTGCCCCGCAAGGTTCTCCGGGAGATTGCCGGCGAGCCGATGATTGCGTGGGTGTATCGCGCCGCGCGAGCCTGTCCTCTGCTGGATCGGGTTTTGATCGCCACCGACTCGGACGAGGTCCTCAACTTCGCTCAGGAACATCTGCTGCCGGCGGTTTTCACTCCCGAGGACTGCGCCAGCGGCACCGACCGGGTGTGGGCCGTCGCGCAGTCGATCCCCGCTGACATTTACGTCAATATCCAGGGCGATGAACCGCTGCTCACGCCCGAGCACTTCACGCCACTGCTGGAGCTTTTTGAGCGGCCTGAAGTCCAGGTCTCGACCCTGGCGGTGCGCTGTCCCGCGCACGACATCCGCAATCCCAGTGCCGTGAAGGTTGTTACCGCGGCCGATGGCCGGGCGCTGTATTTCTCCCGCGCCACGATTCCCTTCGATCGGGACAATTTCGGATTCGCCGGATACCGGAAGCACCTTGGCGTTTACGCCTACCGCAAAGCTGCGCTGCAGAGATTCGCGACCCTGCCGCCGTCCTGGATCGAACAAGTGGAGCGCCTGGAGCAGCTCCGACTCCTCGACAACGGCATCGACATCCACGTTGCCCCGGCACCCAGCGACACGATCGGCGTCGATACGGAAGAAGACCTGCGCGCCGCAGAAGAGATTCTGTCAGCGCGGCTCCAGCAGTCCCGTTAGCGCTGACCGTGGCCCCCACCCGCTAGAGGCTGCTCTTCAGTTCGATTCCCTTCGACTCCCGCCCAAACGCGGCCACCAGCGCCAGGTAACAGGCAACGATGGCCACCGTCGCGGCGAGGACCACGCCCAGTCCGCCGACGCGTTCGGCAGCCTTGGTCTGGATCACCGCATTCCACGATGCCAGCAGATTGCCCAGTTGATACGCCAGCCCGGGAAACGTGGCTCGAACGGGTCCCGGCGACAGTTCGCTGAGCCAGGCCGGCACGACACCCCATGCGCCCTGGACCATGAACTGCATGACGAATGCGCCTCCGGCGAGCGCCACGACCGAATGCGACAGCGCGTACAGCGGAATCACCGGCAGCGACAGGAGCGCTGCCAGGATAATCGCCTTCTTCCGGCCGATCTTTTCAGAGAAGCTGCCGAAGACCATTCCGCCCGCCAGCGCGCCAACGTTGTACAGAATCGCGATCCCGCCCGTCAGCCGCGCGGAGAAGCCATGGTCCTTCTGTAAGAAGGTCGGATACAAATCCTGCGTGCCGTGCGAGAAGGCATTGAATCCCATCATCAGCAGCACGAGAAACACAAAGGTCCCGGCATACTGCAGTAAACCCCGGCTCAGCCCCATCTCGGGCAGGGTCCGCTCCTCCAGTTCGCCGCGCTCCTTCCAGGTTGGCGACTCCTCGACCTTGCCGCCGATGTAGAACACCAGCAGCGCCGGCGCCGCTCCAACCAGGAACATCCCTCGCCATCCAAAGGCGTGTCCGTGCCAGGTGAAGTGCGAGAACCATGGGAAGAGCAGCGCATAGCTGGCCGCCGCTACCAGATATCCCACCGCGTACCCCTCCTGCAGCAGCCCGGAAAAGAATCCGCGATTCTCTTTCGGCAAGGTTTCAAAGGCCAGCGCAGCGCCGACACCCCACTCACCTCCCATGGCGATGCCAAACAGAGCTCGCAGGATCAACAGCGTGTGCATCGACCCGGCAAAGGCGCAGGCAAGCTCGAGCAGGGAGTAGCTCGCGATGTTGAACATGAGCGTGGGGCGCCGTCCAAATCGATCCGCCATCACTCCAAACAGGAAGGCCCCGACCGGGCGAAAGGCCAGCGTAATCGACAGGGCTGCTGCCACTTCAGTTCGCGCGACGCGAAAATCCGCGGCGACAGCAGAGACACAAAAAACCAGGATGAAGTAATCGAAGGCATCGAGCGACCATCCGAGAAAACAGGCCGCGAAGGCATGTCTCTGCCGGGAACTCAGGCTCCGGAAGGGGCTCGGCATTGCGCCAGCTTACCAGAGGATCAACACCCCACGATTGGGGCTTTTGGAGCTGCTCTGCCGGCGTTACATTGTGAACGGACTCGCCGCTCACGAATGCCGGGCCCAGGAGCGATCATGAAGAACAGAGGCGCGCGCAGGTTATGGTCCACGCTGAAAAGCGAGATTCTCTCCACGCTTTGGCTGCCTGTTATTGCTGCATTGGCTCTCGGAGTGCCCTCCGTGGCGGGCTGCAGCGGTGGCTCCAGCACGGGCAGCGGCGGCGTGACGCCCCCCGAGCAGCCGGCAGCCACGCCCACCATCTCCACGAACCCGGCCCAAAATGGCGCCGTCATCGTCACGCTGAGTGACACCACCTCGAACGCATCGATCTACTACACCACCGATGGCTCGGCGCCGACGAATACCTCGCCGAAGTACTTTGCGCCCTTTCTCGTCTCGTCCAGCATCACGCTGAAGGCCATGGCTGCCAACCCGCCGGGCTATCTCAACAGCTCCGTCGCGAGCCAGACTTTCTCGGCCAACATTCCTTCCGGCACGCTGGTGTGGAGCGACGAGTTCTCCCAAAACCCGGTCACGGCCAGTCCGCAACCCAATCCGGCCACCTGGACCTACGACACCGGATATCAGTGCTGTGGCAACAACGAGCAGGAAACCTACTGCGCCTGGGGCTCCAGCAGCGGCCCCTGCAATCCGTCCAACCCGAACGCCTACATCGCGCCCGGTCGCGGCCTGAATATCGTGGCAGAAAACCCGGCGGGCACCAGTTACACCTCGGCGCGGCTGAAGACGCAGGGGTTGTTCAGCTTCCAGTACGGGCGGATCGAAGCCAGCATGCAGCTTCCCGAGTCGCAGGGGATGTGGCCCGCCTTCTGGCTGCTGGGCAACAACATTACGACCCTCCCATGGCCTGCCTGCGGCGAAGCCGACATTATGGAGCACATCGACGGCAATAATCCCCCGCTCTACGTCGGAGGCACGCCGCCTGGCTACGACTGGATTGCCGGGTCGGTGCATGGGGGCGCCAGCAGCACAACCGAGGTCAATGGCACGCAACAGTACCATCCCACGGGGTTTTCTGCCGCTGCCTGGCATACTTACGGAATGATCTGGAGCAAAGGTCAGATCCAGTACTACGTGGACGACCCCTCGAATATCTACGCCACGTTCAATACCAGTAACTTCAATGGCACATGGCCCTTCGACCAGGGACCGATGTTCATCCTCCTCAACCTCGCGGTGGGTGGCGACTGGCCTGGCAACGTGAGTTCCAGCACGGTGTTCCCATCTGCCATGCTGGTTCAATACGTTCGCATCTATACCCATTAGCGCCCTGGCTCCGAAACCTGGCTCCGAGACCTGGCTCCTGTTGCCCGGCACGTCCGCCGTCTTAATCTTGCTCCAGCATCCAGCGGTCGAGGATGGTATGGACGCACCGCGCCCCGCACAAGTGCTGGATCTCGGCGGAATGGGCGAGGAAGTTGTTCCAGGGCGTCAGCTTCATCACCGTCTGTTCCGCCTCTCCCGCCGCGGCGGAGAACGTCTCGGTCCAGGCGAGCCACCAGTCGGTCGAACCCTCTTTCTTTTCCTTGCTGCACACGTTGCAATGGAACGTTTCCGTCCAGGCCATGAGAATCTCCCGCTCCAGTCTCCCAGGAAGGTAAGATAAAGTCTATCGGCCCAGGCCGTTTCAGGCTTGTTCGACCCGGCGAACAGGAACCGTCATGATTTTCTCTCCGCAGCGGAACCAGGAGCACCGGCCAGCCGGCCTGCTGCTCTCGCTCGCCAGCCACGCCGCGTTGCTTCTGATTGCTTTTTTGCTGACGCTTCACTGGGGCAGGGTCCGGCCCATTTACCGGGACAGCCGTTGCTGCACTGCGCAGCTGTACTGGACGGGCAGCACCGGAATCAGCGATTCGAGTCCGGCTGTGCCCAACCGGCACGCGATTCCTTCACCGATTCCGCTGCCCAAAACATCGCTCATCCGGAACCCGGTCCGGCTGCGCCAGCCGCGCACCCCGCAGCGCCCTGCGCCAGCGACCCGGAATCGTCTCGCCCGGTCCGGGACCCCATCGCTGCAGCAGCAGCAGACCATCGGCACCGGGAACGGCAGCGATGACGCCGAGCCTGCCTTTCCAACCTATTTCCCGCGACCCGCCGTCACCGACCGGTCGCTGCTGCCCGCGGTGGAGCAAAAGATCATCGTCAACGTCACCATCAACGCCCAGGGCGATGTGACCGATGAACAGCTCGTGCAGGGTCTCGGCAACAGCCTCGACGACGTGGTACTCAGGACCGTCAAGACGTGGCGTTTCCATCCTGCCACTCTCAACGGCAACAACGTGGCCTCGGTCGAGCAGCTGGTCTTTCCCTTCAACCGCGAGTACCCGACGGACGACGGTTCGCCATCGTAGCGGCTAGTAAACGATCATCTCGCGGTTCGCGCGCCAGGCAGCATCGTTTTCCCGGGCGACAAACCGGCTGTGCCTTTGCTTCCAGGTCTTCAGTTCGGCTCGGGCCTGGATCGCCCAGGCGATCGCGGCACCGAAGAGGGCAAGAAACACAAACGACGAAACAAACACCAGCAGTAGTGTCAGCATCAGGACTTCCTCCGTTCAGACAAAACGGCTTCGCCCGCATTCCACAAAACATTGGAAGCAGGTGAGAGAACCGTCATGGGTTGCGGATTAGAGCGCAAGATGAGAGCCACAACCGCGGCGGATGCCACTGAAGTGAGGGATCAGACCAGTAAAGTTGCAGGGAGCCTGCTACTCCCGGGAAAGGCGACACGGCGGGCGGCTAGTCTCCGCAACAGCACTCTTCCTGTCCGCAATAGGAGCAGCAGGTGCAGCGCGGGCCGTGCGGGCGGACGCGCTTCGCGGCACTGTCCAGCCGAGCGCACGCACCGTCTGCATCGGAGAAGGACCCTCCGGCGATCGAGGGAATCACGAGCACTTCATCCCCATCTTTGAACGCGTATTGGTCGTTTCCCAGGAAGCGGATGTCTTCCTCGTTGACGTAGAAGTTGATGAACTTGCGCACCTGCCCCGAATCGTCGCGCAGATGGGTTTTGAGCGCAGGAAAGGTGGTTTCGATTTCGGTGATGAGCGCAGGGAGATTCGCCGCGCTGGAACGAATCTCTCGTTCGCCGTTGGTGTGCTTCTGAAATGCATTGGGCAGCAAAACTCTAACCGACATAGGCCCCTCCTGCCTCGACTTCCCGTTGTTCGTTGCTTTCCTGAGTCCGTTCGGCGAGATACTCCTCGAAATCGCCGAGCCGCGGCCGGATCGCAGCATGCTGCTCGTAGGCACCCTGCAGGACATCCGTCGTCTTCAGTCCGTTGCCGGTAATGCAGGTCACGGTGAGCTCGTCGGGATGAATGCGGCCATGCGCGTAGAGCCGTGCCGTGACCGCGGTGGTCACGCCTCCCGCGGTTTCGGTGAAGATGCCCTCGGTCTCTGCCAGCTCCTGGATCGCGGAAACGATCTCAACGTCGGAGACGTCCTCCGCCCAGCCGCCGCTTTCGCGGATGGCGCGCGTCGCGTAGACGCCGTCTGCGGGATTGCCGATCGCAAGAGACCGCGCAATCGTCGCCGGACGCTGTGGCTCGATATGATCCGCGCCCGTCTTCACCGCCGTCGCAATGGGCGAGCACCCTGTAGCCTGCGCACCAAAGAAGCGCACCGGCCTGTCCTCGACCAGCCCGAGCGCGATCAGCTCTTTGAAGGCCTTGCGGATCTTCGTGATCAGCGCGCCGCCCGCCATCGGCACTACGACGTTGTCGGGCAGCCGCCAGCCGAGTTGCTCCGCGATCTCGAACCCGACAGTCTTCGAACCTTCGGCGTAGTACGGCCGCAGGTTCACGTTCACGAAGCCCCAGTTGTACCGGTCGGCAATCTGCGAGCAGAGCCGGTTGACGTGATCGTAGTTGCCGTCGATGCGAACCAGGGTGGCGCCGTAGACCTGGGTGTTGAGAATCTTGGCCGCTTCGAGATCCGCGGGGACGAGGATGTAAGTCCTGAAGCCCAACCGCGCCGCCTGCGCCGCGACCGCGTTGGCCAGGTTCCCGGTGGACGAGCAGCCGACGGTGTCGAAGCCGAAGCGCTTTGCGTTCTCGAGCGCCACGGACACGACACGATCCTTGAAGCTGAGCGTCGGCAGGCACACTGCGTCGTTCTTGATCCAGAGATTCTTCGCCCCGATGCGGTCGGCCAGGCGCGGCGCGCGCAGCAGCGGCGTCCATCCCGCCGGCGTGTACGGCGTGGCATCGTCGGGCACGGGCAGCAGCGCCTGATAGCGCCACATGCTGGTGGGACCAGCGGCGATCGACGCGCGGGTTACCGTCCGCTTCGCTTCGTCCAGATCGACGACGACTTCCAGCGGAGAAAAACACTCGTCACAGATGCTCAGCGGAGCGTTGTCATAACGCTTTCCGCATTCGCGACACCGTAGTTCGTACGCAGCAGCCATCTCAGCCCTCGTTGGTCGAGAGCAGCGTCAGGAAACAGATACGGGCACGCGTGACGACGTACTTGCCTTACTGCACTACCGTGGAATTCGCGAGATGCGCTAATGCTGCACCCCGAATCTCATGTTCCCCGCCTCGCGGCGAGCGAGAGTTGACACCGATGTCCCGAATTGCTCGAGCCGGTTGTCGTGGCGTCACAGGGCCCGTCCCTCAGCCACTCTGCATGAAATTCAGGCTCGCTCGTGAGAGCAAACTTGAATACCCATTAGATATCACACTGACCCTGGCCGCGCAACTCCACCCCCGGGGAAACGCAGCAATCGGGCTGCGAATGGCGCCTGGGGCAGATTGAATCGCAAGGGCTTCGCCCTGCAGCACCGGAGTGGCGGCTCTCACCAGGAGCGGAAACCGCCGCGATCCGTGCTCGCAGGCTGGCGCTATCCTCGTGCCATGCGGCTTTCTCCGTTGCGCCTGCTGGCGGCTGTCTCACTCTCGGCCGCCCTTCCGTTTCTCAGCCCGGCCCAAACACCTCACATCCTTCGTTACGCTCCGGGCAAGTCCATCACGCTCTCGCTGCCGGAGCCATTCGACATCGACGTTGCCGCCAGCAGACTGCGCCGCGTGCGCTTCTTCGCACTCTCTCCGGACCACCGGGTCTTTGTCACCGGCATGCACGACCTTGCGGACAACCGGCTCGGCTCGATCTTCATTCTCGAGGGATGGAATCCGCAAACCCACGTCTTCACGCACATCACCCACTACCTCGACCACCTGCGCAATCCCAACAACGTTGCCTTTTGGACCGATCCAGCCACGCACCAAATCTGGCTTTACGTTCCGCTCACCGACAAACTTGTCCGCTACAAATACAGCCCCGGCGACAACGCGCCCTCGGCACCGCCGGAAACGCTGATCCGTTTTCCGGGCTATGGCCTCAGCTATAAGTACGGGGGATGGCATCTGACGCGCACCGTCGCCATCGCGCGTGTTTCCGGCGGAACCCGGGTGTTCGTCTCCTCCGGATCGTCGTGCAACTACTGCCAGGAACGCGAGGTGCTCCGAGCCGCCGTCGTGAGCATCGATTCGGACGGCCGCAATCCCGTTCTCGTTGCGCAGGGTCTCCGGAATGCGGTCGACCTGCACTTTGTGCCCGCTCTCGGCTCACTCTTTGCCACGAACATGGGCGACGACCATCTCGGCGATCACCTTCCCGAGGACACCTTCTTCGAGCTTGCGTCCGCTCCGGGAGCGCCGCTGAACTATGGCTGGCCAACGTGCTACTTTGCCGGTGGAAAGCCGGTGCATGATGCGACGCCGCTCCCGTCGCTCGATAATCCGGCTGCCATCGCACCGGTTCCGCCATCGGCAGAAGACTCCGTCTACGGCAAGCAGAATGGGGTTGCCGCGGCGGGCACGAACCTCACCGCGGGCGGAGGACGCGCTTTCGCGCCCGATCCCAACGCTGCTCTCGGCCGCTCGCCCGCACCCCTCGGTTCCTGCGAACACGTGCCTGCGGCATTCACCACCTTCCCGGCTCACAGTTCTCCGCTGGGTTTTGACTTCTTCGACGCCCCCCATTCTGCTCTCGCCCATACCTTCCTGGTTGCCCTCCACGGAGCCAGTCATCCGTATATCGGAACCGGTTATCGCGTCGTCCGCTTCACGCCGCAGGATCGCCGGCCGCGCGATTTCATCACCGGGTTCCTCACGCTCGAACACGGCAGGCCGGTCGTGCATGGACGCCCCTGCGGCATCCTGCGCATCGGCGATGACGGCTTCCTTTTGACCGACGATTACCTGGGACTCGTCTACTACGTTCATCCGCGCGGCTCGGCTCCGCCACCGGGGGCGAATTAAGATAGAACCGGCTGCGCTCGTGCGGCAGACACATTCATGATCACCATCCTCGGCGCCGGCGGCGTTATCGCCAATCACCTTGTCCCGTTGCTGGTCGCGGAGAAGAAGCCCTTCCGCGTTGTGAGCCGCAGGGCGCGGCCCACGCCGGGGGCTGCTGAGGTTGTGGCGGCGGATCTTACCGATCGCGATCAGACCATCCGCGCCGTCGCCGGCACAAGGGTCGTGCTGCTGCTCGCCGGCCTGCAGTACGACCACAGGATCTGGGCGGAGCAGTGGCCGCGCATCCTGGCCAACACGATTGAAGCCTCGAAACGCGCCGGCGCGAAGCTCCTCTTCTTCGACAACGTCTACATGTACGGCCGCGTGAACGGCGCCATGACCGAGGAGACTCCGTTCCACCCGTGCAGCCGCAAGGGAGAAATCCGTGCGCAGATCGCCACGACGCTGCTCAACGAGATCAAGGCCGGTTCCCTCACCGCGCTCATCGCACGCGCGCCGGACTTTTATGGACCCGCCACGCCCACGGGCGTCGCCAATGTCCTCATCTTCGACGCGTGGGTGAAGAACCAGAAAGCCTCCTGGCTGGTGAACGATTCGGTTCCGCACTCACTGATCTACACGCCGGATGCCGCGCGCGGCGTCCTGACGCTGGTCGAGTCGGAATCTGCCTGGAACCAGACCTGGCACCTGCCAACTGCGCCCCAGCCACCCACCGGCAGGGATTTCATCGCCACCGCGGCTGCGGCGATGAACCGAGCGGCGAAGTATCGCGTCCTCTCGCCGCTGATGATTCGCATCTTCGGCTGGTTTAAACCGGTAGTCGGCGAGCTCCATGAAATGCTCTACCAGAATGACTCGCCGTACCTGTTCGACTCGTCGAAATATGCGCGCGCCTTTGGCTTTTCCGGCACGCCCTGCGATGAAGGAATCCGGGCCACCGCTGCGTGGTATCAGGCAAAGCCATGAACTCGGGGCCAGAGCCGATACCGTGATCCGCCGCGGCGGCCGAATTGAACAAGGTCGCGCCTATCGTCCCGTGCCATGTGCGTTGCGTGGGTCGTCGGCAGGATTCACGTACCTGAACTCGACCGGGCCTTGTCCATAGAGCACGATGGTGGTTTCGCGCCCCGTCGTGTATGCATAGTGGTTCATTCCTGACGGCATCAGAGCGAAGCCACCCGTCTCCAGCGTTTTGTTCTGGCTGGCGCCTTTCACCAGCCGGTCCCCCATCCCAAATGTGAGCGCGCCCGACACCACAACCACGTGTTCATCGGTGGGATGAGAATGCGCCGGAATGGCGTAGTTCGCGGGAAACTTCAGCCGCAGGGTGTAGGGGCCAGTGCCCATGGGGTTCCCCGCAAGCACCGCGATCTGCGCGCCGGGCGGCAGCAGCGGCGGCGCCGGTCCCCATTGTGCTTCCTGCAGTTTGCTGATGACATGGGCGTCGCTTTGCGCGTAGCTCATGGTGGACGAACCCGCCGCGAGCAGGGTCGCAATCGCTATGAACGTTAACTGTGTTCTCATCCTCGCCTCCCGAACCGCGCTGTGCGCGCAGCCCTCCAGTCGGCAAGGTATCCCCGTCCGGCCTGTGCGCGCTTCCCTTGTTCGGGCCATTTTGTCGGCTGGCAGAAAATGGCCCGAACGGGCCACGGGAATGCTGTTCTAAAGCAGGCCCCGACGCGTCGCCTGCGCAACCGCCGCCGCGCGGCTCGATACGCCCAGCTTTCCCAGGATATTCGCGAGATGCCGGTGCACGGTGTGATCGCTGACAAAAAGCCGCTTCCCGATCCTCGGATTGCTGAGACCTTCGGCCACCAGACGCAGGATCTCCAGCTCTCGGCGCGTCAATCCGGAGGTTTCGTCTCCCGTTTGTTTGCCGATCGCCGGCCTTTCGACGCTGAGCGCCTCCAGAACCCTGCGCGCGCGGCCTTCTTCCTGAACCGCGGGCAGTTCGGAAAGCAGCCGGATCGCGGACCGCGCCTCTTCGGCCGCTGTCTCCGTCCGCCCCAGGGTCCCCAGGGCTCGCGCCAACTCGATGCGTGCCCGCGCCTCCTCAAAGGGCGCGCAGCTGGCGTGGAAAAGGTCGACGGCGTCCTCAAAGCACTGCCGTGCCGGATCGGTTTTACCCTCGCCCAGCGCCACGCATCCCGAAGCGTAACTCGTTGTTGCCCGCAGCGAATTCCCGCCGATCCGATTCGCGATGGTCTTCAGCTCTGACAGCGCCGCCTGGGCGCGATCCCACTTCCTCTGCTCGGCCAGCGCTCGGACCAGCACATCCAGGCCCGCCGCCCGATCCGTGCGGTTCTGCTCCGGAACATGCCGCAGATAGCGCTCGGCCTGTTCTCCGGCAGCCCGCGCCTCCCCACGATCGAGCGCCAGTTCGGCGCGGCCCAACAGTCCGGACCCGGCCGGGGGTACCTGGTCGAAAATCTTCGCGGCTTCGTCCAACCGTCCCTGTCTGCGCCGGAGTTCGGCCAACCGCACCAGAGCTTCACCGCTCATCGCCGGCCGGCTGGCCGCCAGCTCCTCACTGGCCGAACGCAGTTCCCTTTCCGCCTCGTCCCAGGTTCCCCGCCACAGGCAGATTGAGGCGTATTGGGTCCGGCACACGGCGAACAGCGGCCGCAAACCCCATCGTGCACAGAAAGCTTTCAGCCGCTTGCACCATTGCACGGCGCGGTCGTAGTCACGCACCTTCTCGCAGGCGGCAATCAGATAGCACGAGGAGAGGCCGATCGCGACCAGATCCTTCAGCTCGCCGGCAATGATGGCGGCGTTGACTTCGTCGAGCCCGCGCATGCCCTCCGCAACCGAGCCCGCCGTCACCAGCGCCAGACCGCGCACCGCGCGCCCCAGCATCTCCATGTCCAGACTGCCGGCATCTCTGGCAATGCGAATCCCTTCCTCGGCCATGGCCAGCGCGCGCTGGGGATCGCCCTCTTCGAGCAGGCACAGAGATCCCTCGCGAACCTCGAGCCACGCGCGCTCCGCGCAGGCTGGTTCTCCATCAAGCAGGCGACGAGCCCGCCCCAGCCACCCACTGGCGACGGCGTTTTCGCCGCGAAACGCCCACGCATCCCAGCCCAGCCAGACCGCCATCCGCGCCGCGCTGGCCCGGTCCTCGCGCGCCAGATACAGACGGTAGGCGTGCTCGCGCGCGTCGAAGACGGTGTCCGCCTGATCCAGCCACCACGCCGCGATGCCCAGACCCTCCAGCGCCTCCGGCATCTCGTTCTTCCTGAGGACTGCCTCGAAGGCGGTGCGGGCCTCCGCCCAGGCTCCTCGCGCCAGAGCCTCCTCGCCAGCCCGGCATTCCGCGGGTCTCGCTGACGGCATGGGAGCCCATTGTAGATCGCAGGATGCACCCCGCACGTGCCCTCTGGTTGTCCTGCCCCTGAATGCCTCGGGGCGGCCATCTGTTACAAAGGCTCATCAGCAGGAGCCTCCATGAACGCCGCCGTTGTCGAGTCCTTCGATCGCCCACCTCGCTACACGACTTTCGCCGACCCCACGCCCGCCGACGGCGAGCTTCTCATCACGGTCACCGCCGCCGGGCTGCATCCCATCGTCAAAGCGCTCGCCAAAGGGAGCCATTACGGCAGCACGGGCGAGCTTCCCTTCATCCCCGGCGTTGATGGTGTGGGCCGCAAGCCGGACGGCACGCGGGTCCTGTTCGGGTCGACGCACCCGCCCTATGGGACCTTGGCGGAACGCAGCGTCGCGTATGCGGCGATCTGCACGCCGGTCCCCGACGCCCTCGACGACACCACGGTGGCGGCGATGATGAATCCGGGCATGTCGGCCTGGGCGGCGCTGGAGCATCGCGCGCAGTTCGTCGCCGGCGAGAGCGTGCTGATTCTCGGCGCGACGGGCGTTGCCGGTCATATGGCGGTGCAGATCGCCCGCCGCTTCGGGGCAAAACGGATTGTGGCGGCGGGCCGCGACCCGCAGGCTCTTGAAGAGACCCGCGCCCTCGGGGCGGACGCGACCATCTCGCTCCAGCAGGACCGCGAGGCGCTGGTGACCGCTTTTCGCGCCGAGCTGGCCAACAGGATCGACGTGGTGCTCGACTATGTGTGGGGCGCCCCCGCCGAAGGCCTGCTCGCGGCGATTGTCCAGAAGGGGCTCGACCATGATGCGGGGCGCATCCGCTACATCCAGATCGGCAACAGCGCCGGACCGGAGATCACGCTCTCCGCGGCGGCACTGCGCAGTTCAGGTCTGGAGCTTCTGGGCAGCGGATTCGGCAGCGTGACGATGGACAAGCTCTTCGCTTCGCTGCGCGGCATTCTGGCTGCGGCCGTGAAGGAGCCGTTCCAGATGAGGCTCACCACAGCGCCGCTGCGCGACGTGGAGAAACTTTGGAACGCGACGACGGAAGGGCGCCTGGTGTTCCAGCCGTAAGAAGACGCCTTCGAACGCTGTTCCGTCTGTCCGGTTTTTTGGTTAGCGTCCGGCGCATCCGAACAACGGTTCGCGGGACCTCAGGCCTTCGCACGTGCGGCCGAGACGCGCATGGGAGCGACTTCGAAGCGGTTCAGGCCGCCGACCACCGAGGGATCGTTTTCGGCGATCTCCGTCGCCTGGGCTTCGCTTTCGACCTCGAGCACGGCTACGCCGAAGGCTCCCGCCGGCGACATCACCGGCCCATAGAGCAGGACCTTGCCTTCGCTGAACAACGACGCGAAGTAGCCGGCGTGCTGTTTCATCAGCGCAAGTTCCTCGGCGGTGGCGTCGCCGGGAAACGTGGAACGAGGCGGGATGAGCCGGAAGAAGAAGTGGAGCTTCTCCATCAGTCAGCCATCTTAACGCACTGCCCATTCGTCACTGGCCGCGGAACAAACCCCTGGCGCAGGCGTATCTTCTGGTAGATCATGGGCTGCACCCGCTGCCGACCGTCACCCTGAGAGGCAAAATGCAAAACTTTCTGCAGGATCTGCGCTTCAGCGCGCGCACGCTCCGCAAATCTCCTGGCTTCGCCGTGACCGCGATGCTCACGCTTGCCCTCGGCATTGGGGCGGTGACATCGATCTTTTCGGTGGTCGATTCAGTCCTGCTCAAGCCTTTCTCCTTTGCCAGTCCGGACCGGCTGATGATGGTGCGCGAGTCGCTGCCCGATCTGGCGTCGAGCCCGCTGCCGGATAATCCCAACCACTTCCTGAACTGGCAGAGCCGCGCGAAGAGCTTTTCCGGCTTCTCGATCATGAACAACAGCAGCTCGAGCATTTCGGTCGGCACCGACCACCCGGAGCTGGTGAGTGGCCTGCGCGTGGAGCCGAATTTCTTCGACGTGCTGGGCGTGCATCCGATGCTGGGGCGTGGGTTTCTGCCCATTGAAGGCACCAAGGGGCACGAGAAGGTTGTGGTTCTGTCGTGGAACGCGTGGCAACGCTACTTCCACGGCGATCCTGGGGCGATCGGACAGATCCTGCGCGATGGCGGCGAGCCGCAGACCGTCATCGGCGTTCTGCCGCGGGGTTTCTCCTTTCCGCGCATCAGCGAGATGTACAGCAGCGTCTCGCAGACGGCGGTCTCGCCGTACGAACTTTTCCACCCGCTGGTGCTGAGTGCCGATCAGCTGGATGACGAGGGCGACTACAACTTCATGGTGCTGGGGCGGCTGCGCGTCGGTGTCTCCACACAACAGGCGCAGACGGAGCTGGCTACGCTGCAGTCCGCGTTCAACGAGGCGCATCACCTCCATACCCACCCCTCCGTTCTGGTGTTTCCGCTGATTCAGGATGTTGCCGGGCAGATCAGCACCGGGTTGTGGCTGCTGCTGGCCGCGGTGGGAGCGGTGCTGCTGATCGGCTGCGTCAATCTTGCCAACCTGCAGCTGGCCCGAGCCGTCTCTCGCGAGCGTGAGCTGGCGGTCCGGGCTGCTCTTGGAGCGGCGCGCAATCGCCTGGTCAGTGCCGCACTGGCCGACTCGATGGTGCTGGCCCTGATCGGCGGCACGCTGGGCATCCTGCTCTCCTTCGCGGGAGTGCAGTTCTTCATCGCCGCGGCACCCGGCGGCATACCGCGCGTGCACGACATCCATGTGGCGTGGCCGGTTCTGCTGGGCGCGGCTGGCCTGTCGATTTTGACCGCGTTCTTTTTCGGCCTGCTCCCGGCGGTGCGCTCGATGCGGGTCGATCCGCAGTCGTCCCTGCAGACGGGGACGACGCGTGTTTCCAGTGGGCGCGAGAGCCGCCGGACCCGGCAGCTGCTGGTCGGCGCCGAGGTGGCCTGCACCGTGGCTCTGCTGATTGTTACGGGGCTGCTGGTGCGCAGCTTCTCCACGCTGCTTGGGCAGAACCGTGACTTCGACGCGAGCCAGGTGACGATCGCTCGCGCCTTCCTCTACGCGCCGCAGTACGGCGAGGACATCGACAAAAAGGGCGCGGCGCGCTCCGCTTTCATCGACCGTTCTCTCACGGCGCTGGGACAGATTCCGGGCGTGCAGTCGGTGGCTTCCATTTCCGAGCTGCCGCTGGCCGGCGACACATGGATCGATCTGGTTACGCGGCCCGATCATCCGGTTCCACAGGGTCAGGAGCCCGACGCCAACATCCGCTGGATCAGCCCCACCTATGCAGCGACGCTCCGGATTCCGCTGATGGCCGGCCGCGACCTGACGGCCGACGACAAGAACCACCCCACGAATGTGCTGCTCTCGCAGGATGCGGCGCGAGAGATCTTTCCCGACACCAATCCGATTGGCCACATCATTCACCTCAACGACAAGACGGACTTCACGGTGGTGGGCATCCTGGCGGACGCCCGTATCAATCAGCTCGATCACACGGCGCCGATGATCTACATCCCCTACTGGCAGCAGACGTGGTGGCGGGTGACTTTTCTCGTGCGCAGTTCGCAGTCTGCTTCGGCTCTGGCGACGTCGATTCGGCGCGCCATCTGGAGCGTCGATCCCGAGGTGGCGATCCCAATGCTCAAGTCGCTGGACCAGCAGGTTTCCGATTCGGTCTCGACCGCGCGCTTCCAGACGCTGCTGCTCTCGAGCTTCGGCTTTGCGGCGCTGCTGCTGGC
>Ga0335072_10006784_pt1 | contig 16715 bp, 14 predicted proteins | sample Lox_Sample_21_FD_206725 | JGI IMG/M metagenome (GOLD analysis project Ga0335072, IMG submission 206725) | Soil microbial communities from Loxahatchee National Wildlife Refuge, Florida, United States - Lox_Sample_2.1 | ecosystem: Environmental > Terrestrial > Soil > Wetlands | place: USA...
CTCGGCGCGCCGCAGCGCCGCCTTGCGCATCGCCGCCGGGATCAGCGGATCGATGCACCGCGCCAGGCGGTCGATGGCGAAGAAGACACGGGCGAGGCCCTTCCCCTTCCGCGGCAGCCGGAAGTAATGATGCTCCTCCTCCGGCGGCTTCGTGAAGAGCTCGCGCACGTCGACGCCGCGCGGATTGCGGGCGAGGGGCTTGACGGTGCAGAGCACGAAGAGCGGCACCATCACCGTCCGCGACCAGTAGGAGACCCTGTCGATGTGGAAGGGAAACCACTTCGGCATCAACATGATCTCGACGGGGATGTAAGGCACCGCCCGCCAGGGAACCTGGCCGAAGAGCGCAAGCGCAATCCGCGTGAAGACATTGACGTGCGCAGCGCCGCCACGCGCCAGTATCGCCTTGCGGGCCTGTTGCATGTGCGGCGCGTCGGGATCGTCGCCTGCCAGCTTCAGCGCGTAGTAGGCCTTGACGGTACAGCTCAGGTCAAGCTCCCCTCCATAATAGAGGGGCCAGCCGCCGTGGGCCGCCTGATGCTCGCGCAGATAGACCGCGAGCTTGCGCTCGAGCTCCGGCTCCAGCTCATCCAGATAATGCATCATCAGGATGTACTCGGCCGGAATGGTGCAGTCGGCCTCGAGCTCGAAGAGCCAGTGTCCGTCCCGCTTCTGCAGCCCGATCAGTCCATCGCGCGCCGCGGCGATCGCCTGACCGAGTGGGCCCTGCGGGCGCGGTGCTGCGCGCGCGCGCGCGACATCCGCCGCGGCGAGAGCGCCTGCAAACTCGAGCGGAACCGCGCCTGCCTGTGCTTGTGCGTGTGCGCCGGGGGTCACGGGAGCGAGCCTCCGAGCCGCTGGGAAGCCCCGAGCTCATCCGCCGCCCCTACGCCGGGGGCGCGCACCGCGGCAGGTTTCATCGGCACCGAGCCGTCCGCGAGCGGCAGGCCCCGCGCGGCGCGCTCGAATAGCTGTTGCAGCACGCGGTCGTTGCGTACCGAGAGACTTGTCAGGGTCCGGGTCATCATCACCGCCGATCGTGAGACTTTCACCTGCGCGCCCGCCGTGAAGCCTGGTGTCGTCTGGATCTTGCGCAGTGTCAGCGCTGCGAGGCCGAGCGCCCACAGGCAGAAGAGCCGTATGCCCGCCTCCTCCCCGGGAATGAGCAGCGTGAAGGCGAGCGCGTTGCGGAGATGCCGGTGCGCGACCCCGATGAGCTCCAGCATACCGTCGTGAAAGCGCGCATCGCTGCGCTCCGGGGAGAGCTGCGCCAGATCCACTCCGTAGCGGCTGAAGACTTCCTGCGGCAGCCAGCACGCGCCGCGGCTGCGGTCTTCCCAGACGTCCTTCAGGATGTTGGTCATCTGCAGGCCCTGCCCGAACGAGGGCGCGAGCTCGTAGAGCTCCGCGTAGTGGCGCCTGATCGCCGCAGAGTACGCGCAGAAGAGCTCGGTCAGCGTCTCGCCGACGATGCCCGCCACGTAGTAACAGTAGGAATCCATGTCGGTCGAGCGGGCGAGCCCCCTGAGGCTGGCGGTGCGCTGGAACTGATGCATGCCGCGGCTCATCACCTCGATGCAGCGGCGGATCGCGGCGCGCTGGCGCTCGTCGAAGCCGCTCACCACCCGGATGACCCTGTCCATGTTGGCGACGAGATCGCGCTCGGCGGGCAGCGTGCGGTCGGAAAGCCTGGGCACCAGATCGCGCGCGAGCCGCGTCGCATCCTCTTTGCCCTTCACGACGGCGGTGAAGCGCTCGAGAAAGATGTAGGTGTCGGTAGCCGATAGCGCCGGCTCGTCCTCGATGGTGTCGGCGATGCGGCAGAGAAGGTATGCGCTCGTCACCGCGGTGCGAAGCGCCGCCGGGAGCTGCGGAATCGTCAGCGCAAAGGTGCGCGAGACGTGCGGCAGGATCTCGTCCTGATAAGCCTCGTCGGACACGCCGGAATCGGGTTCCACTGCCTCTGGCCTCCGGTCAATTGCGCCTGGCCAGCAGCCAGTCCGTCACGCCGCGCAGCGCATCGGCGCGGGCGCCGAACGGCGCGAGGGCTTCCATGGCCTGCGCGTGCAAGCGTCGGACCTGCTCCTGGGATGCAGCCACGCCGAGAATGGCCGGGTACGTCGGCTTGCCGCGCTCGCGGTCAGCGCCCGCCGCCTTGCCGAGGGTCGCGGTATCCGACAGCACATCGAGCAGATCGTCCTGGATCTGGAAGGCGAGCCCGATCGGGGCCGCGAATCCCGCGAGCGCCTGCTCGAGCCGCGGCTCGAGCGCGGGCGCGCAGGCAGCGCCCATCATGACACTCGCCCGGATCAGCGCGCCGGTCTTCAGGGAATGCATCTCCTCGACCTGACCGATCGCGAGCTTGCGTCCCTCGGCCTCGAGGTCGATCGCCTGACCGCCCGCCATACCGACACTGCCGATCGCGCGCGCGAGCAGCTCCACCAGGCGCACGCGGATGGCCGGATCCGCCGGCAGCGCCGCGTCGCAGGCGAGCAGCTCGAACGCAAGCGATTGCAGCGCATCGCCCACGAGGAGCGCCGTTGCCTCGTCGTAGGCCTTGTGGCACGTCGGCCGGCCGCGGCGCAAGTCGTCGTCGTCCATCGAAGGCAGATCATCGTGCACCAGCGAATAGACATGCACCAATTCGAGGGCACAGGCGGCCGCCTCCACCTGGTCCTCCGCGAGCCCGAGCGCGCGCGCCGTGGCCAGGAGCAGGATCGGACGTACGCGCTTGCCTCCACCGAGCACACTGTACCGCATGGCGGCGTGCAGCCGCTCGGGCGTCTGATCCGTGCGCGGCAGCCGCGCCGCCAGCGCCCCTTCCATGCGCGTGCGCCAAGCCTCGAGCTGACCGGCGAACGTGTCAGCCACCATCGGCACGCTGGCTTTCCTCGTGGCGAACCGCGCGCTTGATGTCGGCGACCGCGATCGTCGCGACGGCCGGCGACCTGCCACCCGAGGCCTTGGCGTAGGGCGGCAGATCCTCGTAGAGGAACGGCAGCTCCGGTGCCATCGGGCCCTCGACCTGCGGCCCGCGCAGCGCCACTTTCAGCGCCTTCAGCGGATGGGCGAAGGTGTCATCCACCGCCGTGCCCTCGAACCCGCAATGCGCCATGCAGTTGTCGCACTTGCGGTTGCGGCCCACGCCGTAGCGCTCCCAGTCAGTCTCCTCCATGAGGGAGCGGTAGGTTGGCGCATAGCCCTCGTCGGTGAGCAGGTAGCAGGGCCGCTGCCAACCGAAGATGTTGTAGGTCGGGTTGCTCCAGGGCGTGCACTGATAGGTCTGGTTGCCGGCCAGGAAATCGAGGAACAGCGATGACTGGTTGAACGGCCAGCGCGCACCGCGCGCGCGGCCGAGCTTGAAGATTTCCCGGAAGAGCTGCTTGCTGGCGCTGCGCCCGAGGAATACGTCCTGGCGCGGGGCGTGCTGGTAGCTATATCCGGGGGAGACGGTGATCCCCTCCACGCCGAGGGACTGCGCCATATCGAAGAAATCGGCGACTTCCTCCGGCTTCTCGTTCTGGAACAGCGTGCAGTTGACGGTGCAGCGGAAGCCCTTGGAGCGCGCGAGCTTGATGGCCGCGACAGCCTTGTCGAACACCCCTTCCTGACAGACCGACTCGTCGTGCCGCTCGCGGTTGCCGTCGAGGTGGACCGAGAAGGTGAGATAGGGCGAAGGCTGGTATTCGTCGATGTGCTTCGCGAGCAGGATGGCGTTGGTGCAGAGATAGACGAAGCGCTTGCGCGCGACGATCCCGGCCACGATCTGCGGCATCTCCTTGTGGATGAGCGGCTCGCCCCCGGGGATCGAGACCATGGGCGCGCCGCATTCGTCCACCGCGCGCAGCGCGTCCGCCACCGAGACCCTCTTCTGCAGGATCTCCTTCGGATAGTCGATCTTGCCGCAGCCGGCGCAGGCGAGATTGCATTGGAAAAGAGGCTCGAGCATGAGCACCAGCGGATAGCGTTTCTCGCCGCCGAGCTTCTTGCCGAGGATGTAACGCGCTACGCGGTACTTTTGAATCAGTGGAATGCCCAAAATCAGCTCCTGTATTGGTGCCGGCGGATGCGCACGGCATCCGGCCCCGCCAGCGAGGCCGGGCTCAGCTCAAGATCCCGTGCCCTGCGACTGTAACGCATGCAGCGCCGATTGGTGATACCTCCAGATCCGCTCCCACTCCACCGTGAACCAGGGAGTGAAGTTTATGCCGCCGGTGCCCCGCATCTCTTGCACGAGCGTATCCGGACTCACCCAACGCCAATCCGCGATCTCGCCGTGATCGATGCGCACCGGGCCGGTACTGCAGCCGATGAATACCGAGCACAGCTCGTGCTCCGCTCCGACATTGTCGAACTGAGCGTGATACTGAAACTTGAACAGAAAATGCAACGGGCAGGCCAGTCCGAGCTCTTCGTACAAGCGCCGGTGGATGGCCGAGTCCATAGTCTCCGCCTGACGCGGATGGCTGCAGCAACTGTTCGACCAGTAGTGCGGCCACAACCGCTTCGCCGCCGAGCGACGCTGCAGCAGCAGCTCCCCGCGGTCATTGAAGATGAGCAGCGAGAAAGCACGATGCAGCACGCCCCGTCCCTCATGGCAACGCTCCTTGCTGAGAAAGCCCACTTCCCGGTCCGCCTCGTCCACCAGGATGAGCGACTCGGCCTCGGCCGAACTGTCGCCGCCCGCCCACACTCGGGCGTGAGCGCCGCCGGCCAGGGTCACGCGGGCACCCCTGAGGGGCAAGCAAACGTGTACCATGTGCCGCGTTCATGGACTTGAAACCATCCGACTTCGTCGCTCATTGCAATCCGCGGGTTAGGCATTCCTCCGCCCATGATAACCGGCTCCACGGTCGCTGTAACTGCCCAGGCAGTCATGACCTCTCTCGGCACCCTGCTGGCCGTGGCCGCACTCGGCTATGCGGTCACCGCCTGGCTGGCCGTGCGACTTCCGCGCAACAGGGGCGCGCAGCGGCGGCTGGGCGGCCGCGCCGCCTCGGCGCAGCAGCAGCCGCCTGCGGTGACGGTCCTCAAGCCTCTCTGCGGCGCCGAGCCTGGCCTTGACCGTTCACTGCGATCCTTCTGCGAGCAGGAATATGCCGGCGGTGTGCAGATCGTCTTCGGCGTTCAGCATCCCGCCGATCCGGCTCTCGCCGTGCTCGAGCGGTTGAAGCGCGATTATCCGCGCCTCGATCTCACGGTGGTCGTCGATCCGACCCGCCATGGCGCGAGCGCCAAGGTCAGCAACCTGATCAACATGATGCGTGCCGCCCGACATGACTGGCTGGTGCTGGCCGACAGCGATGTCCGCGTGCCGCCCGGATACCTCACGGCGGTCACGGCGCCGCTCGCTGACCGCGGGGTTGGCATCGTCACTTGCCCCTACCACGGGGTTCCCCGTCCCGGCCTGTGGTCGCTCCTCGGGACACTCTTCGTGAACGATTGGTTCATCCCCTCGGTGCGTGTGGCGGCGCTTTTCGGCTCGCGGGCCTTCGCCTTCGGCGCCACGATCGCCATGCGCCGGGACGCCCTCGATGCGATCGGCGGCTTCGGCGCGATCGCCGACCAGCTGGCGGATGACTACCGTCTCGGGGAGCTGACGCGCCGCCGCGGTCAACGGACGGTGTTGTCGCACGTTGTAGTGGACACGTCCGTGGATGAGCGCTCGTTGCGCCACCTCGTGCAGCACGGGCTAAGATGGCTGCGCACCATCCGCGTGGTGCGCCCGGCAGGTTATACTCTCTCCGCAGTCACTTTCAGCTTGCCGGTAGCCATCATCGGCTGCGCACTCGCCGGCGGGACGCCATTGACACTCAGGCTGCTCGCCGCGACAGCGGTTTTGCGCCTGATGTTGCATATGGCCGTGCAGGCCCCGACGCGAACCTGGTCTCGCCTCTGGGCCATCCCGCTCGCCGATGCGTTCGGGTTTGCGCTCTGGTGCGGCGCCTTCCTGACGCGCGAGGTGCAGTGGCGGCAGGGCCGCTATCGCGTGGCGCGAGATGGCTCGGTGCAGCCGATTTCCTGAGGATTCCCCATCATGATGAAAACCCTGTTCCTGCATCCCCCTTCATTCGACGGCTTCGACGGCGGCGCCGGCTCGCGCTATCAGGCGAAGCGCGAGATCCGCTCCTTCTGGTACCCCACCTGGCTGGCGCAGCCCGCGGCCCTGGTGCCGGGCAGCCGGCTGCTCGATGCGCCCGCGGACGGCACCCCGATGTCGCAGGTGCTGCCGCTCGCGAAGCAATACGACCTCGTCATCATGCACACCAGCTCCCCCTCGTTCCCGACCGATGCGAAGGTCGCGGAGCTGCTGAAGGAGGAGAACCCGAGCCTGAAGGTCGGCATGGTCGGCGCCAAGGTTGCCGTCGATCCCGCGGGCTCCCTCGGCGCATCGCCCGCCATCGACTTCGTGGCGCGCGAGGAATTCGACTACACCTGCAAGGAGGTGGCCGAAGGCCGTGAGCTCGCCACCATCCCCGGACTCTCGTTCCGCCGGCCGGACGGCACGATCGAGCACAATCCGGAACGGCCCATGATCGAGAACATGGACGAGCTGCCGTGGGTGACGCCCGTTTACCAGCGCGATCTCACCATCGAGAACTATTTCATCGGCTATCTGCAACACCCGTACGTGTCCTTCTACACCGGACGCGGCTGCCGCTCGAAGTGCACCTTCTGCCTGTGGCCCCAGACCGTCGGCGGCCACCGCTACCGCGTGCGCAGCGCCGCGAGCGTCATCGAGGAAGTGCGCTGGATCAAGCAGAACATGCCGCAGGTGAAGGAGATCTTCTTCGACGACGACACCTTCACCGACTTCCGTCCGCGGGCGGAGGAGATTGCTCGCGGCCTCGGCAAGCTCGGCGTCACGTGGTCCTGCAACGCCAAGGCCAATGTGCCCTATGACACCTTGAAGGTGATGAAGGACAACGGCCTGCGGCTGCTCCTCGTCGGCTACGAATCAGGCAACGACCAGATCCTGCACAACATCAGGAAGGGTCTGCGGACCGACATCGCGCGCCGCTTCACCAGCGACTGCCGCAAGCTCGGCGTCACCATCCACGGCACGTTCATCCTGGGCCTCCCGGGCGAGACCGCCGAGACCATCCGCGAGACGATTCAGTTCGCCGTCGACATCAACCCGCACACCATCCAGGTGTCCCTCGCCGCCCCGTACCCGGGCACCCAGCTCTACCAACAGGCGGTCGACAACGGCTGGATCACCGCCCACGACAACCTGAATCTGGTGAACGACCGCGGCGTGCAGCTTTCGCCCATCAGCTATCCGCACCTGCCGGCGAAGGAGATCTATCACGCCGTGGAGACGTTCTACAAGAAGTTCTATTTCCGGCCGCGGAAGATCGCCGAACTCACCGGCGAGATGCTGCGCAGCTGGGAGATGACCAAGCGGCGGTTGCGCGAGGGCGTGGAGTTCTTCCGGTTCCTGCACGCGCACGAGGCCTGACAGGGCCGCGGATCGGGTCGTTTGAAGTTTCTCATCGTCACCGCGGACGACTTCGGGCTACACGTAGCGGTCAACCGTGCGGTGGAGCAGGCATCCCGAGAGGGCGTCCTGACCGCGGCCAGCCTGATGGTCGGCGCGCCGGCAGCCGCAGATGCCGTCCGGCGCGCGCTCGACCTACCAGGTCTCGCTGTCGGCCTGCATCTCGTGTTGGCGGACGGGTGGTCGGTCCTGCCGCCGCGGAGCATCCCGGCGCTCGTCGACGCCCAGGGTCGATTCGGCAACAACATGGTGCGTGACGGCGTACGGTTCTTCGCCCTGCCGGCCGTTCGCCGCCAGCTCGAGGCGGAGATCCGCGCCCAGTTCCAGGCGTTCGCCGACACCGGCTTGCCGCTGGATCACGTCAACGCCCACAAGCACTTTCACCTGCATCCGACGCTGCTGCAGATGCTGCTGCGGATTGGAGAGGAGTTCGGCGTGCCGGCCGTGAGACTGCCGCGCGAGCCGGCTTGGGTCGCACGTCGCGCGAATGGCTCGATTGCCGGGCCCGCCGTCGCGGGCCTCCTCTCGCCTTGGCTGGCGATCATGCGGCGGCGGCTGCGGGCGGCGCGCATCGCCCACAACGACCACGTCTTCGGCATGTCGAGCAGCGGCTCGATGGATGAGGCGCGGCTGCTCGAGATCCTGGCGGGGCTTCCCGACGGCGTGACGGAGGTTTATCTGCATCCGGCGGTCGAGTCCGGTGCTGCGATCGCGGCCAGCATGAGCGGCTACCGTCACACGGATGAGCTCGCCGCGCTCTTGAGCCCGAGGGTGCGCGCGGCTGTCACGGCCTGCGGCGCGGCGACCGGAAGCTTCAGGCAGTTGGCAAGCGCACTGGCGGCGGAGCTGCGCGCGGCATGAGAGTCGCGGTCCGCATCGCGCTCGCCGCCGGCCTCGCACTGCTCATCGTGCTGATCATGCGCGAGGGCAGCGCCATCCTCATCCCGCTCGCCAGGGCCGGCCTCGTCCTGCTTTGGCTCGTGCCGCTGCATGCACTGCCGCTGCTGCTCGATGTGCTCGGCTGGCGTGTACTCATCGCACGCTGGCGCGAGAGCCCGCTTGGCACCCTCTTCTGGATAGCCACCATCCGCGAGGGCGTCGACCGCCTGCTGCCGGCGGCGAACATCGGCGGCGCGCTCGTCGGGATTCGCCTCCTCGCAGAAAGAGGGGTCGAGGGCGTAATCGCCGCGGCGAGCGTCACGACCGAGGTGGTGCTCACCGTCGTCAGCCAGTATGTGTTCGTCATGGTCGGCGTCCTGTGCCTGTTGCGACTCACCGGCACGGTGCAGTTCGCCGACGATGTACTCATCGGGCTCGCCGCGAGCCTGCCGCTCGTCGTGCTGCTTGCAGTGCTGCTGCGCTACGGCTCGATGTTCGAGCGGATGGAGCGGTTTGCCGTACGCATGCTCGGCGAAGAGAAGTTGAGCTTCCTCGCCGGCCAGTCCGCGAGCCTGGACGCCGCCATTCGCCAGCTCTGCGCCGAGCCGTCGCGCCTGCTCACGACGATTGCGTGGCAGGTCACGGGAATGGTGTCGGGCTCGCTCGAGACCTGGCTCGCACTGCGCTGGCTCGGGCACCCGGTGCCCTTCGGCGCCGCCATTGCGCTCGAGAGTCTGACCATGACCGTGCGCAATTTCGTCTTTCTGGTGCCGGCGGGGCTCGGCGTGCAGGAGGCGAGTCTGGTGGGCTTCGGGGCTCTGCTCGGCGTCAATGGCGACCTCGCGCTGGCGCTGTCGCTGGCCAAGCGAATGCGGGAGATCCTCTTCGGGATGCCCGCGCTGCTGTCCTGGTACTGGGTGGAAGGAAGACGGGAGCTGCATCATGTCCGTGGTTCCGGCAAGTTTTGAGGCGGAAAATCTCGCGGTCGGGTCTGCCGAGCACCGGCGCGTCCTCGGCCAGTTCTTCCTCGATACGCACGTCGAATACGTGCCGGAGCAGATTCAGTGGCCGGCGCTCTCGGACGAGGAGCTGGGACGAGTGCGCAGCCTTCCTTTCTGGCAGGAGGCGGTGTCGACGGAGAACGTGACTTCCAACACGGTGGCCGCCGCCGCAGCGCTCGAGGCCGACCCCTTGGTGCGCAAGGCGATCGAGCTGCAGGGCTTCGAGGAGCAGCGCCACGCCCGGCTGCTCGTCGCGCTCACTTCCCACTACCGCATCCCGGTCGAGCCGCCGCCGCCCTTCGCGCCGCGCTCGCTCGAGAACGATTTCCTCTTCGCCGGTTTCGGCGAGTGCTTCGACTCCTTCTTCGCCTTCGGCCTGTTCGCCGTCGCCCAGGAGTCGGGCTTCTTCTCGCCGGCGCTGTGGACGGTGTTCGAGCCTGTGATGCAGGAAGAGGCGCGCCACATCCTCTTCTTCGTCAACTGGGTGAAGTATCGGCGCTCGCAGCTTCCCTGGTGGCGCCGTCCGGCGTTTCGCCTGCGCTGCGCCTGGATCATCCTCAAGCAGGTGGCCTCGCGTGTCGCGACCGCGCGCAGCATGGGCAAGCCACAACCCGGCGACTCGGCCTCCAGCGAGAATTTCACGCTGACGGGGCACCAGAAGGTGGGCACGGAGGTCACGCTCCACCGGCTGCTCGGACTCTGCCTCTCCGAGAACGAGCGGCGGATGTCGCAGTATGACCCGCGCCTGAGGCGCCCACGCCTCGTTCCGAGAATCGCCCGCACCCTCTTCCGACTGCTTCCCGCCAGCGTCTAACCGACCTTCACTCGAACGGATGACGCAGGACGATCGTCTGGTCGCGGTCCGGGCCGGTGGAGATGACATCGACCGGCACCTCGACCAGCGTCTGCAGGCGCTCCAGGTACCTGCGCGCATTCAGCGGCAGGGCCGCGTAGTCGGTAATGCCGACAGTGGACTCCGCCCAGCCGGGCAGCTCCTCGTATACGGGCTCGAGACCGGCGTAGCCCTCGATGCTGAGCGGCGGCTCCGCCACGACCTGACCGGCAACACGATAGCCGACGGCCACCCTGATCGTGTCGAGACCGTCGAGCACATCGAGCTTGGTGATGCACAGACCGGAGACGCTCGAGTGGACGATCGAGCGCCTCAGCGCCACGGAGTCGAACCAGCCGCAGCGGCGCCGCCGGCCGGTGACCGAGCCGAATTCGTGCCCCACGCGCGAGAGATGCTCACCGTAGCCGTCGAAGAGCTCCGTCGGGAATGGACCCGCGCCGACGCGCGTCGTGTAAGCCTTGACGATCCCGAGCACGTAGTCGAAAACGCGCGGCCCCAAGCCCGTTCCAGTGCCCGCGAAGCTGGCGGTGGTGTTGGACGAGGTGACGAAGGGGTATGTGCCGAGGTCGATGTCCAGCATCGCGGCTTGGGCGCCTTCGAACAGCACGTTCGCCCCCTCGCCCCGCAGCCGGTGCAAGGCGAGTGTCACGTCCGCGACGAGCGGAGCGATGGACTCGCTCAAGGCCAGCAGATCGTCGAGGGTCTTCTGGAAGTCCACGGCCGGGCGGCGAAAGTAGTGCTGCAGCACGAAATTGTGAAAATCGAGTACTTCACCCAGCTTGGCGGCGAAGCGATCGCGCTGAAACAGATCCGCGACCCGCACGGCACGCCGCGCCGCCTTGTCCTCGTACGCGGGACCGATCCCTCGGCCGGTCGTGCCGATTGCATTTGCTCCGCGAGCCTGCTCCCGCGCCTGATCCAACTCGACGTGCGAGGGCAGGATGAGCGGACAGCTCGGCGAGATCCGCAGCCTCTCGAAGACCGGGACGCCCTGTTCGATCAACGTGCGACTTTCCTTGAGCAGCGCCTGCAGCGACAGCACGACGCCATTGCCGATGTAGCAGCGAACCTGTTCGTGCAGGATACCGGAGGGAATGAGCGAGAGGATGGTCTTGCGCCCACCGCGAACCAGAGTGTGGCCGGCGTTGTGCCCACCCTGGAAGCGCGCTACGGCGGCAGCGCGCTCGGCAAGAAGGTCGACGACCTTGCCCTTGCCCTCATCGCCCCACTGGGTGCCGATGACGACTACGAATTTACCCAAGAAATCTGTGCTCCGCGACGCCTTCTACGCCGTCCGAGATTCTAGGTACGCATCGATGGAGGCACAAGAAATATCGGCCGGCGGCGCCTCGAGAACCTGCACTCCCGCGGTCCGCTCCAGGGCGCGGATCTCGACCTCGGGCAGCTCGACGGTCAGCTCGATGGAGCCGTCCTGAGCCGTGTGCTCCTCGCGGACGGACTTGGCGGCGTAGAGGCGGGAGCGCAGCGCGCCCGCGCCCGCGGGCAGACGCAGCCGCACGGCACGCGCGAAGCGCGACAGCCGCTCCGCGATGGCGCCGGTCAGCAGATCCAGCCCGATGCGCTGCTGCGCGGAAATCCACACCGCGCAGGGCATGCCCGCTGCGTCGCGCTCGATGGCCGCGGGACGCTGCAGGCGGTCGATCTTGTTGTAGACGATGACCTGCGGAATGCAGTCCGCGCCGATCTCCGCCAGCACTTCGTTCACCTGCGCGATGTGCTCATCCCGCCGCGGATCGCTGGCGTCGATGACGTGCAGCAGCAGTGTTGCCTCGCGCGCTTCCGTCAGGGTGGATTGGAACGCGGCCACCAACTCGTGCGGCAGCTCGCGGATGAACCCGACGGTATCGGCGGCAACGATCGGCGTGCCGCCCGGGAGCGTCACGCGGCGCACCGTCGGATCGAGCGTCGCGAAGAGTTGATTGGCGACGTAGGCGTCAGCTCCCGTCAGCGCGCGAAACAGCGTCGACTTGCCCGCGTTGGTGTAGCCGACCAGCGCGAGCGAGGGCACCGGGATCTCGGCGCGCATCTGCCGTCCGGTCTCGCGCTGTTGTTTGATCCTGTCCAGGCGGCGGGTGAGCACGCGCACGCGCTGCGCGATCAGGCGCCGATCGGTCTCGAGCTGTGTCTCGCCGGGTCCACGCATGCCGATGCCGCCCTTCTGGCGCTCGAGGTGGCTCCAGCCACGCACCAGGCGGCTGCCGATGTGCCGCAGCTGCGCCAGCTCGACTTCGAGCTTGCCCTCGAAGCTGCGCGCACGCTGCGCGAAGATATCGAGGATGAGCCCGTTGCGGTCGAGGACTCGCCGCCCCGTGAGCGTCTCGAGATTGCGCTCCTGGCTGGGAGAGAGGGCATGATCCACGAGAATCACGTCCGCTTCCCCGGCTTCGGCCGCCTGCTTCAGCTCTTGCGCCTTGCCGCTGCCCACGAAGAAGCGCGGCTCGGGCCGCTCACGGCGGCCCGTTACGGTCGCGACAGGCTGCGCGCCGGCCGAGACCGCGAGCTGCGAGAACTCCTCGAGATCTTCCGGATCGACCTGGGCGCCCAGACCGATGCGCACCAGCAGCGCGCGCTCACCGGAACGCGGGCGCTCGAACACTCGGCACCTCCGTGCGGCGACGCATCACTCGGTGGTCGACTCCGCTACCGCAGCGCCCTCTTCTCCGGTCAGGCGCACATTGCGCGCCGGTACGACGGTGGAGATGGCGTGCTTGTAGACCATCTGGCTGACGCTATTCTTCAACAGCACCACGAATTGGTCGAACGAATCGATCTGACCCTGCAACTTGATGCCGTTTACCAGGTAGATGGATACGGGCACCCGTTCCTTGCGTAGGGCGTTCAAAAAGGGATCTTGGAGCGACTGGCCTTTGGCCATCGAATTCTCCTTGTTTTCACGGCTTCTAATTGTTGGCGAAAGAGAGATTGGATTAGCAAGCAAGCGAGCTTCCCTGGGAAGCGTCCAGCAAGGTATATGCCCCGCGGACGAAAAAGGGACCGACGGCTCAATCTTAACATGCGGGCCGAATCAAAGACCAAGCTGTAGCAACTCACGGCGCAAGTCGCGATTCCACGACACTTCGTCGCTGTCCGGATCGAGCCAGCGGGGGGTCGTTTCCGCGCGCATCCAGGTGAGCTGGCGCTTGGCGAGCTGGCGAGTCGCGGCAATCCCTTTCTCGACCGCCTCGGTGAGGCCGTACTCGCCGTCGAGGTGCCCCCAGAGCTGTCGGTAGCCGACCGCGCGCATCGAGGAATGGCTCGCGGTGAGATCGCCCCTGCCGTGGAGCGCGCGCACCTCATCGAGGAAGCCTGCGGCCATCATCGCGTGGAAGCGGCGGGCGAGGCGTTGATGCAACACCGGGCGGCTGCGGGGGGCGAGCGCCCAGGCTTTGAGCGGCACGCCTGCGAGCGGGCTCACGGTCGCGCGCTGCAGCTCCGAGAGCCGGCGGCCGGTGGCGAGGCAAACCTCCAGAGCCCGTTGAATTCTCTGGCTGTCGTTGCGGTTGATGCGCCCCGCAGCCTCAGGATCCAGCCGCGCGAGCTCACTGTGCAGAGCCGGCCAGCCCGAGCGCGCAGCGCGCTCGTCGATCTCGCGGCGAAGCTCCGCGGATGCCTGTGGCAACGGCGCCAAGCCTTTGAGCAGCGCACGCAGGTAGAGCATGGTGCCGCCGACCAGCAGAGGTATTCGGCGCCGCGCATGCGCCGCGGCGATCACCGCCAGCGCATCCGTCACGAACCGTCCCGCGGAGTAGCTCTCCGCGGGATCGCAGATGTCGACGAGATGATGCGGCAACTGCGCGCGCACCTCCCGGGTCGGCTTGGCGGTGCCGATATCGAGGCCGCGATACACCAGCGCCGAATCGACGCTCACGATCTCCACCGGAGCGGCCTGCGCCAGGCGGATGGCCCAGTCGCTCTTGCCGGTACCCGTGGGACCGGTGAGCAGGTACACCGGAAGCTGCAGCGAGGCACCCGGGCCGGCGCATACCGGTGAGGACATCACCGCCCCCGCAGAAAGAGCTGATCGAGCTCCCCGAGAGTGAGGCGCGTCCAGGTCGGGCGGCCGTGATTGCACTGATTGGCGCGATCCGTGGCTTCCATCTGCCGCAGCAGCGCGTCCATCTCCGGCAAGGTCAGGCGGCGGCGGGCATGGATCGCGGTGCGGCAGGCCAGCGTCCCGAGAAAGCGGTCCGCGGCCGCATCCAGATGGTGCAGGCCATCCTCGCGCGCGAGATCCTCGATGACGGACGTGACGATGTCGGTTACGCGCTCGTTCGCGAGCAGCGCCGGGATGCGCCGCAGCGCGAGCGACGTCGGGCCGACCGCATCGATCTCGAAACCGGCGCGCTCCCACGGCGCCGGATCCTCCATCACTGCATCGAGCTCGTGGGGCTTGACCGTGACGATGAGCGGCTCGAGGAGAAGCTGCGCGGCCGGCGGCCCGGCGCCACGATCGGCCTTTAGCTTTTCGTAGAGCACGCGCTCGTGACCGGCGTGCATGTCGACCAGGATCAGGCCCTCTTCGCTCTGCGCCAGGATGTAGATACCGTGCAGCTGCGCGAGCGCGACCCCGAGCGGCAGATGGCCCACCGCCGCGGGCGCAGGCTCGCTCACGGCCCGCGCCAAAATCCAAGGGTCGCGGGAAGGCACGGGAGCGTGCGGTGTGTGGAACGGCAAGGCGCCGGAAACACCTCCCGGGTCGAGCCCGGCCGGCCCCGAGCCTGACCAGGCCGGCGCCGCGGCGGCGCGCGCGGCGGTGCCCGCGAACATGCTGTGCGCGCTCGCGGCTGGCGTCGCGCCTGCTTCCGGCCGCGTCGCAGCGAGAGTGCGCTCGATCGCCCGGAAGATGAACTCGTGGATCTGGTGGCCGTCACGGAAGCGCACTTCGAGCTTCGCGGGATGCGCGTTGACATCGACGAGGTGCGGATCGAGCGACAGATGCAGCACGTATGCCGCGTGCCTGCCGTGGTAGAGCACGTCGCGGTAGCCGAGCCGTACGGCGCTCGCGAGCAGCTTGTCGCGCACGCTCCTGCCGTTGACGAACCAGAACTGCTGGTCGGGCTGCGCGCGCGAGGCGGTCGGCAGGGCTATCCAACCGGTGAGCTGCACCGGCCCGGAGACCTGGTCGACGGGAATCAGGCTCGCGATGAGCTCCTTTCCCAACACCTGGGCGAGGCGCTCCTCGCCCGCAGGCGGGCGCGTCGGGGCGGGCGCATCGAGCAACACGCGCTCGCCGCTTCGAAGACGGAACGAGACATCGGGACGGGACAGCGCCAGGCGTTCCAGCAGGCGCGCGATGTGCCCGGTCTCGGTCGGAGCGCTGCGGACGAATTTTCGGCGTGCGGGGATGTTGAAGAAGAGATCACGAACTTCGACCGTGGTGCCGGGAGGATGCGCGGCAGGTCGGACGGAGGTCGTGGCGCCGCCGTCTACGGCAATCTCGGCGGCTCGGTCTGCCTCTGTTGGATGGGAGATCAGGCGCAGGCGGGAGACGGAACCGATGGAGGGTAGCGCCTCACCGCGAAAGCCCAGGGTGGTTATGGCGGTGAGATCATCGAGAGCCGCGATTTTGCTCGTGGCGTGGCGGCAGATGGCTATGGGGAGCTCGTCGGCGCAGATGCCCTTGCCATCGTCACGCACGCGCATCAGGCCTATGCCGCCGCGCTCTACGTCGACTTCGATGCGGTGTGCGCCGGCGTCCAGGCTGTTTTCTACCAGCTCTTTGATGACTGAGGCGGGGCGCTCGATGACTTCGCCGGCGGCGATTTGGTCGATCAGCTCATTGGGGAGAATTCGGATGGGCATGGTTGGGCAAGTTTATAGCTCCGGAGCGGGCCATAAAATGTCTCTGGCCAGAACGCCGTAAATCCATTCCTGGAGGCTCGCGGATCGCCGTCCTGGCGATCAGCGTCTGGCCAGAGACATTTTACGTCCCACTCCTCTCGAGCGTTCGGGGCGGCTTGCTTGCCTACCAGTGACTGTCAGCGACTAATTGCCGGCGACCAGGTCGTCGGCAGATTTGGGCTCTTCGGCGAAGAGGGTACCGGCGGGGGGGTGCTGGCGGAAGTAGGCGCGGATGCCGCGGAAGATGGCGGCGGCGATCTTTTCCTGGTGGCGGGGGCTGCGGAGCTCGCGCTCTTCGGCGGGGTCGGAGAGGTAGTCGGCTTCGATCAGCATCGAGGGGATGTCGGGGGATTTGAGCACTACGAAGGCGGCTTGCTGGACTTCGGATTTGCGTACGGGGAGGGAGCGGTCCAGGGAGGCCAGGACCTGCTGGGCGGCCGTCATGCTGTCGCTGATCGTGGCGGACTGGGAGAGGTTGAGCAGCACGGATGCCAGGGTGCTCGACTTGTCGTTGAGCTGCACGCCGCCTTTCAGGTCGGCATCGTTCTCGCGCTCGGCCAGCCAGCGGGCGGCTTCGCTCGAGGCGCCGCGCAGGGAGAGGATGTATACCGAGGCGCCG
>Ga0335072_10006785_pt1 | contig 16712 bp, 16 predicted proteins | sample Lox_Sample_21_FD_206725 | JGI IMG/M metagenome (GOLD analysis project Ga0335072, IMG submission 206725) | Soil microbial communities from Loxahatchee National Wildlife Refuge, Florida, United States - Lox_Sample_2.1 | ecosystem: Environmental > Terrestrial > Soil > Wetlands | place: USA...
CCACCATCCGCCCAGTCCCCCCAGGAAAAGATGGAAGAGCAGCGAAAAATACGTCGCCTGCAAATGATGATGGACATGGTGATGTCGGTCATCAGCCAGGACGACAGCCTCACCATCGACCAAGCTGCCGAACTGGTGGCCGACAGCAAGAGGGCGGCGCTGGCGATGTTTCCGGATAAAGAACTGGCCTACAACATCATCTACAAGCCGAGACTGCAGCGGCTGATGCGCGAACGCTACCGCATTCAGTAAGCGCTACTTGGACGCCATGCTGACCAGGCGCATGGTGAGGGTGCCCCAAAAGAGGCGGGCGCGCATCTGCACCGGCATATGGCGATCGTCGTCGGTGTACCAGATCCAGATATTGCCGCGATTCTTGACCACACCCGCGTCCGCAACGGGCTGCACGCGAATCGTCTGATAGGTTCCGGCGAGAGTCGTGATCTGTTCCCTGGCCTCAGCTTTCATAGTGACGTCCACGACCCGCATCGCGTCAGCCAGGGGCATGCGAAAGCTGCCCCCCGGCTGGAGCGGTTGCGAGCCACCATAGAAAATGGCGGACATCAGGTCAGTCACGCAGGGCGGAATCGGAGCTTCCTGGTGTTTGCTCGTTCCGCTCACCAGATTTTTTTCCTCGAGAATTTGCTTGCCGCCGGCGAAGCGCAAAGTGCTGACAATCTGGCGCCGGCCTTCCTGTAACTGCTTGGCGAAGCTGACCGAGCAACCCGTGGCGCGATTGAGGTAGCTTTCGAAATGATCGTTGACACGAAAAAGCAGGTTGACCGCGCCTATCGACTCTCCAGTGGCCACGATGTGTTCCATCTCGCCCACCTGTTCCAAATGGAAGGTCGCGGTACCTGCCGGAAAAACGCGCCAATCTACGGAATAAGTCAGAGTCTGTTTTGCAGGAAAAGAGAAGTTCGCGGCGGGGGGAAGTAAAGGCGGAAGCGTCTGGGCTGCTGCAATCAGAGCCCAGAGACATGCCACACACCCGACAAGCCCTGAATACCTCGTCACCGTTCACTCACTCCAATTGCATCAATGGCGTAACCAAAATGCAGCAACTAAGACAGCGTAAACGGCACAGGCACCCAAGAGTGAATTGTACTCGCGATGCTTGCGATACAGCGCACCCGAGAAGCTACCGTCACCGGAGGTTCCTGCCGGTGTGAAGCGAGGGAACAGGCGAGGCACGCGCTTGGCGTAGCTATCGAATTCGGGAAACGTCGAACGCAGGAACTGTTCTTCCCCGTAGATGGTTGGGGCGTAGATGACAAGGAAGAGCAGCGCCAGCAGCAGCGTGATCCAAACGCTGCGCGAGGCGGCGGCGAAACCGAATGCGATCAGGATCGAGCCCAGGTACAGGGGATTGCGCGTATAAGCGTATGGGCCCGACATCGTCAGCTCCGCATTCTTCTTGACATAGCCGGAGGCGTAGGCGCGCAGAAGCAGTCCAGGGATCACCAGCAGCAGACTCCATGCCAAAGAGGTGACGCTGGGGCGCGCTCTCCACAGATAGAACGCGGCAAAGAGGAAACCTGCCGGCACACGAATTCGCCGGGCGATCTTGCTCCAGGTCTCTAGCACTGTTTACCCGCCACAGAGAACGGTTCCGGAGTCATCGCTCTCCTAGACTTTCCTGCAGCAGTTCGCCGGCTGCCTCGAGTACCTGCTGAGGGGTGATGGTCAACAAGCCAGCTTCCGGCCGCTCATGTCGCGTGTGGTCGCGCTTGCTATCCGGGTGACGCAGGACGCGAAAGGGAACACCAAACGGGCCGTTCCGGGCAGGATCCGTCGGTCCGTAGATGCCGACCACCGGCTTGCCCAAGGCACAGGCCAAATGCAGTGGACCGGTGTCGCCGGCAATCACCAGGCGGACGCGCCGGGTTAATGCAATCAATCGCTCCAAAGTAAAATCCGGAGCCTGGGCTGCGCCTCCGCTGGCTTGCACCACCTCCGCAGCCATAGAACGCTCTTCGGGGCCGGCATTGACCAGAACCGCGCACCCTAGCTGGTTGAGGGACCTTGCCACCGATCCATAGCGGTCAGCAGGCCACCGCTTCGCTCCCCAGCCCGCACCGGGACTCAACAACACCAGCGGCTGCCCCTCTGATCCGCGTAGAACTTCGTTGGTCCACCGTTCGGCATCCTGGTTCACCGGCAACCTCGGGAGAATCGGGGAGAGGGGCTCACCCACTGCGGCGCCACACACCTCTACTGCCTGCTCAATGACATGGACGCCCTGCGTGGGAATCCTTTCTCCAAAGAGATAGCGTGCGGCCCATTCCCGGGGGCGGTCTTCCCCGATCATCCGCGGCGCACCTGCCAGCCGCCCTGCGAGCGCGGAACGAACAGCCCCCTGTAGGTCGATGCAGATGTCGTATTGTTGAGCGCGCAGTTCTCGGCGCAATGCGTCAATCTCGCGCAGTGTCTCCCTGCGAAAGGGGGCGCGTGCCCACGCTTTGGCGTTTACCAGGTGAATGGGATCAGCACAAACGAGAGCACGCCATCGCGGCTCCACAGCCCAGCCAACCTTCCATTCGGGGCGTGCCTGCCTTAGCGCCGCGACTCCCGGCAGAGCATGCAGGATGTCACCCATCGCGCCCAGACGCACAATGAGGACGCGGATTTGTCGATTACGGGCGGACAAGGAGAGATTTTCTCATATGACCCAGGACTGTCTCCGGCTCTTCGAGTTCGACGGTTAGCTGCGCGGTCTGAAGCGGAGCCACCGCGTTCAGGCGCGTCCGCATGGCGGCATCCAGCTTGACATCGTCCTTGGCTGAAGTCAGGAAACCATCGCAGCGAAGGCGGCGGCCAAGCTCGGCTAGACGATCGATATCGCCCGCCGTGTAGCGATGATGATCGCGGAAACGGACTTTCTCCACGACACCGGCTCCGGCAGCCGCGAGGTTCTGAAAGAATTCGTCTGGTCGCGCCAGGGCGCAAAAGGCTACCGACCGCCCGGTGGGGCTGGGGATGGTCAGAGTACGGCGCATTCGCCAGAAGCGGCTTCCCTCTGCCGCATAACGGGAAAGGGCGGACTCGAGATCGGTGTCTTCGTGGCGGAGCACGATGACGTCTGCGCGGCGCAGCGAAGACAGCGGCTCGCGCAATCGGCCTGCCGGCAACAGGTGCTGCTGGAGGTCGCTGCGATGGATCACCACAATGTCCAGGTCACGGGCCAATTGGCGGTGCTGGAATCCATCGTCGAGAAGATGAATACCCTGACGGGGGGTTTCTCGTTCCGCCAAACGGCCGGCTTCATAACGGTTTGCCCCGACATAGACCGGCACTCCGGCGGAGCGAGCGATCAGCAGCGGTTCGTCGCCGAATCTCTCCGCATCGCCTTCGCTGTCGACCCGCGCGATCGTCTGGTGCGACCGTCCATAGCCTCGGGACAAAACATCCGGCTGCAACCCGGTCTTCTGCAACAGCCTGGCAAGATAAATCACCAGGGGCGTCTTGCCCGAACCGCCCATCGAGAGGTTTCCTACACTGATCACGGGCCACGACAACCGCTGGGGAGGGGTGCGATCAAAACGGGCATTGCGAGAGCGGACGATCGCCGCGTACAGCATTTCCAGCGGGGCGAGCAGCAAAGGGGTCATGAGGCGGGGAGCAGGCCCATCAAAGCGGTAATGGCCCGGCTGGTCGCACCCGACTGATGGTGGAACACTTCGAGAGCCCGCACTCCCAGGGTGTTGGCGGCCTCGGGGTCCGTGAGGAGGTTTTCCAGCATGGGCACCAGAGTTTCGCGAGTGACCAGCTTCAATGCTTCCGCCTGAAGCAGGGTGTCGATAATGGCGCGAAAGTTCGCGTAATGATTGCCCATCACAACAGGCACTGCGAATTGCGCCGGCTCCAGCGGGTTGTGGCCGCCTGCCGGGACCAGCGTTCCGCCCACAAACGCGACCGAAGCCAGTGCATAGATCGAGGCCAACTCGCCAATGGAATCGAGCAGGACCACGGTACCGGTTTTGATCCTGACCGGCTTTTTCATCCAGTTGGACCGGCGGACACTCTGCGGATGACGATTCTTCAGGAGCTGGGCCACACGCCCGAAGCGCTCAGGATGACGAGGGGCAAGAATCATGACGCAGTTCGGCACTGTCTTGAGCAGTTGCTGAAATGCATCGAGCAGAATTTCTTCTTCTCCCTCAAGAGTGCTGCCACACACCAGGACCAGCGTTCCAGGCGCCAACTTTTCGCGCAGTCTGGTGGTGATGGCCGCCGGCTCGGCGCTGCGCACATCGAATTTGAGGTTTCCGGCAAAGGACACGCGCCCCGGGGGAGCACCGATCGCTTTGAAGCGCTTCACATCTTCCTCGCTCTGGGTCAGCAGGATGGAAATTCCGGCGAGGATGCGCTTCCAGACGGAACGCAGCCGCAGGTAGCGAGGCAAGGAGCGATCGGAGATTCGACCGTTCACTACGGCAACAGGAATCCCAGCCCGGCGGCAGGCATGGAGCAAATTCGGCCAGAGTTCGGTTTCCACCAGCACCAGCAGTACCGGATCCAGGGTGCGGAGATAGCGGCGCACGATCCAGGGAAAATCCAGCGGGAAATAGAAAACATGGTTGGCTCCGGTGCGTTCCCGGGCCAATCTCTGACCCGTGCGGGTCGTGGTGGAGAGCAAGACACGATATTGAGGAGCGCAGGCACTCAACTCATTCACCAGGCGGCTGGCCGCCAGCACTTCGCCTACGGATACAGCATGCACCCAGATGGTCCTTCTGGCATCACCCTGGCGCAGGCGAGCCGGTACAAACCCCAGGCGCTCGCTGAGCCCCTCGCGGTACTTGCCGTTTGTGGCCATGGCCAGCAGCCAATAGGGCAACCCCAACGCCAACACCACAAACAATGCCAGGGTGTACAGGATGAGCGCCATGCCCGCTAGCCCTCTTTACTCGCAGCAGCGCGGAAGCTCATAATCGAAGGCGGGAATGTCTCGCCAATTTGCTTTTGTAGTGTGCTGTATCGCGGCCCTGCTGTCCTGGCCGCCGTTGGTTTTCCAGGCAGGGGCCGCGGAACATGCGCCCCCTCCCGCGGGAGTCGCCACTGACTATCCCGCCTATGACCAGCATCCCGCCGATCAGGTCGCCATCGCCGCCGACCCTTACGATACTCAGGAAAAAGCCTCCATTTTCCGCATCAAGTATCTGCAATATGGTTTTATGCCCATCCGCCTCATTGTCACCAATAACGGAGACAAGCCCATCTCGCTGATCGATGCGCGCATCAACTTCATCACTGCTTACGGCGACAAAATCCCCGCGGCCGAGCCGGAAGATGTGGATCGCCGCCTCGGCGGAATCAAGCGGCCCGACAGCGGTTACAAGTTGCCCGGTCCCCTCCCACGGATCGGGAACAAATCCTCGAACAAGAGCAAAGATGTGGATGAAGATTTTAAAGAGTTCGAGTACTCGGCCATAGCAGTGGAACCCCACACGACCCGGGCTGGTTTTCTCTTTTATGACATCAACGGATTGACGAACCCGCTGGCGGGAGCCAAGCTCAACCTGCGCATGCTTCGCAACTCCGAGGGGAAAGAGCTTTTCTACTTTGAAATTCCTTTCGATAAGTACCTGCATGCCTCGCCCACGCACTAACGGGAGCTCCGGCGACATCAGGGGCTGGATCTGATTACTCGTAGTAGGTGGCTGTCGTTGTGTCCGTCTCCCAGATCGTGCAGTCTTTGACGGATACGCGGCCTGCGGTCAACTCTTTGAGTTGGCGGTTAGTTTCGTCGTAGAAATAGCGGGCCAGGTTTTCGGCGGACGGATTCAGCTGATCGAAGGGCTCCAGATCATTGAGCATCTGGTGATCGATGCGGTCGATGACCGGACGCATCACCTGCTTCAACAGTTTGAAATCCAGGAGAAGGCCGGTGGAGTCCAGTTCTTTACCGCGTAGCGTCAGGCGAACCTTGTAATTGTGACCGTGGGGGTTCTCGCATTTGCCGTAGTAGTTGCGCAGGTAATGGCCCGAGGAGAAGCCCGATTCGACCGTAACTTCGTACATACTTGCTTGATTGTAGCCGGTTCACCAGTTACTTACGGTTTTTGCGGCTCAGGTTGGCGAGTCCCTCCTGCAGTTCCCGGCGCATGCGCTCCTCACTCCTGCGCTCGACTTGTTCGAACATGGCGGTCAGGATACCCGCCAGGGCGGATACCAGCGAGGCGAGGAACAGGACCAGCCCGACCGTCTTCCATATCGAGCCGTTGACAGGCAGATTCGGTTGCAGCGCGTTGGGTACCAAGCTAAAGCCGCAGGACACTACAGACAGCAGCAGCAATGACGCGGCGAGGAAGTAGAGGTTCCGGGACATGGCAGGCTCTGCGTGGTTAGACCTAAACTCTAGAGTAATGTGTTTTTCGTAAGCGAGCACCAGCGCGGCCTGCTTTTCATAGCATCGAGGGAGGTTGTTGGGCTCGCTTCAGGCGAAGAAAGCTTCTACTTCTTTGATGTTTCGGGTTACGCGGTAGGGTGGGAGGCTCTCCACAAAGACCTTGCCGTAACGCTGGCGTTCGAGGCGTGGATCGAGCAGTACCAGCACGCCCCGGTCTTCCAGGGAGCGGATCAAGCGGCCGAATCCCTGCTTGAGAGTGATGACTGCTGAGGGTACCTGGTAGTCGAAGAAAGGGTTTGCGCCCGCGGCGGCGACGGCCTTCATGCGAGCGGAAACAACGGGATCGCTGGGCACAGAGAATGGAAGCCGGTCGACAATTACGCAACTCAATGCTTCGCCCTGTACATCGACTCCCTGCCAAAAGGACGAAGTGCCAAAGAGTACAGCGTTGGGAGTGTCGCGAAATTCTTCCAGCAGGGCTTTGCGCGGCGCCGTTCCCTGTAAGAGGCAGGGGTAATCCAGCTCCGGAAGCAGACGTTCGTAGAGATCGCGCATCTGTTGATAGCTGGTGAAGAGGCAGAATGCGCGGCCGCGCGTGATGTCGAGCACACGGCGCATGTTGCGCGCTGCCTGCTCGGCAAAGGCTGGTTCCCGGGGATCCGGCATTCCAGGAGGCAGGTAGAGCAGTGCCTGTTCCTCGTAGCGAAAGTGAGACGGCACCACCAATTCGCGCGCATCCCGCAATCCGAGGCGCTTGCGTAAGTGCTCGAAACCACCCTGCACCGTCATGGTTGCCGAGGTCAGAACGACACTGGGATATTGTTCGAAGAGCAGCTCGGAAAGCAGCTCGGAAACATCGATCGGTGTAGCTTGTAGATAGGCGTTGCGGCCCCGGCGCTCAATCCAGAAGACGGTGTTTACGCTTTCCGCTTCCATAAGGAAGCGGAGATGTTCGCGAATGTCTCCCACCCGCTTCTTCAGGCCCATCGATTCTTCGACACCGCGCAGCCGGTCCAGCTCACCTTCGAGCCGGTGCAGTGCATTCATGACCGCCAGATAGACATCCCCGTGTTCCTCGAGGAACTGTTCCCGCTGCTCGAATGGCATGCGGCCATCGGCCTGGGAACCGCTCCGCGGCAGCGCGGCAAAGAACATACGCGATCGCTCGCGAAGCATGTCGCCACAGCCCTTCAGCGCAGTAGAGTGCGCTTGCTTGGCGCGCAGCAGCGTTTCTACATCGCGCACCAGCTCTTCGAGCCGCACGTTGCTCAAACTGATCCCGAAATAACTGGAGGCAATGTCTTCGAGCTCGTGGGCCTCATCGAAGATCACGGCGGCGGCTTCCGGCAGCACGCCGGCATCGGGGGCCGCCCTGGCCTGCTGCTTGATAGCCAGGTCGGCGAAGAACAGATGGTGATTGACGATGATGACGTCGCTTTCCAGGGCGCGACGGCGCATTTCGGTGATGAAGCAGCGTTCATAGTTGGGACAGAATTGCCCGAGACAGGCTTCACTGCGCGCATCCAGCTTGGACCACACCTGACTGGATTCCGGCAATGCATCGATTTCGACGCGGTCGCCGGTCTGCGTCGTCTTCTCCCAGGCGGCGATCTGCTGGTACTGGTCGATCTCTTCCAGGCCGTTCAGGATGGGCTGGTCGCGCAAAGCATAGAGCTTGTGGCGGCAAAGATAATTTGCCCGGCCTTTCATGTAGCAGACGCGTAATGGTCCCAGTAAGGACTCCAGGAAAGGCACGTCGCGGAAAAATAGCTGCTCCTGCAAATTCTTGGTTCCGGTGGAGATGATGACGCGCTGCCCGGTGCGCAACGCGGGCAGAAGATAGGCGAGCGTCTTCCCGGTTCCGGTACCGGCCTCGACGATCAGGTGTTTGCTCTCCTGCAAGCTGCGTTCGACAGCGCGGGCCATTTCCAACTGCCCGCGGCGGAACTCGTAAGGCAGAGAGGAACGCGACAGCATTCCTCCAGGGGAGAAAAAGTCGTGCAACGAAGGCAGAGGCTGGGCCGAGATGGTGGCAGTGGACAAAGGCAAACCCGGTGAATCTTCAAGTCTACCGTTATATGAAAGACTAAAAACGACCATGAAGCCAATAAAGGGAACCAAGGGCAGAAAGCCAAAGCCACACTCGCTACGAGGCAAGCGGGAAGCGATCGCGAAAGCCGCACACCGGCCCACCCCTGGCACGCGTGGTGAGCACTCCCGAGCCGAGGTCAAACGAGCCGAGGCAGCCAAGGCGGCAGCAGAAAGGAGCGCAGCCACCCGCTCCGGCAAAACGCACAAGCGATCGGTGCAAGGGCCGATGCAGCGCATCGACATCGAGGAACCCGGCGGAGCAGAGATCGCAATTCCTGACACCGCCGGTGAGGGCATTTCCCACGGAACGGCCGTCGATACTTCCGGGTGGCCAACGATCGCGATTGTGGGCCGCCCGAATGTTGGCAAGTCGACGCTTTTCAACCGTCTCACGAGTTCGCGCCGCTCCATCGTGGGGGACGAACCGGGCATCACCCGAGACCGGATCTACGGCGAGATTGACTGGGCCGGCCGCCATGCTCGGGCCATCGATACCGGTGGAATCATTCCCGATGATCCGGAGTTGATCCCGGCGGAGATTTTTCGCCAGGCCAAAGCCGCGCTGGAGGAAGCAGATGTCATTGTGATGGTGGTGGACGGGCGCACTCCGCTCGCGGCGCCCGATTACGATCTTGCCCGTATGCTTCTACGCGGAGGCAAGCCCTTACTGCTCGCCGTCAACAAGATCGATACAGACCGCATGGAGGACCACACCGGCGAGTACCGGCGGTTGGGCATCAGCGAGCTATTTCCCGTTTCCGCCGAGAATGGCGCCGGCCTCGGCGAACTGCTGGATCATGTTTTCGCGACTCTTCCCGAACCGGGAACTGCAACTGCCACGCTGCCAGAACCGGAAACGGCAGCAGAGCCCGAAACCCACCATCGAACTCACGGCGAGTTCCGGCAGCAAGAGACATCCATTGCGATCATTGGCCGCCCGAATGTAGGCAAGAGCACACTGCTCAATGCCATCACCGGCTCATCACGGGCCATTGTTTCTCCCATTGCGGGAACGACACGGGACGCGGTCGACGAAGTTATCGAGTATGACGGAGACCGTCTGCGATTCATCGATACGGCCGGTATCCGGCGCAAGGGCAAGACGCGGCTGATGGCGGAGAAGCTATCCGTGATCATGGCCCGGCGTCACCTCGAGGCAGCCGACGTCGCCCTGCTGGTGATCGATGCGACGGAGGGTGTGACTTCCTCCGATGCTACGATCGGCGGCTATGCACACGAGAGCGGCCGCTCGGTAGTTTTGGTAGTGAACAAATGGGACCTCGTGACCACGGGGCGAACGGACGGCAAGCCGCCGGCAGATAAAGAGATTTTTGAAAAGCAACTGCGCCAGGTACTCAAATATCTGGCCTATGCGCCGGTGGTTTTTGTTTCGGCAGCGCACGGCAAAAATATTCATAGCGTGCTGAAACTGGTGAAGGAGGTCGCAGCAGAGCGCCGAAAGCGTGTCTCCACCGGGCAGATGAATCGTTTCCTGGAAAGAATCGACTTCCAGCGAGCCACGGTGCCCGCCGCCAACAAAATGCGAATCTTTTATATGACCCAGGCCGCTGTCGCACCACCTACTTTCATCCTATTTACGAACCGCCAGGTAAAGCTGCACTTTGCCTTCGAGCGATTCCTGGAAAATCAGATTCGGGCGGCCTTTGGGTTTCGCGGTTCACCCATCTGGTTCAAGGTGCGTGCCCGGGAAAAGTAGTGCACCTTTTTTGTTATTCCCGAACCCTCTCTTTTCATGGGATCGTCGAAGAATTCGCTCATGGCGTTCATAGTGAAAGAGCAGGAGTCAGTGCAATGTGGAACTCGATCGCTACTTGGTTCTGGATTATGAGTTTGATCGTCGGGCCTTTTTCTGTGGGATTTGTTTTTGAGGAAAAGCTGCAGAAGGCAAACCGCGAGCTGGGCTCGCGACTCCTGCGCAGATACTAGTCACTTCGCTCAGACTTCTTCCGCCCTAAAGCCAACCTGAAGCGCACGCACGTGCGCTGGTCCGCCTCCGGGTATCGAAGGCCCGGCTTCCGCCTCGGATCGTTGCAAAAATGTGCGAATTAAGCGAACTAAGCGAACTAAGTCCGTGGGGACTCCTGTGACCGTGGCAGTGGCTGCGCGTGTTTTCGCATCCCTTGCGACAAAATGCGTTCCTTAGGAGCGCAGCCGGAGAACCTCGACGATGCTCATGGCCGGATGCTTTTCACGCCTTTGCGGCCACAACCCGAGGAGGGCCCAAGAGTTCGCAACGTCTCCGAGCAGAATACTAAACATAAACCCGGTCGATATAACACCATCGCCAGTCCTCACCAGGCTCAACCGATTGCACAATGGGATGTCCCCTTTCGTGAAAATGTGCCGTAGCATGGCGATTCTTCGATGAGTCGCAACAGCCGACTTTGCCGCACTCCAGACACATACGCAGGTGGACCCACCTGTCCCCGGTCTTCAGGCACTCTTCGCAGCCCCTGCTGTGCGCTTTCACATCCTTGACATGGTCCTCTGCGTGGGAACATCTAGCTGCGCTCATGCCCTTTTCTCCCTGTGCAAACCTACTACACCCCACCCCCGGCCCGGCCGAAATTTTCCCCGACCTACCTAGCTCTATAGCTGGGATCGGGATCTAACCATATGTAGGGAAGTCGGCCAACCGGCTCTGGAGGCCAAGCGAAAATGACCCGTTTTATAAAACTTGATAAATTTCGCGATTTTCGATGTACCTGCGGGTTTCCTGCCTCCGGCTCAGGGGCCGCTTGCGGTGGGCGACGGCTAGCCCGGGAGGCCGGCAATTTCATAAAACTGCGTAAAATTCGGTTTTTTTCGGCGTTGGTGGCGATCGGCCGGCAGCCAGCCTTGCCGGATCCGGGGTAAATTCGATTTTTTGTGCGAGAAAAGCGAGATAAGCGAGATAAGCCCCCCCGCCATTCGTTTTTTAGTGCGAGAAAAGCGAGATAAGCGAGATAAGCCCCCCGCGATGCACCGATTGGCTGCCAATCCGGCATTTGGACGGGCGCATTGGCGCAGAAACATGTACCCGAAAGCACCTTCCGCCAGGGCAGGATTCAGTTGTCAAATACTGCTCTATAAGGAGCGCGCCTGAGCGCGACCTCGCTCGCTGCCCTGGTTGCAGAACGCCGCTAACCTGGAGCGCAATTGCGCATTTCTGCCTGTCTATTTAGATCCCGGTGGAAGTGATTTCGGGTAGTGACCGATAGGCTTTCTTTCGTAACAGGGCTGACCGATGGAAACCGCGAGCCGACCACGGTCATCCTGTGACAAACCGTTCCTTCGTCTCTTAACTTGTCGCAAGGCAAGTCAGGTGCTCACGATGATGGCTCAGTGGACAGCTTGAAAACGGGGCGCGTTGCCATGACAGCGGGATAGTAAACTGAAAAATTCCCGATGCATTCTATTCGTCCTGCAACTGCCGCTGACATTCCCTTAATTCTGAGCCTTATCCGCGCCCTGGCCCGGTATGAGCGCGAACCCGACGCCGTTCGGACCACGGAAGCGGATCTGCTGCGGGACGGGTTCGGTTCACAGCCCTGCTTCGAGTGTCTGATCGCCGAGAATGAGTGCGGCGAAGCGGCCGGATTTGCGCTGTTTTTCTACAACTACTCCACCTGGAGGGGGCGGCAGGGCATTCACCTGGAAGATCTGTTTGTGCTGCCCGAATTTCGCGGCCAGGGCATTGGCAAAGCCCTGCTGGCAAGAGTGGCAGCCCGGGCAGCAGAACAGGGCTGCGTGCGGCTGCAATGGGATGTTCTGGCCTGGAACCAGACGGCCATCGACTTCTACCAGGGGTTAGGGGCACAGTTTCTGGACGAATGGCGCATTATGCGCGTGAACGATGGCGGGATTCGCGCCCTGGCTAAGTTGTCGCCGGAAATGGAGCCTGCCCAATGACGCAAAGTAATCCATCCCGGATTCGCGTGATCGGCGGAGGCCTGGCGGGCCCGGAAGCGGCACTTACAGCGGCTCGGCGGGGCTGCCAGGTTGACCTGTACGAAATGCGTGCCGTCGTAGACGGTGTGTTGCGTTCGACGCCTGCCCATCAAACGGCAGATTTCGCCGAGCTTGTGTGCTCCAACTCGCTCAAATCCGAGAGCGAACACAGCGCCCCCTGGCTGCTCAAGCAGGAAATGCGCCGCGCAGGATCTGCCTTGCTGGCCTGCGCGGACGCTAGTGCAGTGCCGGCCGGGCACGCCCTGGCAGTAGACCGGGTCGAATTCTCTCGCCTGGTAGATCGAGCCATCGAGGCGGACAGCCGGATTACGGTTCACCGGCAAGAAGTCACTTCCCTCGATCCCGGCCAGCTCACCATTCTGGCAACCGGTCCATTGACGTCCGCTCCGCTCTGCGCAGAATTGGCCCGCTTGACCGGGAGTGGCCAGCTGGCCTTTTATGATTCCATCAGCCCCATCGTTGAGACCGATTCCATCGATATGGACCGCGTGTATTTCGCTGCCCGGTGGGACAAGGGCACGGCGGACTACATCAACTGCCCCATGACAAAGGCGGAATACGACCGCTTCTACGATGCCCTGGTTTCCGCCGAAGAGGTCGAAAGCCGGGAATGGGAGAAGCTGGAGTATTTTGAAGGCTGCCTGCCCATCGAAGAACTCGCCCGGCGGGGCCGCGATACCCTTCGCTTCGGACCAATGAAGCCGGTCGGCCTGCGGGATCCGCGTACGGGCAAGGTGCCGTGGGCTGTGGTGCAGTTACGAAGCGAGAATCTCCGGGCTGATTCCTATAATCTCGTAGGCTTGCAAAACCACCTGAAATACGGAGAGCAGGCGCGGGTCCTGCGCCTGATTCCAGGCCTGGAGAACGCCCGGTTCCTACGTTTTGGACAGATTCACCGCAACACCTATATCAATGCTCCCCGGGTGCTCTCTGAGACCCTGGCTTTGCAGGAATACCCGAACATTTTCATCGCCGGCCAACTCTCCGGAGTGGAGGGTTATACCGAATCGATCGCCAGCGGGATGTTGGCCGGCCTCTACGCGGCGCAGTTCGCACAGGGTGAGCTGGTTTCTCCGGTGCCGCGCGGAACCGCACTGGGCTCCCTGGTGCGCTACATTACGCAGGCCGATGGGCGCCACTTTCAACCGGCAAACATCACTTTTGATCTGCTGCCGCCCCTCGAGGAGGATGTGCGAAAGAAGATTCGGGACAAGCGGGAGCGGCATCGGCTTCAGTGCGAGCAGGCGTTGGAAATCTTTGAGGGGTGGTGGCGGAAACAGGCAGCGCAGACGGCGGCCTGACGGGCGTGAGAATTGGCTGAGGTGCCCAGGATTTCATCCTGGGTAATTCTGAGCCGTCTCCTTCGGGGCCGCACCGGGTCTGGTTTTCTTTCCAGTGAATTTGCAGAAACAGACGCGGTCACCGCGTCAAGCAGGTCTGTGCCGTCCACTCAAGGGGAGCCGGGTTCTGTTGGTCGTCTTTTCCGGCACTTTCGTGCCGGGCTCTGGTTTGTCTCGTCCCTTCGGGACTGGTTTGCGGAAGAACGAAGGATGAGAGGCGGCTAAGGGCTTTTTTTCTGACGTTTGGGGGCAAAATCACATCCAAGGAGAGCAGCGGCCGGGCAGTCCCGGCCTTGAATTGTTTAAGCCTTCCATTTAACGTGGTCGTGCTATATGGGCGAGCAGTGTGTGGCCCGCTTCGAGGAGAACTTATGATGCGTACGAAACTGAACTTATGGCTCGCGGCCGTTGTGTTTGTTCTTGTTCCGGCCCTGGCGAGCGCCCAGGATACGGCCAAGATTCACGGCCACGCGCAGGATCCGACCACCGTCCCGATGGCGAATGCCCAGGTGGTCTTGAGCACCGATGGCAAGACTCCGCTCTACACTTTCACGACCGACGCCAACGGCGATTACAAGGGCGAGGGGATCAAGCCTGGCGATTATTACGTCACCCTTTTCCAAAGTCCGGGCAAGGCGGTTGATCGCACCGACAATCCGGTAAAGTTCACTGCCGGCCAGGATACGCTGCAGGATTTCGATTTGAGCCGCCCGGAATATGTGAAGAAACTATCTCCGGAACAGCAAAAGGCCTTAGAGGAGGCAAAATCGAAGAATGCGGCGATCATGAAAGAGAACGCCAATGTGGGCAAGTTGAACGATTTGCTCAAGCAAGCGCGAGCCGATAATGCGGCGAAGAAGTATGACGACGCCGCTTCGGCAATGCAACAGGCAACTTCGGTGAAGCCGGACGCGGCGGTCCTCTGGCTCGAGTACGGGATCGCTCAGACAGGCCAGAAAAAGTATGACGATGCGACGACTTCCCTGAAGAAGGCCTTGGATCTGGACGCAAATTCCAAAAAGCCCAACCCGGAGATTGAAGCCGCTGCGGATAATGCGCTGGGCGAGGTTTACGCCAGCACCAACAAGCTGCCCGATGCGACAGCAGCCTATGACGCGGCCGCGAAGCTGCAACCCTCGAACGCGGGGATGTACTATAGCAACGAGACGATCGTCCTGAGCCGTTCGGGGCAGACTGACGCCACAATCGCAGCGGCGGATAAGGCGATCGCCGCCGACCCGAGCCGGCCAATACCTTATTACCTGAAAGGGCAGGCACTTATTTCGAAGGCCACGGTCGACCCTAAGACGCAGAAGATCGTCGCTCCTCCGGGAACGGCCGAGGCCTATAACAAGTACCTGGAGCTTGCTCCCAATGGACCGATGGCGCCGGAAGCGAAGTCGATCCTGGCGGAGATCGGTGAGAAGGTCAATAGCAAGTACAGCGCCAAGCACTGATTCGGCGGACGGAAAACACTGGAGGGACGCTGGCCAAACCAGCGTCCCTTCACTTGTATTGGGGCAATGCTTTTGAATAATGCCGCTCTATCGCGGGTGGTCAGCTTTGCCGACGCCAGCAGAATTGTCGGCGAGCATGCGGCCAGCCTGAAGCCGTCGCGGCCGCCTGAACGCGTGCCATTGCTCGACAGCCTGGGACGAGTCCTGGCCGAGCCGGTGCTTGCGGATCGCGATCAGCCGCCATTTCCAAGATCCACGCGTGACGGATTTGCCTGCCGCGCGGCGGATGTTGCCTCCGGTCTTGCTCTTGAGGTGATCGGGTCGATCCGCGCAGGCGAGGCGATGGACGAGGCAGTCGCTGCCGGCAAGGCGGTGGAAATCATGACGGGCGCTCCCATGCCCGCGGGCGCGGATTGCGTGCTCATGGTGGAGCACGTCGAACGCGCGGGAAACAAGCTTCGCCCCCAGGCGGGCCGTACCATCCAATCAGGTGAGAATCTTGTGCCGCAAGGCGCCGAAGCGACGGCCGGCGAAGTTATCCTTGCGCCGGGCGCGCGCATTGCCGCCGCCCAGATCGCCGCAGCGGCTGCCTGCGGCTATCCCCAGCTCAGCGTGTTCGGCCGGCCGCGGGTCGCTATCGTTGCTACCGGCGACGAGCTGGTCGAGGTGGACCAGCCCCCCCTGACCCGCCAGATTCGTAACTCCAACAGCTACTCACTCGCTGCCCAGGTGATCTCCGCCGGGGGTGAGCCGGTTCGGCTCCCGATCGCACACGATGAACGTGGAGATCTGGAAACTATCATCCGCAAAGCGTTGAAGAGCGATCTGCTGCTGCTCTCAGGAGGGGTTTCCATGGGGAAGTATGACCTGGTAGAGGAGGTCTTGCTGTCCCTGGGGGCGGAATTCTTTTTCACCGGCGCATTGATCCAGCCCGGCAAGCCCGTGGTTTTCGGCAAGCTGGACCAGCTTTATTTTTTCGGGCTCCCCGGCAACCCTGTATCTACCATGGTTACCTTCTCGCTTTTTGTCCAGACAGTACTGGGCGCACTGGGTGGGGAGGCTGATCGCGGGCCTCGTTTTACGGAGGCAAAGCTCGCCGCTGAGGTTCGGGTAAAAACCGGACTCACCCGGTTTCTGCCAGCCCGCCTGGCTGAGCTGGCCGTAGAACCGCTCGCCTGGCAAGGCTCCGGTGATCTGGCGAGCACCAGCCGTTCCAATTGCTTCCTGGTGGTTCCCCCCGATCGTCCGGTTCTGGCGGCTGGTGAGACAGTTACGATCTTGCTAGCCTAGCGTGATATGGAAAAGCTCTCTCATTACGACGCCGAAGGCGATGCCCGTATGGTTGACGTGAGCGCGAAGCCCGCGACTCGGCGCGAAGCGGAAGCTTCCGCGTTCGTCGTACTCTCGGAGACGGTGCTTGCCGCCCTGCCGCAAAACCCCAAGGGCAACCCGCTGGAGATTGCCCGCTTCGCCGGCATCCAGGCCGCAAAACGCACAGCA
>Ga0335072_10006786_pt1 | contig 16711 bp, 15 predicted proteins | sample Lox_Sample_21_FD_206725 | JGI IMG/M metagenome (GOLD analysis project Ga0335072, IMG submission 206725) | Soil microbial communities from Loxahatchee National Wildlife Refuge, Florida, United States - Lox_Sample_2.1 | ecosystem: Environmental > Terrestrial > Soil > Wetlands | place: USA...
TACGTTTGAATTACTATTCCGGTCAAGTTCAGGTAGTCACATATAGTGCTAGCAGCGGCTATCGGAACATGGACGGCTACTACATTACGGGGTACCCGGACGTTGCGACCGATGGGTCAGTCGTGCCACGCATCGAGCCTAACGGTGATCTTGCATTTATACGTTTGAATTACTATTCCGGTCAAGTTCAGGTAGTCACATATAGTGCTAGCAGCGGCTATCGGAACATGGACGGCTACTACATTACGGGGTACCCGGACGTTGCGACCGATGGGTCAGTCGTGCCGACATTCGCCCCCAATGGCGATCTCGCGTTCGTAAGGTTAAACTACTCCGGCCAGATCCAACTAGTTACGTACGGCCCTGGCTCAAGCTTCTCACAGATGGACGGCTACTACATTACGGGGTACCCATCCGTGCCGTCCGATGGCTACTCTCGCCCTTACGGCAACATAGTGCCGTTATTTACTCCTTAGTCTTGAGTTCAAACAGCGCGTTATTACGACTAATATTAGGATTGAGTTGTGGGTCGTATTCTACGATAGATCGCCAGCGTTTTAGGAATAGCTTAGTAGCAGCTTCGTATTCTTTGGTATCACGCTTCTTCTTTTCGGTCGGTCTGCCAACACTAATAGATTCGTGGTGTATTAGCTGTACGCTAGGATTGTAGATACTTCTGTAGCCTGCTTTACCGAGGCGTAGGCAGAGATCCACATCGTTATATGTAACGCGAAACTTCTCATCAAAACCCCCTACCTTGTCGAAGCGATCCTTCTTGACCATTAAACATGCAGCAGTTACCGCAGAGACCTGATGTCTCGTCTTGGCATACAGATGTTGGAGAGGTTGCATGTTGGCAATATTGACCTGCGAGAGAGAGTTTGCGGCTAATCCACCGAAACCAATACCAATGCCGGCGTGCTGGATTAGTTCACCGCCTGGGTAAAACAGTAAACAGCCTACAGGTCCTACGTCCTCACGCTGTGCGTCACCCAAAAGTAACTCAAGCCAATTAGGCGTTAGTACCTCGGTGTCGTTATTGAGCATAACCAAATACTCTCCTTTTGCTTGCTGAGCGCCATAATTGCACGATTTGGCGTAGCTAAAGGGCTGTTCAGGCCAATGTACGACATGCAGGTTCTCGTGTGCCTTCTGGATGGCCGTGTACCATGCAAGGACCCGACCGTCAGTTGAGCCAGTATCTACTAAAACAATCTCAAAATTACTGTAGGTTGTTTTACCGTATATTGATTCTACACAGCGTTTCACAACCTTATACTGATCTTTTGATGGTATTACTATGGAGATTAACGGTTTACCGGTAAATGTGTACTCTACCGTCCAATAGTGTTTAGCCTCACCTGTCTTGACCAGTCCCTCTAGACTACGAGCCTGCAAGTCATCCTCAAGTGCAGCTTTCTGTGCAGCGACTACATATGGCTTTGCGTCGGCATTCGCAGCAGTTGATGTTTCAGACATACGCCAGCTGTATAGTACTGTCGGTATATGGTAAATACGCTTAGTGACAGCTGCTACGCGTAAGAATAGATCCCAGTCCTGCGCTCCGTCATACTTACCTCTAAATTGTCCTATCTCTTCGACTAACTTCTTGCGTAGTACAGAGAAGTGGGTTATGTAATTCACCGACTGCAGGAATTCCGGATTCCAGTCCGGCTTGAAAAATGGATTTTGGTGATCTTGGCGATTGCGGTGAATTTTTTCTTCGTCGCTGTATATAAAATCTAGTTTCTTGTCTTTATTGAGTACCTTAACAACTTCATACAGTGCGTTCGGCCATAATATGTCGTCATGGTCGAGTAGACCGATAAACTCTCCCTTAGCCATACCCAGTGCAGTATTAGTAGCTGCAGATATATGACCGTTTTTAGCTAAGAATTTGTATTTTATACGGCTATCTTGGTCCGCCAAAGATTTAATCTGCTGCCGCACCTCATCATTAGGTGAGGCATCATCAACTATACAAAGTTCCCAGTTGTCGTAAATCTGTGACTGTACCGAGCGTATACACTCAATTAGGTGCTCGATGTTAGTGTTGTACGTAGGAGTCAGTATAGATATGAGTGGTCGGTACTTGAACGCCTTATTATCCTTGTTCGCCTCATAGAGTGCTATAGCGTCAGGATAATTGTCGGCCAACCACAGAGCGTAACTTCCGCGTAGGTTCGCGTCTTTATCGAGTCCGAGCTGCGCGATTACTATGTTCCTAATTTTTCTTTTGACGCGGGGGTGCTTCACGATAACTGCTCGCGCCAGTTTAATGCTTTTACGAGCAGCTCTTGCAGATAGGTTATTCCCAGCCACTTTATTGTCCTCTCTTCTTTACGAAACCTTTCTTGACTACTCGAACTGGTTTAACTAACGTGTTGCCAAGCTTATAGGCCTTAGAAGCAACGAGAGCATTCAACTGATTAGATATATCGTCGAGATGCGTCCGAAGATTAGTTAGATCTCGGTTGAGGTCACGGATAACTATTTGGCTAGAGTCCAACTCCTCCGTTAACCTCCGGACATCCTTCTCCACTGCCTGGGTCGTAGGTTTTAGCTTCTCAGATGGTTTCTTGTTACTATACACAGCCTTACCTACATACTGAAACGCTGCCGCATCAGCCGCATGCAGTAAGGCAAGGCCTTTGGGTGTAGGCTTAAACCCTAGCTCATTTAGACACTTCTCTATAAGACGATCGGAGTATTCGAATGATGATGCGTCGAACTTTTCCAATCGCATACCTGCTTGGCTAAAGAGGGCCGAGACAGCGTTTGCGTCATAGAAATGAAGATGTGTCCTGTCGAGTAAACCAACCTCCGTATACTCAAACGTCCCACCGAGCAGTCCAAGACGTACGGAAACGTGGGCCATATTAGGTACCGAGAACACTACAAACCCGCCGGGTTTCGTAAGCAACTTAATATCTCTTAGGGCCTTTACGGGATCAACAAGGTGCTCCAAGACATCGGCAAACACAATTACATCATAGCGCTTTTTTATCTGATCAATACTCTTGCGGTCCTCTATGCTAAACCGCCAGACCGTTCGTAGTTTAGTTGCAGCAATCTTTGCGTCGGCAGCATCAGGTTCTACACCGTCAACTACACAGCTCTTCTTATCGTGTAGTTCTTCTCCAAAGTTACCCGAGCTACATCCCACATCTAGCACCTCGCTACCTTCGGGTATGAGGTCGAGGAGTTTTGCCCAAACGTGATTCGGGTCGTCGGACAATCTGTTCTGTGAATAATTCGACATAATTTGTTACCGCTTCTTTTCCGTAACCGTTACTATTGGATCTACTATTCCTGCCGTTTGAGTAGGCCGCACTATTTCTAAATGGGCGGCGTTGTTTTGCCAGTCATAGTATTGCAGGGCGGATTGGTCGCAGCACGCGACGCTGACACTGTACGTACCAGTTCTCAGAATATTATCAAAGGTCCATTCCACTACTATATTTTCTCCGCCCTTTACCGTCTGTGTCTTAAGCTTAAGCCTTTTGGTGTTTGACTCGAGGACGTTAATGTGTGCTCCGTCGAAGATACTAAACCCGTACAGAGGTGACTCTATCGTCTCGTGCGCCGCAAAAGTCGTCCGTAAGGTAATAGCCTTCTCCGTCGTTGTGACCTGAGTTTTTTTTGCCGTCATTCGACCATCACCCCAACGATCGCCGTCGTCTTGACTGGCAACTCCTGCCTCTCGGCTACTAAAGAATTTTTGATAGTCTTGAGCGATTTGTTCGGCTGAACCCCGACTCATAACTACACCTTCGTTTATCATAATAGCCCTATCACAGTATTCACGTACCGCGTTCATATCGTGAGTGACTAGTATGACCGTTTGTCGCTCTCGCTTTAGCTTCATAAAGTAATCGAAGCATTTCTTTTGAAACGCCATATCACCGACCGCCAGTACCTCGTCCAATAATAGAATCTCGGTGTTGGCCTGAATTGCAATCGAGAAGGCTAGTCGTACTTGCATACCACTTGAGTAGTTTTTGAGCTTCTGGTCCATGAACCGCCCTATCTCAGCAAACTCAACAATGTCGTTATACATTGCCGCCATCTCTTTGCGATTAAAGCCCAGCAGGGCACCGTTTAGAAAAACGTTCTCGCGTCCTGTTAGCTCTGGATTGAAACCTACACCGAGCTCAATAAAGGGTGTCAGCTTTCCGTTTACTTTAATATGTCCATTGGTTGGTGTATATATACCTGCCAGCATTTTTAGCAATGTACTTTTACCTGAACCATTGCGACCGACGATACCAAAAAATTCACCTTTTTTGACCTCAAATGTTACGTCAGTGAGCACCTGCTGTTTTTCATAGCTGTGATTACCACCGCGAGCAATACTAATAAGCGCACTTTTGATAGAAGTCTGCCTTTCATGGGGCAGTTTAAACGTCTTACCTACATGGCTAACTTCTATGGCTAGGTCTTTCATGGTCAGATATTCTCCGCAAAACTATTAGCCTCGCCCTTGAAATAGAAGAGGCCACCAAGCAGAACAAGCACTACGATTACGTATGGAATGAATCGATACCATCCGCCGTCAAAAACCGTATGTGTGGTTACCGTAGTATGAGTCACGACACTATAGCGTATGCTCTGGATGGCTTGAGCCATCGGATTCAGCAGAATGAGCTTTTGAAACGTGACGTTCGAAATACGCGACAGTGGATAAAGAATGGGCGTAAGGTAAAAGCCGGCTTGCAAGACAACTTCCCATATATACCCAACGTCACGGAACTTCACAAAGAGTGCTGACAGGAATAGCGAGACACCAAGAGCAAATACGTACACCTCGACGAGCAAGAAGGGGGCCAGCAATATTGTGCTGTAGAGCGTGACGTGGTTGATAGCCATAAAAACCATCACGACAATGAGGTTAAGCCCCAGGTTAATAAGTGCAGATATACTACTGCTAAACACGATGATCCAGCGTGGAATACGAATCTTACGAATTAAGTCGCCCCTGCCTACAATCGAACCAAGACTCTGGCTTGTCATCTCGGTAAAAAAGTTCCAAATAACAATACCTAGGAGTAGGTATACGGGGTAGTGCGGAATTTCATTCCCAAGCTTTAGAAACTTTACAAATACCACATACAAAATAACAAAGATCATGAGAGGGCGCAGAAGCGACCAGGCATAACCCAGAAACGATCCTTGATAACGCAGCTTAAAATCGGTACGAACCAACTCAGCCAAAAGGGCACGGTTCTGCTTTGAAAAGATTGCCTTTACTCGGTTCATCGGTAGTAACGGATATTATAGCGGAACGAGCGGCATAGGTCGACGCAACCTCTGACACCTTACTAGAGTCGACCAGACAAAACAATAGCCAAGTCTAATTTAGACTCTATAGAACATTGGGTATAATGTCATACATAACTTGCACATGGAGGTTGTGAGGACCGTGGAGAAACCTGTTGTAGTCATCCCGAACTTGAACGGTGGAGAAGACCTGCTTGCCGCCACACAATCTCTATTCGATCAAAGTCTAGAGCCGTACATCATAGTCGTCGATAACGGATCGACCGACGATTCGGTGGAAGCATTATCACGGAAGTATCCTGATGTCGAGATTATTCGCAACCAAAAAAATGAAGGTTACGCCGGTGGTGTTAACCCTGGTTTTCGTCGTGCTATCGAACTTAATGCCTCGTACACGGCACCATTCAACGACGATGCTATTGCAGACAAACGCTGGCTCAAGCAACTCGTAGAATACCTAGACGCCCATCCAAAGGTTGGCGCTGCCGCACCAAAAGTAGTCACAAGTGACAAGGAGCGTCTAGATAGCACGGGGGACTACTACACTAACTGGGGGCTACCGTATCCGCGTGGACGACGTGAATATGACCTGCATAAATACGACGACCAGACTGACATCTTTGCGGCCACTGGCGCTGCTACTCTTTTCCGTGTCAAAGCACTCAAACAAGTTGGACTCATGGATGAAGACTTTTTTGCATATTACGAAGATGTTGACCTTGGGTTTCGCCTACAGCTAGCCGGCTGGAAAGTTGCTTTCGTGCCAGGCTCGGTCGTTTATCATAAGATTGGCATGACAAGTAGCCGTATCAAGGGCTTCACTACTCACCAAACCATGAAGAATCTACCCCTCATATGGTTTAAGAACGTACCGAAGCAATATCTGTGGCATATTGGCTGGCGTCTCGCGCTCGCACAAACACTATTCTTCGGGAGAGCTATTACACGTGGACAAGGTTGGACGGCCCTGAAGGGGATTTGTAAAAGCTACTATTTAATGCTCAAGAAAGTACCCGAACGCCAGCAAATCCAGCGGGACAAAAAGGTCTCAGATGTCTACATTTGGCGTATGATAGTACACGATCTACCACCGAACGCCGCTGCTTTGCGTCGACTGCGGGCATCCTGGTGGAAGCTGACAAGAAGAACTGTATGAGTAAAATAGTCATTGACGCCCGTGAATCGGGTACTAGCACAGGCCGCTATACGGATAAGATGATCGAGCACATGCATCAGCTCAAACCACCATACGAGATTGTTCTGCTCGCCAAAAGTCATCGCCAAAAGTATTTGCAGGAGATCGCACCGTCTTTCAAGACAGTCTTAACGCCCTTTAAAGAGTTCACCTTTGGTGAACAAATTGGCTTTAAAAAGCAAATCGAGGGTTTACATGCCGACCTCGTGCATTTTCCCATGGTTCAACAGCCTGTTTGGTATCAGGGCACAGTCGTTACTACTATGCAGGACCTGACTACGATTCGCTTTCGTAATCCAGTGAAAAACCCGGCGGTGTTCTGGGTTAAACAACAGGTATATAAATGGGTGAATAAGCGGGCGGCACACAAGTCAGCTGCCATCATTACACCGACACAGTACGTGAAAGAGGATATCATAGATTACACACACATCAGCCCAGATAAAGTTACCGTAACTCTTGAAGCTGCTGACCCTATTAAGGAAAAGCCCGTGCCCGTTCCTGCTGTACAGAGCAAGCAATACATCATGTACCTTGGACGTCCAACTCCGCACAAAAACCTTGAGCGGCTCATTGAGGCTTTCGCTATCATGCAGAAAACTCGGCCGGATCTATTTCTTGTCTTGGTAGGTAAGAAAGACGCAAACTATCAGCGACACGAAGCAAAAGTTAAAGCCGAGGGTATATCCAATGTAATCTTTACCGACTTCGTCTCGGACGGACAGCTACGTTGGCTCTATGAGCATTGTCTGGTTTACGCACACCCAAGCTTAAGTGAGGGCTTTAGCTTGACCGGTCTTGAAGCACAGATCCACGGAGCTCCAGTAGTAAGCAGTAATGCAACATGTCTCCCTGAAGTCTATGGTGATAGCGTAGTGTACTTTAACCCACTTGACGTCAAGGATATCGCCATGCGTATAGGTGAAGTGGTAGACGACCCGCTTATTCGTGAAGATCTTACTGAAAAGGGTACACGAAATGCGGCAAGATTCTCATGGAAGCGCATGGCGAAGCAAACACTTGATGTATATAGCCAAGTACTGTCTAGCTAGTACCCTAAACTAATCAAGCACACCTCTCTCGCGCGCTGTTGTTTCAAGCTAGGCAATTCAAGTGGTCGGCGACAAATAGTAAACTAGTTGGCCACTTACACCGCCATCGTCGTGCGTGATGGTATTTGATGCCATATCACCGTTATTAGTCGTAGGGTCAGTCACAGGTGAGTTGCCATATACGAATGTCGGCGTATTCCCGCCACTCACTACAATTTCCACATGACCTCCTGGATAGTCAAAAAAGGCGATATCTCCAGCTCTTGGTGTGTAGCCGCTACCGACTGTATGCATAGTAAAACCCATATACCGTACTGCGTTGGCGTCATTCTCATCCCAACCATCTGCACTGCCATTGGTGAATGGGTAGCCTGCCTGTTTGTAGATGTAGCTAACGAAATCAGCGCACCACTCTTCGTATGGCGTTCCGTCCGTATATGTTGTGAGCAATGCTTCATGATTCGAGTTAGCTGCTTGCCACGCCGTCCATTGCTTAACCGCTTCGCACGCCACCATGTCTCCCTCACTACCACTACATGCCGGGGCCTGGGCACCTGATTCGGGGTTCCATATCTCACCAGCAGAAGACACGTCACCACAGCCTACAAGTTCAAGCTGAGTCCCAACCTTAGATGCGCTCAAGCATTCACCTTTGTCAGGGTTGTAATAACCCTGCCGGTCACGCAGCCAGACTTGGCCAGCCGCATCAGTACAGGGCTGTAGTGTTATGACGCCAGCGGTTGTTACACCAATACATGTACCGCCGTCGCCCATATGACGTATCGTTGTCGCTGTCGTAGTCCAATCTTGTGCGGCCGAACCATTGCAATGCGCAAGGTCTATTGGCGTACCACTTACGGTGTCACTATGATACACATCTAGACAATTACCGAAAATACCGGAGGTGATTGCGTTGCTTGAGGCAGCCTGGCCGTGTTTCGTTGTTATGAGAAGGGGGGCCGCCAAGATAACAATGGCAATGACTACTAACCAAGCCCAACGTCTACTATGATTGCGCATCAGGGGCGTCGGACGATCTGGAACAGCATGGTGCATAACGATTTTTCAACTTCTAGCAGGTGGTGTCTGTTTTTATTAAACAAAAACAGTATACGTCAGCTACCGATATGTTAGCAATCCGACTTGCAAACTAGCCAGAAATTATGTGATTAAGTTACGGAGCTGCTTTACTACAGCCCGACTGTCATGTCGGATAAGCGTACGGCGAATCACAGTATCCGCCGGATCTTGTGCAACCATATCTTCCGCGATTAGACGCGCACCGATAGCCTGCGCTCTTATTTCCGCAAAACGACTCGGAGTAATATCCACTGGCAGTTCTCCGTCAGCGGCATACTTAGTCAACAGGGCAGGTGCAACAGGCTCATTATTGTAGAGCACTACGTCAATGACTCCAGCACCAAGCTGACGTTCTAATTGTTTTATATAATCTACTACGTGCCATCTTGGAGTTTGCAGGGGTTTATTGATAAGGTTTGCCACACTGACGACTACGGCTTTAGTTTCTGCTAGCGTAGCTGGCATATCCGAGACGGCTAAAATAGGCAGAAGTGAGGTGTGCAAACTTCCCGGTGCGATAACTACTAGATCGGCAGCTAGAATTGCCGTCTGTGCAGGTGGATTAAGTTGCGCAGGTGGGTCGAGATAGACCTCAGTTTCAGGCGTCAGACGAAGGCTCGTATCTATAAGATGTTGCCCTCGATGCATCCACCCCTCGTCTTTTGCGACCAGCGTATGTTTTTGTAGCGTAACTGGTATAACGCTACCGTGAATACGCAACAGTTCACCAGCAATACGTATCGCGTCCTCAAAGTTGCCATACTGCAGCTCTAAGCCACTTAATATGATATTGCCGAGACTCTGTCCCTGTAGCCGTCCTTTATCGAATCGGTAGCTAAACAAGTCCCGTATCTCTGGTAAGTCACTGAGCGCTACCAAACACTGACGTACATCACCAGGAGGCAGTACCCCGAGCTCGTCACGTAATACACCTGTCGAGCCCCCATCGTCACTCATACTCACAATTGCCGTAAGATTAGAGGTGAGCGTTTTGAGGCCCTGTAGCAGGGTAAAGCTGCCCGTACCTCCACCAAGCAGAACGATACGTGGCTCCTGCGTCATCTGGCTAATTACTTGGTTTGAGTACGATGTGTCGGCTGCGCCCTTCGCCGACCGACTCGCTAGCAAGTCCAGCATCTGCTGCCACACGGTGTATAACGCGCCGGTCTGCGGCATTCATCGGATGCAGTTCATAGGGCTTACCACTATCAACGACTTGTTTTACCCACTCTTCGGCGGTCTTTGCTAAACGATCAGCACGCTGCCTTTTATAGTCAGCCACGTCCACATTTACGCGTGTACAGGGATAGTTCTGATTTTTGAGCGCACTACTAACTATGAACTGTAGTGCGCGCATGGTCTCACCACGCTGGCCTATCAAGAAACCGTTGAGATGTGTGCTTGGTATGTTAAGCTCTATAACTTCGCCATCTTCAGTGGTAGCGTATATGTCAGTATTCAGTCCGAAGAACGACAGCATGTCTTCCAGGTATTTCTTGGCATAACGAACTGAGTCTTCCATTATTTCTTCCTCCGTTTGCCACCCTTTTTCTTAGACGACTTTTTGGGGGAAGTGTTTGATTTCGGCTTCTCAACCACCTCAGCCTCAACAGCCTTGCTAACGTCATGCTTCGGCTTACTATCGGCTATTTCTTCCATATTTTCTTCGTCTTCGCGAAGTACAATAGCCTGCTGTATATATGCCACTAGACCCCCAGTGAACCAGTACAGGCTAAGTGCGGCGGGTAGGTTCACGGTCACAAAAAGCACCATGAAAGGAATGATGTACTGCGTACTACGACCGACTGCAGCATTGACTTCTGCCTGGTCTGCCTGCTCGCCATTGCCAGCCGCCTTCAGGATGTCGCGAAGCTTACGTGAATTTTTGTCGGTTGGCATCAGCTGGCGACTGGTTAAAAACTGCGTGACAGCACTACCAACGACGAGTAACAGAGCCGGGAAGTAGATAGGGCCAAGGGCAGCGCGCTTAAGATTGATGACGCCGAATAGCGTCTCGTCGAAGTCACTCAGATTATGAGCCAGGTGCTTCATCCAACTCAAATGCTGGAGACTCGGGTAAGCGAAGTCGATAATGTTTTGTGGATTATTAATAACTCGACGCAGACCACTGTACAAACCAATCAGAACGATGAGTTGGATAACAAGTGTTGGCAACATGCCAAGGGGGTTTACGCCACGTTCCTTGTATAGCTCCATGATCATGGTTTGCTCTTTTTGACGATCGCCCTTCGTTTCTCGCTTGATACGTCGCAACTCCGGCTGGAGCTTTCGCATAATTTTACTCTGGGTAAGTTGGCGCTTCACGAGTGGCCACATTAATAGGCGGACGAGTATCGTAAAGAGAATTAGGCTCAGGCCGAAATTATGACCGGGCAGGATAGCATAAATGAGGACGAGGAGATTGAAGATGGGTTGAACTATCAGATGAGTGAACATAGGTGTCTATTCATTTCGGATGTCGCATCTGCGACCTGATAGGTGAGCGGCGCGCAACATCTTAATTTCTATGTTCTACTATAGCACGACCGTTGGATATAGGTGTTGTAAGTTTAGACTTTTTAAGAAGTTTATTAACTTCGTACGCCAATTCTGGGGCTTGAAGAATAGCAACATCTTCGTCGAAGACTGTAATAAGGAGATCGTAGGGGATAGGCGTTGATCCGAACATAACACGAACATGCTCATAGACTCGCCGTCGAATCCTGTTCCGCACAACCGCCGATTTACTAACCTTACGACTTACAACTATCGCTAGGCGGTAACTGTCTCGGCGAGGGTTTAGCGTAAAACGAAGGCTGAATGAACCGGAGCGAACCATTTTGCCATTTTTATATAGGCGCTGGACGCTAGCACGGCCATGAAACCTATGCGTACGATTGATCATAATGCTATGGTAGCAGACGGTCCGGGTGCAGGGAAAAGGGGAACCAGACAATCTTGTGGTATCAAATATACAACAACTTAAACTATACAGTCTCTAACAGGGGTGACCCCTGTTAGAGACTTATTAGCGGCTTAGACGAACGCGTCCCTTAATACGACGACGTTTTAGTACGGCGCGACCAGCTCGTGTAGCCATACGCTTCATGAAGCCATGTTCATGTGCGCGATGGCGTTTCTTTGGTTGGTATGTTCGCTTTGGCATTATATTAGAACTCTTTCTTAAAAACTCTTAAGAGCATTATAGCATGGCATTTTTGCCGCTCTCCCCTACTCTCTTTGGTATGTCTATCCTATCACGTTATCCCCTGTTGTCCAATAGTTTTCCACAGATTAACAGATACAGCTCGTTCCTGTGGACAATAATTGCCTTCCCTGCTTTACTACTCTGCCTGGCAGTTGTAGAAATTATTGTGGAAAACGCTCTTTAGACTGCGTTATAGTTATACACAGTTTTTCGTCTTAGCGAGGGTATCAAGAAAGTGGATCAAGACAGACTATGGCAGGCGGTATTAGGGGACATCGAGATAGGTCTTTCGAGAGGTAACTACCTGACGTGGTTTAAGAATACACAGCTGCTTAAACAGGATACCGATAGAGTGGTTGTCGGGGTACCGAACGTATTTATAAAACAGCAGCTCGAAAAGAAATATAACGACCTCGTCGCACAGACACTGCGGAAGAATGGTGTGGATGTGCCGATTGTAGAGTACCGGATCCGAAGTACTGCGAGACGCAATGAGCCTGACGAGAACATTACCCTTCCGTCAACCAACCAAGCGCCACATCACACCCCTCAATCAACTACTAAGGTAACGAACAGTGGTCTCACTCACTCTTACCGCCAAGGTATTAATGAGCGTTATACGTTTGAGAGTTTTGTGGTTGGTAGTGGTAACGAGTTGGCCTATGCCGCCTGCCAAGCGATCGCTAGTCAGCCAGGCACTAAATACAATCCACTATTTCTATACGGTGGTGTCGGCATCGGCAAGACACACCTTATTCAAGCTGTCGGTAACGCCGTACTAGCCAACAATGTGGGAGCGCGTGTAGTTTACGTAACGAGTGAGCAGTTCCTTCAGGAGTTCGTCGATGCGCTGCGCTACAAAAAAACGAGCGACTTCACCGACCACTACCGTGGAGCTGACGTGCTAATAGTCGACGATATACAGTTTATTGCCGGTAAAGAGAAGGCTCAAGAAGAATTCTTTCATACCTTCAATACCCTACACCAAGCCCAGAAGCAGATTATCATTAGCAGTGATAAGCAACCACGCGAAATAGCTGGATTTGAGGAACGTATGCGTAGTCGCTTCGCTTGGGGTATGAGCATCGATATGCAAACACCCGACTTTGAGACACGCTGCGCCATTTTACAGATAAAAGCAGAGATCCAGCATATACATTTACCTAGCGACGTTGTCGACTATCTAGCCACTAACGTCTCAACTAACATTCGTGAGCTCGAGGGAGCTCTTAATCAGCTACTTGCCTTTTGCGAGATGCGACAACTTGAGCCAAATCTAGCAATCGTCACTGGCCTACTCGGAGCAGCCCAGGCTCGTCCGAAGCACTTAAGTGCCCGACAAATTATCGAACGTTGTGCCAAGCACTATCAGGTAACCATCGAGGACATCGTTGGCCCTAAGCGTGACAAAGATATTGTCGTCCCCAGACAGATTGCCATGTATATGCTTAGGAGCGAGCTACACCTCAGCTTCCCTAAAATCGCCCGCGAGTTAGGCCGCAAGGACCACACCACTGCCATTCACTCAGTTGAAAAAATAGAGAAAGAGCAACGCCTGGACGCCGACATTCGGAATGCACTTGCAGAGATTAAGGAAAGATTGTACGCATAGCATGTTGAAAAACTGTGTACTGTCTGCGGATGAGCAACGGAAAAGTCTGTATGAGGCCAGTAGCTTATCAACAATAGGGCCCAATACGATGTCCTTTACGTGGACAAGTGCTAGTAGTTTATCGCTCTGCGTGCACAACTTTTTTATGCACCTTTGCACAACGAAAAACCGTATTACTACAGAGGTGTCTCGTGACTATTCCCCACTATCCACATGCCCTATAATAAACACTCCTGAATAAATAAAATGAAAAGTTTAGTAGTGTACGGAGGATAAGGCTAACATGGAACTCAAAGTTACTCAGGAGAATCTAAACAAAGCACTGGGTCTCGTTGCACGGGTAGCTAGCACGAGAGGTACATTGCCGATTCTTGGCAATGTATTGCTTAAAATAGAAAATAATAGACTGAATGTGTCAGCCACAAACCTTGACATAGCAATATCGTGCGAACTTGGTGCGCAAGTAGCACAAGAAGGGTCGTTAACTGTTCCTGCTCGCCTTCTGCAAGACTTTGTTAGTAGTCTACCGTCTGGGGTTATTGCATTAGAGCAGGATGAACAACGGCTCAAGGTTACTACCGACAGCTATAAGTCGGTTATAAACGGTGTGGCCGCAGATGAGTTCCCTGTGATGCCGGCCATAGAAGGCGGTGTTACGTGGAAGATAGCGGGATCACTACTGAAAAAAACGCTGCAGCAGGTTTTAATTGCGGCGAGTAGTGATGAGAGCCGCCCCGTTCTTACGGGCATCTATTTTCATACCGTTGACGACGTATTATATGTAGCGGCCACAGACAGCTATCGTCTAGCCGAGAAGCGACTTACTACACTAAAAGAAAAAGTCAGCCTGCTCATACCAGCCACCGCTCTACATGACGTACTGCGGATTATTAACGACTACGATGATGATATTACTATCGTGCACGACGATCAGCAGATTCAGTTCCGCGCCGGTGATGTAGAGTTAGTAGCGCGACTGATAGAGGGTAACTATCCTGATTACCGTAAGCTCATTCCCGCTTCATTTACTACGACGGCTATCATGCCACGCAGTGAGCTAGTTGGTATTACTAAAGTATCTAGCCTGTTTGCTCGCGAGAGCGCTGGGAGTATTGTGGTGAATGTAGATGAGACTAACGAAAGTATATCGATTCATGCGGTCGCTTCTCAGATCGGCGAGAATGATGCAACCTTAAAAGTTGCCGCCAAAGGCTCTGGTTCAATCACGCTCAACTCACGCTACTTGCTGGATGCGCTACAGGCTATGGACGCTAAGAATGTGCAACTTGGCTTTAACGGTAAGCTTGAAGCGGCGATGCTTAGTGATGTTGATAGCGATGACTACCTACATATCATCATGCCGCTTAAAAGCTGACAGAGTGCAAATGTCTAGGTCTTCCCGCTGAAGTCTATAATAAATAGCCGACATGATACGTAGTCTGCGCCTACAACAGTTTCGCTCCTATACCGACATGACATTCGATTTTGGCGAGGGGGCTAATATTATCGTTGGACCAAACGGATCCGGTAAGACGAATCTGCTTGAGGCAATCTTAGTCGTAGCACGGGGTGGTTCCTATCGGGCGAGTGACGTAGACTTGTTGCAGTTTGGTGCGGCATGGTTCCGACTCGATGCTGTAACTATACCAGAGGACAGTATACGTACCGTTAAGCTCGTGACTGAGCCGCGACTGGTAAAAACGTACGAACTAGACGGAAAAAAGTATCAGCGTTTACATATGAATCATGTACTGCCAGCTGTACTGTTTGAGCCAAACCACCTCTTTTTACTCCACGGTGCACCGGCGAATCGGCGGGAGTATCTAGATGATATTCTGGAACAGGTCAAACCTAGTTACGGGGGACTTCGACGCAACTACCGTCGAGTGCTGGCGCAGCGAAACGCCCTGCTTAAACGGTCTAAGCTGCCAACTACTCAAGAATTATTCCCCTGGAATTTGCGCCTGAGCGAGCTTGGGGCTGCTGTTGCTCGTGCTCGTCTAGAATTGTGTGAGCGTTTACATAAGAGCCTGGGGATTACCTATAAGGAAATATCTGAAACGACTACAGATGTCGCTATCGTGTATTGTTCCAAATTTCCTGTCGATAGTTACGAAACTCATCTGTTGCAAAAACTAGAAAGCCACGCGCAGGAGGATGCAGTGCGTGGCTTTACAGCCTATGGTCCTCATCGTGAGGACTTTACGGTGACGTTCGATGGCCGGGCGGCTAACGAGACGGCGAGTCGTGGCGAGACGCGTACCGCTATGCTGGCACTTAAGATTATCGAACTACAGCTACTTGAAGCTGTACGGGATCAGACCCCTCTGCTCTTACTCGACGATGTCTTCAGTGAGCTCGATATGAGTCGCCGTATTGCGCTCAGTAACTTTATTGGAACATATCAGACGTTTATTACGACTACGGACGCTGATACTGCCACTCAGTCACTCGTTAACAAAGCGATTATTATCCGGACGAGATAAAGTCTCGTGTTCTGTCTCAAGGTTGATTCTGTAGAACGAACGATAGACTACTCGTGTCCACGAAGTCGTTAGATAGGTCGTCCTGGGCTTCCTGTAAGCAAGAGCTTGCTGGGCTACTGCTACCCGGTGGTGGTAATACGGTAATGATCAGGCTGCTAAAGTATACGTAGCTGACCTGACAGCCGTCCGTAGTGGTAGTTGGCAAAAAACTAGTGGCTAGCATTTGGTTGTCGGAAAGCTGCTGTTCTGGGGTTGTAAGGCTAGTACGTACTACTGAGTTACTTTCGGTTGATCCGTCGAGCCCCACGATAGTTGTTTGGGCGGAGGCGTATATCTGTGAAGCGTCCTGGCTGACATATACTCCTGAAACACTTGACTGCCCACTGATCCGCATGAGCTGTCGGCTATCGCTATCCGTTACGTCGTAGCTATACACACTGCCTGCGTTTGTATACAAGAGTGTATCGTCGTTAAGCCAGGTAAGACCAGCAACTCCCCCGTCAGGTAATGTAGCGATCAGGTGTAGCTGCGCATTATAAATAGTAGTGTCGTTGTCTCCAACGATCGCAACTCGTTGACCGTTCGGTGACCAAACGGAATTGAAGGATGGCAGACTATTCTGTGTTGTAAGCCGTTGACCATCATATCCTACGATGATGCCGGCGGTGTCGCTATCATCACTGTCACCACCCTGTACTGCTGCGGTACCGCTTGGTCGTATGAGCACCTCTTGCGAGCCCGCACTCAATGAGGCTATTGTATCGTCGCTGTCACTTGCGAATACCTTCTTGAAACTAC
>Ga0335072_10006787_pt1 | contig 16710 bp, 9 predicted proteins | sample Lox_Sample_21_FD_206725 | JGI IMG/M metagenome (GOLD analysis project Ga0335072, IMG submission 206725) | Soil microbial communities from Loxahatchee National Wildlife Refuge, Florida, United States - Lox_Sample_2.1 | ecosystem: Environmental > Terrestrial > Soil > Wetlands | place: USA: Florida...
GAACGAGCCAGGCGAACCAGCCGAATATGACGATAGCGACCAAGCAGGCGACGGCAATCTCGGCGATGCGGCGCCGGCCGATCGGCGGTGCTGGCGGGGTGTAATGGCAACTACCCGACGCCGCTGCAGCGGTGGCCGTCGTGGCAGGGCTGGTGCCGCTGGTTCCGGTGGCGACTGTATGGAAGGCGACCACGTTCTGGGCGCAGGCGGCGAGCAGGAGGCCGTCGCCGATGCCGGGGGTGGGGAAGTGGTTGGCGGGCGTGCCGATGGTTGCCTGTTGCCGTATCTTGCCGGTGGCCGGGTCGAGGCCGTATAGCCTGCCGTCCTGCCCGATCGTCCAGACCAGGCCACCAGCCACGATCGGTGGCCCGCCGCCGACGCCCGAGCTCCACAGCAGGTGCAGCGATGGCCGGGAATTCGCGGCTTTTACTGCGATGACGCCGCTGAGACATGGCAGGAATACAGTCATCCCAACGTGGGCGTTCCCGCCGTCGATGTTGCTGTTGCAGGCGGGGCCGAGCTTTGCCTGCTGCGTGCCGATGCCGCCGAGGTGGCTGCCGTCGAGCAGGTACACGAGCTCGCTTTTGCCGGCCGCGATGACCTCGTGGTCAGGGAGCAGAACCGGCTCGGTGGACATGTCCAGGTCCTGAGAGTTGTTGGCCGGCCAGTTGGCTGGCGCGAAGTACTGCAGCAGGCGCAGAGACGGGGAGACCTCGAGGATCCCGTCACTGTCGTCGTAGGCGTGGTGGTGGGAGTACACCGATCCGTTGCCGGTGGTTACCCACAGGTCTCCGTGCGCGTCGACGGCGGGTGCCGCGCCGCCCATCCAGATCGCTCCCTGGCTCTCGCCCGGTCCGGCATCGACAGTGAAGAAGCGCGGTGTCCCGCCTGCCACCGGAACCGACCCAAGTCTGCCGCGGTAGGTCGCGCAGTCGCCGTAGTTGCCGCCGTACCCGAAGTACACGCGTCCGTCGTCCAGGGTCAGGGCGGTGCGCTGGAGGATGTTCGCCGCCGGCTGGCCTGGCGGGTCCACGTCCTGCGATAGCTCGCGGTGACCGTTGGCAGTGTTCAGCCCGACCAGCAGGTGGGCGGGCTTGCCGTTCGTCATCTCGTCGGCCACCGCGAAGATCTCGTGCCGGGCCCGGTCGATGACTGGTGTGCCGGTAATGCCTACGGTCGGCGTGATGTCCCCGCACGGCAGCGTCCCGGACCGGACCGGCGTGCCGAGGTGGGCCGACCACGCTACTGCCCCGGTCGCTGCCGAGAGCGCGTAGACGGTGTCGTTCTCAGTCGCCACGTAGACGAGGTCGCCGAACACCAGGGGTTCGCCGTACAACTGCCCGTCCAGCGTCGGTGACGTCCACGCCCTGGCTTTTGTGTCGACGGACCCAACCCCGGCGGCGACGCCGCTGCCCGCCGGATCACCGTGATAGACCGTCCAGTCAGGAGCGTTGGCGTGGCCCGTTGAGTGCGTCGAAGCGAGCGCGGTCGGCGCCGTGATGGCGCTGGCCGCCGCTGCGCAGCCGAGCAGGCATGCTGCGTGGAGCAATCTATGACCTGTCAGACCCCTGTGACCCCGGCCCATCGGTAGCCCGTCCTTCGGCTTGGCATTGGCACCCCTGGGCAGCGAGGGTACGCCCGGAATGCCAAGGCTGGACCGCGGTTGCGCCTCGGCGCGGCTATTACGGCCGGCCGGATTCGGGGCTTACAGTATGGACTCGGGACGATTGCGAACTGACTGGCTCTAGCACGACGATGCACTCCGGGCAGCGGTAGAGAAGCTCGCCTGCCCCGGTCAGGCCAACGGCGACCGTGGGCCTCGGGAAGCGCTTGCGGCAAGAAACGCATGCGCGTCCGAGTCGCTGCGCCCGGGTCAGGCCCGTCGCGTCGATGAGCGGAAGATCGCTCATGTCATCCACGCTAGCAGCGGTAATCGAAGCCGTCACCGGGCGCGACCCCGGCCTGACTCGCGGTTAACGGGTCGCCGTCGTTAGCTTGACCATCGCATTGGAGTTGACGATGACGCTGGAGAAGCGGACGCTCGGACGAACCGGCGCGAACGTCACTGTGCTCGCGTACGGCGCGATGGAGCTTCGAGGGACCCGCGGCGGCCCCGTGATTGCAGACGCGCAGGCGGGCCGGTTGCTCAACGCCGTGCTCGACGGCGGTATCAACCTCATCGACACCTCGATCGACTACGGCCGGAGTGAGCAGCTGATCGGGCGCTACCTAGCTCACCGGCGGGACGAGTATTTCCTGGCTTCGAAGTGCGGCTGCCCGCCGCGGCAGTGGTGGCTGCGGCTGCGACCACGGCGGACTCTTCGGCGGCCGCATGACTACCGGCCGGTCAACGTCCGCGCGGGCGTCGAGCGGAGCCTGCGCCGGCTGGGCACTGACCGGCTCGACCTGGTGCAGGTGCACATGTCGCCGAGCCGTTCGCAGCTGGAAGCTGATCACACGATCGAGACGCTGGCCGGGCTGCAGGGCCAGGGCAAAGTTCGCTTCATCGGGATGTCGGGCACGCTGCCCCACCTGGCCGACCACATCGCGATGGGCGTCTTCGACGTGTTCCAGATCCCCTACTCCGCGGTCCAGCGCGAGCACGAGCACCTGATCACGGCGGCAGCCGAGGCGGGCGCCGGGACGCTGATCAGAGGCGGCGTGGCGCGCGGCGGGCCGGCTAAGGGCTGGCAGTCCGGACTGTTCGATCAGACGCTCGGCGCGGGCCGTCGCCGCTGGGAGACGGCAGGACTCCCCGACTTGCTAGCCGGGATGAGCCCGCACGAATTCATGCTGCGCTTCACCCTCAGCCACCCCGGCTTGTCCACCACGATCGTTGGAACCGCGCAGTTTGACCATTTGCATGCCAACCTGACTATCGCCGCGAAGGGGCCGCTGCCCGCGGAGCTCTACCAGGAGGCGAGGCAGCGGCTGGCGGGCGCTGAAGGCTAGCGTTCGTCGCCGGCGACCGGGTCGGCCTGATACGGCAGCGGCGCGTCCGGCGCTGGCGGGCGCCGGGTTAGCCAGCTGAGCCCGAGCAGGCTCCGGCAGAACGGCATGTCCAGCAGGAACGCGCCTGCCAGCACGACTGCGATACCGACGGCCGCGCCGCCTACGGTGTCGGTGAAGTGGTGATCACCGAGGCCGATCACTGCGATGCCGACGGCGCAACCGACGAGCACTGCGGCCGCGACGATCGTGAGCTGCAAGGTGCGTGGAATCCGTCGCGTTCTTTCGCTCGGTGGTGGCGCGGCGAGGAGCACGGCAGTCGTCGCGATCAGCGCGAAGAAGCTGGTCGTGTGCCCGCTCGGGTAGCTGGAATACAGGTAGAGATGGCCGGCCAGCGGCTTAAGCACCTTCTCGGTAGCCACGGACGCAGCGGGCGCGCCGACCACCGCGAGCACGGCGCCGTTGACCCGCCTTGCGGCCAGGCAGGCCAGGAAGATGATCGCGATGATGACGACGACCGCTGCCTTCTGGCCAAGGTCTGCCACGAGCTGGAGTGACTTGCTGTGCTCGCCCAGGCGGGTTATGGCCCATGCGCCGAACCGGCCGTCCAGCGGGTCGGCGTACTTGTCGTGCACGAGCACGGCGCCACCCGCCAGGATGAGCACGGCAAAGCCGAGCGCGATGGCAGCGGGACGACGCGCACGGGCTGACAGCAGCGGGCCGGCGTACTGCCGCTGCCGGGAGTCCGTCATTGTGTCGTTGCTCCGAGCGGCTTCAAGCCCTCCTCCTGCATGAAGGCCGGCAATGTGTCGTACTCGAACGCATGCCAGAAGCCCTGGTCGAGCGCCGGGTCGAGATTCACCACGCTCTGGCTGCCCACCTGGCCGGTGCCGAAGTAGGGGACTGTGGCAAAGGTGATGTTGCTGGTGCTCAGATTGCGCATGTCCAGCAGCAGGTGCTCGATGTCGCTGTCGCTCAGAGTGTTATCAACGCTGACCGCCTGGGAGAGATCGCGTACCAGCGAGGCCATGTGCAGCGGGTTGGTGAGCGAGACGGAGTCGTGGAGCTTCGAGAACACCGCACGCAGGAAGTTCTGCTGTCGCGCTTCGCGGCCGAAGTCGCCGTCGGTCAGCCCGTACCGGTCACGTACGTATAGGAGCGCCTGGGTGCCGTTGAGGTGGTGGATGCCCTGGGTCCAGCGGATGTGGTTGGCAGGGTCGTAGGACGTGACCGGGATGTCGATGTTGACTCCGCCGAGGTCGTTGGTGAGATCCTTGAAGCCGTCCCAGTCGATGACGGCAACATGGTTGATCCGGACGTTCGTGAGTTGCTCGACGGTGCGGATCGCGAGCGTTTGGCCGCCGAAGTAGTAGGCCCAGTTCACCTTGCCCATCCCCTGGCCGGGGATCGGCACCCACGAGTCACGCGGGATCGAGACGACATACGCGCCCCGGCCGCCCGAGAGCAAGTGCACCATCATGAGCGTGTCGGTACGGCCCCGCGCGTCGCTCTGTGCTTGCTTGCCGGTGGTCGGTACCGGCGATCGGGTGTCGACGCCGCCGACCAGGAACGTGACGTCCTGACTCAGAGCTCCGGGTGGCACCGGCGGGCGCCCCGCCGCTGGTATCGCGGCGAATGGGTTCTTGATGGTCCGGAGGCTGTTGAGATCGCTTCTGGCGACCAGATAGAGCGCCAGGCCGCTGCCGAGCAGACCTAGCCCGAGCACGCCAGCGCTGAGAAGCAGATACCGTCTGAGCCGTCGGCGAGGCCGACTTGGGCTGGTGCCATCACCAAATCCCGGTATCAGTTCGCCTGGCAGAACTGACGCCTCCTCTGGGCCTTCTGCCGTCCCGGCTTCCGGGGCCTGCATCGACACCACCTCCGGGTCATTCGAGCGGCCTGCTACGGCAATTGATACGCGGGCATGCGCGGTTCGCCGCCAGATGAGAGCGCCGCCGCTCGACATTCTGCGCAGAGCTTCCCGGAACCCCGTTCCGTCTTGCCGCCCCTCCCGGTGCGGACAGATCGTGATGCGGTCGTTCCGCAAGTATCACGACTATCGGTCTGCGGCTCTCATGAGCACGGGAGATGCCTATGGCAGCTAGGGGAGCGATGCAATGAAGGTGGCAGTGGTCGGCCTCGGCTACGTCGGGACCGTAACCGCGGCATGCTTGGCCGCGAACGGTCATGACGTCTGGGGTGTCGATGTAGATGCCGCCAAGGTCGCCGAAATAGGCGTCGGCCGCAGCCCGGTCGCCGAGCCGGGGCTGGATGCGATCGTTGCGCAGGCGGTCGCGGAGGGCACGCTGCACGCGACGACATCGTGCGCGGAGGCTCTTGACCGCGCAGACATCTCCTTGATCTGCGTCGGGACGCCGTCAACGCGCCACGGTGCCACTGACCTCTCGCACATCCGGCGTGCCATCGATGACATCGCGACCAGCCTGCGGACCGGGCATGCACCCGACTCCGGCAGGCATGCCCTGGTGGTCCGGTCCACGGTGCCGCCGGGCACGGTCCAGGACGTCGTCACTCCAGCGCTCGCAGCCGGCCTGGCCGGGACAGGCGTGTCCGCCGACGTGGCCATGTGTCCTGAATTTCTCCGGGAGGGCTCGGGCGTCGCTGATTTCTTCGCGCCGCCGTTCATCATTGCCGGTACGGCTGACACTCACGTCGCGAACGCCCTCACTGAGCTGTTTCGCTTTCTGGATAAGCCCGTACAGATCGTGGATCTGCGCACGGCGGAAGCGCTTAAGTACGCCTGCAACGCGTTTCACGCGACGAAGGTTTCTTTTACCAACGAACTGTCCAGGCTTTTCCGCTTGCTCGGCGCCGACAGCAGGCAGGTCATGTCCTTGTTCTGCCAGGACGACGTACTTAACATCTCGCCGAGCTACTTGCGTCCGGGCTTCGCGTTCGGCGGATCTTGCCTGCCCAAGGACATCCGGTCGTTGCTGCACCTCGCGCGCGTCAACGGCGTGGAGATGCCACTACTGGCCGGCACGCTATCGACGAACGAGATTGTGATCAGTGACCTGGTCGACCGCGTAATCGCCGCCGATGTCCGCACCGTCGCGCTCCTCGGACTTAGTTTCAAGTCGGCCACCGATGACCTCCGGGAAAGCCCCAATGTCGAAGTCGCAGAACGGCTGATCGGCAAGGGCTTCGATGTCCGCATCTACGACCAGGTCGTAAATCCGGCGCGCCTGGTTGGCACGAACCGCCGGTACGTCGACGCGAAGCTGCCGCACCTCGGCCGCCTGCTGGCGAGCCGGGCGGAAGAGGCGCTTGATGGGGCCGATCTTGCGATTGTGTCCGCGAGCGATCCGGCTGTGATCGATGCCCTGCTGACCGCGCAACCGCGCCACGTGCTGGACCTGAGCGGTCGGCTCGGGCCTCAGGTGGAGGGGCTGCAGGGATACGAGGGGCTTGCTTGGTGAGTCGCATACTCATCATCGTGCAGAACTTGCCGGTCCCGTTCGACCGGCGCGTCTGGCTCGAGTGCCAGGCACTCACTTCGGAGGGCTACTCGGTCACCGTCGTGTGTCCTCAAGGGGACGGCGATCCTGCCTATACGGTCATCGACGGCGTAGAGATCTATAAGTACCGCCCGTACGCGCCCGGCGGAAGCAAGATCAGTTTCATCAATGAGTACGTGTACTCGTTCCTGGCGACGGCCCGGCTGACGCTTCGGGCGCGGCGCAAGAGTCCGTTCGACGTCATGCAGGCGTGCAACCCGCCGGATATCTTCTGGCCGATCGCCTTGCTGCTGCGAGCTCTCGACAAGACGATCTTCGTCTTCGATCACCACGACTTGTGCCCCGAGCTCTACGACTCGCGCTTCTCAGGCGGTTCCCGTTTGCCCTACCGGGGGTTGCGCTGGCTTGAGCGGATGACCCACCGGACGGCTAGGCACGTGATCGCCACGAATGACTCCTACCGCAATGTCGCGGTGCAGCGGAGTGGCAAATCGGCCGCTGACGTCACCGTGGTTCGCACCGGACCGGACGCGGAGCGGCTGGTACGGGGTGAGGCCAGGCCTGAACTCAAGCGGGGGCGCAAGTACCTGGCTGCGTACATCGGCGTCATGGGCCCTCAGGACGGAGTCGACATCGTAGTGCGAGCGGCGGACGTGGTCGTGCATGAGATGCAGCGGGGCGACATCGCGTTCACCCTGATTGGCAAGGGCGACTGCTTCGACGAACTCGTGGCGCTGCGCGATGAGCTCGGACTGGCCGGGCACGTAGAGTTCACTGGCCGGGCAGCGGACTCCCTGGTCGCAGAGATCATGTCGACTGCCGACGTCGGCCTTTCCCCGGACCCGAAAAATCCGCTGAACGACGTGTCGACCATGAACAAGACCATGGAGTACATGGCCTACGAATTGCCTGTTGTCGCGTTCGACCTGCAGGAGACGCGGATCTCGGCCGCCGATGCTGCAGTGTACGTGCGGCCGAACGACGTGCATGACTACGCTCGGGCGATCGTGACGCTACTGGACGACGAGCCCAGCCGTGCAAGGCTGGGGAAGATCGGCCGGATCCGTGTTGAGCAGGTGCTGGCGTGGAACCATCAGCGCCTGACCTATCTGGATATCTACCGTCGCCTTCTTAACGGCGGTAGCCCGGACGGCCGGACGGAGAGCTGACGTGTGCGGGATAGCTGGCTGCTACCAGCAGCCTGACGGCCGCAAGCTCGTCGACATCATGAGCGACCGCATTGCGCACCGCGGTCCCGATGCGAGCGGGATCCGGAATCACGAGACCGACGCCGTGAATGTACAGCTCGGATTCCGGCGCCTCTCGATCATCGATCTGAGCACGGCGGCCAACCAGCCGTTGCACAAGGATGGCCTGACCATTGTTTACAACGGCGAGTTGTACAACTACCGAGCGCTGAAGGCCGAGCTGACCGCTCGGGGCACGCGCTTCACGACCAAGTCGGACACTGAGGTCGTGCTCGAGGCGTGGCGGAGCTGGGGACCCGCCGCGCTCGAGCGGTTCCGCGGCATGTTCGCGTTCGCGATCCTGGACGAGCGCTCCGGCGAGCTAGTCCTGGCGCGCGATCCGCTCGGCATTAAGCCTCTCTACTACCTGCGCAGGGGCAACGGCATCGTCTTTGCCTCGGAGCTGAAAGCGATCGTCGCGGCGGTCGGCTCCGAGCTACGCATGGAACCCGGCGCCCTCGTCGCTTCGATGCTCTATTACTGGCTACCCGAGGAGCGCTGTGCCATCGGGGGTGTCGCCAAGCTCTCGCCCGGCTCGTGGGCGGTGATACGGCCCGATGGTCAGCTGAGCATCCGGCGCTACTGGAACGTCGCCGAGGTTGCCGCCAGGGCGGCGGCCGGACCTGCGGCGGACTTGCGTGAGGTAGTCGAGGACTCGATCACCGCTCACCTGGTGTCCGACGTCCCTATCTCGTCGTTCCTTTCAGGTGGCCTGGACTCCAGCATCATCACGGTGCTTGCCCATCATGCCGACCGCAACATTGATGCCTACACCATCACTTTTCGGCCCGAGGATCAGCGCCTGGAGGCCATGCCCGATGACGCTGTCTATGCCCGCAAGGTCGCTGCGCGCTACGGCGTCACCCTCCACGAGATCGAGATCGCTCCGGACGTAGTCAAGTTGCTGCCCCGGATCGTGGATGTCCTCGATGAGCCGATCGGCGATCCTGCTGCGATTAACACGCTACTGATGTGTGACGCGGCACGGGAGCGTGGAGTGAAAGTGATCTTGTCTGGCATGGGCGCGGACGAGTTGTTTGGCGGTTACCGTAAGCACCTCGCCTGCGTTCTGGCGAGCCGCTACAGCAGGCTGCCGCGCTTCGCCCGGCTGGCGTCCCGGCTTGCAGTCGACCGGCTGCCGGTCAGCACGCGAGGCCGCGGGCTGCGCTACGCGCGCTGGGCCAAGCGATTCCTGACCTTTGCCGAACTGCCCGAGGAGCCGCGATTCCGGCGGAGCTACACGCTGTATGACCCGAGCGAGCTTGGCGGCCTGGTCAGCCCGGACTTGGCCCGGTACGTCGGCGATGTCATCGAAGAGCACAGCGAGATCTACAACGACAACTCGCTGTCCGACGAGATCAACCGCATGTGCCTGGCAGACGCACGCCTCTTCCTGCCTGGCCTTAACCTTGCGTACACCGACCGGGCGAGCATGGCTGCCTCGATCGAAGTGCGCGTGCCTTTTGTGGATCCGATGGTGGCGGAAGCTGCATTCTCGTTCGACGGGAACGCGAAAATCCGGCGGCGACAGGGCAAACTGGCGCTCAAGAAAGCCGCGCGGGATTGGCTGCCGCCAGAGATCGTGCACAGGCCCAAGGCCTCGTTCAGTGCACCGCTGCGCGCCTGGGTTGGTGGTGACCTCAGAGAACTCATCGGTGACGTGCTTGTCGGCGGCGAACTGGTGAGCTCGGGGATGATCCGCAGCGAGGCTTTGACTCGGCTGATAGCCGAGGACCAGGCTGGCCGCGAGGACCGGTCTAAGCAGATCTGGCAGCTTCTTTCACTGGAGATGTGGTACCGCAACGCGCAGGCACACGGTGTAGCCGCATGACAACGACGAGGACATCGCAAGCTAGCGCACCCGGGCGGAGGACCTGATGAAGCAGATAGCACAGAACTACAAGACCGGTGAGCTGGCCGTTCTCGACGTGCCGGCTCCGGACTGCCGTCCGGGCGGCGTCTTGGTCCAGTCGCTGTTCTCCCTTATCTCCACCGGTACGGAGATGATGAAGGTCAGCGAGGCCAGCATGTCAATGGTGGGCATGGCAAGGGCCCGGCCTGACCAGGTGCGGAAAGTGCTGGACTCGGTTACTCAGCAAGGCGTACTCAACACCTACAAGAAGGTGATGACGAGGCTGGATTCCTATACGCCGCTTGGCTATTCGCTCTGCGGCGTCGTGGTCGATGTCGGCAGTGGTGCGGAGGACTTCCACGTCGGTCAGCTTGTAGCGGCAGCGGGCAACGAGCATGCTCTGCATGCTGAGTACAACTGGATTCCGGTTAACTTGTGCGTTCCGGTACCGGACGGCGTCTCGCCGGAACACGCGGCGTTCGCGACAGTCGGTGCAATCGCCATGCAGGGCGTGCGACAGGCAGAGGCTCAGCTCGGAGAGGCCGCCTGCGTGATCGGCCTGGGCCTGGTTGGCCAGCTTGTCGTGCGACTGCTGGTTGCGGCCGGGGTGCGCGTGGTCGGACTTGACGTGATCGAGGAACGCTGCCGCCTGGCGGAGAAGGCCGGCGCGGTGCTCTGCGCAGCGCCGACGGACGAAGGAATGTCCGCGGTCGAACGGGCGCTCGCGTCCCTCACCGACGGTCGTGGTGCGGACCACGTGCTGCTGGCCGCGGGCGGGTCCTCCAACGGGCCGGCAGAGGCCGCCGCAAAGCTGGCCCGGGATCGGGCCAGGGTAGTCGACATTGGCAAAACCAAGCTGGACCTGCCGTGGAACGCCTACTACAACAAAGAGCTGGATGTCCGCTTCTCCCGGTCTTACGGGCCGGGCCGCTACGACGACAAGTACGAACTGCAGGGAATCGACTACCCGGCGGGCTACGTACGGTGGACTGAGCGGCGCAACCTGGCATGTTTTCTCGATCTCATCGCGCATAACGACATCGAGGTCGACTCACTGGTCTCAGGTGTCTTCCCGCTGGCGACCGCGGCGAAGGTCTACGGCGACCTGAAGTCGGGCAGCCTGTCCGCGGTCGGCGTCCTGCTCGAGTACCCGGCGAGCGTGCCCGGCAGCGAGCGTCCGAGCACGAGCCGGGTGGTCATCCCAGCGGGGCGCCCAGCCCGCCGCGGAACGGGTACCCAGCAGCTCAGCGTCGGCTTCATCGGCGCCGGTAACTACGCCTCTTCGATGTTGCTGCCACACCTGTCGAAGGTCAGCACGGTCAGGCTCGCTCACGTTGCCACCACCAGATCGCTGTCGGCGGTCAACGCTCAGCGACGCTTCGGCTTCGCGACCGCGTCGACTACTGCTGACGCGGTGCTCGAGGACGAGTCACTCGACGCGATCTTCGTCGTCACCCGGCACCACACGCACGCTGAGCTGGTCTGCCGCGCACTGCGGACGGGGAAAGCCGTCTTCGTGGAGAAGCCGCTCGCGCTGACCGGCCAGGAACTGCAGCAGATCGTCGACGTCGTGACCGAGACGGGCAACGACAGGCTCATGGTGGGGTTCAACCGGCGGTTCGCGCCGATGCTCGGACAGTTGAAGTCCGCGTTCGGGCCCGCCGGCGCCGCATCGGTGACCCGGTACCTGGTCAACGCAGGACGGCTCGACTCCGACAGCTGGTACCTCGACACGGACCTGGAGGGTTCTCGCTTCGCCGGTGAGGGCGGGCATTTCATCGACACGCTCAGCTGGTGGGCTGACAGCCTGCCCGCCGAGGTCTATGCGGTACCTGGCCCGGAGGCGGACGACGTGCAGGCGACGTTCCGGCTCGCGAACGGCTCGACCGGCTCGATCACCTACGTCACTGGCGGGAACAGGCGCTATCCCAAAGAGACTTTTGACGCGGCAGGCGGAGGTCGCAGTGCCCGGCTAGACAACTTCCGGCGTGCGGCGGCTTGGACGGGACGGAGCCGCAGCGACATCAAGTCACGAGGCGGGCAGGACAAGGGCCAGGCGGCGCAGGTCGCTCACTTCACCGAGGCTTGCCGGACTGGCTCGCCCATGCCGATCTCCCTGGAATCGCTGATCGCAACGACCCAGGCGACGATCGCAGTCGGGGCGAGCCTCGCTAGCGGCAGACCGGAGCACGTGTGAGCATTTCCGCATCGTCCCGACTCGGCTGGTACGCCAGGCGCGCCAGCCGGATGTCGCCTGCCGAGGTAGCCTGGCGCGGCCGGGACAAGATCCTGCAGACCACCTGGGCGCGCCACCAGGTGAGCCGTTCGCAGGTACTGGCAGGAGTCGCCCCCGTACCGGGTGTCCGCCAGTTCAGCGCAAGGCTGCCCGAGGGTGCTGCGCTTGGAGTTCCCGAACGGGCCAGGAGCGCAGTACTGGCCGCTGCCGACCAGTTGCTGCAGGGGCACTGGGAAATGCTTGGCGTCGAACGCCATGACCTAGTCCTGCCTGACTGGTTCTACGACCCGGTGACCAGCAAGCGGGCCCCGGCCGATCGCTATGCCTTCAGGATCAACCACCGCTCGGAGTCCGAGACCGGCAACATCAAGCAAGTCTGGGAACTCTCGCGGCTGCAACACCTGACCCTGCTCGCAAGCGCGTGGTTTCTGAGCCACGACGACTCCTACGCCCGGCGGGTCGCGGAGCAGCTGCGCTCCTGGTGGCTGGAGAATCCGTTCCTCTCGGGCGTGAACTGGACCAGCGGTATCGAGGTCGGCATCCGGCTGACTAGCTTTGCGTGGATCAGGCGTCTCCTGGATGGGTGGGAGGGCGCCGCCGACCTCTTCGAGCGCAACGACCTCGCGGTGCGCCAGATCTGGTGGCATCAGCGGTATCTGGCTGCATTCCGGAGCCGTGGCACCTCCGCTAACAATCACGTGATCGCGGAAGCAGCGGGTCAGCTCGTGGCCAGTTGCGCGTTCCCGTGGTTTCCCGCGACCAGCCGCTGGCTCGAGGCGTCCGCCGGTCTGCTGGAGCGTGAGTTGATCCGCAACACTTTCCCCTCGGGCGTCGGACGCGAGCTTGCTTCTGACTATCAGTGCTTCGTCGCGGAACTCGGGATACTGGCCGCAGTCGAGGCCGCTGCGGCCGGCTCTCCGCTGAGCGCGGCGGCCTGGCAGCGCTTGTGCGCCATGGTGGATGCTGGAGCCGCGTTGCTCGACGAGCGGATGCGTGCCCCGCGGCAGGGCGATGGGGACGGCGGCATGGCTCTGCTTCTGGACGCTCCGTCGGCCAACCGCTGGCCATCTCTGCTTGCAGTCGGTGATGCCCTGTTCGGCCGACTTGACTGGTGGCCGACCGCTCAGCCCGATGTAGCGAGCGCGCTCATCGCTGCGCTACCTGGCGCTGTCCGCTCAGCTGCCCACAGACGCGCGGACCGCCCGTGGCATTTCCCCGACGCCGGGACGACGGTGCTGCGGACGCGGGGCAGCCATGGCCCGGAAATCTGGTGCCGGTGTGATGGCGGGCCGCACGGCTTCCTCAAGATCGCGGCACACGCCCACGCAGATGCGCTTTCCGTGGAGGTGCGCTACTCCGGCGTCGATATCCTCGCCGACCCGGGCACATACTGCTACCACAGCGAGCCTGCATGGCGGTCCTACTTCCGCTCCACGATCGCGCACAACACTGTGGAAGTGGACGGCGGTAACCAGTCGCCAGAAGGCGGACCGTTCCTGTGGCTGCGGCATGCTAACTCCAGGGTGATTGACGTTCAGGACATCGGCGACGCCGTGGAATGGAGTGCTGAGCACGACGGTTACCTGGTGCTGCATCCGCCGACGTGGCATCGGCGGTGTGTCCGGCTCGATCGGGCATCGCGCAGTCTTGACATTGCTGATGAAATCAGCGGAGGCAGTCATAATGTCCGGATGACCTACCATCTCGGACCGGAAGTCGCCGCAGAACTCGATGGTTCGCGGGCGATTCTGCGGTGGAACCATAGCCAGGCATCAGGCGCGGCGTGGCTAGAGTTGCCAGAGTCACTGAATTGGACCCTGCACAAGGGCGAGACTGACCCGATACTGGGCTGGTATTCCAATAGCCTGGGGCACCGTGTCCCAGCTTTCACGCTGCTCGGTTGCGGGCATTCCGCGCCCGGCGAGCCGCTGAGCACTCGGCTAGAATTTTTGGATGTCAACTCTTCGGCAGACCATTCCTTTGCTAACGCGGCCATATCATGGAGCACGCCCGACCATTCGGGCGATACCAGGACTGAAATCGTGGCGGAGGACTCGTGACTGAGCAAGCTACAGATCTGCGCGGGTTTATCCAGAGCCTGCTGCGGCACAAGTTTCTTGTCATAGCGGTCCTGCTAGTAGGTTGCGTTGCGGGCGGCGCCTACGGCCTGGAGAAGCCACCGATGCTTACGAGCAGTGCGCTCGTTGTGCTTCCGAATACTGTACGTAGCATCGGCACTCAGGCGGTCATCGCGGATAGCGAGCCTGTCCTGGCGGGAGCGCTGCGCGAGATCGGGTCGGCGATGCCGCTGCAGACCCTGGAGAGCCGTGTGCACGTCACGAGACTGACCCTCTCTAACATCCTCTCGATAACCGCCCAGGGCACCAACGCCAGGCAGGCCGAGCAGACCGCGAACGCTGTCGCGAACAGCTACATTGCGTATGTCGGCTCCGTGGATGCGCCGACTGGCCAGGTGAAGGCAAGCGTCGTGGAGCCGGCAACCAGTGCAACAGGTACCACGGTGCCGATGCATGTCGCGGTCACTGCCCTGCTGGGCGCTCTGGTTGGCTTCCTGCTCGGCGCTGGCATCGCCTTGGCCATCAGCCGACGTGACCGGCGACTGCGGGACCGGGACGACATCGCCGACGCGATAGGCGTATCGGTGCTGGCCTCGATCCAGGTCGGGCATCCGTCAGACCCAGGTAGCTGGACGAGGCTACTGGAGGACTACAAACCAAGCGCTGTGGATAACCTGCGGCTGCAAAATGCCCTGCACCAGCTGGGGGTGGCTTCCCGCGGTCAGACGATAGGAACGTCGGTCGCCGTGCTCTCGCTGTCCCGCGATCGGGGAGCGCTGGCCATCGGCCCTCAGATGGCGGCCTTCGCAGCTAGCCTTGGCGTTCCTACGACCCTGGTGTTCGGCCCGCAGCAGGACCCGGACGCTGCTGCCACACTTCGGGCCGCGTGTGCCGCACTGCAGAAGCAGTCGAGGCCACTGGGGAACCTGTGGGTGAGCGTGCACGATCAGGACAACACCGGAGCGCTGGCTGACGTCGGCCTCACGGTGGTCGTGTCCGTGGTCGACAGCCAGTCGCCGAACGCTGCTTTGACCATGCGGACTGCGGAGACGGTGCTGGGCGTCTCATCAGGAGCCGTGACGGCCGAGCAACTGGCCCGAGTCGCAGCCAGTGCGGTCGCCGACAACCGCTACCTTGCCGGGATTGTGGTCGCGGATCCTGATCCGGCTGATCGGACCACTGGCCGAGTTCCGCAGGTGGCAAGGTCCGGTCGGCGAAGAATGCCAGCGCGAGTGGTGGATAGATCTGTGGAGACAGGATCGTGAACGACGAAGATCAGGCGGTCAGGCGCCTACTGAATGGCATCAGCGAATCGGAAGATGGCTGGCCCTACCGTGATTCTTCGGATGCCGAAAATCGCCCTTCGGCTTTTGCTCCTGAACTAGTCAGCCTGAAATATATTAGGGCGGCAGTTCGGCGCGGGGCACCCTTCTGGTGCGCGCTAGCGGTAATAGGCTTGTTGCTGGGCCTAGGTTATAAAGCAAAGTATCCCACGCCTTACCAGGCCTCGACCACGGTCCTGCTGCCGCAGGACGCGCTGAGTGACGGCTCGATCTTGAATGACGCAGCAGTGGCCCAAAGCCGTGCCGTCGCAGGGCTCGCGGTTCAGAAACTCCACCTATCGGAAGCACCCGAGAGCTTCGCCAAGAGCTATACAGTCACGGCTCCGACCAGCGAAGTGCTGGTCATCGCCACGACGGCTCCCTCCATCGCCGGCGCGGTGAAGGAGGCAAATGAAGTAGCCGCGGCCTTCCTCACATTCCGGGATGGCTTGGAACTCGCAGAGCAGAAAACCACTGTCAGTTCCCTCACCCCGCTAGCCGACCAGGCCCGGCACCAGGTTCAATCGCTGAACACGCAAATCAGTAGCCTCTCCCAGTCGGCGTCGGATCGCGCCGAGCTGGTGGCACTGCAGAGCAAAGAGGGTCAGGCTAGCAATGCCCTGAGCAGCGACAATGCCGAGATCCGGACCGCTCAGCAGCAGGCGACGCTGCAAATCAGGGACAGCAAGGTGCTCGACGCCGGGGCACAGGTGCCGACGTCGCGCAAGAAGCCAATCCTGGTTGCAGCCGCAATCGGACTCTTCGCCGGACTGATACTGGGGATCGGGATCCTCGCTATCCGGGCCGTGGTCTCTGACCGCCTCCGGCAGCGCGATGATGTGGCTCACGCACTCGGCGCTCCGGTGAGCCTCAGCGTCGGCCGGATCCGTCGCCGCTGGTGGGCGCTTCGGCGCCCTGAGTTTGGGGCCCCGCGCAGCGTGCACGTGAAACGTATGGTTACGCATTTGCGCCGCGAACTCCCCCGGAGTTCGGATCGGCCTGTGGAGTTGGCGATCGTCGCCGTCGACGATTCGAAGGCCACAGCGATCAGCGTCGCGTCCCTTGCCGTGCAGTCGGCGCGAGAGGGAGGGCGCGTAGTACTCGCCGACCTAGCCGCCGGGCGCCCAGCGGCACGGCTCTTCGGGGTCAGCAAGCCGGGTGTTATCGCGGTCGGTCAGCGGGGAGCACGCCTGGCCGTCTTCGTTCCCGAGCGTGAAGACTTCATGCCGGTCGGTCCACGGCGCGGATCGGGAGAGGTCGCGGGGTCCGCGCCAGCTGAGGAACTGATCGAGATATGCGCGCAGGCTGATCTCCTGCTAGTACTTGCAACTCTCGATCCCGCGCTCGGCGGAGAGCATCTTGCCACCTGGGCGCCCGATGCGGTCGCCGTGGTCACGGCCGGACGGTCATCATGGGCGAAAATTCATTCCGTTGGGGAGATGTTGCGCATGGCTGACGTCCGGCTGTCTTCAGCCGTGCTTGTCGGGGCTGACAAGAGCGACGAAAGCGTCGGATTGCTGGATCCCAAAAAGTCCGGCCAGCAGAGT
>Ga0335072_10006788_pt1 | contig 16709 bp, 10 predicted proteins | sample Lox_Sample_21_FD_206725 | JGI IMG/M metagenome (GOLD analysis project Ga0335072, IMG submission 206725) | Soil microbial communities from Loxahatchee National Wildlife Refuge, Florida, United States - Lox_Sample_2.1 | ecosystem: Environmental > Terrestrial > Soil > Wetlands | place: USA...
AAGGTGGAGGTCCCGCGGCCCATTTCGTCGAGGAGGATCAGAGATCGGGCGGATGCGGTGTTCAGAATGGTCGCTGTTTCGGTCATTTCGACCATGAACGTGGAGCGGCCACGGGCCAGATTATCGCTGGCACCGATGCGGGTGTAGACACGGTCGACGATGCCGTAGGTCATGCGGTCGGCAGGGACAAAGCTGCCCATCTGGGCCAGGATGACGAGGAGTGCGGCCTGGCGGAGCCAGGTGGATTTGCCGCCCATGTTGGGTCCCGTCAGCAGGAGCAGGTTCGGCGAAGAGGTGGTCTCACTGGCGTCGACGAAGAGGTCATTGGGAACAAAGCGGGTTTCCCCGGCTTCGTCCATCAGGCGCTCGATGACCGGATGGCGTCCGTTGACAATTTCGAGGACGGGCGCGGGGTCGATCTTCGGGCGGGTGTAGCTGCGGAGCGCGGCGAGGTGGGCGAAGTTGGCGACCAGGTCGATTTCGGCCACGGCGGTGCTGGTGCGGCGGATGCGGCCGGCGTTCTCGATGAGGCGGGCGCGGAGAGCGGCAAAGATGCGCTTCTCGATCTCGACGCAGCGCTCCTGGGCGGTCAGGACTTTCGTCTCGTAGTCCTTGAGCTCGGGGGTGGTGAAACGCTCGGCGTTGACGAGGGTCTGCCTGCGCTCGTAGTCGGCGGGGACGCTGGCCAGATTGCTCTTCGTAATCTCGATGTAATAGCCGAAGACGGAGTTGAACCGGACCTTGAGGGAGCCGATGCCGGTGCGGCGGCGCTCGCGCTCTTCGATGGCAGCAATCGAAGCTCGGCCGCTGGAGCCGATGGAACGGAGGTCATCGAGCTCGGCGTCGACGCCGCCGGCGATGACTCCGCCGTCGGCGAGGGTGAGCGGCGGCTCGGAGATCAGGGTCGAGGTGATGGCGGCGCAGAGGTCCTCGAGCGTGTCGATATGCCCGTGGGCCTGGGCCCAGAAGGAGGGGGCAGCATCGTTTGCGGAGGACAGTTGAGACTGCGGCGCCAGGCTGCCGGCTCCCTTCTGCACCTCCGGCAGATGCCGCAGCGACGCGGCGAGACCCAGGACGTCGCGAGGGCCGGCGCTGTCGAGCGAGATACGGGCCAGCAAGCGATCGAGGTCGAGAATGCCGCCCAGAGCCTTGCGCAGCTCCTCCCGGCGGATGAGGTCGCTGCGCGCTGCGTCGACCGCGGCGTAACGCGCCTCGATGGCTGCGGTGTCGATCATCGGACGCAGCAGCGAGGCTCGGAGCATGCGCTTGCCCATGGGGGTGCAGCAGGCGTCCATGGTGCGGAAGAGGGTGACGTCCGGGCCGGCGTCGCGACTGGAGAAGAGGGGCTCGACGAGCTCGAGGTTGCGAGCCGTCACCTGATCGAGGTGCAGATGCTCGGCGCGGCGGTAGAACCGCAGGGAATCGACATGGCTGACGTCGGACTGCTGGGTCGTCCGGACATAGTGGACGATGGCGCCGGCGGCGATGGCTGCGGCCGGATGGGGGGCGAGCCCGAATCCTTCGAGCGACTGGCTGCCGAGTTGCCGCTCGAGGAGGGGAATGGCGAAATCGCTCGAAAAGACCCAGTCATCGACGGGGCTTCGCGTTCTGACCTGGTTCAGCAGGGGTTCGAGGGTTGCGGCGTCGGTGTTTGGGCCGAGGGGACCGCGCCCGGCGGGAAAAACCAGCTCGCTCGGCGCGAGCCGGAGCAGTTCGTCGAGGCATTGCGCCGCGGCACCGGGGCCGGAGAACTCGGTGGACCGAAAGTCTGCTGTAGAGAGGTCGAGAAAGGCCAGGCCGGCGGCCTCGTCGGTTACATGGACCGCCGCGAGGTAGTTGCTCTGCTCGGCGGCGAGGGCCGGATCCACGGCGGTGCCGGGGGTGAGCACGCGGGTGACTTCGCGGCGGACGATCTTTTTTGCGGACAGGCGGGCGAGCGCGGGGTCCTCCATCTGCTCGCAGATGGCAACGCGGTAGCCGAGGCGGAGGAGACGAGCGATGTAATTCTCTGCCGCGTGCCAGGGGACGCCGCACATGGGCGTGTTGCGTTCCTTGTCGCGGGAGGTGAGGGTGAGCTGGAGCTCGCGCGAGGCGGTCTTTGCGTCGTCGAAAAAGAGCTCGTAGAAGTCGCCGAGACGGAAGAAGAGGAGGGCGTCAGGGTGCTGGCTTTTGGCGGCCAGATACTGGCGCATCAGCGGGGTTTGTGTTTCGATCGTCGCCTCGGTCACGGAAGGCTCAGGATATCGAACTTAGGGTATAGGGGTTAGGGTGTAGGGGGTAGGGATCAGGGGGTAGGGGGTAGGGATTGGAGTTCAGGGATGAGGGACGGGCGCCTGGGGGCTTCCTAACGCCGCGTATTGGCATTCATCTTTCTACTGAGGGTGGGGTTTTTCGGGCGGCCGAGCGGGCGCATGCGATTGGCGCGAATACGTTTCAGATTTTCTCCTCGAGCCCGCGGATGTGGCGGGCGGCGCGGCTGGAGCCGACCCATTGCGAGCAAATGCGGCGGCTGCGCCGGGAGTACGGCTGCTTTCCGCTCGTCATCCACACCAGCTATCTCGTGAATCTCTGCAGCCAGTCCGATGTGGTGCGGGAGAAATCGATTACGGCCTTCCGCGGCGAGATCGAGCGAGCTCTGGCACTGGGGGCGGAATACCTGGTGCTGCATCCTGGTTCGTGGAAAGGGCTGACGCGGGAGGAGGGCCTGCGGCTGGCGGCCGAATCGATTGCGCGGTCGGTCGATGGGGTCCGTCTGGACGACTGCGATTTTCGGATTCTGATCGAAAATACGGCCGGGTCCGAGTTTTCTCTGGGCGGCAGTTTTGAGCAGGTGGCGGAGCTGGTGGATCGGCTGCGGGGGATTGTTCCTGTCGGGGCTTGTCTGGACACCTGCCATTGTCACGTGGCCGGGTACGATCTGGTGACGGCGAGGGGCTACGCGAAGACAATAGGGCAGATCAGCGCGGCCCTTGGCTGCCAGGCGGTGCGCGTCTGGCACATGAACGATGCGAAGGCGGCGCGCGGCTCCCGGCTGGACCGGCATGAGCAGATTGGTGATGGCACGATTGGACTTGCGGCGTTTCGCCGGCTGCTGAACGACCCGCGCTTTGCCCACTGCGCGTTTATCGCAGAAACCCCGGTGGAGGAGCCGGACGACGATCGGCGCAATGTGGAGACGATGCTTGGGTTGGTTCAAAAGCATCCAACGCATACGCAGAACGCGATGCAGCTCTCGGTCCGAGGGCGCAAAGGCGCAGGCTCCTGAAGGCAGCCGAAGGGCTGCCGGGCGATGCCGCCGAAGTGGGAACGACCTTACAATCAGAACTGAGTCCGTTTATGGCCACCAAAGAACAAGCAGAAGCCGCCGCGCAGGCGGCCACCGGGGAACCTTCAGCTTCCGAGGTCCGCTACACTCCCGCCGAGATTGAGGCGCGCTGGCAGGAGAGGTGGGCTGCGCAGCCGGATCTCTATGCCGCTGAGCCCGCCTCTTCGCCCAAGCCCAAGTATTACGTGCTTGAGATGCTGCCGTATCCCTCTGGCGCGCTGCATATGGGGCACGTGCGCAACTACTCGATTGGCGACGCGCTGGCCCGCTATATGTGGATGCAGGGGCATAACGTTCTGCACCCCATGGGCTGGGACGCTTTCGGTCTGCCGGCGGAAAACGCAGCGCTGAAGAACAACACGCCGCCGAGGCAGTGGACTCTGCAGAACATTGCCGCGATGAAGCGGCAGATGAACCGGATCGGGCTGAGCTACGACTGGTCGAACGAGATCACGACCTGTCTGCCCGACTATTACCGCTGGAATCAGTGGTTCTTCCTGCGGATGTACGAGCGGGGGCTGGCGTATCGCAAGAAGAGCAAGGTGAACTGGTGTCCGCAGTGCGCCACGGTGCTGGCCAACGAGCAGGTTGTAAACGGCTGCTGCTGGCGGCATGAAGAGCAGATCGTGGAGCAGCGGGATCTCGAGCAGTGGTTCCTGCGCATCACGAACTACGCCCAGGAACTGCTGGACGATCTGAGCAAGCTGGAGGGGTGGCCGGAAAAAGTCCGCACGATGCAGCGGAACTGGATCGGGCGCAGCGAGGGTGCTCAGATCGAGTTTGAGCTGGAGGACGACACGGTCGTTCCCGAGGAGGAAGCGAAAGCGCGCAAGGGCGGCACGGCGATTCTGCTGGCGCGCGAGGATGTTCGCGGAACGGGTCAGAAGATCCCGGTCTTCACGACCCGCGTCGATACGATTTACGGCGCGACCAGCCTGCAACTGGCTCCGGAACATCCGCTGGTGAAGGAGCTGGCGGAGAACGACGCGTCGCTGGCCGAATCGGTCGCCGCGCTGCTCGACCAGCAGAAGAAGGCGCGCGAGGCGGGCGATGTCGGCGCGATCGAGAAGCATGGTGTCTTCACGGGTCACTACGCCATTAACCCTTTCAACCATGAACGGCTGCCGGTGTGGGTGGGCAATTACATTCTGCCGGACTACGGCACCGGGGCCATCATGTCCGTGCCGGCGCACGACGAGCGCGATTACGACTTTGCGAAGAAGTACGGGCTGGAAATCCGCGTGGTCATTCTGCCGCGGCGGCCGGGCGAGGGCGGCGATCCCCAAAGCGATCGCGAGCCTCTGCTGCCTTTTACGGAAGAGGACAGCCTGCTGATCAACTCCGGCGAATTCAACTCGCTGGGCTGCGGGGAAGCGCAGCACACGATGGCGGCGTATGCGGAAGAGCATGCCTTTGGCAAGGCGACGATTACGTATCGCCTGAAGGACTGGGGCGTCAGCCGGCAGCGTTACTGGGGCACGCCGATCCCGATGCTCTACTGCGCGCAGTGCGGCATTGTGCCGGTGCCGGAGAGCGATTTGCCGGTGCTGCTGCCTGATCACGTGGAGATTACCCAGCAGGGCGGCTCGCCTCTGGGGAAAGTGCCGGAGTTTGTGAACGCGGACTGCCCGAAGTGCGGCGGCAAGGCGTTGCGCGAGACGGACACGATGGACACGTTTGTCGATTCGTCCTGGTATTTCTATCGCTATACGGACGCTCATAACGACAAGGCTCCGTTCGATTCCGCCACGATTGCCTACTGGTTCCCGATCGATCAGTACATCGGGGGTGTGGAGCACGCGATTCTGCACCTGATTTACTCGCGGTTCTGGACCAAGGTGATGCGCGACCTGGGGTTGATCCGCAATGACGAACCGGTAGAACGCATGTTCACGCAGGGCATGGTGATCCGCAACGGCGCCAAGATGTCGAAATCGAAGGGCAATGTGGTTTCGCCCGACGAGATGATCGAGCGGTTTGGCGCCGACGCTGCGCGGATGTACTCGCTCTTCGCCGCGCCTCCGGACCGCGATCTGGACTGGCAGGAAGACGGCGTGGCGGGCGTCAGCCGCTTCCTGTCCAGGGTTTATCGCTTCGTCATGAAATATGCCGATCGCGGGCAGAAAGGCGGAAGCGCTGCGGTCACTCCTGAGGCCCTGACCCCTGCGTCCCAGGCAATTTTGCGGAAGCTGCACCAGACGATTCGCAAGATCACGCAGGATTTCTCCGGCCGCTGGCACTTCAACACCTGCATTGCGGCCATTATGGAGCTGGTGAACACGCTGACGGCTGCCGAGCCTCAGATTGCGGCGGGGGAAGTGCCGGACGCCGTGCTGGCCGAAGTGCTGCGTTCGCTGACGCTGCTGCTGGCGCCGTTCGCGCCGTATCTCGCCTTCGAGTTGTGGGAGAAGATTGGGCAAACGGACAATTTGCTGCGGGCACCCTGGCCGCAGTTTGAAGAGACGCTTGCCAGGGAAGATCAGATCGAGATCCCGGTACAGATCAACGGGAAGCTGCGTTCGGTGGTGACTGTAGCTGCGGATGCGGGCGAAGACGTGGTGCGCGATGCGGCGCTTGCGGATGAGAAGATCGCCGCGCTGATTGCCGACAAAGAAGTTGTGCGCATGATCCTGGTGCCGCGCAAGCTGGTCAATCTTGTGGTGAAGTAGTAAGAGTTCATGTCTGCTCCTCCCACCGCCGTGCGCGCAGAGCCTCGCGGTACACAGTCCTTTGTGCAGATCCTGGCGCGCTGCTGGCATCGGCCATCGCTGCTGGGGCTTGAGCTGCTGTGGCGCTGGAGCTTCGGTATTCCGCTACTCCTGCTGCTGGGCACTGCGGCGCTGCACATCTGGAAGAGCACCGCGGCGCAGATCCGGGGCACCGGCTTCTTCGATTTCTCGCTGCAATTTCCGCTGAACGGCGCGGTTTCCATTGCGGAAACGTACCAGATTCTGCGGGGACCCATTGTGCACACGGCGACGTGGCTGCTGCCTCTTGCGGTTGTCGCGTGGGCTGTTGCCGCGGGCGTGGGACGCAACCGCGTGCTGCGGCGCTACGATCCAACGCTGCCATGGCGCGCTCCGGTCACGATCGTTCTGGAACTGCTGCGGATTCTTGCGCTGTGCGCAAGCTTCGCGCTCTGGTTCACTCTGGTGCGCTGGGCGGCGAACTTCAGTCTGGCGGGCGCTTCGCCCAACAGCGAGGCGGGAGGCGAACCAAACCTCGTCCTCTATTGCGCGCTGGTAATTATTATTTCGCTCGGCATCTTCGTGGTCTGGGCGCTGTTGAGCTGGATCTTCTCGGTCTCGCCGCTGCTGGCTGTGCTCGAACGCCGCGGCGTCGCAGGCAGTCTGCGGCGCAGCCTGCGCCTCGGCTCACTGGCCGGCAAGCTGATCGAGATCAACCTGACCATGGGAATTGTGAAGATCGCCCTGATCGTGCTGGCGATGGTCTTTTCGGCCACGCCGCTGCCGTTCGAGGCGGAAGTGAATGGGAATTCGCTTTACGCGTGGTGGGCGGCTGTGACACTGCTTTATCTGCTGGCCTCAGACTTTTTTCAGGTTGCGCGCATCGCAGCATTTGTGGAGTTGTGGAAGATCTACTCCGCGCGCGATGCGGAAAGCCGTGAAAAACCTCTTCCGGAACGCTAAATTCGCGGGTTTCAGCCTTGGCTGCGTCGTTGCGAGCTGGCTGCTTTACTGGATTTATGTGCATACCGGGATGTACCACCGCCTTGGATCGTCCATGGACAATGTCGGGCGATTTGCGGTGCTGAGTCCCTGCCTCATCGGGATCGTGCTGGCGCTGGCGAGTGTGATCTGGAGTCCGCGGAAGGCGCCTGGGCTGGTTGCTCTGATTGTTTCCCTCCTGAGCACATGGGTGCTGTTTCACGCTGGCGGATGAAACTGCGCGGGCGCATCGCCCTTCCTTTACACTCCGAATAATCCCTGCCAAACTGACCTGTGACCCTCCCGTCCATCGTCATCCTCGACTTCGGTTCGCAGTACACCCAGCTCATCGCGCGGCGCATCCGCGAGCAGAATGTTTTCTCCACGGTGCTGCCCTGCACGGCAAAGATGGAGGAGATTCGCGCGGCAAACCCAGTCGGGATCGTGCTTTCCGGCGGCCCCTGCTCCGTTTACGACAGCGATGCGCCGCCGGCCGATCCGGCCGTGCTGCAGATGGGCCTGCCGGTGCTCGGGATATGCTACGGCCTGCAGTTCATCACGCATCATCTGGGTGGGCGGGTGCGCTCTGCGGAGAAGCGCGAGTACGGGCACGCGGAAGTCGATCTGGTGGATGGGGCAAACCCGCTGTTCGCGGAATTGTCGGCGTCGATGCATGTGTGGATGTCGCATGGCGACGAGGCGCTCGATCTGCCGCCGGGATTTCACCTGACAGCGAAGACGGCCAACGCGGTTGCCGGCATTGCGAATCCCGAAAAGCGCATCTGGGCTGTGCAGTTCCACCCGGAAGTGCACCACACGAAGCAGGGCACGGAGCTGCTGCGGAACTTTCTCTTCAATATTTGCGGCGTCAAGCCGGACTGGACACCGGCGCACTTCATCCAGTCGACGGTGGCTGCCATTCGCGACAAGGTCGGCCATGGGCATGCCATCTGTGCCCTTTCCGGCGGCGTCGATTCTTCGGTGGCGGCGGTGCTGGTCCACCGCGCCATCGGCGATCGGCTGACCTGCGTGTTCGTTGATAACGGGGTGCTGCGGAAGAACGAGTTCCACAAGGTGCAGCAGAATCTGCGCGACAAGCTTGGCCTCAAACTGGTGGCTGTGAATGCGAGCTCGCGCTTTCTGCACAAGCTGGCCGGCGTCACCGATCCGGAAGGCAAGCGGAAGATTATCGGCAACGAGTTCATCTCTGTTTTCGACGATGAGGCGCATCGCATAGCGGCCGATACCGGCGGCGTCGAATGGCTGGTGCAGGGGACGCTTTATCCGGATGTGATCGAGTCTTCGTCGGTGAAAGGGCCGTCGCAGACCATCAAGAGCCACCACAACGTCGGGGGATTGCCGGAGGAGATGAACCTGAAACTGATCGAGCCGCTGCGCGATCTGTTCAAGGATGAGGTGCGACGGATCGGCCGCGACCTCGGGATGCCGGAAGAGATTTTGCAGCGGCAGCCGTTTCCGGGGCCAGGACTCGCTGTGCGGATTCTGGGCGAGATCACGCCGGAGCGTGTCGCACTGCTGCAGGAAGCCGACGACATTGTCGTCACCGAAATCAAGAATGCGGGACTCTACACGAAGATCTGGCAGTCGTTTGCCGTGCTGCTGCCGGTGAAGAGCGTGGGCGTGATGGGCGACCAGCGGACGTATGCGTACACCTGCGCGATTCGTGCGGTGCATTCCGAAGACGGCATGACGGCGGACTGGGTTCCGCTGCCGTACGAGGTGCTGAAGACCATCTCGAACCGGATTGTGAACGAAGTACGCGGGATCAACCGCGTCGTGTACGACATTACATCGAAGCCGCCGGGGACGATTGAGTGGGAGTAGCGTTTAGGGATTAAAGTTCAGGGATTAGGGATCAGGGTTTAGGGATTAGAAAACCCATCCGCTTGCCGTCTGCTCGCGGGGTCGCGCGGTTTTCCGGACCGCTGGTCCCCTGGGTGGGTGGTCCCCTGATATTCTCCTTCTTCGCTTACAAATCCTGCTTTGAGGCTGTGCTTCCGATGAAGACTGGTTCTCGCCCGCCGCTGCTGTTTCTCGCCTCCGCTGTCTGCCTGCTGCAACTTCCAGCGCTTGCGCAGGAGACGCCGAGCGTTCCCGCTCCGGGAACGCCTTCGACCACTTCTGCGGTGATCAGCAGCGCTTATGCGCGGGACCCGCAGCAGCCGATCGATCAGGACTACACGGCGAAGATCAAGCAGTACACGACGGAACCCTACTTTAACTCACCGCTGACGGATTATCTGCCGGCTTCGAAGACCGTGCCGACGCCGGAAAAGGTTCTGGGCGATGTCTCCGGCGCGCCGAATATGCTGCCTTACGCCGAGGACGTTTACCGATACTTTCGGCTGCTGGCTGCGAGTTCGCCGCGGGTGAAGGTCGTCACGATCGGCCACACGGAAGAGGGCCGCGAGATGATCGCCGTTGCAATTGCCGACGAATCGCTGCTGGCGAAGCAGAAAGAAAACGATGCACGCCTGGCGCAGCTGTCCGATCCACGGACGATTCATCTGGATGACAAGGTGGCTGCCGGGCTGGTGCAGCAATCGTTTCCGGTTTACTACATCACGGGGACAATCCATTCGCCGGAGACGGGCGCGCCGACGGCGCTGATGGAGCTGGCGTACCGGCTGGCAGTCGACGATTCGCCCTATATCCAATACATCCGCTCACACATGATCGTGCTGATCACGCCGGTGGTTGAGGTGGATGGCCGCGATCGCATGGTGGATATCTACAAATGGCACCGGGCGCACCCGGACGAGAATTATCCGCGGCTGCTGTACTGGGGGCACTACGTCGCGCATGACAACAACCGCGACGCGATGGGCATGACGCTGGACCTGACGCGCAACGTGCTCAATACCTATCTGGCGTGGCATGCGCAGGTGCTGCACGATCTGCACGAGTCGGTTCCGTTCCTCTACGACAACACGGTGGGCGATGGGCCCTACAACGCCTGGATCGATCCGATTCTGGCCGGCGAGTGGGCGGAGATTGGGTGGAACAACGTTTCGCAGATGACGGCACTGGGCATGCCTGGCGTATTTACGCACGGCGATTTCGACACGTGGAGCCCGGGCTACCTGATGTTCCTTGCGGCGATGCATAACGGCATCAGCCGTCTGTATGAGACGTTCGGGAACGGCGGCGCGGATACGGAGAAGCGCATCCTGGCGCCGGATGAATACGAGCGGACCTGGTACAAGCAGAATCCGCCGCTGCCGGTGGTGGAGTGGTCGCAGCGCGACAACAACAATTATGAAGAGACGGCGCTGCTGACGACGCTGTCGTATTTCGCGCAGAACAGCCAGCAGTGGCTGGAGAACTATTACCTGAAGGCGAAGCGCTCGATTGAGAAGCCGGATTCGTCCGGGCCGGCTGCTTACGTCATTTCCGCTGCGGATCAGTCCTCGAGCCGCCGCGCAGAGTTGCTGCAGGTTCTCACTCTGCAGCACGTTGAGGTCAGCCGGCTGTCTGAAGCTGCGACGGTAACGAACAAGCCGGAGAATCCGACGAAGTCGTCCGCCGCGGCGAAATCCCAGACGTTCCCGGCGGGCAGCTATGTCATTCGCATGGATCAGCCGTATTCCCGCATCGCCGATGCGTTGCTGGATCGGCAGTACTGGGCGCCGGACGATCCGCAGAAGCATCCGTATGACGACACGGGCTGGTCGTTTCCGGACCTCTTTGACGTGCCCACGGTGCGTGTGACCGACGCTTCGATTCTGAAGGCGAAGATGGAACCGGTGGCGGATGCCGGGGCGCCGGAGGGGTCGGTCAGCGGATCGGGCGCCGTGGTCGCGGTCAATAATTCAGGCGAGATCACGCTGCTGGGACTACGGTATGCGCTGAAAGATGCGAAGTTTTCGGTCGCGGAGCAGGCGTTCGATGCGGGCGGCCATCACTTCGCGGCCGGTTCGCTGCTCATTCAGAATGCCGGTGCGGATGCGCTCCAAGCGGCCATGAAGGATGCTGACGTCGAGGCTGTGAGCCTGGGGGCGATGCCCTCCGTGGCGGTGCACCATGCGCCGGTGCCGCGCATCGCGATGATGCACACGTGGATCGCGACGCAGACCGAGGGCTGGTGGCGCGAGGCGCTGGACAAGCTGCACGTGCCCTACGAGTACATCAATACGCAGACGGTGTCGCGCGAGGACGATCTGCGCTCGAAGTATGACGTGATTCTGTTCGCGCCGATCAGCCGAGCCAACACGCAGTCGATCGTGAACGGGATGCCGATGTGGGGCAATCCGCTGCCGTGGGAGAAGACGGAACTGACACCGAATCTGGGCCGGATCGATTCGACTCCGGATATGCGCCCGGGGCTGGGCGAGTCCGGCGTGGAGCACCTGCGCGACTTCGTTCGTCAGGGTGGTTTGCTGGTGACAGCGGAGGACACGGCGCAGTTCGCGATCGATGAAGGCCTGGCGCCGGGCGTCTTCGTCAACCGCGGTGAGAAGGTTCGCGTGGTGGGCAGCGTGCTTGGCGCAACTTTCGTGGATCACAAGAATCCCGCGGCATGGGGATACGGGAGCGATCTTGCGGTTTACAGCGCGGATGGGATGGCGTTCACGATCGGCGACATGACGGTGCCGCGGCATCTTGAAACCGAGAAGGATTATCAGCGGCCGACCGGGCGCGGCGGTCCACAGGAGGCGGATATTCCGCAGGGACGCCTAGCGGTGCAGCCGGAGACGCTGCCCTCGCCCAAACCCTGGGAAGCGACGCCCCTGAATGAGGAGGAAGCGCGCAATAACCCTTACCTGATCCCGGTGCAGGATCGCCCGGATGTGATTTTGCGCTTTGTGGGGGCGAAGGATCTGCTGCTGTCGGGTCTGCTTGAGGGCGGCGGCTCGATTGCGGAGAAGCCGATCGTGGTGGATGCTCACTTCGGTCAGGGCAACGTGCTGCTCTTCGCGAACAACCCGATTTATCGCGGCGAGACCATCGGGAGCTATCCGCTGGTGCTGAATGCGATTCTGAACTTCGATCACATGGCTAAGGCGAAGTGAGGTTGATTATTGCGGATATTGAGGGATTTTGAGGCAAATGCGCGCCTATTGTTGCGGATAACGGTGCTTTATTGCGGATATCTCTTCAATATTGCGGATAACATACTATGCCGGACGAAGCCGCGGCCGGACTGCTGCGGCAGATTGCGGTGGCCATTGAGAAGTCGGTTTTCCATCCGCTGGCCGTACCGCAGCTGATCGAGGAGTGTTTCAACGAACTTCTTGCCACGACTGCAGCGATCCAGGATCCCTTTGAACAGGCCTTCTTCTTCATGGTGCAGCTTCCCTATCTGCAACCCTTCGACGACGTGAACAAGCGGGTTTCTCGCCTTGGGGCGAACATTCCGTTTATCAAGCAGAATTTTTCGCCGCTGTCCTTTACGGACGTGCCGCAGTCGCTCTATACGAGCGGAATTCTGGGTGTTTATGAACTCAATCAGGTAGAGCTGCTGCGGGATGTGTTTATCTGGGCCTATGAGCGTTCTGCTCAGCAATACACTGCTGTCAGGCAATCTTTGGGCGAGCCGGATCCATTCCGATTCCGATACAGTTCTCTTCTGCGACAGCTGGTTTACGAGGTTGTGCGCGGGCGCATGAGCCGTTCGGCTGCGAACGGCTATGTTCAGAGCTTTGCCGAGCGGAACGTTGCGATGGCCGATCGGGAACGGTTCACAGAGATGGCAGAATCCGAATTGCTGACGCTGCACGAAGGAAACTTCGCCCGCTATCAGATCCGCCCGAGCGCGTTTCAGGCGTGGGAGGAAGTCTGGAATTCCGGGAGGTCGATCGCGCGATGAATCGCCTGGGGTTGATTGCCGGCAACGGACGCTTTCCGTTTTTGCTGCTGGATGCTGCTCGCGCGCATGGGACGGAAGTGGTGGTGGCGGCGATCAAAGAAGAGACGGAGCCGGAGATGAACGACCGGGCCGCGGCCGATCCCGGAGTGCGGGTGCACTGGTTGTCGCTGGGCGAGTTGTCGCGGCTGATCGAAACCTTCCAGCGGGAGGGAGTGCAGAAGGCCGTGATGGCCGGGCAGGTGAAGCACAAGCAGATCTTCTCGAGCATTCGCCCGGACTGGCGGCTGGCCAAGCTGCTGCTGAATCTGAGGACGCGCAATACGGACATGCTGCTGGGCGCGGTGGCGAAGGTGTTGGCCGATGAGGGGATCGAGTTGATTCCTTCGACCGCGTATCTGGAACCGCTGCTGGCGCAGCCTGGTGTGCTGACGGCCCGCGCCCCGAGCGAACAGGAGCAGCGCGATATCGCGTACGGGCGGGAGGTGGCACGGCATCTGGCGGCTTTCGACCTGGGGCAGACGGTGGTGATTGCGGCGCAGGCTTGTGTTGCCGTGGAGGCGATGGAGGGTACGGACGCCACCATCGAGCGGGCGGGCGCGCTGATGCGTTCGCTTGATGCGACGGCTTCCACTCTGGACCGGTCGCTCACGGTGGTGAAGGTGGCGAAGCCCCAGCAGGACCTGCGGTTTGACGTCCCCGTCATTGGCCTGCGCACGATCGAGACCATGCGGGCTGCGGGGGCGACGTGCCTGGCTTTGGAGGCGGGGCGGACGCTGCTGTTCGATCGGGAGGCTATCCGCGCCGCAGCGGAGGCCGCCGGAATTGCCGTGATTGCTCTCGAACACGGATAATGGTCCCGCCGACAGTCCTGGCAGCATCGATCATCCGGCCCCAAAACCGGACCCCAAGAACCGGACCTTAGAGCCGGACTCCAAAAACCAGGTCCCAGCACAAGGAGAACTGTTATGCCGAAGACTTTGATTATTGTCCTCGCTGTTGGGGCCGTGCTCGCCGTGGGCGCCTTCGTTTTGCAGCGCAGCTTCGCCGCCGCTAACGCTCCCATGCCCGAAGCGGGCCAAAACGCGCCGAAGTTCACGCTGCACAACCAGGAAGACAAGCCGGTTTCTCTGGACAGCTATCGCGGGAAATGGGTGGTTCTCTACTTTTACCCCAAGGACATGACTACGGGCTGCACGATCGAGGCGCATCACTTTGAGCGCGATCTCGATAAGTACAAAGAGCTGAATGCCGTCATCCTCGGCGTCTCGGTGGACAATGTGGAGAGCCACGAGCAGTTCTGCACGAAGGATTCGCTCACCTTCAACCTGCTCGCCGATCCCAACAAAGACGTCGTGGAGAAGTACGGATCGCTGGGCAACTTTGGCCCTATTCAGATTGCGATGCGAAATACGTTCCTGATCAATCCTGAGGGGAAGGTTGTGAAGGTGTGGACGAAGGTGAATCCCAATGTGCACAACGAGAATGTGCTGGCGGCGCTTGGGGAGGCGGAGAAGGGATAAGGGCAGGGATTAGGGTTTAGGGGCTTGCGCCGGGGTACTTCGCAGCTTGCTCAGTATCGCTGCAAGCAGCCTGCCTTTGGCAACGGGCTACACGCTCTACGCCTGGCGCTCTTCCTTATTGATCCTTGACTGGCGTTATGGGGTGCTGATTCTCTGGCGCGCCTGGCGATACTCCGAAGGCCCACACGTCGAGATTGACGACTCCGGGCGAGAGGATTTCCATCAGCGCGTATTCGCCGATGGGCAGTGGATCTTTCGGGGTCAGCCTCATCCAGTGCTTACCGGGCAGGATTTCCGCCTTCATCGGGACGATATCTGCTGACTGGGTCGCCGTACCTGCGCGACTGATACGCAGGGCTCCGATGACGCGCTCCCCTGGCTGTACATCCACTCTGACGATTGCATAGCGGCTGTCCGGAGAGCTGTGGTCGTCCTTATCGGGGACGGAGTCAGCGCCATGCGTGTTGACCACCATGGCCGACTCCGGCGCAATCTGCTCGTCGGTCGTGTCGAGGCTCACGTACAGTACGGGCTCATCGATGTGCAGACGGACTCGCGCTGCCTGGCCGTAGAGGCGCACCGGCTCCTGGGCTCCATGAAACGACGCGATGGCGGCGCGCAGCACATTGTGGTTGATGTCGCGGTTCACATCGCCGGCGCTCTGGTCGAGGTGGATCAGCTCCGGGATGCTCTGGAAGTTATCGAGCACGAAGATGCCGCTGCGGTCGGGCAGACGGAGCCCGGGAGCGACCAGCGGGGTGCGCGCCTGCTGATCGGCTTTTTCGGCCGCGGCTTCGCGATCGATTTCCGCCGCTTCTTTCTGCTGCTGTTCGGGGGTCTGGGCGGTCGGCGTCACTTCCTGATCGGCCGCATCAGGGGGCGCTCCCGGGCCGTGGTCTTTGTTCCACTTTTCGGTGGCCGGCCAGTCGACGAGATCATTGGGAACTTCTTCCCATTCTTCCCGCTCCGCACTGTAGTAGCGCACCCGACTCCCTTTAACCTGCCACTTCGTGACGATCTGCCAGGTGCCGTCCTTCAGAATGAGGCGTTTCCGGACTACGGTCTGACCAAACGCCGGCTGCACCAGTCCGGAATACCGGCCGGATGGCGATCCGGGAGCCAGGGCGAGGGTCATCGTGACCAAAGCCATGGTGATCAGCGGAATGAATCGCACGGTTATGGGTGGGTTCGGTCGCATGGTTCTACTGGCCTTCCATTAGATACGCCGCGGCGCCATACGTCACCCACCTGGCAGTACTCTGCGCGCAGCGGCTCTTTTGGAATATCCTCTGACGTATGGTTTCCAGATTTATTGTTGCCGCGTGGGGTTGCGCGGCCCTCTTTGCCTTTTCCTGCCAGGCGCAGTCCGATTCACCGCAATCGCAGCCAGCACCGACGGCCACGCAGCAGGCCGCGCAGCAATCCGATGAGCAAACCTCGCAGCCTGCTCAAACCCAGCCGGCGCCTTTGCAACTCCAGGATTTGCCGCCGGATGCCCACACTCCGACACCGGCGGAGTTGGCGCTGCAGCGCCAGCAACAGGCTCTCGCCGCCGCCGAACGGCTGGCGAGCGTGCAGGCGCATTGGGGACCGGATATGTCTTCCCCCGGGCTTTCGATCAGCCTGACGGAAACGAACCGGGAGAAAATGCCTGACGGGAGCACGGAGATCACGTATCACATCACGGGATCGGGATTTGCACCTACCGACCGGCTTGCGCTGGTGCGCTGGGCGCTGAACAGCCAATCCCAGATGGTGATGGACGGCATCGCCTTCGACGCGAGCGGAACGGCGGTTTGCGGCGCACCGCTGCCGACGAAGCCCGATACTGCAGGCCAGGCGGGCGCCGCTGCGGCGAGTCCGGCGACCACGCCCGGCCCGAATTGCACGGCGAGCCTGCATGCCGGCGAGCCCATTCTTGTGAAGACCACGGCTGCGGCCGGCGAGCCGATCCGAGTGGCGCTCATCGGCGCCGACCGGAAGCATGGCGCGGCCACGACGGCCGTCCCATTCCCGATCACCAATGAGGACAAGGGCTGCAAGCTTTCGGTGCTGCTGGGGGTGAAGGATGCGGCCATGGTTCTGGTGGAGGGCACCGGCTTCCCACCGAATACCCCGCTCAAGCTTGAGTCCACGACCCTGGGCGAAACGAGGACGCTGAATCCAAAGACCAGCCCGGACGGACGCCTGGTCGTGATCATTCTGCCAGCGGCCAAAGGAGTCGACGCCGGCGACACCACGGTGCGCTTTGCCGGGGTGTCTCACCCTCCGAGCCTCCAGACTTCGAGCACTCCTCCGCCGGCCGATCCGGACTGCAAACCGTCGGTGACGTTCCGTTGGGGCAAAGGGAGTTACAAGCTGGATTA
>Ga0335072_10006789_pt1 | contig 16708 bp, 12 predicted proteins | sample Lox_Sample_21_FD_206725 | JGI IMG/M metagenome (GOLD analysis project Ga0335072, IMG submission 206725) | Soil microbial communities from Loxahatchee National Wildlife Refuge, Florida, United States - Lox_Sample_2.1 | ecosystem: Environmental > Terrestrial > Soil > Wetlands | place: USA...
ACACGGCGTGGCAGATGATCTCGGCAGGGAACCGATGGCGGTAGTGGGGGTCGGGTGGCGGCTTCATGCCGCCAGTCTCAACCGCTTCCGCTACTGCCGCCAACTCTGGTTACCGTGACAATGCCTGGCGACAGCCCGGTACGTCGGGCAGGGCACCCGCGACGGTGCACAGGTCGTCGCTGGATAAGGGAGCGACCTGTCGTTGGAAGATTGTACTGTCAGGTTTTAGAAAGCAGTTTTCCAGACCGGAAGTCTAGAGCTCGACGATCCGTTGCGTCACAACTGACGAGGTTGTGGCCTGCGGCCAGGCCGCACTGCAGTTCGCCATCCGCGATCCATGGAGGAGCACAGGACATGCCAAAGGTTCGTGCCCGCCCCGAGCTGCGGCGGGATATTGCCATCGCGCATCGGTCCGTTGCCTCCAGGTGGGTGTCGGCATTGGCAATGGGGATCGCGGTCAGCGTTTCCTATGCGGCGTCGCCCGCGTCGGCAACGAATGACAGCTATGCAGACCTTATCGGGCAGGCATGGCCCGCCGTGGTCAATATTACTGTCAGGGCCATGATGCCCACGCCGTCCCCAACAGGTGCTACGGCTGGACAGACAGCGCCTGATCAGGAAGCTCAATTCGCGGGGTCAGGTTTTATCATCGACCCCTCAGGTTATATCGTGACCAACCGCCATGTTGTGATCAATGCGTATTCCATTACGGTGACATTGAGCGACGGGACACGGCTGCCAACCAAGGTGATCGGCCATCCGCCTGCCATCGACATTGCCCTGTTGAAGGTTGATGCCAAGCGACCGCTTCCCATGTTGCAGTTCGCGAACAGTGAAAAGGTGAACGTCGGAGACAAGGTGCTGGCAATCGGTAACCCCCTTGGGTTCGGCGAAACCGTGACCTCCGGCATTGTCAGCGCATTGAATCGCAACACGGGCGAGTCGCCTTATGACAACTTCATGCAAACCGATGCCGCCATCAACCACGGAAATTCCGGCGGCCCGTTGCTGAATATGGAGGGTAAAGTGATCGGTGTGGACACCGAACTCATCACGCCCAATGCGGCGAGCACCGGCTCGATCGGGTTGGGATTGGCCATCCCGTCCGATGATGTGGCATTCGCGGTGGCAGAGCTGCGAAAATATCATCGCGTCCGGCCTGGCTGGATTGGCGCACGGCTACAGCAAATCACCCGCGACCTCGCTGAGGCTTTCGACCTGGCAAGTCCGAGCGGAGCATTGGTCGCTGCCGTCGATAAGGGAGGGCCCGCGGATGGCGCGGGTTTGAAGCCGGGCGACGTCATCGAGACGTTCGATCGCCGGGTCCCGACGGACGTGCGGGCGCTGATGCGAATGATTGCCGCATCGCCGCTCGGCGACACGGCGGTGCTGACCGTGCGCCGGGGCGCCGTTCGGCCTCGCCAACACAACCGAGCTTCAGCGCCGCGTCCTTGAGCGTCAGATCATTGTCCATCGCATAAATCCCGCTGACCGGGAAGCCGGCATAGCCGTCGGCCTCGGGAATGTCTGACCGCTGCGGCAGCGGCAGTGCGCCGCCGCCCGCGCCGAGAAATACAAACTTGGCCGCGATCTCGGGTCAGAGCTCCGTCTGTTCTGGTGAAGCGCGTCCGCTTCGCCAACCTGGAGACACCCCTACATGATTGTGTCCAAACTTGCCCGGCAAGGGAATGAGGCGGTCGGTCCGCTCGCATTGGCAAATCGGCAGCCGCGCTCGCGCTTATGGTTGCTCACACCCGCGGTCCCCGCGGCGGCGCAACCGCTTGGCTGGCGCCACCGCGCCGGTCCGACGGTCGGCCATGATCCTGTTTTTCACCCCGGCGCCGGGTTCCTCTTCAACCAGGGATTCCGATCCGATCACGCTTGCACCCGGGGCGGGATGCCCGCTCCGGCTTGGCACGGTACGCCGGCCCAGGCTTCCATCCCGGCGATTTCTTCCGGGCGCCGTAGCCCAGCCTGAAACGCGGCGGCGGGACAGTTGCCAAACCCTCGGTACTGCTCTCACCGCGTCCAACCCCTTTTCCCCCGGCCACCATCGGTCGGGCGAGTATAGTGGTCATCCCGACCATGGAATTCACCGATCGGGACCGCTTTGTGCCTGCCGTCAGCGTGGTCAACCTTGGCTCTCTCTGCTCTGATCGGCTGCAAGCTGGCGGGGAGCAGATCGAGCGGATCCGCATCGCCGCGCTGGCCCACAACGACGGTCGTGACTGGGAGAAAGCTTCCATCGATGCAATCGAGTGCCACCCGGCTGTGGGTTGCGTTCCTGGCGATCCTTCTTGCCTGCCCGATTGCCGGCACCGCCGGATCGGCGCTCGCCGGCACGGAGGTCCTTGATTACCGCGTGCGCCTCGCCATCTTCGGTGACATCGGCAGCTACGAGAACCGCATAACAACTGCGGGACGAATTACCACCGTCACATCGAAGTTGCGCTGCGTCGTAAGCTTGCTGGGTATTGTCCTGCATCGCGAGGATGCGGATAGAACCGAACGATGGCAGGACGGGAGGCTCATCTATTTCGACGGCACGACAACGACCAATGGTCATTCCGTCCACGTTCACGGTGAGGCGCGCAGCGATCTGTTCGTCGTCATTTCGCCGACCGGCACAGTCGCGGCGCCCGCGGGCGTGTTCCCGTCCAACCCGTGGTCCGAGGCATTCATCCACGCCGACACCATTCTGCATGTGACAACCGGGCGGATCGAGCCGGCCAAGGTCGTGGCGGATGGTGCGGAGACCGCCCTGGTGGTTGCCGGCAAGTCAGTCCCGGCAACGCCTTATCGGATCGAGAGCAGCCTGACCGACGCCATTGTTTGGGTAGATCGGCGGGGCATACCAGTACTGATGAAAGTCAAATCGCGCGGACACACGGTTACCCTGGTCCTGCAGTCCGTAACGGAGCAATAGCGCCCTCGAGGATATCAGGTATTGGCCGCCCCGCGGCTGTTTCGGGGCCTTTGTCGGAGTGCTGCGAGGACAGCAATGCAATCGCCTCTGGCATGCAACGAGCCCGCCAGTTTGTTTCCGGCTGCCGCCATGTCCCCAAGTACCCGGCAAATCTTCACTCGGGCCCATCGGATCATCGGATAGGGATTCTGATGGCCGAACGCTTCCGATATCTCTTTCGGCTCCCAGTCGTTGAGCAATTGTACGGCTATCCGATGATATTTCGCGTCCAGTTGCTGGAACACTACTTTGACTAAATGTTTGCCGTCGATCTCGTCAACCAGCACATCCTCGATACCAGGAGACGAGTCGGGCGGTGGTGGCAGAGTCCATTCCGGATGTGGTGTTCCATTGCCCGGATGGTTTTCCGCCTCCTCCATGGCAACGTCATCTCTTTCGTGCGGAGCGTCATTCGGTTCGTCAGCGGCCTCGGAGTTCGGATTGCGGTTGGCCGGTCCGCCACCTTGTCGAAACCGGCGATTGTCAATGTAGAGCGTTACGAAGTCCGGATCCTGACTTACCATCCGCTCATAATACCGCCGTGCGTTGATCAAGATACGCCGTATCGTGGTTCGCAAGTAAGCCTCTATCTGCTCTCGCGTCCGTAGCTGCGGCGCATCGGGTTTGCGGGATGCCTCCCAGACTTGTGCGAACCCTTGGTAGACGCCCTCTTCCACGACATCCCGAGGCAAATTATCAAACTGTCGCAGCAAGGACGCCTTCAGTTTCCCACTCGAAACAAGGCCAATCAGGACGGCTTCCAGGTCCACCCCCTCCCGATCCATCTGCGGCACTCCCACCCGCCACCATGACAGCCTGGTCGATCACCCGGCACGGAGCTTTTTGTCGCGGTCCGGCCGTTTTTTCTGTCAAATTGAGGCGCCTTCCCCGTCTTACGTGAGAAGGTCCCCCCATCTCTACGCACGAGACCCAACCATGCATCGCTTCCCCCGAATGGTCCAGCGCCCAGCCCGGACCTCCCGCCATCCCAGCGCCCCAACGCGATCGGACCATGATAGGGTAGCAGCGTGGTGAGTCAGGGTTAGGCGAGGAGAGTGCCATGACAGGCGTGCAGCGTCGGTTCGGCGATTTGCTTCGAGAGGTCCTCGACGAGATGCATGGGCCCGTTGAAATATCGCCCGATGAGATCGCGGCCGACGTTGCGGAAGTTCGCCGCCGGCTCGCGCAAGTCCGGAGTGGCTCCGACGAAGCCCGGGCGGCGGCTCAGGGAGGCCCGCTTCTCACCGAGTCCGACCTGGTGGCATTTTTCGAAGGAACCACGACACTCACGCATGGTCAGCAACGGCAGCTCTTTGCTGACGCCGGATTGCGGCAGCGGTTCGAAGATCTGAAGCGCCAACGTAGTGCCCGGCGGCCCGTCCCGGGCAATCAGGAGACGACGCAGATCGCTGGGCCTGTTGTGGAATTGCACGCATTGGCGGCGGCGGCAACTGATCAGGGCTCCGATTTCCGCAGGCCGTTTTCTGGCGGCCAACTGCGAATTAGTCCCGTTGGCATCGACCAGCAGGTCTACCTGATCTTCACCTTCGACGATCCAGGCATCGCCACCCGCGTCCTGCTGGTCGAACGGTCGCGCGATCAACGGATCGAGCGGCTGGAACTCCCGGCCGCGGAGGATGGCGAGATCTTGCTCGTCAAGGACCTGGCCGTCCCGTCGGACGCCGAACTCGTCGCATTGCTTCGTGATCCCGCCGCGGTCGGTGCCTTCCTGAAGTAGCGATCATGACCTCTGCGGTTCGCGTCATCATTGCAACCACCGTCGGCCCGATTGCGATCGAGCGACTCGCATCCTTTCCAGGTCGCAAATCGAAGGCATTCAAATGGGGCTCCCTCGAGCCTTTTCCTGCGCTGTCGTCGAGCTACAACGAGTTCGTGCACAAGCGGGTATCCCGCATCCCGCGGTGTGAGCTCGCCTCCGCATCGCGCATCGATCTGTCCGGCGAAATCGATACCGGCGAAAGCTGGCAGCTCGCCGTATTCATCGCCCATGCGCTGCAAAGCGTGGAGCGGCTATCCACCAGGGGCGAGAAGAATGCCGCGGCGACAATTCTTGTCGCCACCGGGAAGGTCGACCACGACCTGTCGGTGTCCGAAGTAGGGTTCGTGGAGGAAAAGCTCAAAAAGCTTCTGGAAGACAACAATCTGCGGCAGGCCATGGCGGTCGGTCGGCGCGTCATCTTCGCAATGCCGGAGGCAAACCGCGCAAATGGGATCCTGGATCAGGAGGCCATCCTGAACGCTGGAGCGGAGGTGGTGCCGATCGGGGATGTCAGGGACCTGTTGCGTCAGCTCGATCTGAGACTTCTGTTGCGCGGGCCCGATCCCGACGATACCTGGGATGGGTCGCCGTTCCGTGGCCTCGAAGTCTTCGATACCTGGCATCGCCAGATATTTTGCGGCCGCGGTAAGGCGCGCGAGGAGGCCTTGCAGAAGCTGCGTCGACTTGATCTTGCCGGGTGCAGCTTTCTGCTGATCCACGGCCCCAGCGGCGTCGGCAAGTCATCGCTGGCGCGGGCCGGACTGCTTGGCGATCTCGAGCAGACGGCCAGCGCCAACGATCGTTGGAGAACAGCAGTGATCCTGCCCAGCCGCGGCAAGGTGTCGCCGCTGTTGGGCCTGGCCGACGCCCTTGTCTCGGCCGTACCCGAAATAGGGTGCAAAGCATCGGTCCTGCACGACCAGATGCTCGCCGATCCGGCCAAGGCAGCTCTCGAAGTTACCCGAGGACTTGTCGAGGCTGGAGCAAATGGACGGCTACGGCTGGCGCTGCTGGTCGATCAGTTGGAAGAGCTGCTGCTTCGGATACGAGAAGAGCCAACTCGCGCGGCTGTCGATGAGCGCGAAGCCTTCGCCGGAATGCTGGAGCGGTTGGCGCGTACCCGCCTCGTCTGGGTGATCGCTACCTTGCGTTCGGATCTCCTGCCATTGCTCGGCGACAGCGTGATTTTGTCGGAGCTTGCCAAGGATGATCGGCTTTATCGCCTCGATCCGCCCAGCCCGGGCGCGCTGAGCGAGATCGTCCGCCGTCCCGCCGAGCTCGCAGGTGTGCGTTTTATCGGCCATGACGAGGATAACCTGCCGCTCGTCGAGGTGCTCTCCCGGGCGGCCGAGGGACAAAGAGATTGTCTACCGCTGCTGCAATTTATCCTGAAGCTGCTTTACGACCAGGATTGCGACCGCACCGGTAAAATCACCTACGAAATGTACCGCAGTATCGGCGGACTGGAGAACGCCATCGGCAAATGGGCCGACAAGACAGTCCACGCGCTTGGCGACGAGCCCGAGATCGACCATGCCGTTGACGACTTGATTTTCAACCTGGGACGGCGCGATTCGGAAACCAAGACCGTCGTGGCCGCGGAACTCCTGGTGGACGAAGGCTTCTCGACTTCCGCGCGTGACCAGGTCATCGAGCGGCTTGCCGAGGCCCGTCTGGTCGTCGTCGACACGGCCGACGAAGGCGGGCAGAGAATCGTCCGCGTCACCCATGAAGCGCTGCTGACGCATTGGCCGCGGGCTCACACCCTGTTTGAAACATACGCGGCCAAGTTGGCCCTGAAAGAGAACCTGGAGCATAGCGCGCACCGGTGGCAGGACCAGAAGGAAGACAAGGCTTTCCTGATACTCGGTGAGGGCCCCCTGGCCGAGGCGAAGTTGCTGTCCCAGGACAGGCACGTCGTCCTGTCGGCACTCGCCCGCAGGTACATCGCGGCTTCGGTCGCAGAGCACGACATTACTGTCGAATTTGTCAACCAGCGCCTGGCGCGCGACGAGCAGAAGATCGCCGATCTGCTTAAGGGTGGTGAATTCCAAGCTGCGGCAAGCGAGCTGGAGCGGGTCACGCTTTATCTTGCGGGACAGGCGGACCGGGACCTTCAAGCCCGCCAGGAGAAGGAGGAAGCCAGGCTTACGCGCATTCGTCGCCTGGCAGGATTTGTCGATGCTGCCCGCGAAGCCGATAGCTTGGCCGGCGAAGAGGAATTCGACGCTGCTCTGCCGAAGTGCGAGGAAGCACTGGAACATGTTGGCCTCCGGCATCGGGATTGGTTGGCCAGGCTGCCAATCCACGACCTTGCAGACTACCCGGACCACATCGCCGATCTGGAGCAGGAAATCTACCGGACTTTGATCCTATACAGCGCCTTGCAACTGGTTCCGGGAATCCGCGCTCTGGGGTCCGAGTCTCCCGTGTCGGCCAGGCAAAGAATCGACCTGAAGGCGCTGCTTCGGCCAGTTTTGCCCTACCTTCTGTCTCCCCCGATCGGCCCACTGTTGTTGCCGATCGTTGCCCGAAACGGCGGCATCCCGCTTCTCTTCCGGCTACCGGCCAGGCTCGATCGCGAGAGAGCGTATTCGCTATTCCGGAATATCCATGAGACATTGGCAAAAATCCGCGAAATGGAAGCACGTTTCACCAAACACAATGGCGACGGCGACCTTGTCTTCTCGCGCAGCAACCAATTTATCCACCGGATCGTCGACTTCCTCATGGAGCTGTCGTCATCCCCAAAAGGTCAAGCGATTGATTATCACAGATGGTTGCTGGGGGGATGGAGCGGCCCCTCACCACAGCCGATCAACGCCGCCGACCACTTCTTTATCGGCCTCCTCAACTATTTTGTCGCCAAGCGAAGGGAGGCGTGGATTCCGAAGCTGCTGACCCTGTTGCGCGATCAGTTCCCCGACATCGATGCCACGGCGCCGCTTCAGGCCGCCAATCGGTTGTTACGTACCGCCGTCATGCTGGAGCCGAGAAATTTCTGGGCGCACTGGGTGCTCGGCCGCAACTTGCTGCAGAGTGGCGATCACGCCGGCGCCGAACTGGCTTTCAATGCAGCTATATCGTTACGGCCCGGCTATTCGCGCGGCTATGAGCAGCGCGCTCTCGCTATTGCCCACCAAATGACGCAGCCCGGGACGAACAACAAACGGCTGCGCGGCTGGGCATTGAAGGATTCGGACAGCGCCCGCAAATACGCCGCGCGTACCGATGGCGGCGATCCATCGATCTTTTGGCCGCGTGGAGAGCTATTCGAACTCCTCGGCAACCTCGCTGAAGCACTTCACTCCTACGCGCGCTGGCTGGAACTGGAGCAGGATATCCCATCGCTGATCGCGCGCTCCTCGGGTTTGCAGCGTCTCCAGCAGCTCGCGACCCATCTCGTGCGGCCGCGCGTTCGCGTTGACGCGGCATGTTGGCAACTGCGCGCCGGCGCGTGGGCGATGCGGGCACATGTCCAACTTATCCGAAAAAACTTCCACGAAGCCCGCACGGATGCCGATGCAGCCCTTCAGGTGGCGCCCAACCAGGTCCACGCACTGACGGCGAAAGGCATGATCCTGCTCCGTCTCGGCGATTCCATGGCCGCGCTCGAGCCGCTGGAGCGCGCAGTCGCACTCGTTTCATCAACTCATGAGCCGAACTACCGCGCCCTCTACGAGCGCGCAAAGGCTCGACAGTGCATCGCCGGCGGCGTGGCCGAACTTGCAGCCTGGCAGGATCTAGCGATGGCATCGATACAGTCCCGCGGTGATCGCTGCCCGACCTGGATGCTGGAAGAGGCGGTACGGCGATTGGCGTCCATGACAGCTTCCGCAGGTCTGACAGTGGATTGAAAGAATTGATGCCCCACCAACCCATCTGCCTGCATGCGCCGGAGGCAGCGGCACAGCTTCCCCAGCTCACCGCATTCCAGCGTTCGCTCGATCTGAATCGCATCTACGTCAAGGGCAGGGTGCGCGAGTCAGGCAACCGGCATCGCTTGCGCGTCCTGTCCTGGAATATCGAGCGTGGCCACGCGCCGCAGCGTCTGGCGGAGACGCTTTGCGTCATTCGGCCGGACATAGCCTGCCTCCAGGAGGTCGATTGGGGCAACGAGCGAACCGGCGCCACGGATGTCCTTGAATTCCTCGCCGAGACGACCGGCATGCTCGGCCTCTATAGTATCGAGTTCCTGGAAATTCCGTCGCCGCTGCGCAACCGGCGGCTCGCGGGCGGCGGTGCGACGGGAAACGCTTTGCTCACCCGGCTCGAACCGTCCGTCGCGTTCCGCCTACCGCTGCCACCCTGCCTGGATTGGCAGGCAAGCGACGCGGCAAGCGGCCTGTCGCGACCCGCCAGGCGCAGCTTGCAGCGGGAACCGCGCATCGGCCAGCGCTTTGGCCTCGGCGCCGAAATTCGCGTTGGTGCACAGCGTCTCCGCCTCTGCTCTTTGCACCTGGAAGACAAGCAGGGCGGCATTGCGGGTCGATGGGCCCAGTACATGGCGGCGGCGACCGCTCTGGATCCGGCAGGCGAGGCTGTGACATGCGTCATTGCCGGCGATTTCAACACGTTCGACAGCCGGTTGGCGCGCCTGCTCACCGGCGATAACGATGCCAGCGCGCTTGGCATGCCTGCGCGTATGACCGAGGCGAGGTGGTGGCGCACGGCCTTGCTGCCACGTACCGGCTATGTTGACCCGTTCCCCAACAGCGCCTGGACCTTCGCGCTCACGCCCCTGTTCCACGTGAAGCTTGACTGGATCACCACCAAGGGCTGTGTCGTGGGCGGTTTCGGTGTTGGTCCATTCTCCTCGTCGGACCACCGCCCGATCTGGGTCGATCTTTATCTGCCCGCAGCCTGATCCGCTTCCCCGAACCGATGCTTCAGCGCAAGCGCCGGTAGCGCCCAACCAGCACCGGCAGCAGCGCCAGCACCGCCAGCCCCAGCAGCGGAAACAGGAATTTCGCTTGCCACAGCAGGTTCGTGTCCGGTTGCCGACCCAGTCGCGCGAAATCGACAAGCAGATTCCCAAGACTCGCATAAATCGCGACACTCGGGACGATACCGACCAGGGTGCCCAGCACATAAATCCGCAGCGGAACGCCGGCGAGCGCCCCCGCGATATTGACAAGTGTGAACGGAAATAATGGCACCAGCCGCAGCACGACGAGATAACTGAAGGCGTTGGTCCGGAACCCGGCCGCGATAGTGTCGGCGTAAGGTCCCGCTCGCTGTACCACGCCGCCGAGACCGGAACGTGCTGCCAAAAACACACCGGTGGCTCCCAGCGTAGTACCTAACAGCGCACAGGCTGTCCCCAACCATGGCCCGAACAGCAAACCGCCAGCGATCGTGCAGAACCACGCCGGAATGACGAGCATCATCAACATCAGCGCATTTGCTGCCACAAACAGCACCGGTGCGAATACCGTCCACTCGGCAGCCATATCGCGTAACCAGCGCGCGTTGGCGGCAAGCGCCGTCAACGTCACATACTGCGGACCGCCCAATACGACGAAGAGAAGCGCCGCCAGGACTGCGAAGGCGAGCGGTAGCCAGCGCACGGGGCGCAAGAGAGTGGGCTCTGGCGAATGCCTCATTGCCATCCGTCCTGACCTTGGTCACCGTCCCGTAAGGGAATGTGACAGTGCAGCATTGCGTATCAACTTCAAAGCGCGCGGGACAGTACTGCTGACGCGATCGGCATCGCCCAGTCTGGCATCAGTGAAGCGGAAGGACGGTTGACGCCCGGGCCATCGGCATTTGGCCCGGGCGCACCGGCAGACGACTGTCGTTTCGACGTTCGGTTGAACACTGTCGGGGGATGGGCGGACACCAGGCCGCCGGCCTACGGTTCCTTACCCATCCATGCGCCCGACTGGCCGATTGTCAGTCAGTGTCGGCTTCGATGGTATCCCGGTCTGCATTGTACCGGATGACGAGACGGCTCACTGCGCAGAAGTTGAAGCCGTCACGCCACTCGGTGTGATAGCCATTGCTGAAGTCGACACGGAGCTGCATGTCGCAGGGGCCGTTGCGGTCGAACATGACGTCTGCGTACGCGTCAGGCGCCAGCCACGAGATGTCAGAGTTCCGAATCCACGGGGCGCTGGGAACGCTCATATACACCGCCGTTATCGGCACGCCGGTCTGGTTCACGATCTGGAAGTCGCGTGAGTACGCCCATGCCGGTGCCGACGTGCCAACGACCAGTGCGCTCAGCACAACCGCAGCGAATCGCTTCTTCGCCGTGATCCGGTCGGCGGCCGCGGCCACATGCTGGAAAAGCGCGGATGTAGTCATACCAAGATCTCCCCTTGTGAGCGAAGCGGACTTGCTTCACTCCCTAGGACGGAGGCGTTGGCGCCTATTGACATTGGCCGGCGAAAGAATCGGACCACCACCGGGTTCTGCACCGGTTCAGGTTGCGACGGCCCGGACCGAATGCGCCCGCCGCGCCGTGCTCATTAGCAACTTTGTGGCCATGCTTCGTGCCGCCCGAAGTGTTATGATTTCGCGCTCGCCCCAGCGGTGCAGCGCTTGCACGAGCGGTGCGGCGCAACGGTGCCCGGCGAGTTGCCGGCCCAATTGGGCATCGGGCGAGACGGCCTGCAAACTGATTTGCCGTTTTGCGACGTTGACTTGGGTCTCACGTTCTTGCGATCATGCCAAACACAAGGAGCTCGCATGGTCGGATGCGCTTCATAACACGCACCAGTCTTGCTGATCTCACGCCCCTATCGGTCAACGGCCAGGCGCTCCTTGAACACCATGCGCGCGTGCACGACGTTCTGCGAACCCATGGTGGCGAAGCCGCCGCCCGATTGTTCGCCCAATCGGTCGTTACCTGGGGAAATGGTACCAATCCAGGGAGCGTCGCATGGTACACCGATGCTCTCGGTGAACCGGGGCCGCTCGCTGCACTCCCCGCCGAACGCCGTGAGGCCATTGGCCAACGGCTGAAAGCCGCGCTCACCGCAGTGTGGCCGGCGCGGACCGATCCGGTCGTCGCGGCAGCTCTCACCTTGGCCGGTCCGGACAGCATCTGGGCCGTCGGCGACGAAGCGGTGATCGTCGGCTGGGGCCTCACTGCGGCGAACCCACCTGTTCCAGCCACGCCGGCCGAACTGGCCGCCACGTTCGGTTCATACCTCCCCGCCGACGACGCCATCGCACCTGTCCCGCCCCCACCGCCATCGAGCGGTCCGATCCCCGTGCCACCGCCGGTCAGCCCGCCGGCGAGCGTCGCGCCACTCGCCGCCGCTGCGCCCATGGCCGCGCGATCGTGGCTCTTGCCAGCAGGATTGGCGCTGCTGGCCATCTGCCTTGTGCTGGGACTCTGGGCCGGCCTGCGGCTTCTGTCGCCCCGCGCCAGCTACGTGCAGTTGGCTGACCCGGCGACGTTGGAAACCGCCATAGGACTCGCCAACGCCCAGAACAGCGCGCTGGAAGCCCAAATCGCGGCGGCGCAAAAGTCGCTCGCATCGCCCGTCTGCCCGATGCCCTCGGCCGGCCCGGCCGCGGCGCCGCTCACCGCGCCAGTCGCACCCGCCGCACTACCGCCCACACCGCAGACCCCGTTCCACGGCTCTTTGCTTGCGCTGCTGCGGCAGGCCACCGTGATGGTAACGGCGCATGCCGGGCCGAACCGAATCGTCACCGGCTCCGGCTTCTTCTTCGCACCCAACCTTGTGCTCACCAATCGGCACGTGGTGCAGGAAGCGCAAGGCACGATCTTCGTCACCAACGAGGCGCTCGGCCATCCGGTCCCGGCAACCGTGGTCGCCGAAACGCCGAACTCCATCATCTTCCAGCCGGACTTTGCCGTGCTTCAGCTTGCGGCAACACCTGAGATCCAGCCGCTTGCGTTCACCTCGATCGCCGAGCAATTGCAGCCGGTCATCGCCACCGGGTATCCCGGCGCGTTCCTGCTCGACCAGGGCAACGACGCCTATGCCCAGCTCAACGGCGTCATGCAGGGTGACATGACGAACATGCCCGCCATGATCGCCACTGAGGGCGTCATCAGCGCCGTTCAGAAGGCGCCAAGCGGCTACCAGATCATCCCCCACACCGCGCAGATCTCCAGCGGCGATTCCGGCGGCCCATTGGTGGACCAGTGCGGCCGGGTGCTGGGCGTCAACACCTTCACGCGCGACACGCGCCAGCAGATTGTCCACATCAACTACGCGCAAAAGATCGACCAGGCGCTCGCCTTCCTGACCGAGCATCAGATCGCCTTTACCGAACTGAAGACCGGCTGCCAGCCCGCGGCCGCGCCGGCGGCTCTGCCGCCGTCCCCAACGCCGCCCGGCGCGGCGCCGGCAGCGCCGGCCGAACCGGCCGCGAAATAGGCGGCGCGCGATGCCCGCCACCCTGATCGCCACCACGCGCCAGAGCGAACTGGAACCGCTGGGCACCGGAGGACAAAGCGCAATCTCGGTCGCTCCGACTCTGCGCTCCGCCTTGTCTCGCATGCTGTCACCCGGCCATGCGGCGTTGCTTGCCGAGCCGGTCGCCAATCCGGCACGAGGTGAGATCGACTGGTACGCCGATATCACGGGCGAGGCCGTCCCGCTGCCAAGCCTCCCGCCGCCTGCCCGGGCCGACGCCGGCGCGACGCTCGCGCGCCTGGGGGCCGAGATCAGTGCACTGGCAGCGAACTTGGCCAACGCGCCAGCCGAAGCCGATCGCTTTCTCGGCGCGATGCTCGGTGCCGCACTGTCTGTGCCGGACGAAAGCTATGTACGCGTGGCTGACGGCCGCCCATTTCTGGTCGGCTGGGGTCATCGCCAGGCTGGTCCGCGGCACCCCAACCCGCTGGTGATCGGCACGCTTCAGGCATCGCAGGTACGGATGCCGATCCTGCCGCCGCCGCCCCGTTTCCTGCCGGTCGCACCCCTGGCCCGCACAGCTCCCGCCTGGCTCTGGTGGCTGGCTCTGGCCGCCGCGGTGCTGCTGTGGATTCTGCCGGTTTGGCTGCTGGCCGATGCGTTTGCCGCGCCGGTCCCTTGCGCCGTGGCGCCGTCCGGCCTTGCGCAGATGCAGCGCCTCGACGAGGCCCATGCGGTGACCGCCGCGCTCGCCGCGCGCCTTGCTGCCTTGCGCGCCGCGGCACAGGCGCCGTGCCCCGCCGGCGCGGCACCGGCCCAGGGCCACGGAGCCAACCCGTGACCTTGCTGCTCCATACCCACCCATCGGATGTGCGCGAGCTGCTGCCGACTGGACGCAGCCGGCCCGGCTGGCACTCGGCGCTCACCCAGGCCTTGGCACACCATCTTTCGCCGGCGCATGCAGCGATCCTGGCGCGGCCAGAGCAAACTGCTGATGGCATTGCCTGGCATGCCGACGGCGACCGCGCTTTACCCCTGGCGGCGCTCGGGCTGCCGGAGCGCCGTGCTCTGCTGGCAGCGGCAGGATCGATCCTGTCCGACATCCGCCGTCTCGCGGAAAGCGGCCGCGCCCCGATCGTCGCAACCTGCTGGCCGGCGTTAAGGGAGATTCCCGACCTCGGCGGCTTGTTTGCTTTAGACGGACGCCCGGTGCTCGCCGGCTGGGGGATGATTCCCGCCGATGCCGCCATTCCGCCGGGCTTCCTGGCGCCGCACGATGATGGCCTGGGTTGGGCTCTTCCGCCGGCGCCATCGCCTTTGCTGCCCCGGCTGCCATGGCGCTCGCTCGCCGCCCTGGGGTTGCTTGGCTTGGTTCTCGGCCTGGTCGCTATTGCCGCCCAGCGCAGCTTCCCACCTCAGGTCTGCACACTTGGCACCAATCAGCGTGCCCTTCTGGCCGAGATGCAGCAAGCGACGCAGCAACATGCCGCGCTGGAGGGCCGTCTGCTCGGCCTGCGCGCCGCTGTCGCCGCCGGCCAGAAGCGCTGCCTCGCCGCCGCTGCCGCTCCGCCGCAGAACTTGGGTGCCGGGTCGCCGCCGCAACCCGTGCCGGTTCCGGCACCATCTCCCCAAAACACCCTGCCGCTTCAGCAATGGCAACAACACGACCTTGGCATGCTGGAAGGATGCTGGCACCGCTACACCAACATGATGACCTTCGACATCAACACGCGCACGACGCTTCGCGTGAAGAGCTGGAAGATTTGCTTCAACGGCACGGGCGACGGCACTCAAACCCTGCTCTGGAACGATGGTGTCCAATGCTCCGGCCCGGTCGCCGCCCATTTCAATCCCGATGGTACGCTGACCATCAGCGACGTGAGAGGGTGTGCAAGCGACCCCGAGGAGCACCGGTTCCTGTATCCTGGCCGCCTCGTCTGCACCCGCACGTCCGACACTGAGGCGAGTTGCCTGCGAACGGAAACCGCTGGACCGGGCGCAGGCCACGTGATCCCTGGGATGTTCCGGCGATGACGTTCACCCCTCTGCGACCCTCGGCGAGATGACCGATGCCAGCCCATATCACGCTCGTACCGAACACTTCCATCCAGTTCTTGGATATCGACCTGCCGCTGGATCGACTGCCCAACAAACGCTGGACCTTCTGGGAGGAGCCGTTGCGCGACTCCGCCGCCGGCCAGCGCGAGCAACAGGTGGTGCTGCGTCAACTGGTGCCCGACGAGCAAACCGGTGAGATGGTCGATCCACTGACCGGCCGTCAGCCCCCCGAGGACCAAGTCTACGGCATTGCCCGCGCCCAGGCGCTCGAACCGTTCCTGGAAAAATGGGTGCCGCTGCCTTGCCTCATGCTGCGGCGCGAGGCTGACGCCAAGGATGCCTTTGAACGTGGCCCCAGCAACTGGGTGCGCGGCCGCCTGTGCACGCTGCCCGGCCATGAAGCCATGTACCGCCTCACCCTCGCATTCGACACGACCCTGTTGGAGCGCGACGGCGGCCCGTTCCTGGCGCCGGCCACGCAGCATGCGGCGGTCCGCCAGGAGTTTGGCTTTCCCGACGATCTCGACCGCCTCAGCTGGTTCCTCCGCGAATCCTGGGTGGCCATGTGGCTGTCGGAATTGTTCGACGAACTGCTTGCCGCGCGCCGCCCCGGCCGCGCCCTGCCACCCCGGCAGCGCGCGTTGGAGCATGTCGCGCGCTACGTCGTATTGCTCCTGTTGCTGTCGGAGGCGAACGCGCTGCCGCGCGTGCAGCTCATCGACACGGTGTCGCCCAACGTCGCCAACAAGCCGGTGCAGGTGGACCTAGTGCTCGACATCGGCCACGCCCGCACCTGCGGCCTGTTGATCGAGCAACATCCCGGCGAAGGCGTGAACCTCGCAGACAGCTATGCGCTGAAGCTGCGCGATCTGTCGCGGCCGGAGTGGCTGCACGAAAAACCATTCGACTCACGTGTCGAATTCGCCCGTGCCAATTTCGGCCGCGACGCGATTTCGCGCCGCTCGGGACGGGCCATCGCATTCTCCTGGCCCAGCCCGCTGCGCGTCGGGAACGAGGCCGTGCGCCTGTCCGGCCTGCGCCGCGGCAACGAAGGAGCCACCGGCCTCACCTCGCCCAAACGCTATCTCTGGGACGAGAGGCCCAGCCAGCAAAGCTGGCGCTTCGCCGATCCGCCGGCCGATGAGCCAAACGATCCCACCATCCGCGGTCCCTTCACGCCGTTTATCGCCGACGACGGCACGGTGTTGCGCGGCGGCCGCTCCGGCCTGCACGGCATGATGCGCGCCCGCTTCTCGCGCAGCTCTCTGTTCTCTTTCATGCTGGCAGAAATCCTGCTGCACGCGGTTTGCCAGATCAACGCGCCGGCCAATCGCGAGGCACGCCGCGACAAGACCGCGCCGCGCCAGTTGCGCCGAGTGCTGCTGACCTTGCCGCCCGGCATGCCGGTGTTCGAGCAACAAATCCTGCGTAAGCGCGCGCGTGAGGGCGCGCGCCTCGCCTGGGATCTGCTGGGTTGGACCGGTGGACCTCCCGCGCCGCCAGAGCCGCGCATCATCACCCAGCTCGACGAGGCCAGCGCCACCCAGATCGTCTGGCTGCACAACG
>Ga0335072_10006790_pt1 | contig 16708 bp, 14 predicted proteins | sample Lox_Sample_21_FD_206725 | JGI IMG/M metagenome (GOLD analysis project Ga0335072, IMG submission 206725) | Soil microbial communities from Loxahatchee National Wildlife Refuge, Florida, United States - Lox_Sample_2.1 | ecosystem: Environmental > Terrestrial > Soil > Wetlands | place: USA...
CCGCACCAGGCGACCATCGCGTCGAATTCGCCCTCGTTCACGCCCTTCAGCGCCACGGCATTCAGCTTCACCGCCAGCCCAGCGGCCTTGGCTGCGAAAATGCCGTCCAGCGTTTGCTCGATCTTTCCCCACCGCGTAATGTCGGCGAATTTCACCGGATCGAGCGTATCCAGCGACACGTTCACCCGCCGCACGCCGGCGGCAAACAGCTCATCCGCGTATTTGGCGAGCTGCGTCCCGTTGGTCGTCAGCGTCAGCTCGTTCAGCCCGTTGCCCAGCCGCGCACCCAGGCTGCGGAACAACGACATGACGTTGCGACGCACCAGCGGCTCGCCGCCGGTCAGGCGCAGCTTGGTGGTGCCCAGGCGGATGAAGGCGGCGCACAGCCGGTCCAGTTCCTCCAGCGTCAGCAGGTCCCGCTTCGGCAGGAAGTGCATGTCCTCGGCCATGCAGTAGACGCAGCGCAGGTCGCACCGGTCGGTCACCGAGACGCGCAGGTAGGTGATGGCACGGCCGAACGGATCGATCATGACAGGGGCGGGACTCCTTCCCTGGGACAGTTGCGCCATGCGGCGGCGCGATTCAAGCCCGGAGACCGGGCGGCTGGCCCGCGCCGGTGGAATTGGTCTTACCGGGCTCTGCCGGACCGGCCTTGCGGCACGAGGCCAATTTGCCGCCTAATTCGTCCGCCCCGCGATCAGGAGATTGCACGTGGACATCGAGGAACGCCCCAGCGTCTGCACCCTGGACTGCCCGGACACCTGCAGCCTGACTGTCACGGTCGAAGCAGAACGCATCGTGAAGGTGCGCGGCTCCAACGCCATGCCGTTCACCGACGGCGTGCTGTGCAACAAGGTGGCGCAGCTCACGCCGGCCTTCGTCCACGGACCGCTGCGGCTGCTGCACCCGCTGCGCCGCACCGGCCCGAAGGGCGCCGGCGGGTTCGAGCGCATCTCCTGGGACGCCGCGCTGGACGAGATCCATGCCCGCACCAGCGCCGTGATCGACCGCTGGGGGCCGCAGGCGGTGTCGCCGCTGAACTATGCCGGTCCGCACGGCATGCTGTCGGGCGACAGCATGTCGTCGCGCTTCTTCCACAAGCTGGGCGCGACGATGCTGTACCGGCGTTCGTTGTGCGGCGGCGTGCGCAGCGAGGCCTGGGCGGGGACATATGGCGCGGTGCCCGGCTGTCCGCCCGAGTTTGCGGAGCACGCGGCGCTGAACATCGTCTGGGGCAACAACGCGACGGTGGCGAACCTGCACCTGGTGCGGTGCATTCGCCGCGCCAAGCGCAAGGGCGGACGGCTGGTCGTGATCGACCCGCTGCGCACCAAGATCGCCGAGCAAGCCGACCTGCACGTCGCCGTGCTCCCCGGCACCGACGTGCTGCTGGCGTGGTCGCTCGCCACCGAACTGGAACGCGCCGGCGCCTTCGATGCGGCGTTCATCGCGCAATACGTCGCGGGCTTCGACGACTTCATGGCGCGCGCACGCGAATGGCCCGCCGCGCGCGGCGCCGCGGCGTGCGGCATCCAGGAAACGCAGATTCACGCTCTGGTCGCGTGGATGGCGGAGGCTGATCCGCTGATCATCGCGCCCGGCAACGGGCTGGAACGCGGGCGCAACGGCGGCAGCGGCATCCGCGCGGCGATCACGCTGCCGGCGTTGCTGGGCAAATGGGGCAACGGCAGCGGCGTCGTGGTGAGCGCCTCCAACGCGTTTCCCAAGACGATGGCGCGGCTGCAACGCCCCGACCTGGTGCCGCCCGGCACGCGGACGCTGAACCTGCTGGATGTCGGCCGGCATCTCGAGCGTGACGACATCGATCCGCCGCTGCGCGCGGTGTTCATCTACAACCATAATCCGATCGTGGTGCACCCGGACCAGAACCGCATGCGCCGTGGCCTGGCGCGGGACGACGTGTTCGCGGTCGGCATCGATGTCGCGATGACCGAAAGCATGGCGCATTGCGATATCGTGCTGCCGGCGGCGAGCAGTTTCGAGTGCGACGATCTGTATGCGTCGTACGGGCACCATTGGCTGCAACGCGCGACGCCGGTGATTGCGCCGGTGGGCGAATCGCTGCCGAACACCGAGATCTTCCGCCGGCTTGCCGCGCGGTTCGGGTTCGATGACGCGTGCTTCAAGAGCAGTGACCTGGAGCTGATGGACGAGGCGGTGAATGCCGGCGATGCGCGCCTGGGCGGGGTGCCGCCGAGCCGGATTCCAACGGCGGCGCCGCGGCGCATGTCGGCCGACGGCGAACCGCTGGTATTGTTCCAGAACGTGTTTCCCAGCACGCCGTCGGGCAAGGTGGAGCTGGTGTCGGACTGGCTGGGACAGCGCTGGGGCGACGCGGCCCGCATCGCCGATTGGCGCGCCCCCGGCAACGAGCTGCCGCTGCGGCTGATTTCTCCCGCATCGGACAAGCGGATTTCGTCGACCTTCGGCGGGCTGGCGGACTCGTTGCAGGCGCCGAACCTGCTGATGCATCCGGCGGACGCCTCGGCGCGCGGCCTGCGATCCGGGCAGGAGGTGCGGATGTCGAACGACCGCGGCGAGGTGTTGCTGCCGCTGCTGGTCACCGATGCGGTGCGGCCGGGCGTGGTGGCCAGCGAGAAGGGTGCCTGGCTGTCCACCAGCCGGAGCGGCCAGACGATCTCCGCGCTCGCGTCGGCCGACATGCGCGCGGATCTGGCGGAGGGCGCATGCTTCAATGACACGGCGGTGGAAGTAACCGCCCCAGCATAACCTCTCCCGCTTCGCGGGAGAGGTCGAGACGCCGCAGGCGTCGAGGGTGAGGATGATCGGGTCGGTACACAGTTGATCTCGTACCGACCCGATCACCCTCACCCTCGGTGCTATCGCGCCTCGACCTCTCCCGCTGCGCGGGCGAGGTTAGGGCGGGGCGCGAACGAGGTTGGTCTACGCGGGAGCGGCCATCGCTGCCGCAAAGCTCGCCCGCAGCCCCGCCGCCGAAAGCCCGCGCGTGATTAGCACAATCCGCGTGCCGCCGCTCGCCCCGGCCTGCTGCCCGAGAAACACCGGCGGATGCAGCACGTGGTGCACGCCTTGCAGCACCACCGGCCACTGCTCGCCTTCCACCTGCACCAGCCCCTTCAATCGCAGCACCGCATCGCCGTGCAGCGACAGCACCGACTCCAGCCACAGCCGCAGCGGCGCCCAGGCAATCGGTTGATTGCAGCGCACCACCACCGAGCCGACTTCGTCGCCGTGGCGGAACGGCAAATGATGATGGCCATGATGCGGATCGGTCTCGAACGGCCGCAGCCACGCCGCCACCCGCGCATCGTCAGACCCGTCGCCCGGGCCGAGCCCGAACACATCCCCGGCGGCAATGTCACCGTTCACCACATGCCGCAACGGCACATGCGCATTCAATGCGGCAATGCGCGCCGTTACTGCGGCGATCGCCGCCTCGCCGGCCATATCGGTCTTGGTCAGCAGCACGCGATCCGCCATGGCAACCTGGCGCCGCGCTTCCGGCTGGCGGTCGAACTGCATCGCACCGTGCAGCGCATCCACCGTGGTGACGATGCCGTCCAGCCGGCAGGCATGGCGCGCATCGGCTTCCGTCAGTAGCGCGTGCGCCACCGGAGCCGGATCGGCGAGCCCCGTGGTTTCGATGGCGATGCGGCGGAATGGCGGCAGCGCGCCGCTCTCGCGCCGTTCCCACAGCGTTTCCAGCGTATCGGCGATGTCGCCGCGCACGGTGCAGCAGATGCAGCCGTTCTTCAGCAACACCGCGTCCTCGACCGCCTGCTCGATCAGCAGATGGTCCAGCCCCACCGCGCCGAATTCGTTGACGATCACCACCGTGTCGCGCAGCGACGGCAGCTTCAGCAGGCGGTTGAGCAGCGTCGTCTTGCCGCTGCCGAGGAAGCCGGAGATGATGGTCACCGGCACGGTGTTCGCCGCATCGCTCATGCTTGCCAAATACCATTCCCCCTGCCGCCGCGGGAGGGGGCCAAGGGGAACGCTTAATTGCCCCTCCCCTTGCGGGATGGGGTTACGGGGAGGGGCTATCGAACCATGGAACTCGTCAATTTCCGCCTGATCGCGCATGACAACCTGGCCGGCTTCGGCAACGTGGGCGAGGGCGTCAGCCTGCAAGTGACCAACGGCCGGCGCGTGCTGTGGATGGCGCATGAATGCGCGCCGAAGAACTTTACTGCTGTGGACGTGACCGACCCACGCAAGCCCCGTGTCGTCGCGCAGACGGAATTGCCGCATCGCAACGTACGGTCCAACTCGCTGGAGATCTGCGGCGACCTGATGGCGGTCGCGCACCAGACCGGCACGCACGGCGCGCAGCCCGCCGGCATCGAATTGTGGGACATCAGCAAGCCGGAAGAGCCGCGCAGCATCACGTTCTTCGACCGTTCCGGTCCCGCCTCGCGTGGCGTGCACCAGCTCTGGTTCGTCGACGGCAAGACCATCCATTGCTCCTCCGGCGCCGCGGATTTCACGCCGCGCAACCTGCGCGACGACCAGTTCTACTGCGCGATCGATGTGAGCGATCCCAGCAAGCCGCGCGAACTCGGCCGCTGGTGGTATCCCGGCACGCGCGAGGGCGACGATGCGCCACCGGTGCCGCGGCATCCGCAATTCGACACCGGTTGGCGCGCGCACAACACCAACGTGTATCCGGACCGGCCGGACCGTGCCTATGTCGGCTATATCGACGGCGGTGCGGTTATTCTCGACATTTCGAATATTGGTGCGCCTGTCATGGTGGGGCATTGGAATCCGCACCCGCCCTTCCCCGGCTTCCTGCACACGCTGATGCCGCTCGCCGGCCGCGACCTGCTCGTCGCCAGCGACGAATGCGTGCGCGAAAAGGGTGCCGACTGGCCGAAATGCGTCTGGGTGCTGGATGGGCGGCGCGAGGACAATCTTGTCTGTATCGGCACGCTGCCGGTGCCGCCGGTCGAGGACTATGCGTTCAGCGGCGGCCGCTACGGCGCGCATAACATGTGGGAGAACCGTCCCGGCCCGGCGTTCCAGTCAAATTCGCTGCTGTTCAGCACATGGTTCGGCGGCGGCTTGCGCGTGCACGACCTGACCAATCCGTTCCAGCCGAAGGAAGTCGCCTCGTTCGTGCCGGACGCGCCGGAGGGTTCGCGCGTCGGCGCGGCGCAGATCAACGATGTGTACGTGGACGAGAACCGGCTGGTCTACGCGGTCGATCGGTTCGCCGGTGGGGTGTACGTGCTGGAGCTGACGGCGTAACGACGACATGCAAGACCGCGATCCGGCGGCCAATGAACAGGCAAGCCCGAAGGGCAGACATTCACGGCATCGCCATCCGATTGCTGCCCATTGGGTTGCCGGTTTAGTCGCGGCCTGATCGTTTACGGTGCCTCGGCCAGCACGCCACGCGGTATTCCGCGGCGGAACGGACTTCGCGGCAGCGTCTCGCCGCGCCAGAATGCGCGGAAAGCGTCCGGCAAGACCGTAAGCAGAGCCGCCGGATTATCTGTGAGAGTCGCAGCGGTTACACGGCATGTGAGAATGCCGTTGCCCGGCGCGCCGCTTCCCAGATCGATCGCGATCGCCTGCGTGCGGTCCCAGAACGCGAAGTCCACCGCCACCATGCCGTTATCGCCGCGCAGCAATGCGCGTGGCAGCGGACGCAGCGCGGACCACAGCCAGTCCTCCGGCGCATACAGGCCGTCGTAGCGCCGCAGCATCTGCGCCAGTTCGTCGCGGTGCGCGTCGATATGGGCGGCGATTGCCGCAAGATAGAGATCGGCGAACCGTATCCGCGCCGGCGCGTAGTCGCCACACAGCGCGTGCAGCCAGCCGCGCATCGCCGCCAGCCGTGCGGGGTGATCGCCGGTCGCCTGCGCCATCGCCTCGGCCGGCAGCGGTTCGGAATTGAACCGCAACGGCGTATCGCCGACGATCACGCCAGGCAGGCGCGGATCGTCCGGCGAAAGTCCGCGCGGCATACGATCCATGCCGAACGGGATGCGCTGCGCCATCGTCACATCCCCGCCTGGCGCGGATCGGTATAGTCGATGATCTGCACCTCGTCCGTCGCGGTATCCAGGACCGCGCAGCTCAGTCGCCGGCCGTTGCCGTGGTCGCGCGCGTCGCCAGCGGAGCCGGGATTGATCACTAGCACGCGCCCGACCGGCCGCACGACCTGGGCATGCGTGTGGCCATACAGGACAAAATCCGCGTCCGCCTCGGCGAACCGCGCCAGCGACGGACTGTGCGGATAGACGTAATCGCCGCGCGGCTCCCAGGGAGTCGAATGCACCATCAGCACGCTCTTGTTGCCGAATCGCAGCCGCCTGCGATGCGGCTGGTCGGCCAGGTAACGCAGCAGGCCGCCATCCAGCCCCTCGCGTTCGCGCGCACGCACGCCGGCGGGCGAGAAGAACACCTCCTCGTGGTTGCCCTGGATGACGTACGCCTGGCGCGCGCGCAGCATGGCGGCGACTTCGTTGGAGAAACGGTATTCGAAGATCGCATCGCCGAGGCAGAGCAATTCGTCGATCTCGCCCATCAGGTCCAGTGCGCGTTGCAGGCCCGGCGCGTTGCTGTGGATGTCCGATACGATGCCGAGCCTCACCCGATGATCTCCCGTCCGCGCTGTGCCGGCGTATCTTCCCGGAGCGCGATGCTTGCGTCCAGGGCGAGGCGCGGCATCATGCGGACCGGCATTCCGGGGAGGCAATCGTGCAGGAGCAAACGCTGGACATCGTGACCAAGGATGGCGCGATGGAGACTTTTGTCAGTTATCCCGAGCGTGGCGGCCCCTACCCCGCCGTCTTCCTGCTGATGGACGCGCCCGGCATCCGCGAGGAATTGCGCGACATGGCGCGCCGGCTCGCCACCGTCGGCTATTACGTTCTGTTGCCGAACCTGTACTACCGGGCCGGCCGCGACACGATCTACGGGCCGGACGTGTTGCAGCATGGCAGCGCGGAGCACACGCGGATGCGCGCCGTGCGCACGAAAATGACGATCCCGCCGGTGATGGACGATGTCGCGGCGATGCTGGCTTTCGTCGATGGCCAGGCGGCGGCGAAGCCGGGGCCGGTCGGCGCGCATGGCTACTGCATGAGTGGCCCGTATGCTCTGGCGGCGGCGGCGCGGTATCCGGATCGCGTGGCCGCGGCGGCATCGTTCTACGGCACCTGGCTGCTGAACAATGACGCCGAGGAAAGCCCGCACCGATCGTTCGACCGGGTGAAGGGCGAACTCTATATCGCCTGCGCCGAGCATGATGATCTTGCGCCGCTGCCCATGGTGGCGGAGCTGCGCGGATTGTTCGAACGCGCGGGCAGTCCGGGCGAGATCGAGCTGTACCCCACCGTGCATCACGGTTTCGCATTCCCGCAACGCTGGTGCTACGACAAACCGGCGGCGGAACGGCATTGGGAGCGGCTGATCGCGCTGTACCGGCGCCGGCTCGGCTGACACGCCGGTCGCGCCGGGGCGACGTGTCCGCGTTGCGCGGGAGGGGCAAGTGCCCGCTTTCTCGTGCCCGACCTGCGCTGCCGGCGGCGGAAATCGCGCCGGGCATCGTTGGGCCGCAGGCTTGACTTCCAACGGGACCGTCACCACTAACAACGATGACGGTCGTCATCAAAATATGCGGCCGGGCGATGCGGCGAAAACAAGGGGCAGGTCCATGCGAATGCTGGTGGTCGGGGCCGGTGCGACCGGGGGTTATTTCGGCGGGCGCCTCGCCCAGCATGGACGGGATGTGAGCTTCCTGGTGCGCCCGGCGCGTGCCGCCGCGCTGCGCCAATCGGGGCTGCGGCTGGTCAGCCCGCACGGCGACGCGACGATCACGCCGCGCGTCATCGCCACCGGGGAACTGCGCGAGACATTCGATGCCATCCTGATCACGGTGAAGGCCTGGTCGCTCGACGAGGCGCTGGGTGATGTGGCCCCCGCCGTCGGTGCGGACACCATGATCTTGCCGGTGCTGAACGGCATGCGGCATGTCGACGTCATCGCGGCGCGCTTCACGCCGGAAAAACTCGTCGGCTGCGTCTGCAAGGTCGCGACCTCGCTGCGGGAGGATGGCGCGATCGTGCAATTGGCACCGTTTCAGGAACTGGCGTACGGCGAGATGCATGGCCCGAATGGGGCCAGGATCGCCGCGTTGGATGGTTTCCTGCGCGATGCCGCGTTCGACGCGCGGGCCACGGCGGTGATCGAGCATGAGATGTGGGAGAAATGGGTCACGCTGGCGACGCTCGGCGGCATGACATGCCTGATGCGGGGCAATGTCGGCGAGATCGTTGCGGTGGATGGCGGACGGGACTTTGTGCTGGCGTTGCTCGGTAACGTGACTCGCGTGGCGGCGGCGGCGGGATTTCCCATGTCCGACGAATACCTGGCGCGCACCCGGGCGATGCTGACAGCCGAGGGGTCGCCGTTCACGCCGTCGATGTACCGCGATCTGGTGCAGGGGCAGCGGATCGAGGCAGAGCAGATCGTCGGGGATCTGGTGCGGCGGGGGAAAGGGTTGGGAATTGCGATGCCGCTGCTGGAAACGGCCTGGAGCCATTTGCAGGTTTATCTGCGGCGGATCGAGAAGCGGTAAGGTACTCAGTCGTCGGGAGTCGGGCGACAGCCGGGCCTCCATCGTCATGGCCGGCGAAGGCCGGCCATCCACGACGTGCTGTGATGCGCCGTAAAGACGTGAATGGCGAGCCTGCGCTCGCCAGGACGGGTTGGTTCACGGTCGCCCAACTTACCGACTTCAAGGTAAAAGTTTACCGGCCCGATCGCCCTCGGCCTTCGCCGGGCAGGCCTCAGCCTCGGCGCTATCGCGCCTCGCGTTGATCCGCTTCGCCGCTCAGCCCCGCCGCGGGCGGGCGCGGTTTTTTGCGGAGCAGGTAACGCTGTCGGCCTTCCAGCAGCAGCTCACCGCGCTGATTGTGCACGGTGCTGCGCAGGCCGACGACGCCGGTCGTCCGGTTCGGTGTGAGTTCCTCCACTTCCAACGCCGCGTACAATGTGTCGCCGGCGAATACCGGCTTTATGAACCGGCTCGATTGCTCGATGAACCCCAGCAGCGAGTCTTCGGTGATGAACGGGAACAGCCCGGCGCCGGCCGCGGTTTGAATCAGCGTCTGGAAACCGTGCGCCAGCATGCCCGGCATGCCATGCCGGCAGCAGTATTCGGCATCGTAGTGCACCGGATGATTGTCGCCGCTCGCCGCCTGGAACGCCGCGAACACGCCATCCGTCATGGTTCGGCTCGGCAGCACGAAGCGCTCGCCGATGCGGAAGTCCTCGAAGAACCGTTGTTCCGGCACCATCCGGTGCGCGGCGGGATCGAACCCGCTCATACCGCGCCGGCCGCGCGCAGCACGGCGATCGCCGCTTCGTCGTAGCCAAGCTCGTGCAGCACCGCATCCGTGTGCTGGCCAAGCGACGGCACGTCGCCCATCACCGCTTCCTGGTCGGTGAAGGTGAACGGCGGCAGCAGCGCGCGGATCGGTCCCTCCGCCGTGCCGACCTCACGCCACTTGTCGCGCGCGGCGAATTGCGGGTGGTTCCACACGTCGATCGACTGGTTCAAACGCCCGTTGGCGATGCCCGCCGCATCCATCACCGCGACGACCTCGGCCGATGTCATGGTGGCGAAGCAATCCTCGATCAGGTTCGTCAGGGCATGGCGATTGTCGCGCCGCGCCGCCATGGATGCGAATCTCGAATCATCAGTCACCTCCGGCCGCCGCAGCACCTGCTCGCAGAACACCTTCCACTCGCGTTCGTTCTGCAGGCCGAAGATCACCTCGCCGTCCTTGGTGCGATGCTTGCCGTACGGCGCGAGCAACGGATGTCCGCCCGGATCGCGCGGCTGCGGCGAACCGCCATAGCCGGCGCGATACACCGGCGCCATCATCCATTCGCCCAGTGCATCGAGCATGGCGATCTTCACATTCGCCCCCTGCCCGATGCGCGCGCGCCGCAGCAGCGCCGACAGAATGCCGGTGAGCGCATACATCCCGGTCGCGATGTCGGCGGCGGAAATGCCGGCGCGCGACGGCGTCTCCGGCGTGCCGGTGACGCTGATCAGACCGGACTCCGCCTGGATCAGCAGATCGTACGCCTTCTTCTGCGCCATCGGCCCGGATTCGCCGTAGCCGGAGATGTCGCACACCACCAGGTTGGGAAACTTCGGCTGCAACGCCGCGTGCGACAGCCCCAGCCGCGCCGCGGCACCCGGTGCGAGATTCTGCATCAGCACGTCCGCGGTGCCCAGCAGGCGTTGCAGCACATCGCGCGCCCCGGCGTGTTTCAAATCCAGCGTCAACGACCGCTTGGCCCGGTTCAGCCAGACGAAATGGCTGGAAAGCCCGTGCACGAACCCGTCGTAATGGCGCGCGAAGTCGCCATCCTTCGGGCGCTCGATCTTGATCACGTCGGCACCGAGATCGGCCAGGTGGCGGCTGCAAATCGGCGCCGCCACAGCATGTTCCAGCGCGATCACGCGCATGCCTTCAAGGGGTCGCACCTGTCCGTTTTCCTCCACGCGGCCGCCATGGCGTGCTGCCGGCCCGCGCCCGCGTCAAGGCCGCCGGCCCGGCCACGCATGATCGTCTCAGTGCGGCGGCTGCACAATCGGCGCGTTCGCCGGCGCCGTGGCCAGCGGGTCGAAGCGTTCCACCTGCCACAGCCGCCCCACGTCATCGACGGTACTGAACAGCAGGTTGATGATGTGCGGCGGGCGCAATTCGGTCTCCGGCGGGATCAGCTTCGGCATCGCGCCATCGAAATAAAGGCAGAACGTGGCGTAGCCGAACTCCGCCATGAAGCGCCGCAGCTCGTGCTGCGACGAACCAAGCTGCCGCAATCCGAAGTCGTGCAGCTCGGCGATGATGTAGGGCACGCGATGGTCGCGCAGCAGACCGATGGCGCCTGTCAGCACCTGATGTTCGGCCCCCTCGACATCGATCTTGATCAGACGCGGCGGCGGCAGCCCCATCGCCGCGACCGCGGCATCGAGCGTTGTCGTCGTCGTGCTCACGACACGCGTTTCCGCCTGGCTTTTTGCGTTGCCTGGAAAACTCCCCGGATCCCACAACGCGTGTCCGCCGCCGCTGTCACTGTTCAGATAGAAGCTTGCCGGCGCCGCGACGTCGCTGGCAGGCTGCTCGATGATCGCGACATTCGCCGCCCCCGACGTGGCGACGTTGCGGCGCAGCCGCAGCAGATTGTCGGGGCCTGGCTCGAAGGCGACGACGCGGCCCTGCGGACCCGTCAGCGACGCCATCATGACGGTGAAAAATCCGATATTGGCGCCAACATCGAACGCGACATCGCCATCGTGCAGCGCCCGCATCATCACGTGGGCGACATCCGGCTCGTAAAGCAGGCCGCGGTTCAGGAAACTGAAGATCGCCACGTCTTCCGACGGGTCCAGGTCCTGCACCATCTGCAATTGGCGATGGTCGAACTTCATGGTCAGCGTGATGGCGGTCATGTCGTCTCCCGCGTCACCGTGCGCCGCAACGCGGGCAGCACGTCAGTCAGAACCCGCGCCAGGTGCTTGCCGACCCTGGCCAGCGCGGCATCCCAGTCGAGCACGGCGAACCGATCAAGTTCCGGCACCTGCGCGCCGCCCGGCAGCGCGAACGTCGAGCGGCACGTCAACGCCTCGGGCCGCGGCATCTCCGGCGGAGTCCAGACGAACAGGGCCAGATCCTTGCCGGGCAGGTAGCGGTGCACGCCGAGATCGGTCAGCGCATCCTGCGGCACGACCAGGCCGGTCTCCTCATCCAGTTCGCGCGCCGCGGCGGCGCGAAAACTCTCGCCGGGATCGGCGATGCCCTTGGGAATGTCCCAGCGCGGCGAATGCGTCGCGTGGCCCAGCAGCAGCTGCTGCCCGTCGGTCACAACCACGCCGCAGGACGTTACGTGCGCCATCAGCAGGGCGACGCGGTGAACCAGGTGGACGGCGAGACGAATTCGTCCTGCGCCGCCACGGTGAGGATCTCACGCGAGCCGGCCTCCGCGGTGCGTTTCAGCAAACCGTGCACCGCCGAACCGGCCGCTTCCAGCGCCGCCACCACGCTGCCGGTACGCAGGCGATGGAACAGAAACAGGGCGGCGATGGCGTCTCCCGCGCCGTTCACGGCAAGGGGCAGGCGCGGCGTGCGCAGCAGGTGATAGCGGCCGTCCTCGAACGCCAGCAGGTCGAGGTGGTCGCCCGGGGTTTCGCTGCTGTCCAGGCTGGTGAGCAACACGCAGCGCAGGCCCTGGGGGCGCAACGTTTTCGCCAGGGCCACGGCGGCGTGCTTCGCGTCGCCGAGCGTGGTGCATGGCAGTCCCGTCAGGCGCTCCAGTTCGAAGCGGTTGGGCGTGGCGATGTCGGCCTGGGGCAAGGCATGATCGCGCAGGAACTCCTCGATGCCCGGGCGCACATAGACGCCTTCCTCGACATCGCCGATCACCGGATCGCAGCAATAGACCGCGCGCGGGTTCTCGCTCCGCACACGGGACACGGCGTGCAGGATCGCTTCGCCGATCGCGGAATCGCCCATGTAGCCGGACAGCACCGCGTCGCAGTCGCGCAGCACGTCGCGCGCGGCGATGCCGTCCACCAGGTCGCGCACCTGGGCGCCGGTGTACACCTGCCCGGTCCAGTGGCCGTAGCCGGTGTGGTTGGAGAACTGCACGGTGTTGATCGTCCATACCTCGGCGCCGAGGCGTTGCAGCGGAAACACCGCGCTGGCATTGCCGACATGGCCATAGGCCACCCAGGACTGGATCGACAGGATGTGGATCGGACGCGGCGGGCGGTCGCTCATGGCGACAAATTAGCGCCTTGCGCCCCTGCGGCCAGAGCCGGTTCGCGATTGCGGCATGCCGCGACGCCAGGGATCACGGCAGTCCCCAGCTCTTATGCGCCTGGATGGCAAGCCGCCATTGCGGGTGCGCGCGGCAATAGGCGGCTGCCGCCTCGGTGTTGCGCTGCCGCCGCGGGCTGTCCATCGGCGACAGCCAATGGAACCGCGCGGGAAAATCCGCGAACGCTTCCGGCTCGGCCCCGGGTTGCGGATACACCAGCTTCAGTTCGTCGGCCTGCCGCAGCACGAGCGGAGCGCCCGCCTTGGGACTGACGCACACCCAATCGATCGGGGCCGGCAGCGGCTGCGTGCCGTTGGTCTCGATGGCGATCATGAACCCATGCCGCCGCAGTGCCCGGATCAGCGGGAGATCCACTTGCAGCAGCGGCTCGCCGCCGGTGAGCACCGTCATCCGGTGGGCGTGGCTGCCGCCCTGCCAGGCCGCCGCGGCGGCGTCGGCCAGCGCATCGGGCGAGGCAAACCGCTGGCCGCCGACGAAATCGGTGTCGCAGAAACGGCAGATGGCGCCGGGGCGGTCTTCCTCCCGTCCCGACCAAAGATTGCACCCGGCGAAGCGGATGAAGACCGCCGCGCGGCCGATGTTGGCGCCTTCACCCTGGATGGTCGGAAACAGCTCCTTGACCGCGTAGCTCACGACGAACCTCTGTCAGCCAGCCTCTGTCAGCCAGGCGGGCCACCATGCCGGCGCCCATGAGACGGCGGCCGCCAATGCGTCGGCGGCCGTGCCGGCGCCTCATAGCGCGTTTCCCGGTGGACCGGGACCGGCCAGCGCCGGCGCGGAACAGCGGTGGCCGGCACGGACCAGCGGCCGCCGGGAACGGGGACCCCATGAACCGCGCTGAGGGCTTGTTCGAAAACAATCGAATCTGATTGCGCGGTCGAACAAGCCCTAAGCTTTTGTTTTTAGCGGCAGCTTTGTTGGCGTGCTGACGCACTTATTTGCCGACGCTGCCTTAGCGTTTGCTTAACCCGGATGCGGCAGCCTGTCGCCGGTCATTGCCACGGATGTCATCCATGCCCACCAATCCCACCCTGGGAAAGGCGCTGTGTCTGCTTGCCCTTCCGCTTCAGGCCGCCGTGCTGCTGCTGGCCGGCGCCGGCACCGACTCCGCCACCCTGCTGTGCTGGCTGTGCGGACCCGCCGTCCTGGCGCTGGGCTTCGTCCTGCTGCCGCGCGGTGCGTCCGCCGCCACGATGGAGCAGGAGATCGCGCTTGCGGCACTGCGGCAGGGGGCTGGGGTCACCGTGCTGGACGCCAACGGGTTCGTATTCTCCAATCAGGCTGGCCTGAACGACCTTGGCTTCTCCCGCCTGGACGAACTCGCCGGGCGCACGCCGATCGACATCTCCCCGCAGCGGCAACCCGACGGGCGGCTGTCGGCGGAGGCCGCGGCGGAGGTCATCGGTCGCGCCCAGCGGGACGGCCGCGCCAATTTCGAATGGATGCACCGCCGCAAGGACGGGACGGATTTCCCGGTCGAGATCAGCCTGGTCGCCGTCACACTCGGCGGCAAGCCGTTTCTGCTGAACTACTGGCGCGACATGACCGAGGTGCGGCGGCTGCAACGCCAGCGCGGCGAGACGCTCACAACCCTCGCGGGCCGCATGGAAAGTTCGGTGCAGCGCGCCGCGGAGGCGCTGAAAGGATCGGTTTCCCTCCTGTCGAGCGTATCCCAGCGGCTGAGCGCCGCCTGCTCGGCGTCGGGCGATGCGGTCACATCCGTGCGGTCCGCTTCCGAGGCCGCGAATGACGCCACCCAGGCGATTGCCAGCTCCGCTGAGGAACTGACCGCCTCGATCGGCAACATCGCCCGCGACGTGGAACGCGCATCGCAGCTTACCGGCCAGGCCGCGGAGGAATCGCGCCGCACCGACGGCGTGGTGCGCGTGCTGGCCGGCGACGCGCAGAAGATCGGCGACGTGGTGAACCTGATCAGCACGATCGCCAGCCAGACCAACCTGCTGGCCCTGAATGCGACAATCGAGGCGGCACGCGCCGGCGAGGCGGGCAAGGGATTCTCGGTCGTCGCCTCGGAGGTCAAGAGCCTGGCGCAACAGACCGCCAAGGCGACCGAGGAGATTTCCCGCCAGATCAATTCCATCCAGACCGCGACCAGGAATGCGGTGACCGCGATTCAGGGCATCACGTCGCTGGCGGAAGAAGTCAGCCGCGCGACCGTCGGCATCGCAACGGCGGTGGAACAACAGGGCGAAGCGGCGGCCGAGATCGCGCGCAATGTGCAGAAAACCGCCGAGAGCGCCCGCACGGCCGCCGATGGCATGGCAGGTCTCGGCGGCCGCATCGACGATGCATCGGTGGTGGTCACGAAGGTGGCCGACACGGCGCAGTCGCTGTCGCAGCAGAGCGGGCAGTTGCTGGAGGAGACCAGCAGCTTTGTTGCCGAGATCAGGCGCGCGTGACGCCGGGCCGGCCGTTGCCCGCGGCGCTGTGCCGCCCGGAATGCGCCGTTGTTGCGGTGCCGGCGCTGCAATGTCGCGGCCGTTAGCGCCCGAGGCGAAACAAGTGCGTCATCCGCAGCGACGGCCGTGCGTACAACGTCGTGGCGGGCGAAGGCGTACCATCCACGACTTCCTTGTTGCATGCAGCATAGTCGCGGATGGTGCGCCTTCGCGCATCATGACGCGGAAGGACCCGTGCGCCGCCCGACTGATTCGTTTGTTGCGCCTCGGGCTCTTAATCCGGGCCGTTAACCCGGGCTTCACATGTTTGGCGCAGAACAGGGCGGCGTCATGCAATCATTGCTCATAGGGTTGCGCGTGCCGTTGGTCGTTGCCCGTCTTGCCCGTCCTCGTGCCAGGCTGATCCTCATCGCAGCCAGCGTCTGCCTGGGACTCATGCTCGCCGCCGCGATGGCCGGTTACGCGGTAACCTCGCGGCAGGTCGCCATCGACGATGCGGTGCGCGAAATGCGCAACGATGCCCTGTTGCTGGCCGAGGACCAGGACCGCATGCTGCAATCGGTCGACGCCGTGCAACGCGGCCTGATCGAGCATATGCGAGCGCTTGGCGTGAACTCGCCGGAAACCCTGGCGCGCTTCATGGGCTCCCAGCCGGCGCAGCAGAACCTGCAGGACCGGATCGCCGGCCTGCCCTATATCTCGGCATCGCTGGTTCTCGACCGCTACGGGCAATTGATCAACTTCTCCCGTTCCTGGCCGCCGCCGCGGCTCAATGGCGAGGACCGCGATTTCATCCACGACAACACCGAACCCGGCGTACCGCAGCCGTTCGTAAGTGTGCCGTATCCCGGCAAGGTGCTTGGCCGTTGGGAGCTCTATCTCAGCCGCCGGTTCGAAGCCCCGGATGGCCAGTTGCTCGGCTTCGTCGTCAGCTCGATCGAGATCAGCTATTTCGAGCAATTCTTCGCCCGCCTGCCGCTGACCGGCGGCGGCGGGTTCGCGATCTACCGGCGCGACGGCACGCTCGTCGCCCGCTACCCGCACGCCGACCCCGAGGTGGGCAAACGTTTTGCCAATACGCCGCAGTTCAACCGCGTGCTCGATGCGCTGGATGACGGCGTGGTGCACCAGATCGGCCGTTTCGATGGCCAGGACCGGCTGATCGTTCCGCATGCCATGCCACATTTTCCGCTGATCGTCGCGGTCAGCGATACCATGGCATCGATCATGCAGTCCTGGCGGGCGGACATCCGCACCCTGGTCGCGGCGACCACGCTGCTGGAACTGGCGATCGCCGCCGGCGTGCTGCTGCTTCTGCACCACATGCGTGGCCAGGAGCGATTGCTGGCCGCCGAAAGCGCGCGCGCACAGGCCGAGTCCGAACTGGCACGCACGGAAGAACGCGCGTCCGCCGA
>Ga0335072_10006791_pt1 | contig 16707 bp, 10 predicted proteins | sample Lox_Sample_21_FD_206725 | JGI IMG/M metagenome (GOLD analysis project Ga0335072, IMG submission 206725) | Soil microbial communities from Loxahatchee National Wildlife Refuge, Florida, United States - Lox_Sample_2.1 | ecosystem: Environmental > Terrestrial > Soil > Wetlands | place: USA...
CGGCGATCGTGGGACGCCGTGACACCAGGGTCGCCGTGGACAGCACCAGCGCGAGCTTGGCGAACTCAGAAGGCTCGATCTGGAACCCGCCGGGCAGCGCGATCCAGGCCTTGGCCCCGTTCACCGTGCTGCCGGCCGGCGTCATGACCGCCGCGAGCAGCAGCAGCGCGATCCCGTACACCCACGGGGTCAGGGCGCGGAACCTCCGGTAGTCCAGGCTCCCGGCGGTCAGCATCAGCCCGACGCCGATGATGTCGTTCAGTATCTGCTTGTAGAGGTAGGAGTCCGGGTTGGCCCCCGCCTGCTTGAGGCTCGGCTCGGTCGCCGCCCAGACCAGGACCGTGCCGACCCCGGTCAGCGCGAGCGTGGTCAGGATCAGGAACCAGTCGTAGCGGCGGACAAGCCCGTCGGCGGCGAACGCCCGGACCATCAGCGGCCGGTCGGCCGACGGCTTGGTGAAGGCGGGGCCGCGCCCGGCGCCGCCCGCGAGCGGCTTCAGCCCGCTGATCCCGGGGATCTGCGAGCCGCCGCCCAGGCTGCCGCCGCCCCTGAAGCCCAGGCCGCTCATGGCGTCGCCGTCGGCGTGGCCGGGGCGGTCGCGGGTGCGGTCACCCCGGGTGTGGCGGTGGTCTTCTTAGGCGTGGGCTTCTTGGGGACGATGATCCCGGCCCGCTTCATCTTGGGCAGCGAGGTCGGTACCTGGCCGTTGGGCACGGCCGGCTTCTGTCCCTGCAGCCCGTAGATGCCGTCGTAGATCTGCCGGACGGCCGGGGCGGCCGAGTCGGCGCCGTAGCCCGAGTCGGGCAGCATGACCACCACGACGTACTGCGGGTTGTTACAGGGCGCGAAGGAGGCGAACACCGAGGTGGACTTGGAGCCGAACGCCTCGGCGGTACCGGTCTTGCCGGCCACGCAGACCTTGCCGAGCGGGAACCCGCCGAAGGCACTCTGGGCGGTGCCCTGGGTCACCACGCCCGCCAGGGCGTTGCGGATGTAGGCCAGCGTGGAGGCCGAGGCGGGGACGTGGGTGAGGACCGGCGGGTTGATGGCCTGCACCAGCTGGCCGGACGTATTGACGAGGGCCTCGCCGATCCGGGGGCTGTAGAGCGTGCCGCCGTTGGCCAGGGCCACGTAGGCGTTGGCGAGCTGTAGCGGGGTGGCGCTGATGTAACCCTGGCCGATCGCCGCGATGGCGGCGAGGCCGGGCTCCCACATGTAACCGCTCTGGCAGTCCTGGTACTCGATCTGCTGGACGTAATTGCCGTTCTTCTTGCCGTTCTTGCACCACTGCTGGCCCTGGTTGGCGTTGTCCTTCCACAGCCAGTAAAGCCACTGCCTGGTCGGGATCGTCCCGGCGGCCTCGGACGGCAGGTCGATGCCGGTGGGCTTGCCGAACCCCCAGGCCAGCTCGCCGGCCTGCATCTTCTGGACGGGGCCGTTGGGATTGGCCTGGAAGTCGGCGTGCTCGTCGTCGGATCGCCACATCTGGTAGCCGATCTCGTAATAGACGGTGTCGCAGGAGACGATCAGCGCTCGCTGGAAGGAGATCGGGCCCATGTCCGGCTCGCCGTCGTCGGCGTAGGAGTGCCCGTCGATCTGGTAGCTGGCCGGGCAGTTGTACAGGCCGTTGATGCTGTACCCGTTGTTGACCGCGACCGCCGTGGAGACGATCTTGAAGGTCGAACCGGGTGAGTACTCGCCCTGAGTGTCGTAGTTGAGGACCGGCGCGCCTGACGAGGCGTTCGCGGTCGAGTTGGTCGGCCCGAACAGCGTCTTGAACTCTGACTCGTTGATGCCGTTGGTCCACACGTTGGGGTTGTAGTCCGGGTAGGAGGCCATCGCCACGATCCGGCCGGTGGTCGTCTCCACGACCGCGGCGCCCTGCCCGACGTCGTTGCCCGCCGCGCGGGACTTGGCGATCGCGCTGTTGAGCGCGTTCTGGGCGACGACCTGAATCTTGGCGTTGATGCTGGTGACCAGGTCGTCACCCGGCTTGGCCGCGACCTGCCCCTGGGTTCCCGTGACGTCGCCCGCCGCGTTCACCGACACGGTCTGGGTGCCGGGCACGCCGCGCAACTGCTGGTCGTACTGGGCCTCAAGGCCGGCCTGGCCAACCAGGTCCACCCCGGAGAACCCGGTGACGGTCAGGTGCCGCTTGGCGACCTCGGCCGACGTGATCGGCTGCAGGTAGCCAAGAACCTGGGCCGGGTCGGCGCCGTCGGGGCTCGGGTAGTAGGTGACCGGCTGGACCTGCGCGGTGACGCCGACGTAGACCTTCGGCTCCTCCATGATCTGCAGCGCCACCTGACCGCTGACGTGCTCATCCACGGGGATCGGCTGATAGGGCGAGCCTGACCAGCAGGGCGGCTTGACACCCTTGGTGCACAGGGTCGTCTTGGCCTTCAGCACGTTGTAGGAGATGTTGAGCAGCTGCCCGAGCTGGCGTAGCACCGCCGTCCCGCCATCGGGCTGCTGCGACAGCTGCATCATGTTGACCGAGATGACCAGGGACGTCTGGTTGGTCACGAACGCGTCGCCCTCGTCGTCGAGGATCTCGCCGCGCAGCGCCGGTACCACGATCGTCCGGGTCTGGCTCTCCGCCGCGAGCGTCTTGAACTGGGGCCCGTTCATCACCTGCACGTACCACAACCGCCCGCCGAGCACGGCCAGCATCGCCACTGTCAGCACGTACAGCACGACCAGCCGACGCCGGTGCAGGGGAATCATCGGTGTCCTCCCATCCCCTTATTGCCAAATCCCTTGTGCTTACGCTGGAACATGATCCGGGGCGGCTTGCGGGTCAGCCAGCCGCGCCCTGGGGACCGGCGCGGCGCGTAGGCCACCGGCTTGGACGGCTTCAGCCAGCCCTTGCCCGGAGATGACTGGCTGCGCCTCGACCAGTTGGTCCCGCTCGCGCCGAGCCCCGTACCCGGGCCACCGGTCCGCAGCCAGCCCTTCCCAGGTCCACGGGCAGAACGGCCCCATCCCGCTGTCCCGCCGGAGCCGAATCGCGGGCTGGCGGACGTCGCGGCGGCGGCGGAGTGCTGATGCAGCCGCAGGCCACCCCGCTTGTGCCGCCGCCAGCCGCGACCCGGCCCGCGAGAGCCCGCCCCGGCGAACAGCGAAGGCCCGAGTGCCCCCGAGAAGCCGCCATTGCCGTGCGAGCGGAGGCTCAGGCCGCCGCCAAGCACGCTGCCGCCGATGGCGCCGTCACCGCGCCCGGATGACAAGCTGCCGGGCCGGCCGTGGCCGCGCAGCCAGTTGCCGCCCGCGGGACCGGTGTTAGCGCGCGGCCCCGTGCGCGAGTCGGCGCCCGCGACGGTGCCGCCGCCGCGCGACGAGCCGCCGGGGCCGCTGTCACGCAGCCAGCGCTGGCCACGGGGACCGCCCGCGTCCCGCAGCGCGCTGCCGCCCGCGCCGCGCAGGGCAGTACCGCTGGCGCTGCGCAGGGCACCGGGGCGCAGCCCGCCACCGCTGGCACCCCGCAACGCGCTACCGCTTGGCCCCTGGCCGGAGAAGGTCGGTGCGAGGGTGGTACCGGACGTTCTGAAGGAAGGGACGGCAGGGGTCGCGGAACGGAGGGGGTCCGGCCTGGAGCCCGCGAAGCTCAGCCTGGGCACGGACCCGGCCATGACCCGGGCGCTCGTCGCGGCGCGGACGGCGGCCACGCCCGGCGCCTGTCCCTTCTTGCGCGGCGGGAACGGGGTGTAGGCCGGCTTTGGCCCGCCACGGACGGCGTAGACGGCCAGCACGGCGACCGGGCTGAGGAAGATGTCGTAAACGATCGCGGCCGGAAGGACATGGTCGATGGCCGGCATGGTCATGCTGGGGTCGCTGAGCATCCGGCCAAGGCCGGCCAGCAGTGCCTCGGCGATGGCCGCGCAGATCGGGACGATCGGCAGCGCGGCCATAGGCGGCAGGTTCTCCTCCTCCTTGCGCTGCCAGGCACCGAACAGCCCGCAGGCGTACCCGGCGGCGCAGAAGATGAGGGCCTTCTCGCCGATCAGGTCGCTGCCCGGCGGGGCCACGTCGAGCGCGAGCCCGCCGATGAAGCCGAAGACCATGCCCGGCACGGGACCGCCCACGGCGGCCAGCGCCAGGACGATGAGCAGCACCAGGTCGGGCTGCCCGTTGCCGGGGAACGGCAGCCGGTTGAACATCGTGCCCTGGAGGGCAATGGCGACAACCAGCAGGACCGGAGGACCCAGCAGGCGGCGGAGCACTCCTGTCACTGGGCGCCCTGCTTGACCGACGCGGGCAGGCCGTTAAGCACCGCGTCGCGCGGGTCGGTCCGCGGCGGCGCGACGACGACGCCGACCACGCCGATCCCGGTGAAGTCGGTGTAGGGAGTGATCAGGGCGGTCTGGGTGAGCGCGCCTGGCGCGCTGGTGACTGACTGCACGAAGCCCACGGGAACGCCGGGCACGTAAGGCTTGCCGCCCACCGAGCCGAGCGTCACCAGCTGCTCCCCCGGGGTCAGGATGGCGGTCGCGTTGAACAGCGACAGGTGCATGGTGTCGTTGCCGGCCATCGACTGCCCGGACCCGGTGACCTCGCCGATGATGCCGGTCTTGGCCGTACGGACGCCGACGACCGACGACGCGTCGGTGGCCAGCTCGACGGTGGACGTGGCCGGGCCGACGGCCGTGACGATGCCGACCAGCCCGTCGCCGTTGAGCACGGTCTCGTTGGCCGCGATGCCGTCCTGGGAGCCGGCGTCGATCGTGACCGTGTCGGAGTAGTCACCGCCGACCGCGATCACGCTGGCCGTGACGATCTTGTAGCCGCCGTGCGCGTCGAGCTGGAGCAGCGCCTGAAGCTGCTTGGCCTCGGCCCCGGCGACCTGCTCGTTGCTGACCTCGGCCCGCAGCGCGTCGTTCTGCCTTTGCAGGGTGGCGATCTGGCTGGCGTCGTCGTGGGTAGCGGCGTGGAAGAACCCGCCGACCGGCGTGGTCACGTCGCCCGCGACCCGCTCGATCGGCCCGAAGATGCTGTTGCCTGCTCCGCTGCCCCCGTTCGGGCCGCCGTCGCGGTAGCTGACCGTGATCAGCGCGACCGCCGCGATCAGCAAAACGGCCAGGACCAGGCGGGTCCAGCGGTTCTCATGCATTGGTGCTCTGCCTCCCGCTCGCCCGAAAACCAGGGCTCGCTCGGCCTTGGCGCGCTTTTGCGCGGCCTCTTCCCTCGCTGCGCGCCCTCGTCCCTTGGGCGCTTCGCTCAGTCCATCGGCCGCTGCACGCCTGCGGCCCTCCTATGTTTTGTCGCCGGTGGTCTGGTGTTTTATCGCCGGTGGTCTGGGACCAGGACCTGGCGCAGGGTGTCGAAGTCCTCGACGCACTTGCCGGTGCCGAGCACGACCGAGTCGAGCGGACTGTCGGCGATGTGCACCGGCATTCCAGTCTCCTCGCGGATGCGCTGGTCAAGGCCTCGCAGCAGCGCACCGCCACCGGTTAGCGCGATGCCCCTGTCCATGACGTCCCCGGCCAGCTCGGGCGGGCACTTGTCGAGGGTCGTCTTGACCGCATCGATGATGAGGTTGACCGGCTCCTCGATGGCCCGCCTGACCTCGGCGGCCGAGATGACGACGGTCTTCGGCAGGCCGGAGACCAGGTCGCGGCCGCGGATCTCGGCGTGCGGCTCGTCGGCGCTCGGGAAGGCGCTGCCCAGGGCGACCTTGATCTCCTCGGCGGTGCGCTCGCCCAGCATGAGCGAGTGCTCCTTCTTGCCGAAGTTGATGATCGCCTGGTCGAGCTCGTCGCCGCCGATCCTGATCGACTGGCTGGTGACGATGCCGCCCAGGCTGATCACCGCGACCTCGGTGGTGCCGCCGCCGATGTCGACGACCATGTTGCCGGTCGGCTCGTTGACGGGCAGCCCGGCACCGATGGCCGCGGCCATCGGCTCCTCGATGATGTAGACCCGCCGGGCCCCGGCCTGGTGGCCGGCCTCCTTGACGGCGGACTGCTCCACGCCGGTGATCCCGCTGGGCACCGCGACGACGATCCTCGGCTTGGCCATGCGGGCGCGCTTGTGCACCTTCTGAATGAAGTAGCGCAGCATCCGCTCGGTCACGTCGAAGTCGGCGATCACGCCGTCCTTGAGCGGCCGCACCGCCACGATGTTGCCGGGGGTGCGGCCGATCATCCGTTTAGCCTCGACCCCGACGGCCACGATCTGGCCGTTGTTCGTATTGAGCGCCACGACGCTTGGCTCATTGAGGACGATTCCCCGACCACGCACGTACACGAGCGTGTTCGCTGTACCGAGGTCTACGGCCATGTCTCGGCCAAGGAACGTCATCGCGCTGCTCATCGGGAACGGGCACCTTCCGATCCGAAAACGCCAGGGAAGTTCTTAACGAATTATTCAGTCACTGTTTGTTCACGCGGCACTATCTTCCGCCGACTGCTCGTCGGGCGGGCGGCCTCCGTACTCTTTACTTCGGCCGCGCGACGGTCCGCTAAACGAGTTCAGGGAAGAAGATCTTGATCTCGCGCTCGGCCGACTCGGGCGAGTCGGATCCGTGCACGATGTTCTCCGACACCTCCAGGGCGAAGTCACCGCGGATCGTGCCGGGGGCGGACTCGACCGGGTTCGTCTTCCCTGCTAGCGCCCGGAATGCCGGGATCGCGCTCTCGCCCTCGGCGACGATCGCGACGAGCGGGCCCGAGGTGATGAAGTCGACGAGGCCGGGGAAGAACGGGCGCTCGGCGTGCTCGGCGTAGTGCGCGCGGGCGGTGTCGGAGTCGATCGTGCGCATCTCGAGCGCGACGATCTTCAGTCCCTTTCGCTCAATTCGGGCGATTACCTCACCGGTGAGGCTGCGGCGGACACCATCTGGCTTGACCAGAATGAGGGTGCGCTGAGGCACTGTTGCTCCCTTGCAAAGTCTTTACGCATTTGTAACCCGCACGTATCGGGCACACAGGTCTAAACAGTGCCCCTGCACGCTGCGGGCGCGCCGTGCTGGCGCCTGCCGACAGCCAGCCGACTGCCGGGCGGAGGCAGAGCCACCAGGCATGAGCCTACCGGGTAACCGAACAAACCCGCCCACCGTGTCCAGCCTTTCGCTGTTCTGTGTCGCCTATGAGGTCCGACGGTTACCCCGGGCCGGGCGAGGCAAACCCCTTTCGCCCGATATATCCCTCAGTGACTGATGTGCCCGCTGTGGTTACTGAGGCAGTCCTGGGCGGGGCGGGGTGGTGGTGGCGTCGGCGGGCGGGGCTAGGCCGAGGTGACCGAGCCCGGGCTGGAGGCCTCCCACTTGCGGGCGAGCCAGATGCCCGTGACCCACAGGGCCGCGAAGATAACGCCGAGCGCGTACATCACCGGCAGCACGACCCCGGCCGCGATGACGAGGACCTGCAACAGGGAGCCGGCGATCAAGGCCCAGCCCATCTTGGGGCGCCCGACGAAGCCGGCCAGCAAGATCGCGACGATCGCGATGCCGCCACCGATGCCGCCCGCGACACCGCCGCGGACGTGCTCAAGCGCCATCGCCGGGACGATGCAGAGCGCCACCACGACGGCCTCCATGGCCAGCACGGTTCCGCATAGTCGCCTCATGACGCACCTCCACCAGCGATCAGGGGCTGCCTCACGACAGTTCCCCCACAGTAAACGAGTGCCGGGACGGGGTGCCCGGCGGGGGTGGCACCTCGCCGTCGGCGGCCCGGCCCGGCGTCAGCAGCGCTCGCGCGTCGCCCGCCGTGACGACAGAACCGGTGACAAGCACCGCGCTGCCGCCAGGGACCTCATCGGGGCTGGCCGGCTCGTCGGCCAGGGCCACCGCGGCCTCGATCGCGTCGTCCAGGCGCTCGGCGACGATGACCCTGTCCTCGCCGAAGATCTCCGCGGCGAGGGCGCCAAGCTCGGCGGCGGGCATTGACCGCGGCAGCGAGTTCGTCGTCACCACGATGTCGGAAAGGACCGGCTCCAAATCCTCGAGCATCCCGGTCACGTCCTTGTCCGCGGCGACCGCGAGGACCCCGATGAGCCGGTTGAAGCGGAACGACTCGTACAGCGCCTCGATCGTCGCGGCCATGCCCGCCGGGTTGTGCGACGCGTCGGCGATGACCGTCGGGCTGCGCCGCAAGATCTCGAGCCGCCCAGGCGAGGAGGTCTTGGCGAAGCCGTCGCGCACCAGGTCTATATCGAGACCGCTTGAGCTGAGTCCCGGCCCGAGCTGGATCGAGCTGCCGTCGTCTTGCCCGATGGTCGCGCTGACTCCGGCGAACGCCTCCACCGCCGCGAGCGCGCAGGCGGCGTTCCCCGCCTGGTAGGCGCCGAACAACGGCAGGTACACCTCGTCATACTCGCCGCGCAGCCCGCGCAGCGTGAGCGACTGGCCGCCGACGGCCATCTCGCGGGCGAGCACGCCGAACTCGATGCCCTCGCGGACCACCAAGGCGCCGACCGACGCCGCGTGCTCAAGCAGGACCGAGGCGGCGGCCACCTGGGGCTGCTGCGCGATCACCGCGACCGCACCGGGCTTGATGATCCCGGCCTTCTCCGCCGCGATCGCCTCGATCGTGTCGCCCAGCCACTGCATGTGGTCCATCGCGACCGGCCCGACCACGGCGACGGCCCCGTCGGCCACGTTGGTCGCGTCCCAGCGGCCGCCCATGCCAACCTCGATGACCGCGACGTCGACGGGCGCGTCGGCGAACGCCGCGAACGCCATGCCGACGAGCACCTCGAAGAACGACAGCGGCGCCAGCTGCCTGTCGTCGGTCATCTGGACGTAGGGAAGCAGTTCCTCGTAGAGCTCGACGAAGCGCTCGGCCGAGACCGGCAGGCCATCGATGCAGATCCGCTCGCGCATCGAGACCAGGTGCGGGCTGGTGAACCGGCCGGTCCGCAGCCCGCGCTCGCGCAGCAGCGAGTCGATCATCCTGGCCATCGATGTCTTGCCGTTCGTGCCGGTCACGTGGATGACCTGGAATGCCCGCTGCGGGTCGCCAAGCAGGGAGGTAAGCGTCGCGATCCGCTCGAGCGTCGGCGAGATCTGATGCTCAGGGCGCCGCTCCGCGATCTCGAGCTCTACCTCGGTTAGCCGTTCCTCAACGTCATCCACGCTGCTCAGCCTACTGCCCGGCGACGGTCACAGGGTGACCGTGACCTGGAGGGACCCGGCCGCCTCTTCGGACTGCTCGATCTTGCTGGCGCGGCCCGCCGCGCGCAGGTCAGCCTCGGCCAGCGCCACCCGGTCAAGGACGGCCGCGGGGCCGGCGAGCTGGACGCTGGCGACCTCGGTGCGCATCGAGACCTTCGCCTCCGACTTCGCCTTGCGGATGGCCGCGATCACCTCCGAGGCCACGCTGAGGATCTCCCGGTCGGCCCCCTCGGCCGCCGCCGGAAGCTCGGCCGCGGTCGGCCAGGGGGCCTGGTGCACCAGGCCGTCGTTCCACCAGGACCACACTTCCTCGGTGACGAACGGCAGGATCGGCGCGAACAGCCGGATGATCGCCGACAGCGCGACGCGCAGCGCAGCCCGCGCCGACGACACCCCCGCCACCGGCGTGCCGCCGAGGGCCGGAGTCTCGCCGTAGGCCCGGTCCTTGACCAGCTCAAGGTAGTTGTCGCAGAAGTTCCAGAAGAACGCCTCGGCCACCTCGAGCGCCCGGGCGTAGTCGAAGGCCTCGAACCAGCCCGTCGCCGCCGTGATCGTCTCCGCCAGCTCGGCCAGCATCGCCCGGTCGATCGGCTCGGTCACCGCGGCGCCCGGCTCGGGCGCCCCGATCCCGAGGACGAACTTGCTCGCGTTCAGCAGCTTGATCGCGAGCTTGCGGCCCACCTTCATCTGCCCGGTGTCGTAGGCGGTGTCGGTGCCCGGGCGGCCGCTCGCGGCCCAGTAGCGCACCGCGTCGGAGCCGAACTCGACGAGCAGGTCGGTCGGGGTGACCACGTTGCCCTTGGACTTGGACATCTTCTTGCGGTCCGGGTCCAGGATCCAGCCGGAAAGCACGGCGTGCTTCCAGGGGACCACGTCGTGCTCATAGTGGCTACGCAGCAGGGTCGAGAACAGCCAGGTCCTGATGATCTCGTGCGCCTGCGGGCGCAGGTCCATCGGGAAGACCCGGTCGAACAGGTCGTCGTCGTATCCCCAGCGGCCCGCGATCTGTGGCGTCAGCGAGGAGGTCGCCCAGGTGTCGAGAACGTCGGGATCCCCGGTGAACCCGCCGGGCTCGCCCCGCTGCTCCGGCTCGTAGCCGCCGGGCGTGTCGGTGCTCGGGTCGACGGGCAGCTCGGCTTCCGACGCTGGCACGAGGGGCCGGTCGTAGACCGGGTTGCCCGCCTCGTCAAGGGGGTACCAGACGGGGACGGGCACGCCGAAGAAGCGCTGTCTTGACACCAGCCAGTCGCCGTTCAGCCCGCTGACCCAGTTGTCGTAGCGCACCCGCATGTGTGGTGGCACCCAGTCCAGCTCGGCGCCCCGCTCGAGCAGCCTGGCCCGCAGCTTCTCGTCCCGGCCGCCGTTGCGGATGTACCACTGGCGCGTGGTCACGATCTCAAGCGGCTTGTCGCCCTTCTCGAAGAACTTCACCGGGTGGGTGATCGGGCGCGGATCGCCGAGCATCTCACCCGAGGCGCGCAGCAACTCGATGATCCGCTCCCGGGCGGTGTGCGTGGTCGCCCCGGCGAGGTGCGCGTAGGCCGCCCTGGCCGCGTCACTGTCCAGGCCGGCCGGCGGCTCGGGCAGGAAGCGGCCGTCCCAGCCGATCACCGGGCGGGTATCCAGCTGCAGCTCGCGCCACCAGGTCACGTCGGTGACGTCGCCGAAAGTGCAGACCATGGCCAGGCCGGTGCCCTTGTCGCGCTCGGCGAGCCGGTGCGGGACGATCGGCACCTGAACACCGAACACCGGGGTGGTGGCGTTCTTCCCGAACAGCGGCTGGTAGCGCTGGTCGTCGGGGTGCGCGACCAGCGCGACGCAGGCGGGCACCAGCTCCGGCCTGGTCGTCGCGATCTGCAGGTCCTGGCCGTCGGGGCCATGGAAGACAAGCTGATGGTAGGCACCGGGACGCTCCCGGTCCTCCAGCTCCGCCTGGGCGACGGCGGTTTGGAACGTCACGTCCCACAGCGTCGGCGCCTCGGTCAGGTACGCCTCGGCGCGGGCGAGGTTGCGCAGGAACGCCCGCTGGGAGATGGCCCGCGCGCGGGTGTCGATCGTCTGGTACGTCAGCGACCAGTCCACGGAGAGGCCAAGGCGGCGCCACATGGCCTCGAACGCCACCTCGTCCTGGGCGGTCAGCTGCTCGCATAGCTCGATGAAGTTCCGCCGTGACACCGGGACCTGCTGCTTTCCCGGCTCAGCGGGCGGCTCAAAGTCCGGGTCGTAGGGCAGTGAAGGCTCGCAGCGAACGCCGTAGTAGTTCTGCACCCGCCGTTCGGTCGGCAGGCCGTTGTCGTCCCAGCCCATCGGGTAGAACACCGCACGGCCGCGCATCCGCTGGAACCGGGCGATCGTGTCGGCGTGGGTGTAGGAGAACACGTGGCCGACGTGGAGCGACCCGCTGACCGTTGGCGGCGGGGTGTCGATCGCGAACACCTGCTCGCGGGGCTTGCTCCGGTCGAACGCGTATACGCCCGCGCTGTCCCATACGCCGGCCCAGCGGTCCTCGAGACCGTCAAGTGTGGGCTTTTCTGGCATGGGGCGATGGCTAGGCGTTCCTGTCATACCCGAATGGTATCTATGACGCCGCGGCAGCTCCGCATCCGTTGCCGACCGGTTACCGTCGCCTAGAGGGTCCCCAGCCGCGCTTCCAGGCGGGTGATGTCGGCCTGGGCCGTCGCCAGCCGCCCGCGGGCGTTGGCCACGACGTCGGCGGGTGCCTTGGCGGTGAAGTCCGCGTTGCCCAGCTTGGCTGACACCTGCGCGACCTCCTTGCGGGCGGCGGCCAGGTCCTTGTCCAGGCGCTTGCGCTCGGCCACCAGGTCAACTGCCCCGGCCAGGTCGATCTCGACCGTGATGCCCTCGACCTCGAACGAGGCGGAGGCGGTGAACTGGTCGCCTGGCGCCGACAGCCGCAGCAGCGACCGCATCGCGTCCTCATGACCGGACAGCGGGGACGAGGCAAGCCCGGCCAGCCGGGCCGCCACCTTCTGGCCCGGGCGCAGCCCCTGGTCGGCCCGGAACCGCCGGACCTCGGTCACCAGTCGCTGCACCGAGGCGAGCTCGGCCTCGGCGGCGGCGTCGGTGAACTCATACGTCGGCCAGCCCGCCACCATGACCGAGTCGGCGCCGGTCAGCGCGGTCCATAGCTCGTCGGTGAGGAACGGCATGACCGGGTGCAGAAGCCGCAGCATCTGGTCGAGCACGTAGCCAAGCACGGCGCGGGTGGTCTCGGCGGCGGCCCCTTCCGCGGCCAGCGGCACCTTCGCCAGCTCCAGGTACCAGTCGCAGAACTCGTCCCAGGCGAAGTGGAACAGGGCGTCGCACGCCTTGCCGAACTCAAACTGCTCAAGCAGCCGGTCGACCTCGGCGATCACGCCGGACAGCCGGGACAGGATCCAGCGGTCAGTGACGGACAGCTCGGGGCCGGACGGCAGCGCCCCGGCCCGGGCGCCATTCATCAGCGCGAACCGGGCCGCGTTCCACAGCTTGTTGCAGAAGTTACGTGAGCCAGCCGCCAGGTCCTCGCTGATGGACATGTCACTGCCCGGGGTCACTCCGCGGGCCAGCGTAAACCGGGTGGCGTCGGTGCCGAACCGGTCCATCCAGTCCAGCGGGTCCACCGTGTTGCCCTTGGACTTCGACATCTTCTTGCCGAACTGGTCGCGCACCAGCCCGTGCAGCGCGACCGCGTGGAAGGGCACCCGCTGGGAAGGGCTCGCGTCGCCCATCGCGTACAGCCCGAACATCATCATCCGCGCGACCCAGAAGAACAGGATGTCGTATCCGGTGACGAGCAGGCTGGTCGGGTAGAACGCCCGCAGGTCGGGGGTGTCGTCCGGCCAGCCGAGGGTCGAGAACGGCCACAGGCCCGAGGAGAACCAGGTGTCGAGCACGTCGGTGTCCTGCTGCCAGCCCTCGGGGGCCCGCTCGTCCGGGCCGACGCAGCGCACTTCGCCGTTCGGCCCGTAGTAGACCGGGATCCGGTGGCCCCACCAGAGCTGGCGACTGATGCACCAGTCGTGCATGTCGTCCACCCAGCCGAAAAAGCGAGCGTTCATCTCCGGCGGTGAGATCGTCACCCGGCCATCGCGCACGGCGTCGCCGGCCGCCAGGGCCAGCGGCTCGACCTTAACGAACCACTGAAGGGACAGCCGGGGCTCCACCACGGTCCCGCAGCGGTCGCAATGCCCCACGGCATGCACGTAGGGGCGAATCTCCCTGACGATCCGGCCGTCAGCCCGCAGCGCCGCCACGATCGCGGGACGCGCCTCCAGCCGGTCAAGGCCCTGGAACGGGCCTCCCGCGGTGATCACGCCATGCTCGTCGAGGACCGTCAGCGAGGGGAGGTTGTGCCTGCGGCCGATCTCGAAGTCGTTCGGGTCGTGGGCCGGGGTCACCTTCACCGCGCCGGTGCCGAAGGCCGGGTCGACGTGGGCATCGGCCACGATCGGGATCTGGCGGCCGGTGAGCGGAAGCTCCACCGTCGTGCCGACCAGGTGGGCGTACCGCTCGTCGTCGGGGTGCACCGCCACCGCGGTGTCGCCGAGCATGGTCTCGGCCCGCGTGGTCGCCACCACGATCGCGTCGTCACCATCGCCGTAGCGGATGGAGACCAGCTCGCCCTCGTCGTCGCTGTGGTCCACCTCGATATCCGACAGGGCGGTCAGGCAGCGTGGGCACCAGTTGATGATGCGGTTGTCCCGGTAGATCAGCCCATCGTCATACAGCCGCTTGAAGATCGTCTGCACGGCCCGAGACAGTCCGTCGTCCATGGTGAACCGCTCGCGGGACCAGTCCACGCTGTCGCCGAGGCGGCGCATCTGCCCGAGGATCTTGCCGCCGTAGGTGGCCTTCCACTGCCAGACCCGCTCGACGAACGCATCGCGGCCCAGGTCGTGGCGGGACAGCCCGTCCTTGGCCAGCTCGCGCTCGACGGCGTTCTGAGTGGCGATCCCGGCGTGGTCCATGCCAGGCAGCCACAGCGCCCGGTAGCCCTGCATGCGACGCCGCCGGGTAAAGGCGTCCATCATGGTGTGCTCAAGCGCGTGACCGATGTGCAGCAAGCCCGTTACGTTCGGTGGCGGGATTACGATGCTGAACGTCTTCGCGTCGGGATCCTCGCAGAACTCAGGCGAGAAATAGCCGGCCTTCTCCCACCGCTCGTACCGGCGGCCCTCCACGTCCGCTGGCGCGTACTGGGAAGGAAGGTCGCCAGGCTTGCTCATCGTCACATCATGAGAGTGTACGAACGAGGGGCCAAACCGCGTAGTCGGTTAGTGCCTGGCCGCCTCGACGTCGGCGCGGAACTTGAGCGTGTCCGCTCCGGCCTTGGCCGGGGTGACCGCCTCCAGGGCGGCACCGCTGTCACCGTAGAACTCCACCATCCCGATGGTGGACGTGGTGGCCCACACGCAGGCCTCCCCGGTTGTCGCCGCGGGCGCGGTGGCGGTGACCTCGCCGCAGGCCAGCTGGCCGCCGTGCGGCCCGGCCGGCTCCGACGTCACGCTAGTCGCGCCCGCCTGGAAGTCCTTGATCACCGTCTGCGGGCTGAACGACCCGTTGAACCCGGCGTACCCAAGGTCCTGGTCGCTCACGATCAGGTACTCCGCGCTGACGTTGCTCGTCGCCTTGCCGCCGCCCGCCTCGACCGCCGTCATCAGCTGGGTCGCGCCACCCGTCCCGATCGCCTGGACCGTGGGGGACACCGACGAGGTGCGGGTGTAGCCGCCCGCCGTTGCCGGGGCGGACAGCACGTACGGCACCGCCGTGGAGCCGGCGGTAGCGCCGGCTGTCGCGGTCGCGCTGGGGGTAGCCGCGGGGGTCGTCGCGTTCTGGGTCGTGGTGGGGAGCGTCGTGGAGATAGCGGCGGCGGGCTTTCCCCCGCTTCCGTGGATGAGCTTGAGGGCGGCGAAGGCGCCCCCGGCGACGACCACGACGCCGACGGTCGCGCCGACCACGATGAGCGTCCGGTTCTTCCGGCGGGGCGGCTCGGACGAGCCCGGTGGCCTGCCGCCGCGCGCTGGCGCCCCCTGCGGCTTGATGACCACGCGGGGTCCCTGCGCCGCGCCGTACCAGGTGCCCTCGGCCGGAAGCGTCGGCTGCCCCTGAGTGTCCCACGGAGGACGAGGATGTGAGGGATTGGAGGGTTGCCAGCCGCTCATGTTTTCTAAAAGCCCCTTTACCGCAAAACTGATGCCCCTGAGCTTACCGGGGTGAGTCCCAATCTTGGGACATTACCGGTCAGCCAGGGGCGCCAGTGATCAAACAGTAATTGTGGCTTTACGTTCAGTCCATTGCGGGTTACGCGGACTTCTCGTCGGGCCGGCTGCGCGGCTGGCGCCGCGAGACATCACGGGGAACGATCGTCGGGTTGACGTTCTCGAGCACGACCTCGCGGGTGATGACCACACGCTCGACGTCCTTGCGGCTCGGCACCTCGTACATCACCGAGAGCAGGACCTCCTCCATGATCGCGCGCAGCCCGCGGGCACCGGTACCGCGCAGGTTGGCCTGGTCCGCCACCGCCTCAAGCGCCTCCGGCGTGAACTCGAGGTCAACCCCGTCCAGCTCGAAGAGCCGCTTGTACTGCTTGACCAGGGCGTTGCGCGGCTCGGTGAGGATCTGGATGAGGGCCTCGCGGTCCAGGTTGTGCACGCTGGTGATGACGGGGAGCCTGCCGACGAATTCCGGTATCATGCCGAATTTCAGCAGGTCCTCCGGCATGACCTCGGCGAAGGCGTCCTCGGTGATGTTCTTGCTGCGGACCCGCAGCACCCCGTTGAAGCCAATGCCGTTGTTGCCCGACCGGGACTCGATGATCTTCTCAAGGCCAGCGAACGCGCCACCGCAGATGAACAGCACGTTGGTGGTGTCGATCTGGATGAACTCCTGGTGGGGGTGCTTGCGGCCGCCCTGCGGCGGCACGCTGGCGGTGGTGCCCTCCAGGATCTTCAGCAGCGCCTGCTGTACGCCCTCGCCCGACACGTCCCTGGTGATCGACGGGTTCTCGCTCTTGCGGGCGATCTTGTCGATCTCATCGATGTAGATGATCCCGGTCTCGGCCTTCTTGACGTCGTAGTCGGCCGCCTGGATCAGCTTGAGGAGGATGTTCTCCACGTCCTCGCCGACGTAGCCCGCCTCCGTCAGCGCGGTGGCGTCGGCGATCGCGAAGGGGACGTTCAGCAGCCGGGCGAGCGTCTGCGCGAGCAGCGTCTTGCCCGAGCCGGTCGGCCCCAGCAGCAAGATGTTGGACTTGGCCAGTTCCACTCCGTCGTCACCCGGCCGGTCGGTGCCGGACTGGATGCGCTTGTAGTGGTTGTACACCGCGACGGAGAGCGCCTTCTTGGCCTTGTCCTGACCGATCACGTACGCGTCGAGGAACTCATAGATCTCGCGCGGCTTGGGCAGGCTGTCCCACTTGATGTCGGTGGGCTCGGAGAGCTCTTCCTCGATGATCTCGTTGCAGAGATCGATGCACTCGTCGCAGATGTACACGCCAGGCCCGGCGATGAGCTTCTTGACCTGCTTCTGGCTCTTCCCGCAGAACGAGCACTTCAGCAGGTCGCCACCGTCACCGATGCGTGCCACCC
>Ga0335072_10006792_pt1 | contig 16707 bp, 13 predicted proteins | sample Lox_Sample_21_FD_206725 | JGI IMG/M metagenome (GOLD analysis project Ga0335072, IMG submission 206725) | Soil microbial communities from Loxahatchee National Wildlife Refuge, Florida, United States - Lox_Sample_2.1 | ecosystem: Environmental > Terrestrial > Soil > Wetlands | place: USA...
TCGAGGCGCTGTGGAACGCTCTCGGCGCCATAACAGGATGCGTCTCCCAAGAGGAGTGCAGAAACTTCATCCGCCACGCCGGTTATTTCCACTCAGGGTGAAAATGCTCTAACTAAAAAGAGCCAACGGGCGATCTCTGCGCGTGCCGGCCAGAGCTTCCCACAGCCGGCCGGGCGGGTAGCGCCGGCGGCTTATTGATCCCATATTCGCGAATCTGTTATGTTGCGCCCACCGATGGGGAAGCGGCACCATATGCCCGACATAAAGTCCGGGTTAACCTTCGTTGCGCAACATGCCGGACGCCGCGCTTCGGAGGACCGAATTATGACGCTATCGGACACTTTTCACGCCACCATGGCGGAAGCGATGGAAGAGGCATCGCGGCGACGCGCGAATCCTGCATTTAAGGACTTCCTCACGAGGGTCGAGCCGTCCCCATATGGAGGATTTCGGGTGCGGTCGTTCCCCGCCGACCTTTTTGTTGACCAGCTTGCAGATGGCCCCTCGGCTGGGGCATTCGGAACGATGAAGCATCTCCTCGGCGCATGAAGGGCGAACCAGAGAGAGCAGCTGAGCAACTCCCTGTCCCCACCGAACCGACGCGCCCGGATTCTTCGGGTACCAGCGGCGACTAACGCGACCTTTTTCCTGGCACCCTGCTTCAGCAGGCCTTGGACGTTGAACGTCAGCGCATTGATAGCGCTAACTGTCGAGCAGACGTAGCTCTGCAAGCGGTTAAGGCAAGCGACGAGTCAGACCGACGTCAGTTTGAATTCCAGATGGAGAAACTGCATTCCGATGACCGCGCCAGTGTTCGGCGTGATGGTCTTGCGAAAGTCGTTGTAGTAGGGCTGGGTGTTTTTGGCGTGTGCGTCGTCATACTCTTTCTGGCAATGGCGTTTTTTGGTTCACCAACGCAGAGCCAAATCGCCCTGGACATCCTTGGTAAGCTCGCGATCGGCGGGGGAGGCTACGGCATCATCGCCGGTTTGGTGAATTTTGCCAGACGAATCCTGCGAAATCCAGGCACGCCATAACACGCGATCAACGCGCCCGCTGCCAATACCCACACCACATCCGGCTGACCGGATGCGCCAGCGCCGCAACCGTCGCGGCCTTGCGCTGGTCCCCGCCCAGATCATCAACGCCACCGCCACAAACCACGGTTGCCGCCGCCGGCACGAATCACCGGTGTGTGGCCGGTGTCATTATGTCCGCTCGATCAACGCATCGGCGGCAACCGCCCGTTCGGCAGCCGGCCTGCGGCGTGTGCCGATGCGCTGCACCAGCGTGTAGAACGCCGGCGTAAAGAGCAGACCAAACCCGGTGACGCCAAGCATGCCGCCGAACACCGCGGTGCCCAGCGATTGCCGCATCTCGGCCCCCGCGCCCGTCGCCACCACCAGCGGCGCCACGCCAAGAATGAATGCGAGCGATGTCATCAGGATCGGCCGCAACCGCCGCCGTGCCGCGCTGACCGCCGCCTCGGCGGGCGCGCTTCCGGCATCCTGCGCCTGGCGGGCGAACTCGACGATCAGGATCGCGTTCTTCGCCGCCAGGCCGACCAGCACCACGAAGCCGATCTGCGCCAGGATGTCGATCGGCATGCCGCGGAACAGCAGCCCGGTGACCGAGGCGAGCAGGCACATCGGCACGATCAGAACCACCGACAGCGGCAGCTTCCAGCTTTCATAATTCGCCGCCAGCACCAGGAAGACGAACAATGCGGCGGTGCCGAACACCAGCATCGTCGGCGTGCCCTTTTGCTCCTGCTGATAGGCGATCTCGGTCCATTCGTAGCCGATTCCCGGCGGCAGCACCTGCGCCGCCAGCGCTTCCATGTGCTGCAGCGCCGTGCCGGTGGCCACGCCCGGCGCCGCGACACCCTGCACCTCGGCCGCGGGATAGAGATTGTAGCGCGGCACGCGATACGGGATCGTCGCCGTGCGCAGGTGCGCGACCGTGCCGATCGGCACCATCGCGCCGTTCGCATTGCGCGCCTTCAGGCCCATCAGATCCTGCTGGTCGCGGCGGAACCGGCCGTCCGCCTGCGCGATCACCTCGTACGTCCGGCCCAGGAAATTGAAGTCGTTGACGTATTGCGAGCCGAGATAAAGCTGCAGGGTGTCGAACACCTGGGTCGGCGTCAGCCCGACCTTCTCCGCCTTCAGGCGATCGATATCGGCATAGACCGACGGCGATCCGGCGTTGAGCAAGGTGAACACGCCGGCGAAGCTCGGGTCCTTGTTGGCCGCGGCGACCATCGCGTTCGCGGCGTTCACCAGCGCCTGCGTGCCAAGGCCCGCGCGGTCCTCGAGCATCATTTTGAAGCCGCCGGAATTGCCGATCCCCTGCACCGGCGGCGGCGGAATCGTCAGCACGTAGGCGTCCTGAATGACCGAAAGACGCTTGCGCAGATCGGCCAGCACCGAGTTCGCGGTGATCCCCGGAATGTCATGGTTATAAAGCGAGGGCAGGCCGGAAAAGATCGTCCCCGAATTCGATGCCACGGTGAATGTCGTGGCATCCAGCCCGGCGAACGGCGCGACATGCTCCACCCCCGGCGTTTTCAGAATGATGTCGGACGCGCGCTTCACCACCTGCTCGGTCCGCGCCAGGCTGGCGCCGGGCGGAAGCTGCAGCACCGTGATGAGATAGCCCTGGTCTTGCTCGGGGATGAAGCCGGTCGGCACGCGCGCGAATTCGACGCCGGCGGTACCGATGAGGGCGACGTAGATTGCCACGACGACCGTGAGGCCGCGCACCAGGCGACCGGTCAGCGCGCCATAGGCGTCCGACATTCGCTCGAAGCCGCGGTTGAAGTGCGTGAAGCCCGCATGCAGCAGCCGGCCCGCCAGATTGATGCTGCCGGCCTGGTGCGGGTCATGCGGCTTCAGCAGCAGCGCGCACAGCGCCGGGCTCAAGGTCAGCGAGACAATCAGAGAAATGACCGTCGAGGCCGCGATGGTGACCGCGAACTGGCGGAAGAACTGTCCCGAGATGCCGGACAGAAAGGCCGATGGGACGAACACCGCGCACAGCGTCAGCGCGATCGAAACCAGTGCGCCGCCCACCTCGTCCATCGTGCGATGCGCGGCCTCCTTCGGCGTCATGCCGGCGGCGATGTTGCGTTCGACATTCTCGACCACGACGATCGCGTCATCGACCACGATGCCGACCGCGAGCACCAGCCCGAACAACGACAGGTTGTTCAGCGATATGCCGAGCGCGAGCAGGATCGCGAACGTGCCGACCAGCGAGACCGGGATGGCGATCACGGGAATCAGCGACGCGCGCCAGGTCTGCAAGAACAGAAACACCACGCCGACCACAAGCAGGATGGCGACGAAGATGGTGGTGACGACCTCATGCACCGACTTCGCGACGAAGATCGTCGGGTCGTAGATGATGATGTCGCTGACGCCGGGCGGAAAGTCTTTCTTGAGGTCCTGCATCGTGGCCAGGACTTCATGCTCTACCGCCAGCGAGTTCGCGCCGGGCAAAGCGAAGATCAGCAGCGGCAGGCCCTCGCTGCGGTCCATGTAGGCGGTGGAACCGTAATCGGCCGCCCCGATCTCGACCCGCCCCACGTCGCGGATGCGGGTGGGACGGCCCTGCGCGTCGGTTTTCAGAATGATGTCGGCGAATTGCTCCGGCGTCGACAGGCGGCCGAGCGTCTGCACGTTGAGCTGATACGCCCCATTGGTGGCGACCGGCGGCTGGTTGAGAAGCCCCGCGGAGACCTGCACGTTCTGTGCGCGCAGCGCGGCGAGCACGTCGTCGGCGTCGAGGTGATAGGCCGCGACCTTGTCCGGATCGAGCCAGATGCGCATCGCGTAGTCGCGGGCGCCGAACAACTGCACGTCGCCCACGCCGGGCAAACGGGCCAGCGCGTCCTTCACATGCAGGGTCGCATAGTTCGAGAGATAGAGATTGTCGCGCGAACCATCCGGCGAATAGAGATGCACCGCGAGCAGGATGTTCGGCGTCGCCTTGCGCACCTGGACGCCAAGGCGCTGCACGTCCTCGGGCAGCCGCGGCAGCGCGTCCTCCACCCGGTTCTGCGTCAGCATCTGTGCCACGTTGAGGTCGGTGCCGATACGGAACGTCACCGTGATCGTGAGACTGCCGTCCCCGGTGGACTGGCTGCTCATGTAGATCATGTCTTCGACGCCGTTGATCTCCTGCTCCAGCGGCGTGGCGACCGTCTGGCTGACCACCTGCGCCGAGGCGCCCGGATAGGTCGTGGTCACCTGCACGGTCGGCGGAACGATCTGGGGATATTGCGCGACCGGCAGGGCGAGCAATGCGCCGAGCCCGATCAGGGTCAGGAAGACGCTGATCACCGTTGCCAGGATGGGGCGATCGATGAAGCGGTGCGTGAAGCGCATGGCGCTCTCCTTAACCGGCGTCGCCGGCCGGCGGCTCGGGAACGATCGTGCCGTTGACCGGCGTGACCTTGATGCCGGGGCGGACGCGCACCATGCCGTTGATGACGACGCGATCGTCCGGCGACAGACCCTCGCGGATGACGCGCAGCCCGCGATACAGGCCGCCGGTCTGCACCACCTTCGGCACGACGGTGCCGTTCGCTGCCACGGTCATGACGACCTGCTGCGACTGGTCGGGGATCACGGCGGCGGCCGGCACCAGCAAGGCAGGCGCGGGCTCGCCAAGCGCCACGCGCAGGCGGGCGAACTGGCCGGGCGTGAGGGTCAGGTCCGGATTGGGCACCGTCACGCGCGCGCGGATGGTGCCGCTGCTGCGGTTCACCGCGTTGTCGATGAAGTCGAGCACGCCGTGGCGATCGTAATGCCCGTCGCCATCGAGGCTCACGTCGACGGGGTCGTGCGGCGCGCCGCCGTGATGTGCCTGCTGGTAGGCCAGGTAGTCGGATTCGCTCATGTCGAAATCGAGATAGATCGGGTCGAGCGAGACGATCGTCGCCAGCAGCGTGGTCGGGCTGGTGCCGCCGCGGCTGCCGCTGACCAGGCTGCCGACCGAGACGAGATGCGCGCCGATGCGGCCGGTGAACGGCGCGGTGACACGCGAGAATTCGAGATCGAGCCGCGCGTCCTGGATCGCCGCCTTGGCGCTGTCGATCGCGGCCTCGTCGCTGCGTTGCTCGGCGGCGCGCTGGTCCACGCTTTCCGCCGTGCCGAACTCGGTCCGCTTCAATTGCTGCGCACGCCAAAGTTCGACGTTGCCCAGCGTTTCCTTGGCCTGCGCGGTCTGGTACTGCGCGACCGCCTCGTCCAGCCTGATTTCGAACGGGCGCGGGTCGATGACGAAGAGCGGATCGCCCTTGTGCACGATCTGCCCGTCGCGGAAGTCGATGGCGGTCAGGGTGCCGCCGACCTGGGCGCGCAATTCCACGCTGTCCACCGCGGCGAACTGGCCGAGGAAACGGCCGGTCTCCTGCACCGTCTGCCGCAGCGGCAGGCTTACCGTCACCTGCGGCGGCGGGGGCGGCGGCGGCGCGGCATGTTCGCCCGGCCGCCAGACTTGCTCGCCCGCGACGGCGATCAGCACCGCCAGCGCGCCGGCGAGCGCGGGGATGCGCCACGGCCGCCGCCGGGGAACCCGGGTGGCATTGTCGCCGGCCGCCCCGATTCGCTCGACAGCCTCGTGGCCGCTCAAGGAGATATCGTCCATGTGCGCGTCTCAGGCCCTGCGGGTGCTCGGGAGCCGGTGGCCCCGGCTTATGTCGCGCGTGAGCCCCGAGGGCATCGGACGGCACGCAACGGCGGACATGGAGCCTTGCGGATAACGGTGCGTCTTGTCGGAATCGACCACTTGAGCCTCCGCTGGGGCGAACCACATGACAGGCATAATCATAGTGACCTCAATCATCGGGCGTTTAAATAGAGGTCGCTATCAATAGGTCAAGTAGCTTGACCGGGAGCGAATCGTGAAGGTTTCCGGCGAGAAGGTGGCGGCGCACCGGGCCGCACTGGTGGCGACGGCGCGGCGGCTTTTGCAGCAGCGGGGCTTCGACGGTGCGGGCGTCGCCGAAATCAGCCGCGAGGCGGGGCTGACGCAGGGCGCCCTGTATGGCCAGTTCAGGTCGAAGGACGCGCTGGCGAAGGAAGCGGCCTGCCAGGCGTTCGCGGATGGCGCGGCGAGCTGGCGGGAACTCCGCGCGGTGATGCCTGATCCGCTATCCGCTTACCTGGATGCCTATCTGTGCGAGGCGCACGTGAAGGACGCGGGATCGGGCTGCCTGATGGCGGCCTGCATTTCCGACGTGCCGCGCCAGGACGCGGCGATCGGCGCGGCCTTTGCCGAGGGCTTCCGGGAGCTGGTCGCGCTGATCGCGGACGCGTTTCCGGAAGGGACCCCGAAGGAGGTGGCGCGCCGGCGTGCGCTCACGCTGGTCTCTGCGCTGGCCGGCAGCGTCGCCATGGCGCGCGCGGTGGAGAAGACCGATCCTGACCTATCGGGCGAGATCATCGCGGCGGCGCGGGCGGAGCTGGGATTGTTCGCCGTTGGGGATCACCGGGGCTGAGGGCTTGTTCGAAGCCTTTGGGGCAGGCGCCGGTGCGGCGTTCAGACGTTGGCTGGGGCCAGCGGTGGCAGGCCCCTGATCAGATCAGCCGCGCGTTCCGCCAGCATCATGACAATGGCATTGATGTGCGCCGAAGGCATGTCCGGCAGCGCCGCGCCATCGACCACGCGCAGTGCTTCGACGCCGCGCACGGTGAGATCGGGGTTCAGCACTGCGTCAGGCCCGCTACCCATCATGCACGTGCCGAGCGGATGATTGACCGTCCCGGTGGTGGCGCGAATCCAGGCCTCGATGGCGCTGTCGCTGTCGCTGCCCGGTTCCGGCGCCACTTGCGCTCCGCGGAACGGATTCATGGCCGGCTGCACTGCGATATCGCGCGCGAGGCGGACGGCGTCGCGGAGCGCGGCGAGGTCGGCTGGGTCGGAGAAAAAGTTGAACCGGATGCGCACCGGCGCCAGCGGATCGGCCGAGCGCAGCGACACGGTGCCGCGGCTCTTCGGGTGCAGCAGCACGGGGCGAATGCCGATCAGTTCGGGTGGGGGCTTGTGCAGCAGGGGAATCCAGGTACGGGCATCCTGCGGTCGGGTCGCGCCGAGCAGGAATTCGATGTCGGGGGCTTCGAGTGCGGGGCTGGTCCGGATGAAGGCGGCCGCGCCCAGCGGCATCGCCGCGGCGGGACCGGTGCGGAACAGGATGGCGCGCGCCATCGCCATGGCGGCCTGGTCGATCCGCATGGTCCGCTGGAATTGGCCGCCGGCGCGCCGGTGCCAGGCCAACAGGACCGCGAGATGATCGCGCAGGTTCTCGCCGACCGGCAGATCGACCAGCGGCGCGATTCCCATTTCGCGCAGGTGCGCGGCGGGGCCGATGCCCGACAGCAGCAGCAGTTGCGGTGAGTTGAAAACACCGCCGCAGAGGATCACCTCGCGCGCGGCTGTTGCTTCGTGCGTCTGGCCGTCCGCGCGATAGCGGATGCCGGCGGCGCGCGTGCCACGCATCGTCACGCCGAGTACGTGCGCGCCGGTGCGGATGGTGAGGCCGCGGCGCGACACCACCGGGCGCAGATACGCGTTGGCGGCCGAGGCGCGGCGGCCGTTCCGGATGGTGAACTGGGCCTTGCCGAAACCTTCGGGGGCGCTGCCGTTCATGTCGCCGGTGACCGGCCAGCCGGCGTGCCGGGCGGCGTCGAACCAGGCAGCGGCGGCGGGGTCGCGCACGCGGGTCCATTGCGTGCCGAGCGGTCCGGCGCCGCCGCGCCAGGGGGTTTCTCCGTCTTCCCAGGTTTCGCTGCGTTTGAAATACGGCAGGGCGTCGGCATAGGACCAGCCGGTTGCGCCCTCGCGTGCCCAGCGGTCGAAATCGCCGCGAAAGCCGCGCGTGTAGAGCATGACGTTCACCGAGGACGAGCCGCCGAGCACCTTGCCGCGGAATACGTCCAGGCGACGATTGTTCAAGTGCGGTTCGGGCTCGCTTTGGTAATCCCAGTCGAACAGCCGGTGCTGCTGCAGCTTGCCCAGGCCCATGGGAATCTGGATGTAGGGATGGCGGTCGCTGCCACCCGCTTCGAGCAAGAGTACGGTGGCGCCGTCATCCTCGGTCAGCCGGTTCGCGAGTACGCAGCCGGCCGAGCCGGCGCCGACGATGATGTAATCGTATCCGGCGATTGTACTCACTGCCGAATTGCAGCAATGACCGATCCGGAAGTCAACAATCCGCCGGCCGTGCAACGCAAAGCTTTCTCGGGCTGCGTCAGGCCGGTACTTGAAATTTCGACTCGTGCGGCCGGGTCAAGAGCGATCGGCACAAACCTGCCGCAGGATACCAGGTCATAAGCGCTGCTTTCGCCGGTCAACACGACGCTTCCCCGCTCAGCCGGGTGATCCGGCCGAACGAGGGAGCATGCGCGCTTTGGTCTTCAGGTTCGTATCAGCAGCAGCCGCGGAAGCGTCCTTTCCCTATTGCATACCGCGCGTCCTGCCGTTCGCGGAAGAACTCCTCGTAGGTCATCACCGGCTGGTCCGGATGCACCGTCTGGCGGTGCGTTACGTAGGTCTGGTAGTCGGGCACGCCGACCATGAGGCGCGCGGTCTGCACCACGCGTTCGCAGACCAGGCGCATCCGTCCCGCCGTCTGGCTCATCACGGCCTCAGTCATCGCCGGCTCCTGCCAACAGGCCGGGGCCGACTTCGTGCGTGGTGCTGCGCGGCGTACCCAGTGCCTTGCGGCAATGAATGATGCCGTAGATCACCATCGTCACGACAAGCGCGGCGAAGACGAAGGCCAGCGTCGCATCGACATAGTCATTCAACACGATCTGGCTCATCTGGTGCATCGTCTTGGCCGGCGCCAGCACCTTGCCGGCGGCCATGGCGTCACCGAATTTCAGCCCGTGGCTGAGGAAGCCGACTGCCGGGTCGGGGCTGAACACCTTCTCCAGCCCGGCGGTGACTGTGCACGCGACCAGCCAGACCGTGGGCACAATGGTGACCCAGGCGAAGCGCTCGCGCTTCATCTTGAACAACACCACCGTGCACAGCACCAGGGCGATTGCCGCCAGCATTTGGTTCGCGGTGCCGAACAATGGCCACAGCGTCCAGATGCCACCCAGCGGGTCGATCACGCCCTGATAGAGGAAGTAACCCCACAGCACGCAGGCCAGGGCGGAGCCGACGACGTTGTTCACCCACGATTCGGTCGACCGGAACGCCGGCACCACGTTGCCGATGAGGTCCTGGATCATGAAGCGGCAGACGCGCGTGCCGGCGTCAACCGTTGTGAGGATGAACAGGGCCTCGAACAGGATGGCGAAGTGATACCAGATGCCGGCCAGGGCGGGGCCGCCGAGGAAGCCGGACAAAATCGCCGCCATGCCCACCGCCAGCGTCGGCGCGCCGCCGGTGCGTGACATGATCGTGGTTTCGCCGACCTGATGCGCCACCTGCGTCAGCATGTCGGGCGTCACCGCGAAGCCCCACGAACTGATCACCTGCGCCGCATGCACCGGATCGCTTCCGATCAAAGCCGCCGAACTGTTCATGGCGAAGTAGACGCCAGGATGGATCACCGTGGCCGCGATCATCGCCATGATCGCCACCAGCGATTCCATCAGCATGCCGCCGTAGCCGATGAAGCGGATCTGCGTCTCGTTCTCGATCATCTTCGGCGTGGTGCCGGAGGAGATCAGCGAGTGCCAGCCGGAGACCGCGCCGCAGGCAATGGTGATGAACAGGAACGGGAACAGGCTGCCGGCCCAGGCGGGACCGGTGCCGTCGATGAACTTCGTCACCGCGGCCATCTGCAAATACGGCCGCACGATCATGATGCCGATCGCCAGCAGCATGATGGTGCCGACCTTCAGGAACGTGGACAGGTAGTCGCGAGGTGCCAGCAGCAGCCACACCGGCAGCACCGAGGCGACGAAGCCGTAGCCGATGATGATCAGAGCCAGGGTCGGACCGCTGAGGGTGAACCAGGCGGCGAGCGCCGGGGTTGCCGCGACGGTCTTGCCGTAGACCAGCGCCGCCAGCAGCAGCACGGCGCCGAGGATCGACATCTCGGCGATGCGGCCGATGCGGATGAAGCGGCTGTAGACGCCCATCACCAGCGCGATCGGGATGGTGCAGAACACGGTGAACGTGCCCCAGGGGCTACCCTTCAGCGCATTCACCACCACCAGGGCCAGCACGGCCAGGATGATGATGCAGATCATCAGGATGCCGACGCCGGCGATGGCGCCGGGGACGGGGCCAAGCTCGGAGCGGACCATGTCGCCGAGCGACTTGCCGTCACGCCGGGTGGACAAGAACAGTACGGTCATGTCCTGGACCGCACCGGCGAACACGACGCCGGCGAGGATCCACAGCGTGCCGGGCAGGTAGCCCATTTGTGCCGCGAGCACGGGGCCGACCAGCGGGCCGGCGCCGGCGATGGCGGCGAAGTGGTGGCCGAACAACACGTACTTGTTGGTCGGTACGTAGTCCAGGCCGTCGTTGTGCCGCACCGCCGGGGTCTGGCGCTTGATATCGACGCCGAACACCTTGTTGGTGATGAACAGGGCGTAGAAGCGGTAGGCGATGAAGTAGATGCACACCGAGGCGACGACGAGCCAGGCGGCATTCACCGGCTCGCCGCGCGTCAGCGCCACGATGCCCATGGCGATGGCGCCGAGAATGGCGACCCCCGCCCAGAGCAATTTCTGAGGTAACGTCATGGCGTCTCCCTTCCGCAATTGTGCGGTCGCGGGAGGGCACCCCTGACGGCGGAAGCATAGGGACGCGGGATGCCGCGGTGTTCCCGCACCGCGGATCGACTTTCGGGAGTGGAGAATGCCGCGCGCCACGGGCGGGCGCCTTGATTTGGATCAAGCAGGGGCAATCAGGTGATGAGCAGGACGGATTTTGGGGGGAGAGGGCAGCCGGGGATCGGCGTGACGGCCAGTGCGGCGGGCGGCAGGGTTCAGCAAGAATTTCAACGCAGCGCGGCCCGGGGCCGCAGGCTGCAACCAATTTCCCAAACACGCGGCCAATGCCGGTCAATCCGCGAGGATGGTGAGGGAGCCGCAAAAGATTGGATCGGCACAAGACATCAGCGTGCATCAGCGTTCATCTGCGGCAAACCTTGCTTCGCCGCGGGCTCCGATTTCCCCGGGAAGGAGTCGGAGCCGTTCGTGCCGCGTGCAGCCAAAAATAGTTTTGCCGCAGCTGAACGCGTAGATGCAAATGATCAAATGTCAGTTCATTCGCGCAAGACTGTCCAACGATACGCGGCTCGTATAGTGTGGCTATTGCATAGGGGCGAGGACCAATGCAGCGGGTGGCGGGCTTCCTTGCTGTCCTGGGTCTGCTGCTGGCATGCCGCGTTGCTGTGGCCCAGGACGCCGCGCACCCGTCCGACACGATGTCGGCCAGGATGCAGGCCTGTGCGGCCTGCCATGGCCCGGAAGGCCAGGGCACCGCCAACGACTATTTCCCCAGACTTGCCGGTAAACCGGCCGGCTATCTGTTCAATCAGTTGCTGGCCTTCAAGCAGGGTCGGCGGCGCTATCCGCCGATGAATTACCTGCTGCAATACCAGTCGGACGAGTATCTGCACGCGATTGCGGCCCATTTCAGTGCCCTGAGACCGCTTGCGCCTCCGCCCACGCCGCCAACCGTCAGCGATGCAGTTCTGGCACGGGGGCACGACCTGGTGACCGGAGGCGATCCGGCGCACGCGATTCCTGCGTGCGCCGGCTGTCACGGTCCCAGGCTGACCGGCATGGAGCCGGCCATCCCCGGCCTTGTGGGTTTGCGGCCGAACTACATCAGCGCGCAACTCGGTGCATTCCGCTACGGTACACGCACCGCACCTGCCCCCGACTGCATGCAAATCGTCGCCGCGAGCCTGACCGAAGCCGATGTGACCGCCGTCGCCGCCTGGCTCGCATCGCTGCCTGTTCCGGCCGACCCGTCGCCGGTCCCGAAGGGCACGCTGGTCATGCCGCTCGCTTGCGGCAGCGAACCCAACTGACGGGGAGGGCGCTGTGAAACTCCGCCGGACGCTGTCACTGTTTCTGCTGATTGCCGGCCTGGCCACCGCACATGCCGACGACCAATCGCAGATTGCCAAAGGCGAATACCTGGCGCGTGCCGGCGATTGCATCGCCTGCCATACCAATCCCGGCGACCCGCTGTTTGCCGGCGGCCTGCCGATGCCGACCCCGTTCGGCACGCTGTATTCAACCAACATCACGCCCGATCGCGACACCGGCATCGGCGCATGGAATGCCGACCAGTTTTATGGCGCGTTGCATACCGGCCGTTTTCCGGATGGTGGGCTGATGTACCCCGCCATGCCGTTCGGGTCCTACACGAAGGTCTCGCGCGCCGACTCCGACGCGATCTTCGCCTACCTGCGCTCGGTACCCTCGGTGAATAAGCGAAACACACCCGATGACCTGCGTTTTCCATACAACAATCGGGAATTGATCCTGGGTTGGCGCACCTTGTTCTTCAGCGAAGGCGCATTTCAGCCAAACCCGGACAAATCCGCCGAATGGAACCGTGGCGGCTATCTGGTCGAGGGGCTCGGCCATTGCGGGATGTGCCACACGCCGATCAACGCGCTCGGCGGCAATGAGGAATCGCAGGCGTTCGAGGGCGGGCTGATCCCGATGCAGAACTGGTACGCGCCGTCGCTCACGTCCAACAAGGAGGCTGGGCTGGGCAACTGGAGCATCGACGAGATTGTTGGCCTGCTACGAACCGGCGTGTCCGATCGCGGCGCGGTCTATGGGCCGATGGCGGAGGTGGTACACGACAGCCTGCAATACCTGAACGATACCGACGTGCGGGCAATGGCCATCTATCTGAAAAGCCTCGGCCAGGGCTCGCCGTTGGACCCGGAAGTCGCCAACATTCCGGCACCCGAAAGCAGTCTGCTCTTGAGTTTCGGCCAGACGGTCTATGCGGCACATTGCGCAACGTGTCACCAATCGGATGGGCGCGGCATGCCGCCGGAATATCCGCCGCTGGCGGGCAATCCATCGATTCAAATGCAGTCGGCGGTGAATCCGATCCGCATGGTGCTGAACGGCGGCTTTCCGCCCGGCACCCAAGGTAACCCCCGGCCCTATGGCATGCCGCCGTTCGCGCAGAGTCTGTCAGACGACGAAGTCGCCGCCGTGGTTACCTACATTCGCGCCGCCTGGGGCAACCATGGCACCGCCGTCTCGCCGCTCCAGGCAAACACGCTGCGTACAGCACCGCTGGACTGATCCCGCCATGTTGAATTCTGATCCCATCCCGGAAGAAGCCGCCGCGACACAGGACGCCACGGTGCATGCGATCCTGCGCACCGGTGCGATCGGTGCGGTGCTGGTCGCGGGCCTCGCGACGGCTGTCGTCATCGCCACGTGGTTCGCGTTCTACTTTTTCGTGTTCGTACCGCGCGCCGGTGCGCCATGAGCGAGCAACAATCGCCGGCGGACCCGGACGACGGCGCCGAGGCGAGCGAACGCGTCGAACGGCACTGGGCCGTGGTCGCGACGGCGCTGATGGCACTGCTGGTCGTGACGGCGGTCTTCGCCGCGCTGCATGAGGCGGTCCTGCCGCAAGCCCGGCTCCAGACCGTCAATCCGCGGACGCTGCATCTGCACGGTGAGTTCATCGAAAGCAATCTGGGCAGCGCGGTTGAGCCGGACGGTTCGGTCACCGTCCGTCTTGTCGGCCAGCAGTACTCCTTCACGCCGCAATGCATTCTGGTGCCAACGGACACGCCGATCACGTTCCGTGCCACCAGCGCCGACGTGGTGCACGGGTTCCTGATCGAGGGGACGACCATCAACCTGATGCTGGTGCCCGGCTACGTCTCCAGCATTGCTGCCCGCTTCGACACGCCCGGCGAGCGCCATATGCCGTGCCACGAATTCTGCGGCGTGGGGCATGAAGGCATGTGGGCCCAGGTCAAGGTCATCGACAAGGCCAGCTTCATGCGGATGGCGGCAACGGCAAGGAGGTTGAGCTGTGTTAAATAGCCGGCGGCTGATCCTTGCGCATTTCTGGTTGGCATTTGGCGGCTTCGGGGCAGCGTTGTTGCTGGGCGAATGGCAGATGTTCGTTCGCAGCCCGCTGCATGCCTGGATCGGCGATCCCGAACTGTATTATCGCTCGGTGACCGCGCATGGCACCACGATGGCCTACGTGTTTCCCACACTGATAGCCATGGGATACGGCTATCTGGTGTCCGAGACCGCGTTGGGCCGGCCGCTTGTCGGCCGCAGCTGGGCATGGGCTGGCCTTGTGCTGGTCGCCGTCGGCGCGGTGATGGCAATCGTGACGGTCGCGCTGGGACTGAGCACGGTGCTGTACACATTCTATCCGCCATTGATCGGCAGCCCGTTCTACTACATCGGCGTGGTCCTGGTCGTGGTCGGCTCATGGATCTGGGTCGCACTGATGGCGGTGAATCTCTACGCCTGGAAGCGGCAGAATCCCGGCGTTCCGGTGCCGTTCCCGATGTTCGCGACGGTCGCCGGTGCCTATCTGTGGGGGTGGACCGCAGTCGGTGCCGCTCTCGAGGTAGTGCTCTTGATCCTGCCGGTGGCGCTTGGTCTGCGCAGCACCATCGATGCCGGCCTGGCGCGCGTGTTTTTTTCCTGGACGCTGCACGCCATCGTCTATTTCTGGCTGATGCCAGCTTATATCGCGTTCTACACCATTGTCCCGCGCGCGATCGGCGGCCGTTTGTTCAGCGACCAGATGGGGCGCATTTCCTTCATCCTCTTCCTGGTCGTCGCCATGCCGATCGGCGTCCATCACCTGTTCGAAGACCCGGAGGTGGGATCCGGCTTCAAGTTCCTGCACTCGGTGTTCACCGCGCTGGTCGCCGTGCCGACCCTGCTCACGGTGTTCACGATCTGCGCCTCGGTCGAGATCGCCGGACGGCTGCGTGGCGGCAAAGGCATGCTGGGATGGCTGGCCGTACTGCCGTGGCGCAATCCGGTCATGCTCGGTGTGGCGTTCTCATTCATCATGCTCGGCTTCGGCGGCGCCGGCGGGCTGATCAACATGACCTACCAGCTCAACACCACGATCCATAACACACAATGGGTCACCGGGCATTTTCACCTGATCTTCGCCGGCGCGATTGTCATCATGTATTTCATCATCGCCTATGATGTGTGGCCGCATTTGACCGGCCGCGCGCTGGACAGCCTGGGCCTGATGCGGGTGCAACTCTGGCTCTGGCTCATCGGCGTGACAGTGCTGACCTTTCCCTGGCACTATGTCGGCATCCTGGGAATGCCACGCCGCATGGCGTTCTACGATTACAGCGATCCGGCGATTGCCGCGCAGGCACCGTGGGTGACCGTGTCGGTCATCGGCGGCGCGATCGTCGTACTGTCGGCCATTCTGTTCTTTTGCGTGCTGGTGCGCGGGCAGATCGCGCCGCGCGTCGAGCCGGGCGCGTACCGGTTCAGCGTCGCCGCGCATCCGCCGCGCACATTGCCCGCTGCGCTGAACGGTTTCGCGCTTTGGCTTGGACTGATGGTGGGGCTGACCATCGTGAATTACGGCTTCCCGATCGCCAACCTGCTGGCGACGCCCCGCACGGCGGTGCCGGCCATCATGGTCGGAGCCAGCCGATGAACCCGGAACGGATCATCTCGCTCCGCAACAAGTGGTTCACATACAGCGTCGGGCTCACCGCGGGTCTCGCCATTGTCAGCATCGTGGTCGGCTTCGTCTGGCTGCCGTCGCAGCAAGCCGGCGGTTCCTTGCCTGGCTTCTGGTACACGATCTGCAGCGCCGCCGGCCTGATCCGGGTGCCGCCGATCCACGAACAGGTCGTGCAGCCGGCCTATGTCACGACAAGCGTCGAAATCGTGCCGCGCATGTTGCGCCATCCCACTGCGGACTCGATTGGGCATGGCGCCACGCTGGCACTGCGGTGCACCATGTGTCATGGCGCGCGTGGCGTGAGCCTGGCCGATATCCCGAACCTCGCCGGGCAGTATCCGACGGTGATCTATAAGGAATTGGCGGATTTCAAAACGGGTGCGCGCACCAGTGCCATCATGCAGCCGCTGGTCGCCGGTTTGAGCGACACGGATATGCGCGACCTCGCCGCATATTACGCGTCCTTGCCGCGCCTGCATGTCGTTGCAATGTCGTCCGGCGAGCCGCCGCTTATCGTCGCGGATGGCGCGCCGATCCGCAATATCCCGCCCTGCGGTGCGTGTCATGGCGAGCTGAGCGCGGCGACCGGGGCGCCGTGGCTGGAAGGGCAGCCGGCAGTTTACCTGCGCACGCAGCTCGAGGCCTTTGCCTCCGGCGCCCGGCACAATGACATCGATGAGCAGATGCGCAATGTGGCGCGCGGCATGACGCGGCAGGAGATCGAGAGCGCGAGCCAGTACTTCGCGAACAGTCAATAGCACGGCGCTGCGCTGGCGTTGCCTCGAACCGCGGCATGAACGGGCCGGGAATCCGCGCTTAGCTCGGCTTTGCGCATTTCAGGCAGCGAGGCAGAGAGTCTGGAAGACTCGATTTAGCAAGGTGACCGGAATTTCCATGGTCTCGGTCGATATCCGCGAGGTGGAAAAATCCGGTGGGCACCACAGCACCCGCCGCACCGCGGCAATCGCATCACTGAAGGTCGGTTCGGTCTTGCGGTACCAGGCGGCGGCATGCGGCCGAAGAGCTGCGGCGCCGTGGCGT
>Ga0335072_10006794_pt1 | contig 16706 bp, 15 predicted proteins | sample Lox_Sample_21_FD_206725 | JGI IMG/M metagenome (GOLD analysis project Ga0335072, IMG submission 206725) | Soil microbial communities from Loxahatchee National Wildlife Refuge, Florida, United States - Lox_Sample_2.1 | ecosystem: Environmental > Terrestrial > Soil > Wetlands | place: USA...
GAGCAAAGCCTTTTATGAAGGCCCAGTCCTGGAGGCGTGCGAATGCCGCTTCTTTGGTCTGGAACACCTCATCCCGACTGGGATTGGTGGCATGGCGATGTGGGATGGCAGCAATGGCAGCATCTAGCTGAGCTCGAAGCTCAGCTGTGACAGTTTCACTCGTGGAAGCAGCAAAGGTAGGCTCCATAATTGATTATATTGATGCAGGTTAACTATGCTACAGAAATGTCCCATATATACACAGCGACGACGACAGCGACGTCGGAGTAGCGGTGAAGCAGAACCCCACCTAATTGGGTGGTGGGGGCTGCCACTAACCTTACCGCCTGCTGCGATAACACGGGGCAGTCCGAAACGGACGGGCGCGGACTGGCCCAACGGACTGCCCCGATCCTGGTTGGACAAAGGCTGAACTGGATGGAACACAACGGACTATTTGCTTAGAGGAGTTAGAGAGGAGAGAACGAGCTATTGAGTTGGAAGGACTCCCTCTATCTGAGTTGGAGGTGGATGAAGGAGTGGGAGAAATACATGACGAATATTCTCAGAGGAGAGCCGCTGAGATTGAATGATGCGTAAACAAAAGCCTATAACGTGTTCATATCCTCCTCCGTATCGGCCTGATCTTACACTACAGTTACGTATTAGTGTTTTATCGCTAAAATCTTAAGCATAAAGTCACTGCTTTTTAGGCTCCTATCACTAAGATCTTAGAGTACTCGATCGCTAAGTTTCAGAGTCTATATTTTGGGTAACTGGTCGCTAAATTCTTGGGCACTCTATCGTTAACTTGTAGACGTGGGAGGTGACCTGACTCTACGCTAGTGTCAGTTGGGTCAGGTCACCTCAGCGAAACTCCAGCAGGGTCAGCCAAGAAAACTGGGTGGGGCGGGTCACCTTCATCCTGCCACGGGAAGATGGTGGGATGGCGGAGCTATCTAAGGGAGTTCGGCCCAACACGATTAAGTCCAAAATGTCGACAGTCCTCCTGAATGATGGCTTGTCAGATTAAATTGCAAGTAGACACGTAATAATATACGAGTTCTTAGTGTATGTGGCAACCCTGACTAAAGCGGAACACAAGATACTCGATGTGCCAGAAAAGCATAAGTTATACCTGCTAGCCATTTGATTCTACCATTGGAAGGCCGTCCAAACTCAAAAGGAATCGGGTGTGCATACACAAGACTAGCGATTTCATTGGCCAAGTAGCGAAGCGCCTCCGCCAAAAAGGCTTCTGAAATACGCCACGTGTAGGGAGTCAGGCATACAAGCAACCCATTTTCACGTGGTTTCCCAATAGTTAGGCAATTCTTTGATTACTCATAATACAACTTACTATTTCAAGTCATCCTGCTGTTCATTTCGAATCAGCTCCTCCATACTTGCCTACAACCTTCAAAATCCATTTGAACTGCTTCTAAACTACTAGCCAAGCCTTGTCTATTCATATCATAGTATTGATTAGATTTTGTGCAGCTACTGAGTCTAGCTCAAGTGACAAGGCTGTCTGTCCAAGCCTTATTCCTGTTTCGCATCCCACAGCCTGCTGAAACTCGCCCGCCCTCTCGATTTCATGACGCTAACTCTCTGCGGTTGCATTTTCCGCGATTGATCACATCACCATTGAAAAGATGGTACGTTTTGGCCAGCGACAAAGTGACTGTTGGCGTGAAAAAGTCAGTAGTACGGCAGGCCTTCAATACCCTTTGCGAATCCCATCTGGGAAACCCAATCCGGATTTCCCCTGGGCCGAAGTACGCCTTCATACCGATTGCTTTCTGAAGAAGGAAGGGAAAATTACCCAAAAGAAACGTGATACATTTCTACGGACTCTAATACAGAAGCATGGAGCGACAGTTACGATAGTCGCAGCATGTGCTCACGCAATGTCCCCAGAGGCCGTGAGGTCACTATTGGCTGATGAGAACGATACCGCGATTAAAGAAGGTTCAATACGGCTTCGATTTCTCCGGGCTGTTGTCGCAGCTCATCATGTGAATCCTCAGGCTATCACGGAGTCAGAATCAAACGAGGCACTGGGCGCCATGCAATTACGCGCTTCCCGTACTGCATTTACTAGTAGTCAAAAGCTTGAGAAATTAATCGGGCTACTGATAGCTGGAGATCCAGATCATTCGTTGACGTATCCGTACATTCGCAGCATGGCACAGATATGTTCCGTTGAGTTATCGAACCAGGTCCAAGTTCTTAGGGGCTCTTGTTCATGGATGAAAGCCCACGCAGAAACTAAATGGCTCTCGACGATCTTAGATCAGTCATTCGGGATATCTCACGGAACTATCCAAGCAATAAATCTATTGGATGATGGATTTCCGGATTGGAAAGTGTGGGCTGAATGTGGCGAGTCATATTCACAGCTGTCACGAGCTCTTAAGGCTTGTTGGCAACCCCATCCTCGCAGCGCAGCAAATCCATCTTGGACTTTCACATTGCCAACATACCCTACAATTATCTCTGTTAGTCGAATCCTCGAGCGAATAACCAAGCTACTAGTAGCTAGAATTCCGAAGGAAAATTCGGTTGTATATGAGGATGCTCACAGGATGACGCAGAAATATGCTGCTGAACTATCAAGCCAGGTCCAAGCTTTACAGAACTCCTGTCAATGGTTGAAGGTCCACTCAGAAACCAAATGGCTCTCAATGTTCTTGGATGATTCAATTAGGTCATCTATTGGAGGTACAGCAGCGATTGAATTATTGAACGAGGGATTTCCAGCTTGGAGAGCATGGGCTGAATGGGGGGAGTCAAATTCACGGCTTGCACAAGCCCTCACTTCATGCTCCACTTCCGATTGCCCCTCTACTAGTAAAAGACTTGAGATAATAATGAAGGCAGTGACCTGCACTAGTCGAAACCTTGATATAATAATTAAGGCGGTAATAGCTGGAATTCCAAGCAATTTATTTCCATATCCGCATATACGAAGGATGATTCAGAAATATTCTTCCGATCTCTCACAGAATATTAAAGCTTTGACAGATTCTGGTTTATGGTTGAGGGCGCACGAGGAGACTAAATGGCTTTCGGGGCTGCTATATCGACCACTTAGGGCCTCTCTTGAGACCATAGAAGCGATGAAACTATTGCAAGAGGAATTCACAGATTGGAGTGCGTGGGCAAAGTGGGGAGAGTCCGATTCGCAGCTAGCACAGACTCTCATTCCATACTACACGTTCGACTCCTTTGCTAGTCTCAATCCCAAGATACTTCCCGGCTTACTAATGGCAGGCGTTCCCGTTCAGTCGTTATTGCGTCCTAAAATCCACAGTTTACTACGGAAGTTTTCTGTTGATCTAGCAAAGAAGCTACAGGCTCTAGAGGTCGAAGGTCAATGGTTAAGGGCGTACAAAGAAGCTGAATGGCTTCCAATGCTCTTAGACCAATCAATTGAGCCATCTTTGGGACGCGCTGAAGCCATACAAGTACTTGAAGATGGATTTCCGGACTGGAGAGCATGGGCTGAATGGCGACCGGATATTCGTCATTTAAATACGCAGGCAGAGCTTACCACGGAGCAGCGCTGTTCATTGCAGGATTTCCATGCTCTAGACGGACCAGATTTTGCACATAGCAAGCAGGCAACCATGAGGGATGGCCTCGTCGCTCAAAACTCCGATCTTCAATCAGAACTCTGCTGGGGAACAGTCCAAGTGAAGTTGGAAAATCAGATGCCAGGCAACGCGCGAGATATCCTTGAACGCATATCAAATGCGGTTGAAGCCGCTTGTAGGGCTGGATCAGATAACATTAACTTATTCATATACCTTTGCTGTAATGGCAAGCTTATCAACGATGGCACATTAAGAATCCTAGAGAGAATTAATATTCTGGGGGAAAATAGGGTCTGCTCAGACTTGCTGCATGTACTGGAGGCCAAAAAGGGGGAACTAGATGCACAGCGGACGGCTATAATGCAACTGTTACCATTATTGAGTCAGACTAGCGGCCAAGAGCTGCGTGAAGCTCTCTTGCCATATTTGGTCAACCGAATCTCGACTTGCATGCAGGAGCTGCAAGCTTTGCTTCGCAAACAACTGGATAATTCCAATCTCGTGATGGAGCTTCACGTCTTTGGCGTAGCCCTCCAAGCAGCTCCATGGCTGCTGCCGCTACTCAATGCCTCGTTAGGAATCCTAATTAGCAATTGGCCCACCACAGAGAAAATCTTAGACATGAACGCTTTACAGTCTGATATATTGAGGTTGTTATCAGGGAAAGTCACCCAACTAAGACTGCAGCTCAATGAACACTATACAAAGTGCCTCATTGAAACTAGTGCCATGGATCTGTGCACAGGAAGTATAATTGAAGCCTTGATTCATCTATGGCATCAAAAACCTGACACGGACAGACGAGAACTTGCTTTGGTAATTGCGCAAGGCACAGGAATTGGTTACAGCACACAATGGGAATGTCTTAGGCAACTTCCAACACTCCCAGATACGTTTGTCCGCAACCTGCGCCGCATTTGGCAAATCAATATGACGGAACCAGATAATTCCTGCGTCAAACTAGTACAACTCCTTGCAACCACATGGAAACTAGACCATGAAAAAGTTACTTGCTGGCGTTTGGTGCTGCATTATTGGATCAAAGATCGAGAGTCGACGTTGTTGCAGTACACGTTGACACACCTAACGGTAGATGATTGGTTTCAGTGGCTTTCAGACCTCTATGAGATATTCCCAGATATGGAAGAGCAAGATTTCCAGAGTCCTCTAAGTGTTCTCCAGCCAGCCTTACATGCCTGGGCCCATCGCATCAGACCATACTCGATGACGATCTCACGTATAGAAAACGGTATAGGATCCAGATCTACAACAAAATGCCTCTTAATGGGCTTCAACAGTAACTATCCAGATAATGTTGTAGAAATCCTAAAGCTCCTAGAACATCAGTTCCAAGACCGGGACGACGGCGAAGACCATCAATCAGCAGTGCTAGCATCAATAGCCCTCCTTAACTATGATTACGGCATCAACGCGAAAGATATATGTCAAGTCTTGTCTATATTAACTGAGACAACTAGACACGTTCACCGTGCCTATTTGCGAGTTATTGAGGCATATCAAGTACCATCTCCGCAAGTCGTTCCTGCGCTCTTAGTTGGCTGGTTGCAAAATCCCGATCTAAGCAATTTGGATAAACAGGTACTTGAAGCTCTAGGAAACGTACTTGGCATTCGCCTTGACAATGATTCCATCACAAAAGCCTTTGAATCTGCGTGCGACTATGTCACAAACCAGGTAACTTCGCTCCTCGCCGAGGTAGAACGCCTAAGTGGTCTCCGGAGATCCCTTAAAGCCATGGATCCTGAGGGTACATATGCCCTGTTAGCAGAGCTTGAGATCGATGATAATACTTCACCGCTTGAGGATGAGATTGCCAGCCTTTCACTTGAACTTGTCGACGTAATCGAGCTGGTTGGAGAAAATGCAGTTGAGTTGCACTTCCCCCTTACTCATCACACTGCGTTACAACGGACCGGTATGGGTACAAACAGCTCGCAGAGCCTAGTAGTGCGTCTTGTTGTGGGAAGCTCCTCACTCCCATCAGGGTTTTGCATGCATTTTGACAATGAACTAAAAGGCCTCGCCAACTCCAATGACCATTCTCCTCGGCTGGTCTTCGATGATAGCAGCAACGAAGGGACTTTTTGCCATGGTCATGTCAACCACACCAAGTATCAACTAGGGCATATCTTATCACGTTATCTCTTAAATGGCTCAAAATCACTGGAGGAAACATATAATTTCCTGAAACTGAGCCTTGGAAACCTATCACAAAGATGTATCGTTTGTGGAATGCCCCATGGAGTACGTCTACGCCGCTCAACTGTTTGCCAAAAGCCTTCTTGCTATGCGACGTTTCTTCTTTATGCAAATTTCAACATTCATTTACATGATCTTCAAGCTGATATTCAAGTTGGAGATTTGTTGCTCACCGCAGTCCAAGCAGCCGCAACATCCGGCAATATGGACTTACTGCCGGATTGTCAGGTTGGGACACCTGAACAGGTTACCGAATTATTAGGTAGAATACCCTCTATCACAACTATGCAGGCTTCGGAAGATCTGCCTGCTGTCTTAAATTCTTTATGCAAACCCTCCGAATTCTTTCTCAAGTGGATCTTCACCAACTACAATGGCTTTCTCCTCTCTGCCTCTGGCCCGATGCGAATCCCGAGCATGCCTGGCATATATCAATTCTTGCTTGCCAACGCTGCACCCCGCCTGGAAAAAGCTTTCGCTGCGCAACTGCGGGGCCTACCTACTAAAGTGGTGTTCCATGGCACCTCTCTTGAGCGGTTATATGCTATTCTATGCCAAGGACTTCGAGTTTGCTCCGGCAGCCCTTTGCAGCGTCATGGTGCCGCTTACGGCAATGGTATCTACGTGGCTGAAGAGCCTGCAACAGCTATGAGATACGCAACTGCATATACAGCTCCTGTCGGATGGAAAGGTTGGCATGGTAACACCTTCGATCATGCCAGAGTGCTCTTAGGATGCGAAGCTTCGGGACATATCCCTAGCCAGATGCATGGTATCCATGTGATTGCTGATCCAGATATACTTATATTGCGATACATTTTTCTGATACCCCAAGGTGTGACAGCTCCAATTGCGCGTCATATCGTGCCTGCGATGACTAGTGTGTTTGCTTCATTGCGCTCTGGAGATTTGTAGAAATATGCTTGAATGGCAGATTCTGTATTTCGGATAGAGTATATGTCGAAGTTCTAAATTAGATGGGTAAGGCTGTGGAGGGCAATCGAAGCTACAAAACAATATAATCCAGCACGTGGATTAGTAGACAGTAATGTTTAGATATGATCTCGGTCGAAACAATTTCCTCGCATTCTGTCTAATCTCTACTCCAAGAAGACATAGAAATTTTGTTCTCTACGTAGAGTCCTACGTCATTTTACTGCCACACACTCAATGTTAAAGAGACTCTTGCTCAAGCCTTTCAATGCTTCCCTTTTAATAAGAACATGAATATAAGCCGTCTCTACAAAAATATAAGAACCGTCATTTTGTGGTTATAATATCGCCGATTCCTGAAGGCTGAAGATTATGAAAATCTTGTTGCCAGACTTTGACGCCAAAGGTGCTAAAACAAGGCACTTATTCTTCGATAATATCACTGTCTGATTCTCAATTTTTGCTTCAGCATGAAAATTCGTGTTTTCTCAGCATGTGGACGGTCTCCCCGCTTTAGCCGCTTTGTGGCGATGCCACCCAAAATTAATAAAGAGTTGCTCTCCTACCATGACAATATAAGGTACACATTCTACATTTCAATATAAATTCTCTGGATTCGGAATTGCATTTGTCCTATTCCACTGCTCAACACCCTTGCAGATAATGAGTCTAGAAGCCATAGATTCGATATCCTGGGACTAGCAATCTATATCTTTTGCATCGGGGCTAACTTAGAGGCCCTGTCGACTTGGTCAGCCGCAATACGACTTGGCCGGGTTCTTGGGGGGCTCGAGCTAGAACGATGAAATTGTAATGCTGACAGGTCATTTCTTATACGATGCTCTCAAAAACTCTGTGATCTATTTCTGGAACCTAATTGCGTTTAGCGTAGAACGTAATAATCCAGCTTCTTAGATATCGGGAAACGATTCTCCAAACGTTGATCAATTCAGACACCTCGAACACTTCAAACACACGTCATGCCAAGTTGATAGAGGCTTTCGACTCCTTCCGCTGAAAAGTGTTAGCGAAACGGCGCCCTTTGATTGCGAACTCCTTGACTTGTCTACCGTAACTGTAGCCATATTTAACGGCCAATCGTGCACCTGGGATAATCAGCCGTTGGATTGCTACATCATTTGAGACGGCAGAAAACTTGTAATCACGGAAAACTGCGAAGCTGCACTGCACTGTCTCCGTCGGCGATTTCTTGACCGCCTTCTTTGGGTTGACGCAATTTGATCAGCGTAATAACAGTGAGAAAGCTCAACAAGTTCTGATTATGGATCACATCTACAGTCATGCCGCCGAAGTTGTCGTATGGCTTGGGGAGTATCGATCCAAGAGGAAGATGGCTTCCGTCCGTGCGTTTGCAAAGGGAATACAATTGATGGAGTCGACATCGGGAAAAATATTATTGTAAGGATTTCCAAGCCCATCGGACCATACGTGGGAGATAGCCACTTATTCTGTGTCGCTGGTGGCTCCTAGGACGCGAATAGCTAGTTGGCTATGATCTTGTTCCGAACACTCAATAACAGGTATATAACCCCCTGCGAGGATTGAGACTAAATACTTCATCTCAACAGAAGTGCGTTTGCAACAGGGTAAATTTTCGATATGCTGGATTCGGTAAGATGACTCTGCAATATTGTAAGCGATACAAACGAGTGAGGTGCATTTCAAGTGGTCTTTATCAAGCCCGAACCAGCTCAAATGACTCAAGTAGTATCCCATGGAACTGTTATATCTTTTGATAATGCTCCTGGAGGCACCAGCCACTATTCTTGAGCCACTTCGCAACGAGCATCGCTCCAGAGGGTATTTTCGAGCTCACCATAATGTTCTCCGTAATAAACAGCACCCTTGATGTAGGCTTTGCCCACAGCGGCAACCAAGAGCTCATACAGCAAGACAAGAAAAGACTTGACACCTCATCAATGCCTAAGAAATCGGGCCTAATCCCACCGTCCTAACCACCGGCCGCGTTTTGTCCAAACACTCTCTAAGGCCCCTAGCTTTCTCAATCCTAAGCCCCTATCCGAGGCTCTGCCCATGGACAATCACCCTCTCCAGCTCGAGCTCCAACCTCGTGGTGCAAAGAACGGTTCGACAACAGGGTTGTTCGAGCGTCCTATTGAGCTCTTCAAGCTTGATGTGCCGTTCCAGGACCTCCCCCAGGAGGCCAAAACAAAGCCAGCGCTGCAAGAAGCGGCTCAATGCTAGAGGTTCGTTTTTTGCCTCGAACCCAGCAGCAAACCAGGCTTCGGGATTGTTCATCTTTTTTGGCCCACCCTCGGCGTGAGGGAAACCCCAGGAAAGGGCCGTCGTCATAGGCTGCGTCGCATAGAAGAGGGACCTCGATCAATTCAAGGTGTATCTGGGGGAGGGCGAAACATTTTCATCTAGCGACGAGTTAAACGGTTTCTTGATTTGGAAAGGCAAAGGAAATTAGTTACTTGGCACCGAGGAAAGGAATCGCTGTGGCCAGGCTGCCCGGCCTCTATAGACTAATTCTATATATGAACCGATTGCTTGTACACGTGGTGCGGGTTAGCTTTAGAAGGATTACCTTCTGGCGATTTTCAGTACTTCAGTCACAGTCGTTTCGAAAATATCAATAAAACTGTGTAGTAGCTCGTATTGCACCGCTAGGTTCCGGGTGGTTTGCGGATACTCCGATTTGGTGGATCGGTTAAGGGCTTTTGGTGGATTAGTTGGGAACTAAGACGTTGACGTTAAAATATGTAGCACGTGTACACCTTTATCGTGCTCTGTCCATAAGGGCTTTAAGGCCGTAGGCGATGCCAGTCTCTAATGGATAATGAATAGCAAGCTTGTCAGTGACTAGGGCCTAGACACGTCTACTTTCAGTCGGGATTTGACAGGAATAAAGTTGTAGAAATCTCTATTGATTAGGTCGTCCGTAACGGGCGAATACTTTTGTTTCTCTATATCTTACGGCTTATCTACAAAAGCAATGTTATGGATTCAGAGGTAGCAGGCCGACAGGAAAATCTGTATGAATCCTTAGGCACTAGTATCGACATACACATTTTGTTGGCTATATCTAAAACATTATGCAGCTAGTCCAAATTTTCTCGTATGTTATTAATTTTGCAAACTAAGTTTATATGCTAAATTCTCTACTCTAAATCTTTAATAGAATCAAAGAGTCTATTATATAATGATTCTAGCTCTTGTTCTAGTACGTGCACACTTATATAAGTAGCGCGAAAACACTCAAAATTGCTAGTCCCCATCTATGCGCATAAGACTCTCCGACCACAAAAGCCGCCATAGCTGAGTTTTTACTCCCCATAGCTGCTGGCGCGCTCGTCGTCCCAGTTCCTGCAGCACTTCCCCCGGTACCTCCAGCAGCGGTAGTCGTTGTAGCAGGCCCATTACCACTACTACTCATTGAATTCCCGCTTCCACTACCACTCCCCTCCACCGCAACCGCCACCGTTGTCACAGCCCCAAAAGTCCAGGTAAGCGAAGCCCCGCTCAGGGGAGCCGTGATAGTGCCGCTTCCGGCCGTATTCGATAGCGTTCCTGTGCCATTCGCAGGCAGGTTGTTCGGGTTGACCCAAGAGGAATTGTTATCCCAGCCCGGAGATGTGAAGCCGAGGTCCGTGGTGCAGTCAATGGACGAGAGCGAAGAGGCGCAGGAAGAGATGCCAGAGACATGGATCAGGTTGTTGAAGAAGGAGAGCTGGGAGGGGTTGGTGGTGGGACAGATATTGTAGAATCTAAGGGGCATGTCAAAAGAGCGAAAAGAGAGATAATGGATATTTTATTTCATTCAAGACGGAAGGAGTTGAATAGACGTACACTGATACTGGAAAGCTCACAGCGCAACAAGCGCAGTCTGTGTGGTATGCAGCGCCTTGGACAGGTGTTAACTGGTTTGTATTCTCGGCATTGGAGACGTTGGTATTGCAGTTGCTTTCAAGGGTAGATGCGTATAGGCCTGCGTTGTAGACTTGACTAATATCGCAGGAGCAGCCTCCCGGGGCGTTTTGAGGGGCGGGGAAGAATGGGATGTTTGCTAGTTTGGCAGTGTTGCAGCCATTGACAGCGAGGATGGCTAGCTGTTGGTAGTCGCAAGAGTAGACCTAGAGTCTTGTCAATATGACAATGCAAAAGTATTATAATAGGCGTAGGGTATCTTGATGAGGTCAATTGCACAGCTGATTTAAATGAGAAACACAAGAGATCACCTCAGGTGGATCCACACAAGCCAAAAATTTCCAGGAATATCAAATATGGGTCTATAACGCTTACCTCGTTCCAGCAGTAGTCCAAAGCGCAATTGATCAAGCTCGCATAAAAAACACAAAAGCATGCATTCGTACAAATCGAACCAGTTGACTGACATCCGAAAAAGTCAGTGCACAGCTGGCCCGTCTGGCCTTCGCAGTATTCAGTCCAACAATTCGTGATTGCAGTAGTAGCTGATGACCAGCAAGAGTTAAATCCAGAAGGGTTGACGCAGCCAGTGGAATCGAAGTTGAAAGATGCGTGGGTGACGCTGAGAGAAGATAGGGAATACAGACCGACAAATATGTACGGTGCGGGGTATCGGAGTATGTAGTAGTGCATAGTGTTTGTAGTATCCAATGGTTGTTAATGATTAAAATGTAGTTTGTTACTGTAGAAGGCTCTTTTGGTTGCCTAAAGCTTTCAGAGGGACGGGAAGAAAATAATTCAAAATTCTACGATCTGTTGACGGGCAGATGAGGTATTTAGATAGGGCTGCCACGTCGATGCGGGGTAGGTATACCAGGGTTTTATCTTCCTGTAGGGAGAATTTATCTCTTGGAGTTGATTGGCCAGTCAAAATGATCTGTACGTGTTGTATCTCGTATGCATTTCACTTTCGAGAAGCGCGTGGCTTTTTGTGGCGCAAGGAATGCAGCAATTCATTTCCGAATCATCCGGTTACAAGTCGCATATCAGGCTTTTGCAAACATCACTCGCGACAGCGTGCGAAGTTACAAAGAGCTTAGAATATGACGTGTTGATGTTGACGTACTTAGTTATGCAGTAATATAATTCTTATACGCCAAAAATGATAGCTCTTTCAATGCCTTACGCTGATTCTGCAGTCCAAAGCTAGACCGTCAGCAGCTGAATTCAGCCTTGCTGCATGCCTGCAGCGATCTGAACAGGTCCCCTTGGAAAGCATATGCGCTCACGGTATAGTAGGAATATAGACCTGTGCACACTCCCGTTTAGGCAGATATAAATAATTAAGGCTACACGGATGCACAAAGTATACTAACAATAAGATTATGTGGTTCAAAATATAATATGTTGTATTAAAATTAATTATAGGCGATATTATTTTTATCTGACTAGCTTGTCTCGAGCTATTTCTTCATTCGTCAAATTCTCATTCACTGTCTCAAGTATGCATCGAATATACTGGAGACATTTATGACGTGCTCTAGAACCGAGAAATCCATAGGCTTCTTGAACATAGCAAGCTGACGTGCAGTAGTCACTGCGTTGCGAATCTGCCTCCCATTCATGTCGAACTTCTCAAGCTTATTAAGATTCTTGCGCAGATCATCTATATCAATACTGTCCGTCTCAAAGGTCTTGAGCCGGCTTATGAAGTTTCCCCATATCTTTCTCCGCTGCTCCTCCTTCAAGGGCTCATAATGAAGAGCGAGCTGTATGCGAGACTTGAATGCTTTGTCGAAAGTCGCCACAAGATTGCTGGTCAGAATAAGGATTCCTTCATAGTACTCGAGGACTCTCAAGAATACTGGTCTCTTGTTTGCAGGAACACTTCCGCTCCATTAAGTAATACAACGCAATCCCAGATCTTACACAGGTACAAAACACTCGTTAGATACTTTTCTGCGTCTTCAGGTTTTGTACCAATATCGCCGCATGTGACTCGATAGAGGGGTTTATTAGCAAACTCAGCCACGCTTTCCGCGGTGAGTGTTTTTCCAGTTCCGGGGCCTCCATGCAGAAGCACTATTAGGCCGTTGCCTTTCCAGCTCATTAGATCGGTAGACTTCGAGGCCTCGATCTTGTTCGTGACGAGTACCATGATCAGTTCTTTAATGCCGGGGTAAACGACAAGAGTGTCGAAAGCCTCGTTATTCCATGGAATTGGTGAAGTGTGCTCAACCAAAAGGCTCACTAACCTATTATCGGCAGATAAAGGTGTACAGGAAAGGAATCAAGATCAGGGCATACTCCATTTCTTCTCTTGCATGTTGAAGCCAAATATATTTGGCAGTAGTAGAAGAGTAAAGTTTCCACTCGGTGGCTCATCTTGTGCCATGGCTTCAGGTCCAACTTCATCTCTCATACGTCCCTTAGTTTGTGCATCTGGATGCATCTTATAAGTATTCACGGCGATCATAAATCGGACATCTCTCTGCACTATCATTAGTCTCAAAGCAAAGTAAAAGCGGTGTGAGGCATTTGGACTCACGAAGTATTCAGCTCGATGAAAGTCTCACCCAGTATATGATATGTGTTTCACATGACGGTAGTCCCAGAACTTCCTACCTCTCTTCATTATGCGCGGAAGTATACCTTCATCTGCGTATTTTAGAGGATAGATAAGCAAATCCCGAATAGGTTGTGGGTGTTCGACGATGGTAACAACTTCCACCTAGGAATGTGAAGAAGACTTCTGAAAACAGCCATCATATTCCTAGTACGATCCTCCAATAGTCAAAGCAACCTTTAGATGTTGAACATCCCTTCTCTTATTTTCATTGGGCTCCTTTCCGTTCACAACCCATGATTCTACCATCTTCGGCCAGGATGTCTGTACCAAAGCTCGGTCGTATGCGTCACCTTTCTCTTTGTCTTTTTGAAGCATAATTTCGTTCGGGAGCTGACTGCAGTTAGATATGATATCAACTTCTTTGAGCGGTGTCCACTCACGAATATATACGAAAGGAAGTTGCTGGATATAAGCTTGGCCGAAAGCTGTTTATCGACCTCAGCGTATTCCTCACCCATATGTACATTTATATAGTTATTAAAGAGACAGTGCAGATGTCTTTTATGCTTCGACTTGAAGCGATCAATAGTGGACGTAATAAAGGATCTGTCATGATAGAACCATAAGTACGGTGCCGACAACTCAGACTCCACCTTGAAATCCTGATATAAATAAGTCTGACTGGATTTCCTCGAGACTGTTCTCGGGGCCCGAATATAGGTCTGCTGATATGATGTAGACTGACTCTGTTACGAGTGTTGGCTCGCCCCCAGACTGAGATTTCTTATCTGGATTGCAGCATATGTAGTGTTTTAAAACGATGAACGACAAGCCTCGATTCCGTTCTACATGGAGTCCTATATTGGACACTACCCTTCGCCCACGGAGATGATCATCTTCACCGTTTTGATTTAAGAAGTATGATATATCCTGATACAAGAAGCGACTTTTATCCTTCTTACACTCTATGCGATGCAGGATGTAGAAGTAAATGTCTGGTTTCATAGCCGGGCGCGCAAGGCCCTCTTCCATCTGTCGAACTGTCGCCAATAGCAAGTCATCGGGGGAATCCAAGTCTACATTAAGTACTCGGCAGAGATGCAACCTCCAATCAACCACTTCTTGCGAGGATTGTGCCGGTTGGGACTTCTTAAGAGGTTTAGTCGGGCGCTCTGATAGACGGCTTGGGGGTACTTTCGCATTTGCCTCCAGATTATGATGAGGCTAAGATCTGCCTATTGCAACAGGCATCTAGTCGTCTTTGCTGGACGGGCCAACCTGTCGATGTAGCAGCCTAGGTTTATCACGAATTGGGCTACCTATAACGCGGCCAGCAACATATGGCTCGGTGTCCTCTAAGACTAGCGGATCCAGTAAAATCTGCAATGTGTCAGTGCTAGATTCATGTGATCTCAAAAGCTTATGATGATTAAGTCGCGCGTTGCTCATATGGCTAAGCCATACGTGGGTAATCACCTACAGGAGAATCCTCGAAGCTTTTAGCCAACAGCGAGAGCAATTGTTTCTGGTTGGATCCAAGCTCCAATAAACTGTGTAACGTTCTGTCTACACTAGTCGAGGACTCTGCGTCTAGTTGATGGGGAACTCAAGAGGCGGCTGCTCCGCACCCTCTTCAGGTCCAATATTTCCATCTGACGATCCAATGGATTCTTCGCGACTGCTTTCGTTACCCTCGGGGTTTCCATCTCCATCAACATTCAAATTCCGAAAAAGAAGCAACTGGCTCTTAGACATGGCATTTGTAGACGCTGAAGGTTTTGGTGGTATTGATATCGCTTCTCCGTACCTGCTGGTCGGGGTCGGGGCTTCCAGCCCGTATTCTATAAGTCCCTCCTCAATATCAATCCTTCCTCTAGGGCTGTCATTTGTCAGTTTCAGATGCGCAAGGGAGATCTGGTGTCGGGAGGTGGGGCGGGCTGAGTACGAAGGAGCAACTCAGAGCCAACGTGGAGAGCAATAACACGCGTAATTGAAAGAATTATGATTATATCGGGCCAGTCGTGTGCAAAGGGCTAGCTTTATATTCCATGTTTCAAATCATTGTACAAACCATACTGGTGACTCACTATTCTCGTCTTTCAACTATCACGCCCTCTTCTTTGCGTACTTCGGCGTTCCTTGTGACCGTGGCAATCGTGCACCGCCTTAAGCGAGAAACCACGGGACTCGGGATCAAACGCCAAGACAGATTACCGTATAAAACGCATCGTGTGTTAAATACCAAGTACCTTACGATTATAGGCATACCTGGATATTTTTAATAGGTGTCTGGATTTATCAATACCCTACAAAATATTAATAGATAACATCTGTTGAGATAAATTTCGGCCCCTTGCCTTTCTTTCCAAGCAATGCGTGCCTTGATACCTAAGGAATAGCAGTGAATTGTGCAGTTGTGCAAGTACTAAATGACACACATTTAAAAAGGGTATTGGGATTTCATGTAAAGTTAATAGACTCCCTTCTGTACACAACTCGGTGAAAGTTGCATTTGCGAAAGGAAAATAGTACAAAAATTTAAATATTGATTGAGCCATTCATGGATGAAATAGGCAGTTAGTACCGAACATTTACTCGATTCTTTTAATCAATGGTACGACCCATTTATTCGTGGCGTATTTTGGATGGTTCGAGAACAAACCCAACTTGAAGATTTCCTTCTCAGCCGCGGCTGAGCAATCACTATTGTATCCCGTGGAAATCCGCAAAAGAAGTTGATTGCTAGGGTATAATGCGCCATACGAACCATTTTTCTCCAGTGAGGTGTTGCTTTTTCTCACCCATATAAGGTGCATGTTCCCTCGTGCATCATGCGTGTTTTTTCGATCCTTTCGCTGTCGCTGTCGCATTGTGGTGGTCATCTCTAATATCTATCTTCTTGAACGCAATCCCCTTTTGAATTTTGCGGTCGAGTTATTCTGCAGCCGCTTCCTGGCAGGGTGTGAAGATGTATTCTAGACTAGAACATGTGCGGTCCCGTTCTGCGGAAAACATAGCACCGCGACATATTCCAGTGTGCATTTTGCTTTTAAGATAGCCATATTGAATACCATTGACTAACATCGTCTCTAGATGTCAGCCACTTCAGACCCGAATCGCAGCCATTCATATAATCGTGCAAGCTATTTAGAGTCAGGCAGCTACGGCGATTTATCTCAGGATAGATACCCTCAATATGAGGACAGTCACCAAAATAGTGCATTTGAACCTGAAGACCACCAACAGGCGTATTATCATGAACCATATCAAACTACACCACAGGACATTCCACTGTTATCCAGAAATGTTACACAAGAACCCCTTTACGATCCAAGTGAAGACCACCCTCCATATATTCAGTACCGTGATCCTCCTGAATCCTTCCAGCTCGACCCTAAGGCCACATCTATGGTAGCGGGTACTGGAGAAGCACAACCTATCAAAAGGAAGAAGAATATTAAATTATTCCGTGGAAACCTGGTCCTCGACTGCCC
>Ga0335072_10006795_pt1 | contig 16706 bp, 13 predicted proteins | sample Lox_Sample_21_FD_206725 | JGI IMG/M metagenome (GOLD analysis project Ga0335072, IMG submission 206725) | Soil microbial communities from Loxahatchee National Wildlife Refuge, Florida, United States - Lox_Sample_2.1 | ecosystem: Environmental > Terrestrial > Soil > Wetlands | place: USA...
GCATCGAGGGCATCTACGATACGCTCAAAACCTGTGCCATGATCTCAAAGAACGCAGGTGGTATTGGACTCAACATCCATCGCATTCGTGCTACTGGTTCATACATTGCTGGCACGAACGGCAATTCCAATGGAATTGTTCCCATGCTTCGTGTCTTCAACAACACCGCGAGATATGTCGACCAAGGAGGCAATAAGCGCCCAGGTGCGTTTGCCATCTACGTTGAGCCATGGCACGCAGACATTTTCGACTTCCTTGATCTCCGAAAGAATCACGGCAAGGAAGAAGTCCGTGCTCGTGACCTCTTCTACGCCCTTTGGATCCCAGATCTCTTCATGAAGCGTGTCGAAAAGAACGGGGAATGGACACTCATGTGTCCAAATGAGTGCCCTGGCCTCGCTGATGTCTACGGCGAAGAATTCGAGACTTTATACGAGAAATATGAGCAGGAAGGAAAGGGTCGCAAGACTGTCAAGGCACAAAAGCTTTGGTATCACATCTTGGAAGCTCAGACCGAAACTGGCAACCCTTTCATGCTATACAAGGATGCTTGCAACCGGAAGAGCAACCAAAAGAATCTTGGTACGATCCGAAGCTCCAACCTCTGCACAGAAATCATCGAGTACTCTGCACCGGACGAGGTCGCTGTCTGCAATCTGGCATCCTTGGCCCTGCCTACATACGTAGACTTGCAACGCGGAACTTATGATTTCCAAAAACTCCACGAGGTGACTCAGGTCGTCGTAAAGAACTTGAATAAGATCATTGATGTCAACTTCTATCCGGTTGAGGAGGCACGACGAAGCAACTTCCGTCATCGACCTGTTGCAGTTGGAGTCAATGGTTTGGCCGATGCATTCCTTGCCCTTCGCCTGCCATTTGACTCGCCTGAAGCCAAGCACCTCAATATCCAAATCTTTGAGACCATCTATCATGCTGCATTGACTGCGTCAGTTGAGCTTGCTAAGGTTGATGGCCCATATTCATCCTATGAGGGTTCCCCGGTCTCCAAGGGAGAACTACAATACGACATGTGGGGCGTCACCCCTACTGACCTTTGGGATTGGGCCAGTCTCAAGGAGCAGATCAAGAAGTACGGCGTCCGAAACAGTCTTCTCTGCGCACCTATGCCGACGGCAAGCACGAGTCAGATCCTTGGATTCAACGAATGCTTCGAACCCTACACTTCTAATATCTACTCTCGTCGTGTGTTGGCTGGAGAGTTCCAAGTCGTCAACCCATGGCTGCTCAAGGACTTGGTCGACATGGGCCTCTGGTCTGACAACATGAAGAACCGCATCATTGCTGATGGCGGTTCCATCCAAAATATCCCTAATATCCCCGCGGATATCAAGGCCCTCTACAAAACAGTGTGGGAAATCTCTCAGCGAACCATCGTCCAGATGGCAGCTGATCGTGGTGCCTACATTGATCAATCCCAGTCCCTGAATATTCATATGAAGGATCCAACAATGGGAAAGATCACCAGTATGCACTTCGCAGGCTGGAAGCTGGGCCTTAAAACTGGGATGTACTACCTTCGTACTATGGCTGCATCCGCACCTATCCAGTTTACGGTTGATCAAGAGGCGCTTCTTATCGCTGATACCAATGTAGCCCGCGAGCGCCCAGTGAAGAAGCGATCTACTACATCTGGGAGCTACAACTCTGTAGCATCCGCTGTGCCTCGCCCAATGTACATGAAAGAGCCTTCCAACACCACAAGTGCATCCAATGGTATCCCAACCCCTAATGCGACGCCGCCACCAACGTCTGAGAACAAAAAGTTTACAACTACGACAGAGGTTCCAATCAAGGCTCCGGCCTTCAAGGCTGATGCGGATGAGGGTGACAGTCCTAAGGCTTTGGCTACTGAGCCTGTCTCTGTCCCACCAAAGGAAGAGCAGCTCCCAGAGCCTGCTCTGGATGGAAAGAAGCAGGAGGAAGATGCGGCCACAGAGAGTGCCACTAGGGAACAAGACATCTATGCTGATGCTGTGCTGGCTTGTAAGACTCCTGCTTTCATGTGATCACTGTACTAATAAAAAGCAGGCAGCATTGAGAACCCAGGGGAATGCCTCATGTGTAGTGGATAGATATAGACGTATTCCAAGCAGGGTAGTGATAACTGGATAGAGATATCACCGTGATGGATTAATGCCTGGATGCTCACGCTTATGTTATTGTTTGATGGACTACTTGCCTTTGTCGGGACTCTGGACTATCTCATTTTATGTATTTTTATTATACTTGTATCAGTAATATAGTCACACTTTGTCAGTAGTAGAATAAAAGAACAATAAAGTGTTGTGACCTGATACAATGTCCTAGAGTTTCAGGTACATTGTCATGTCGAGGTCAAGGGTATGGGCCAATGAATTAATGACTTTATTTAGGCCCTGGACGATAGGAGCTATCTTTGACTTCATCAGTGTTACCAGAAATAATTGTTTATGGTTTATTAATGCAAGGTCCCCATCTCCGGTAATGGCTTCAATCTCATCATTGCCCCTAGGCTCTGGTTGTCAAGCCGGGGAAAGGCAGGGACCTTTTGGTTCGCCGGGCCGATGACGGACAGACGGACTTGGGGACCTCACTATATTCGGCGGTCTCGGGAATTACTCATGCTTCCGAAGAAATCAAATTTGCAAAAGCTGTAAGGCAATTGGAATAAAATATGGAGGTTCTAGGCTTGCCGTGAGTCGTCGGGTTCGCCCCTTGGTTGAGCTCGGCGATGTTGGTTGGGGGAGGACCCGTGGCTAAAATTCGGGAATGTGTTTCGATCGTTTTGTTGGCTCGCTTACTTTCCGCTGGGGCTCAATGGAGTTTCTGGCGGGCGCCTGCAGGTCTTAGAGCTTGGGCCAGCATGCTCTTTCCCCTCTTCCGGTGCCGGAATTTTCTCAGCATTTTGTCGGCAATTGCCTCGCTGGCGTGATCGAGCATCGAAAAAAAAAAAAAAAAAAATTTATTAGTGACATCTTTTTCTCATCTGAGCATGATTAGTGGTCATGCAAGGTAGTTGACTGATCCATATGCTGACCATAGAGAAGTCCGACTTGGAGTATCTGAACGATCGAGCAAATCTTTTGAAGAATCTAGCAGAATGGATTGCCACTGATGATGTGGCCTGCGCGTTCCGGGGCTCAGTTCTCTACAGTTACATTCTCTGGCTGAAAGTGTCTGAGATAAAGATACTCATTGAACTGACACGTGCATAATGTAAATTGATAGTGTGGTGATAGAATGCGCTGGTGGGCAAGAAGTGGAGCCGCCTGCCCAGCCACAGAAGTGAATCGATATTCTAGTCACACCGACGGAGATGCAAGCGTAGATATAGAGGTCAGTGTAGATGCTCGTATGTGTGTGGTTGCAGGAGATGACTTGGAGACTGCAAGTCAGAGATTTACCATGTGGAAGATAAGATGTAGAACGTGACTTTGCTTGGCGGGTCATAAAACAAGGCGGCAAAGTTGTTGACCAATTGCAGTTAACTCGTTGACGTCGTTCAGCTTGACTGGGATGGACAAGTATCAGGCCCCGGCAAGCTTGGGCGTCATCGCCATCACCATCTAACCGTATTTCGACGGGCCTCAAAATGGTTGTGGCTGGAATCTCCACCTCGACAGCTTGGTTGTTCCTGGTTTGAACCGCAGAAATGGAACTCGGGCTCTGCGTCATTGGCGGGGCTACGGAAGACGATGACATGGCCACGCATCTATCATGGTGGATTGGTGATATGTACGAATCCAATAGATTTCATTACACACAATTATACCGCATCTAGGCATGCAAACGTCTCTGTCCAAGGCAAAGTAGTACAAAAAGCAGTAGAACGAGTGTGTCCCTGAGTGGACGAGCCAAGTGTGGCTGCGCTATTGCAAGGATCAAGCCCCTCCCGATCCCGCATATCTTGCAGGTTTTTGTCTAGAACAAAAAGAACCGTCATACTCCATAAACCATTCGAAACAACGCAATCTGTCCTCGATTGCCCACAGTCTGCCACATCTGCCACTCGCTTGCCTCTCTTTGCGCATTGCCAGAAGAACATAAACGATGCAGAGTGAAGATACAGGGCCATCGCCCTTGATTGGCCCTTCATATTAATGAGATTAAGATGGGATCGAGCAGGGGGACACAAGCGAGATCAGAGCACAGATTATCGAGTAGTCTGCTTTATCGACTTCACTTCCATAAGTATGCTATAAGCTATCTGGGAAAATGTACTAGTAACATGATGTCAAACCGAGCACAGAAAGCAGAGGAGAAAGAAAACGAGTGGATCGCGTACCTTGCGGTTAGGTACCTCGAACCTCGCTTTAATTCGGCAGGCACTACACAACGCATGTACCTGATGTAATGGTTAAATTCGCGGAGTAGGGCAGCTGTGGAACCTCCGATCGTCCACCAAATCCTGTTCCCAGCCTTTGGTTGCCCCTAGTCAAGCTGCTGTGGCTTTGCCACCTATCTTAGCACCGCATCTTAGAGCTTCAGTTTAAGTAGGGAAGAAAGGCCGAAAACTTGACCAAGCTTGCTGAAGGCCACGCCAGTCATTACCATGCGCTGCCATCATCGTGAAAACTAGACTACCATCATTTAAGAGCGCCATCCAAGCCGTTTATCATGTCATAATTATTGCTACTACTCTGTTGCATACATACTTCAACTGTGGTCCCCGTCCGCTTCCTCACAACAGGTTTCTCCCAACCAACAATTAATTCTCTCCGTAACCGCCGACCACCCTTTTGACCTCCAACATCAAAACGTGTTCTTTAACTCCAGCTCTCTCTCTCACCACTCTCAATTTCACTCACACTCACTCACTCAACTCGATCACTATCGCTCCTGCAGCCTCTCACTCAGTCTTCGTAACACAGTCAAAATGAAGTACTCAATTGCCCTCGCCAGTGTTTTCGCTGCCACTGCCATGGCCCAAGTCAATAGCTGCGGTGTAAGTTTTCCTCACTTACCTCGTGGTCAATGCAGCTTGCAGGGCTTCATGACTGACTGACGCTTCCCTTCCAGCAAATGTGCATTTCAAACATGCTCAGCCAAGCCCCTTCTCTGGGATGCTCTACCACCGACGTTGTATGCCTGTGCCAGAACGTTAACTTTGCCTACGGTCTCCGCGACTGTTCTAACCAAGCTTGCGGTGCTGCTCAAGAATCTGCCGTCGTGTCATATGGTTCATCGTACTGTGCCTGTACGTATATCAACCCTCTCGTCGGATGCTCCGTGTTCACAACGTGGACTGAAGCCTTTGCTAACTTATGAGCAGCTGCTCTTGCTACCGTTTCCGGCGCTTCGAGCGCGAGCACTACTATCATGCTTACTGTCACGTCTGCTACTGGTACGGTCACTGTAACATCCACCACTGGAACTGGTGGTTCCACAACCACTGCTACTGGATCTGTAAGTCTGGTTGATGAATGACTGAAAGAGAATGATACTAACGCTGTAAAGAGCACTGGTGGTTCAGGAGCCGCAGGAGGTGCTGGAGGACCAGTCGCCATCTCTACTGAAGCTATCGTTACCGGCATCGTCTCTGGCGGATCTACCTCACTTGAGACGATCGGCTCATCCACCATCTACTCTTCCGAGTCTGGTGCCACCCCAATCACAACAGCAGCAGTTGTATCAGTCGTAACCAGCGGCTCATCCACATTCCCAACCACAGTTGGCTCCACCACCATCTACGGTGCAGCTGGCGCAAGGAACTCAACTGCTGTCTCAACCGCAGCAGTCGTGAGCACCGTCACCTCAGGTTCGTCCACTTTTGTGACGACCGTCGGAAGTACCACCATTAGCACAAGTGCCTCCTCAACAAGCAGCGCCGCCGCTGCCGGGGGTAGCTCATCATCCTCAAGCAGCTCCGGACTGGGTGCGCAAGCAACCGCAATGCCCATCTTCATGGCTGCTGCAGGTATCGCCGCTCTTATCCTATAAAGCGCTTCGCAACGAAGCCATTGCGCTCGCGATGATATTTCCGCCTGCGTTTTACACTCGCTTTATGAATGGACGATGATCTGAACGCGCAACTGTAATGAAAAGGGGAAGAGTAGTGGTGGATTTTAATAATGTGGAACCGCGAAGCGATACCCTTTCTGTTTTTTTGATGCCCCATATTCACCTCGAGCTCTAACCCCAAAAATGGAATAAGGAAAAATGTCCTTTGATATGGTGTTCTCTATTTTATGCAAAAGCTTTTTGCAATGATTGATGAATTTGCATCTCATGTGGAGTAAAATACCCGGGGAATTGAACTGGGTTTGGAAGAAGGGGCCAGCCTAGTGTTAGTGTACTGTTGAGGTCGAGCTAGCTGTGGGGGCTTTTGCATGGAGGCCTTTTTTAGATCAAAGCTCTTTAGAAATGCTACATGACATGACGTAAAACCTCAGCCGCTTGGAACTCAACCGTTTTACATTTGCAGCGGGCTTATCTACGGAATGGGAAAAGGAAATGCCGGGGGCGAGAGAGAGACGAGATTGACCTGAGACAGATGCTGACACTCCCAACACTTATCCGTTATCTCTCATTACGAAGGAACCTTGTATTACCAAAGTTTATGGATTTATGGTCGCAGCAATGATTTGAAATGAGCCTCGCCTCCGCCCCGAGACATTTTAGGCTTGGGGGGGGGGCTGTCGGGGTTTCCACTTTGGGATGGTGATGGTCAGGGTGAGGGTGTGGGACGTAGCCTGCTCGAGCCTTGCGGGATTATCTAAGATTCTGGGACACCTTGAGGGATATTCGTGTTCTTTACTATTTGCGTATCTGTCACTGAGATGTAGGTCTGTGTCAGATGGCAGACGCTTTGGCATGGCGGGATGGGATTGTGTGTGTGTGTGTGTGGGAGAATGGAAGAGTAGGATTAGCATATCGATATCAGGATCTAGATGTGGTGGATGGGGGGGGTTGTGGATGGGTAAAACAGGCTTATTAGGATGGCGATATCGAGAACTACATCTATTTCTGGGTATATGTTTCATGGCTGGCAGGATATACAGTAATGATACTCGTTTGATATAGTGAGATAATCTTGGTTACTGCTCGTATCTGTCTCAGCCGTAGTCGAGTTGGTGGCTCAAGAGTCGGGTCACATGTTTCCTCAGTGCCGAGAAGTAAGGCTTGCAGAGACGGGCCGAAGATTAGAGGGAAAATTCTAAGAAAGCGAGAAAAACACAAAAGAAAATCTAGACCAGACTTCATCCGTTCCTGCATTTTTCTTGTGCATTTTCCTTCTGCTTCTGGTATGGCCTGAAAAAATTGTATACCATATGATGGCGTGCTATCCGCCCGCCGCTTGCAGCGCAGGGGCCAAATGCGGGGAAAAGCGTTCGCGGTTTCTCCGGCTGTGATTGAGCTGGAATCGGTTCGGGGATGCATGTGAATTTTGATGTAATTGGGGATCGTGCGGAGTATTAGGCTCCCCTGCGGATAAGAACGTTTTTGCGACAGCGTTGGGCTTGAGGTTGAGATGACAAGTCACTTTTTGGGTACTGTAGCCACCCTTTATTTCCTATGTGCTATGCAAGTGAATACAAAGTTCAAAAGAGGGGTCTCTATAGCAGAGCCTATATGCGTATCATTCATCCTTGCCTGGAAGGATTCAGTGCAAGTCAAGATCAAGGTAGGTACTGCATCCGAAGATCCTGATTCATGTTCTTGATTGTCTATGCATGATTCTGACAGTCGTTCTTGGCGTTCGCTGATACCTCCGACCGAATGAGATAGTGGTGTGATTATTGCTGCCGTGTACGACCATCGGCTGTTTAGCCAGATGGACAAACCGAGGTGAATCTTTTGCTGATGCAGCATGTCAGATCCAGTGTCTCTGTGATACCATCATTACTGTTATGAAAAGACGGATTTGATCTTCCCGTCGCTTCATGGATCTGGATTACGCACAGGGAAGATAATGCAACTGCCGTCGCAGCCTCGTAGCCCCTGTGTGAAAAGCAAAGACGAATCCGTTCCCGTCTTCCGAGGAAAAAGAATTTAATAACTTAGTTTCTTTGAAGGCTGAGGCTTTCCAGGAAGATGCAGTTAGACAGTCGTACTGACGCAACAGATTATGCACGCCGTCTTGTCAGCCCCGATGCAGCTTAGCTGACGGAAACTGCCAATGGCTGTCACTGGCGATAAGCTATTTGCTTGCCCTGGAGATTGCCGGGTCCATGTGTGTGATCGGGTAAAATCAGGATGAATTGAAGATAGGCGTACTTTTATCATTCAAGCTCCTTCTCCCCTGCCTTGTCTGCACCCTTACATAGATTAGATACAAAAGATGTGAATTGAAGGCGCATCAAGCGGCAATGTCGACCCGGACGGGCCTTTTGCCGTACTGTGGCCGTACTGTGGTCTCGTCGTCAGGAGGTGTGTGTGTTTGTGGCAAGTCTGTCCAGGCAGAAGTTGGGCCTTCGCCATTTGGTGGCTTGTATATGATGTCCTGAGTCGTGCTGCAAAAGACCATTTTGAGAAAAGGCGAGCTGGACGAGGCCAGGCAAGTACCTCTTAGGCGATGCGACACGATCAGCGTGGTGAGGGGTGTACTGTATGTGTGTGTCCACCCCTCCAGTTTCTCCACATTTTTACTATGGCATTTGACAGGAGTCACCCTACTTGTTCAAACGGACTTCAAAGACGACACCCTCTATGGAGTAACAGAAAGGATCTGCACTTGCCATCTGCACTGCAGTCCATTTAAGGAACAGGATATGATGCTGGTGGTATCGGATTGCTGGGTCCTCAGATTAAATCTTTTTTGTCTAGGGATGCATGCTGCACCACCTGCACAATGATCAAAAGTGTTGGCCTGCCCTGCAAATCCTTACTTCTCTCAGTCGCAGCAACCCGCAGCCATCGAGCCACAACGCGGCCCAGGATGCGCTGCTGTCTTGGGCGCATTACTGAGCCCAGCACTTCTGTTGTGTTTTGTTTGCTGCTTTCTCAACGGCCGGCTGGGGAGTCTAATAGCCTAGTCCTGGTAAAATCGCTGAGTGCTGCCGTTTATCCCTATTCTTTTTCTGTACTGCGCATCCGTGTGCTCGACATGCCTCTCCATCATAGCGCCTCGCTTCTGCAACACTATCGGCCAATCCGTTGGATGATACGCCAGAGGCAGCCGCGAAAGCCCGAATAATTCCCTAATGCTTAACCTGTACCCCCCTCCCCATCATCATCGTCGTCGCCGCCCAAACTGTTTACTCAAACTCCACTTCTGCATACATACATAACCATACATATACTTTCCACCATACATAGCATTCTTATACTTATTTACTTTGCATGCACTCGAGTCACAATCACCAACAAACCACATCGTTTGAAAGTTCAGCGACCAATTCCACTACGACACGACGATCTTTGGGCCCGCTCCGATGTCCGCTCGCTGATCTATTCGGTCGAGAATATTATGAGTTTGCTAGGAGGTTAAAGCGTACCATGTTGGTACTTCCAACTCCCTGCAACAACAGTAAACATCACGATGGAGACAACATCAGCTTCAAAGACTGCCGCCAGCACGCCTGCGTCGAGCCCTGGCCTTTATTCTCCGTCACCGCCGCCTCAGCGACATCTCCCCTCGATGGGCGATAGCAATCCCGCTGTCAGTCCTTACCTGCATCCGCTGCAAATGCACAAAGTTCGAGAGTATGTATTGATCTCTATAATGTGTATCGTGAATTTCTTTGTTTTCTATGCGTTGGCTTCAAACAAATGCATTTCTGACAGGAGCCGCTGTCACATTGTTCCATTTCGGAGCGATATCGCATACCACTTTCCGTCTGCTTTGTTGGGCGGTGAGCTTCCATTTTCAAGACTGCTAACTTCTCTACAGGACCTACAAGGCGCAAGTCGAGCAGGATTTCATTACTGGCCGAAAGCTCATCAATCAATACGAGATCATTGACGAGATAGGAAGAGGTGTGCATGGCAAGGTCAAACTGGCACGCAGTCTTGAGACTGGTGACTTTGTAGCTATCAAGATCATACCAAGGTTTTCCAAAAAACGTCGGCTTGGCAGGGTCACTGTCACACCGGAGGACAAAACCAAGCGGGAGATAGCTATCTTGAAGAAAGTACGACATCCTAATGTTGTTGGCCTCCTCGAAGTCATCGACGACCCCGAACTAAAGAAGATATATATGGTTCTCGAGCATGTTGAATTGGGTGAGATAGTATGGCGGAAGAAGGGAACACCGTTGATCTGCCTTTATGAGCGACGGCGCATAGAAAGGGAATTACGAGGTGAAAATGATATTGGTGAAGAGGCTCATTATTTCAAAAGGAGTAATGACCGACTTCTGCGAAGAGAGGCTCAGCGGGAGAAGACTTCCAAGCTTCAGCTTCCCCCTGATTACTGGAGCCTCGAGCATGGAATTGCTGACGAGGAGGATGACATGGTATCACTTTCCCGCCAATCTACACAAGACTCATTAACGCACTTCGCGCCACGATCATTTACCTCCCACACTTCTATGGCCCGATCGCATCCACGCTCTAGTTCCCACTCTCGTGCAACCTCCCGGGCACCTTCACGAGCCAGTTCGGCAGCTGCTCATACGCCTATGCCGACTGAGTTTGATATTGGCCCAATAGACAGCGACAATGACGATGAACCTCCTGGACCACTGCCTTCTATACCATCAAATCACTCCTCGGCTGCTGCTCTCGATGCACAGAATAATGCAGGCGATGGGAACTTCCGCGGTCGATCACCCAGCATGGCTGACAGTATCATATCGCACATGTCATCCCTCGACGATGTGATGCCACATGACGCTTTTGAAGAAGATTTCTCATATGTTCCCTGCTTTACGATTGATCAAGCACGATCCACCTTCCGAGACACCGTACTTGGATTGGAGTACCTGCACTATCAAGGCATCGTCCATCGGGACATCAAGCCAGCGAATCTCTTGTGGACGAAGGATCATCGTGTCAAGATCTCCGACTTTGGCGTGTCATACTTCGGTAGACCGATCCGTGATGGCGAGACAGAAGAGAACATCTCGGAGTCAGATGCTCAAGATTTCGATGACGATCTCGAGCTTGCCAAGACTGTTGGCACACCGGCTTTCTTCGCGCCAGAACTCTGTTACACGGATGTTGGGATCGAACAGCCCAAAGTCACGGATCAGATTGACGTGTGGTCATTAGGAGTTACACTTTACTGTTTGATATTTGCTCGGATTCCGTTCCTAGCAGAAGACGAATATCAGTTATTTCGAGCAATTGCGCATCAAGATGTATATATCCCGAAAAGGCGCCTCAAGGCTGTCGATCCTTCTCCGTTGGCCTTACAGACGAGTCTATCAAACAGATCAACGCTCTGTAACGGCCCTTACAGGCAAGACGGGGAACTTATGTTGGAAGATATCGATGATGAATTGTATGACCTTCTTCGCCGTATGTTAATCAAAGATCCAGCAGAACGGCTAAAGCTACGGGAAGTGAAACGTCATCCATGGGTAATCAAGGGTATTGATAATGTTATCGGTTGGCTTGATGACACAGATCCTTCACGCAAGACAGCAGGAAAGAAGATCCAAGTTGACGACCGTGAATTAGAGCGCGCTGTTGTACCAATTAACTTTCTAGAACGTGCTCGGTCTGCGGTTAAGAAGACCGTGGGCAAGGTCTTTGGCCGAGGTGAGGGGTCCCGCAGGAGAGCTGTCAGCAATGCCAACAGCTCTGGTACGGATGCCAGCCCATCAACACCGGTCACTCCCATGAAAGATGCCCGTCGGGCAAGCTTGAGAGGGGATGAGTCTTACTTCGCAGCTGTCAAGGAATCACGGGAGCCTGGTGAACATCCCCTCGCCCAAAGTGTCTCTGCAAGTCCGGAACATCTTGTTAATGACGATGATCCATTTTCTCAGCAGTTTTCAGAAGACATGCATACCGCTATGCAAACACCGCGACGCAAGAAATCCGAAGCGGAGCTTGGTCAGAGACCAATCCTACAAGACAGGACAATATCCACTGCTGATTCAATTTCAACTGTTATACGGCGCCTCTCTCATTCGCGATCCTTTTCGGACTCTCCACAATCGACAACGTCACCTCAACCACGGTCTCCCGAGACATCCTTTACCTTCACCGACCATAATAGAACCATAATCCGTGATACAAGCAGGAGCCTCTTTGACAGCCGTAGTGCTGACATCAGGGCCCAATCGAGCGAAGGCACAACTCGTACTCGATCGGCAGACAGAGCTTTATTCAACTTGAATGACAAGCATTCAGAGCCTAGTGTGGCAATGAGCAATGCTACAGCACCTGGCAACTTTGAGCATCCTAGTCCTAAGCGTCACCAGTATGCACGGTCAATTGACGTCAGCCCTTCATCCGCTGAACACCATTATGGATTTCCATCATCACACTTCTTCCGCCATTCTAATTTGTCGGCATATCAGCAGTCCGCTTCGGAAACGGATGTTCCCCATGTAACTGAGCGCATGTACGCGGCATCGATTCTAGAGGATCGTCCTGCAACTGCAACCCGAACGCCTGAAGGGGTTACTCCAGCTTCTCGTGTTTACCACGAGTCAACCCCGGAGTCATTTGCACGAGCACAAGAGCAACTCGAAAGGCGGCGGCGAATGGAAGATCAAAAAGCAGAAGAGGAGAAGGAGCAGGCAAGACAATTAGCAGCAGAGGTCCGGTCAGAGGGAGCATCTAGTTGTCCTCCATCTCCTGATAACAACATCTTTCATCGGAAGCAGGAGGAAGAGGCCAAGCGGGCCAAATCTTCGAGCTCGGTCGGCTCAGTTGGTCCAATGTCACCTTCACCGATCACCTCCCCGTCGGATATGACATCGCCCGTTTCATCTTTGAACTACTCTTCTGTCAACCTTGGTTCGACGTCCGATCAACCATTTCCCTCGGATCCCTCACTGCCTACGCTGATCTCCGGTGCATCATCTGTATCTGCTGATCACGAAGGAGACTTTCTAGCTCATCCCGGCATCGTTCGCGACTCCACCGATGCTACAGGCGGTACCCCTGATACTCTCACCCCTCCTTCGTTGTCAAAGGAACCTTCAAATGACAGCGAGCTTCCTGAACATAAAATTTTAAACGCTCTACCAATTGTAGCCGATGATGATGAGGGCTACAATGCTGATGGTGATTTGGCCGTCAAAACCGAAGATGATGATTCCGATAGTGATGAGGGTTTAACTATGAGCCGGAAGAAGCCGCCACAGTCAAAGCGCTCTGGAATGCTTGTACGGCGAGACACAAATGCATCGGTTGGGAGTACGGAAACAGCTAAGAAAGTATTCATGGCAGAATAAGGCGCACATGGACCGTCTTTCATCAGTCACAGCAATTTTTTATTTTTTGTATTCTCTTTTTCTCTTACACATACGTAAATAATGGGTGGCATGATCTCAAATTCAGCAAGGCGCTTAAAGAAAGAAAATTGGCGGTGTACTTGGATAAGATATGGATATGTAAGGCTAACATCTAACATGGAGGGAACCAATTGAATGCAAAGGAAGCATGGCGTCTAGGACAAGGATATGGCAGAGGATTCCTGTAGCATTATCAAAAGACGACCTACATTTATAGTCGCATCATCAATTTATAACTAAGAATCTGCTTATGAGAAGCACATGTCTCGACACATCATCTCCACTGTTCAATTCCTCATAGTGACTCATTTGTGCGTCCCGTAGTATATAGTGCCTAACTACCAAGCTGTTCAAGAGTCCTCTTGGGCTCACATGGCTTTACGGGCGACTTTACCGGCATGTAGTAATCTATCAACAGATTCTGCCCATAGGCCAACATCCCAGAGGACACCCAATAAAGCAACATCGCAGTCGGCATCTGCAACGTCAATGGCCCCGCCGCCAAAGCCACTACTCCCAGCGCTCTCATTAATCTAATCCTCCCTTGCGTCATCACAACTCTCTGTCGCCCCGAATAGATATTCAAAAACAGAGTCCCGGACAGTATAAATGGCAACAAAAGCATCGAGTCCGCAGCCATCAAATCCGGGAACCACAGCATCCCTTCTGTCGCCAGACTCGGCTCGACGGGCACTACTCCCTCCACGATACTCTTTTCGCCTATAAGCTCCGCCTCAAAAATACCAGCCTCTGGCATCCCAGCCGCAGCCAGCTCGGGCGCAGCATCAAGCCCACTACTATCCCCTGCTATGCCTTCCGGGATCATCAATCCCAGCAATCCTTTCCTCGTCCCTGCCATGCCGCGTAGCGTTTCCACCATCACGAGCCATATCGGCAGCTGCATCAGAGGCAGATAGTTCTTCCACAGCCCGCAGCCCCAGCGCGAATATATCTGGTTTCGCTTCTCCCGCATATCAGCTTTGGTATGGCGGTACACGATGGCGGGGCCCATGTGTCCGCTCTTGGCCATGTTTTGCTTGCGGATTTGGTGGGACCATGCTTGGAGGAGGGGTTGGAGGGAGAGGCGTTGTTGGATTGCCAGTCGGGAGTAGATTGTTAGGGGGAGGGTAATGGTTAGGCGGAGGAGGAGGGCAGAGAGGGGAATCGTGAGGGCCCAGGACAGGTGGGTTGTGTCGTGGAGGGTGGTGAGGAGGGTGTGTGTGGAGGCAAGGAGAGTTTCGATTATTTGTGGTTTGGGTGAGGCGTGGAAAGTTCGACAGGACGGGGGGAGGCGGAGGAGGAGACTGGTCGGTTGGTGGAAGGCTTTGGTATTGGGGAGCAAGCTGCCTGTGGGTTTGCAAAATGAGAGGACGGAGGAAGTTGTGTGACGTGACAGTCGTAGTGGGGCGGCCATTCTGTGCCAGTCTCCGTAATTCAATTGAGATTAAATTGCGGCAGCTAATACAAGCCTGTTGTCAGGCTGTAGCCCTGGTGGAGAACAGCCAGCCTCGTGAAAATGATGCGCTTGCAACCAGAGCCTTAAAATCAACCTGGAAGTCCCGATCGAAACGCAAACGGGTCGGCATAACGTTGTAGCGGGGTCGACCCCTTTTGGAGAGACGGCAGCCCTAAGCGCTCAGACAGGGGTAGTGATCTTTTTCGAGACATTTGATCAGCCCCCATCAGCCCATCTTATTCTGTATTTCCCCTCCTTTAAATTGCAATTACCATCTTACACCCTCGAGAAATCACATTCTTTCCTTCTAGAGACCCTCTTGCAGAAGTCAGCCGATCCATCGCCCGCCTTGTTGTGCTTGCGCTTGCATGTGCATGCATATTTCTAGTATCGCTACCAATCCCGAATCGCTGCATCAGCGGCGGGTATAGACTGTCCTATCGCACAACGAACAGCTGTCTCTTCATAATCCGCTCATCCACTCATCGAATAATCGCTTCAAGACGCTTCTTGCCTTAACAATGTTCCAATTGCCCAATCTTCTATGAGGCTATCGGGCTCGAGCGCATAGGAAGAAGTGGCGAAAGCGGTCAATTGGATCGGATGGAAAACCTTGCAGAGCATGTGGCGATATAGAAGCCCTGGAGAAGCCGGCGCTGGGAGATTTGCACGGTCTTAGATCTAAGCTCTATCCTGCCGGTTCTACGAGGCGCAGTCGTCCCTGCTTCAAGCATGATCTCTTCTATTACACGGTCGAGCGCATCCCACTCGAGGCCTGTCTCAAAATATAGGCATAAAAGCGCACATGTACACCGATCAAAGACGGAGGTGAAGCAGCATACGAGACGGAAATCGATTTCCAAGAACGACGACTCGTCGCACTATTCGAAAACACGATCTTCTACAATTAAGATATCTGAGAGGAGGCGGGAGGATGATTCTTCTGACAGCGATGAGGATGGAGCCATGTCTACTGTTTCCGAAGAGTCGGAATGGGAGCGGGAGCAAAAGCCAAAAGAGAGGAAAGTTAAAATAATATATGTGAAAAGCGAGCGGCCTAGATCCTCAAGGCGTTCACTCAGGGAAGTCGCAAGTGATGAGAAAACATCGAAAGGTGAAGTAAAGGTCTCTACAAAGTCTTTAAACCGCAGTGCGACATCGTCCCACAGGATTAGAAGTCAATCAGCGCAAGACGTACGGGAATCAAAACCAGTTTTGAAAAGGAGCCATAGCCTAAGCCAGTCTCATCTTCCAACAAAATCTCACCATGAACCTCCTATGACGAACTCAAAAGCTACAAGTAGGCGCGCAAGCTTCTTCGGTTTATTTACACCTACCATTAAGGAGGAAAAGCCGCCGAGACTGTAAGGTGCTCTTTCAAAAGGTCATTTAACTAAAGCTAATGCTAACAGGGTCGGATGCCTGATTTGCTTGTCTGACGATATACCCATATCAAAATCTGCAAAACTCAAGTGCGGGCACCGCATGTGCCACTCTTGTTTAAAGCGTATTTTCAAACTTTCAGTTAACGACCCGCAACATATGCCACCGAAATGCTGTACGTCCGATCATATTCCTTTGAAGCACGTTGATCGTCTTTTCGATGTCCCATTTAAGAAGTTATGGAACAAGAAGTTCCAAGAATACACAACAAAGAACAGGATATATTGCCCCTCTCGACGATGTGGGGAGTGGATAAAACCTGGAAATATACATTCTGAGGGTGGCAAGAAATATGGCAAATGTGGTAGGTGTAAGACAAAGATCTGCTGTCTGTGCAATGGAAAATGGCACGGAAATAAAGACTGCCCCAAAGATGAGGAAACAAATGCGCTTCTCGAAACTGCCAAGCAGGCTGGGTGGCAGAGATGTTACAGCTGTAGGACTATGGT
>Ga0335072_10006796_pt1 | contig 16705 bp, 13 predicted proteins | sample Lox_Sample_21_FD_206725 | JGI IMG/M metagenome (GOLD analysis project Ga0335072, IMG submission 206725) | Soil microbial communities from Loxahatchee National Wildlife Refuge, Florida, United States - Lox_Sample_2.1 | ecosystem: Environmental > Terrestrial > Soil > Wetlands | place: USA...
AGGATTCCACAAACGGCGCTTAGAGCATCCATGGAATTCGACATACTTCGAGAGCAGTAGAGAGTGACTAATGAACAGTACCTTTCCATACTGAATTGGGACCTGTAATATTCGTGAGTAAAAGGTGATCTTGGAAGTCCATGCCACTTTAGGAACCTGTTACCATCAAAACCACTGGAATGAGCTATGTCCTCTCTCATAGTGCCGCTTCTACAATAGAAGGACACATAGCGCTCATTGAAAACAAGGAGTCGTTTTGACAGTAGAGCTTCTTGAAGCGTCCATGCTCGTGTTGTCCATACCGTCTTCAGAATTACAAAACCCGGAACAATAGCAAGATGATAGCCAGATACCTCTTCGGTACGAAGTTGTTGTGCCATTGATGGTAAAGCAGGAATCCTGGTCGACGGACAAACTCTTGAAAGTCCAGCAGTAGGGTCTGTGCCCTCTAGAGCAACTATTGTCAGAAACGCTCCACCATAGATAGCATCCATGTGACGAACTTGGATTTCCTTGTCCGCTTCATCGCCTTGATCGATACAGCACATGTCAATCCAGATATAGGGAATATCAAGCTCCTTGCACACTGTAACGGCGTCTTCGAATGTTTGAGGAAGGGCGTCAGGTATAGAGCCAGTCCGATGAGATCTCCGCGTGGAAGTATTGAAGCCGTCAAAGAATTTGTCAACTTGTTATGATGTGGAATATGAAACTCCTCCCCAAACGTAAGTCAGCGCCGCATATTTTGTGATCGCAAAATTAGCCGGAACTATCTGTCTTGATCTGACATCAATCACGCGTTGACGACTCTGGAAACTCTTGTCGTCAACCTGAATAGAGCTCAACGCACAAGCGTTGCTATGGTTGGTTGAGCAGTTATACAGCCATTTTCGCAAAACCTCGAAGTTCACTTGGCCACCAAGACAACTTGGTAGATTATAAAGAGTTCGCGATGATCCAGGCGAAGTCTCGAGACAAAAGATCTTGTCATGGAAAATTTTCTCTCCAGTCTTAACGTGTAAGCAGCTCGCGATCGCGCCGTCGGCCTCTCGATCTTGTATCACAGAGCCGCAAAGAGCATAGTCAGCCCTTTGAGCCTCCATGTAGATCGCATTGGGATCATTATAGTGGCGGGAGTCTTTCCCTTTGGTATCAAAGTGCCTGGATGCTACGACCTCAGAGAGTATGCGGCAGAAAGGGCACGATTTCTGGCTGTTGATATTTCCCAGCGAGTTGATCTCGCCGAAACAGTCGCCATCGGGTTCTGGTGATCTGTAATCTGACTGGAACAAGCTAGAGAAGTCTAGCTTTTTCACCAGTTCTATCTCGTGAGAAGACTTTGTCAGCCCAAGCACCAGCTCGGCTACTAATGGATTTCATGCTGTCTTTATCAAACCAATGGTAGCTATTGGCTATAACAGGGCGGTATAGCGAGAAGGTGAAAGCAAACCACATGCCTAAAATTTACAGGTTTTCGACGTAAGGCAGATGGCTCGGTTGCAAATTTTCAGGTAAGAATAGCCGACCACTTAGAAAGGGACGTCGAAGATAAGAATTTGCGTTATATACCCAACTTTCAACGAAATAGAAAATCAAGATCCCGAGATGCTTTAATAAGTTTGATATTATCCACAAGTGTAAAAAGCTGATTAAAAAACTCCTCCATGTGACACGAAATATGACAAAAGAAATTTAGTCTAAAGAGTGACTACAAGGACATGCTCATTCGCATACTGAATTATCGAGCGCCTCATCCTCTTCCTCCAAAAATCCTAAACCACTGTCATACCGGCGACGCTTTTTGCCCTTGCCTATGCTCGTGTTCCGTCTCCTCGTAAGACTAGCATTGAACAGCAGCCCAGGCCCAGGGTTAACTACGGTCTGAGAGGTAGCTTCGCCCGTTGCTGGGCTGCTATTTCCATTACCACCAGCCGAGCTGCTGCCTTGAACGGCAACATAGCCGTTCAAATACCCATCGAGCGTCTCCTGGGATATTGCCAATTGGCCCCTGAGGGCATTTGCAATCACTTTGCCTCTCACCTTCTCTCCCTCAACTTGCGCTTCGAGATCGCGGATCACTCGCTTCTGGTTCATGATATCTTCGTGAGCTCTCTTCAATGAAGCATTATTCCTCTCGATCTCCTCAAGGAGCTCAGCCACCCTGGCGTCGCGCAGTGCAAGCGCGTCGCCATGCTCTTTCTCTCTTCTTATGGCGGCATCGCGTAACAGAGCGAGTGCATCTGCATGTTCCTTCTCTATTTCCGCGGCAGTATTACGCAATTGAGTGTTCTCGTTTCGAATCGCGGCGAATTCATCTTCCAGGGCGCGAGCAGAGGCAACAGCGCCAGAGAGGCGTTTCTCCAGTTCTCGCATGAGCATTTCTCTTCCTTCAGCCGCAGCTTCAAGAGTCTCGCGTTTTAGCTCGAGGTCAATGATCTTACCGTCAGCGTCCTGCTTTGTACTCTCAATCTCATCGCGGAGAATAGCGGTGTCGGCAGCATGTTCCACTTCGAGGCGGTTTATGAACGTTTCAAGGCCACTCACTTCGTCTCTATATCCCTGGAGGGCTTGCGTCAGTTTCGAAATACTTTCATCGCGCTCGTGGATATCTAATTCTAGTCTTGACACTTCAGATGTGGCAGTGGCGAGCGTCTCTTGCAGGCGAGTCATTGCATCAACGCGGGACCCAAGTTGTTGACGTAACGAAATCTCTTGGGAATGGTATTGATCAATGTCAGCATCTTGCTGTTGGACTCTCTTCGTCAAAACGCGCAGGCGCGAGACAAGCATGTCAAGAAGCTTAGAGTTCTCGAAGCCTTCTGTGTTCTCGCCAGGCGTCAGGTACTCAAGCTCGAGACGTGCAGCACGGAACTGGGTATGCAGTTGTTGAAGAATTGACTCCGGATTTGCAGATTGAGACGAGGGGAAAAGATCCGACAGCTCACTACTCAATGCGGAGAAGCGCGAATTGCTGTCAAGGGCCGCTGACTCTGAGAGAGCAAGTTGAGTTAGCACAGAGTCAAGGGCTGCATCGAGAGATCCAGTCTCCTCATCTTGCGTGGATTCAGGAATAAATGGAGCAAGTTTGGCCGTGAGTCGCTCATGCGTGGTGTTAGTTAGCTCAAGTGTCTTGGAAAGAGCTTTGAGCTCGTCTTGAAGGATCTTAAATTGGGACTCGAGATGGAGCCGTTCATTGTCGGTCGCTGAAGTTTCACCGTTTGCATCACTAAGAGATGTTGGTTTGCTCGGGGTATTTGGCACGGTCGCCGGCGGCGACGGAAATGATCTTCGGGCCGGAGTACTGAGAAGCACATCTGTCATCTCCGTATTGAAGCCCTCGTCATAGTTTGGCAAAAATACATCATCATCATCGAATGGATCTCGCTCTCCCATTGCCCAGTTAGGTTCGTTGTGAGTTGGTGCATCGAGCTCACGATTTTGAAGCTCAACCCTGAGCTTTGTAATCTGAAGCTCCAGACTTCTAATTTTTTCGTCGATATGCGAGGTGCTCAGTGACTGGATACCAGCCTCTCCACCAATCTGGCTGGAAAGATCCAGCTGGTCCCTCATCTCTTGTACCTCCTGTTCTTTCTTGCACAACTGCTCCTTCAGAAGCTCGATTTCGGCCACTCGCGCTTTTTTTCTATATTTTTCTTCCGCTTCAAGAGCATTAATTTCTTCGCTCAGTCCATTTCTACGTAGACGCCTTTTTACTCTTCCGTCGAGAACTTGGCGTATTGACGCAAACTGCAGTGTTCCACATATTATTGGAGAATCGTCGACGGCGAGATTCCATCGAGAAGACGGGGTTGAACGACTGCGAGACCTTGATGGAGGGGGAGAAGAGAGTGAGCTTCGGCACAGAAATGGCGTAAGGCCAGTTGTTGTTGCAGGATTGGGTTCGGAGAATCTGACGCGTTTTTTGTTTCGGTGCGGGGTGGATGGAGGGGTTGCCATCCCCTGCCTGCCAAGAGTCATATTTTCATTTTCGTGTTGAGCATCCCGCTCAGCATTTTCGAGATTGCCGCTGCTTCTCTTTCGCCGGACTCCTATGCATGGATGATCTTCTGGATTAACAAGGAATCCATCAAGCGTTCTTTTAAGTTCTGCCATCGTGTAGCATCTGAGTTGCGGTATGGATGCGAATGCTAGAACAAAAGGTTTTGCTCTAAGTAGTAGGGACTGCAGAATGAACCGAAAAGGATAACTTTTCGAAATTGAAAAAGAGAGAAGAAACACGCAAAGTTAAATCAAAACAAAAGTTCGAGATCAACATCAACGTGGAGTGTCCCAGACCAGGACAAATTAGGAAATACATAAACAATCGCTTAAGGGTCCTTTTGTGGGCCGTTGCAGGCCAGGGGAAACATCGGAAATGATTGGGTGAAAAATCCCCATATCCCTCGTGCTGCCTCATAGTGCAGCACCAGCCGGTAGACAAGGCATGTCAGCGGACATGTCCGCGAAAGAGCCGCCATGGCTCTCGAGAGTTTTGGCTCGAGAGCCCTTGAGGAAAGCACTGGATCTGCATCTTCATAATACATCCGCGAGGGCGCCAGATCCCCTAATCGACATGGTAGAATATTGTATATCAGAAGTCCACGCAGAGATGGTTTAAAGGTCATAAGCAGTCATTCAGGTTAATATTGAGGTCGATATGGCGATGTTGAAGGCTCGCAAGAGAGTGCACAACAGAAATGAAATAGTGCGCTCGGCAAGTAAGGCGCCGAGGCACCAAGTCATACATACTGTATGTCCAGTAATCAACAGCCTCGGCAAGTCGGCGGGGCTAAGTCCTCCTTATGGGTTGCGGAGAAGTGTGGTCGCATGAGGTCACATGTAAATCGAGGTATTTGACAACAGCCATCGCAGCGAATGAAAAGCGACAGAAAAAGAGATCGAGTTGCACATGACAACCCCAAACTCTACTGTATTTTTTGAATGGCAGCTGATTCGAAATCTGGGGCGTATTGTCCGGGGGGACTAGCCTTATATTTCAGGGAATTAATGTCAGAAAATGCATGTGAAAGATCTGACGCTCAAACTTCCCGTATCCGATCGCCCTTTTATACCGAGGATCTGGACCTCGCATGTCGGTTCATGCCATAAGAACATTCCACTGCCGACTTCCTCTTTTTCCTTCATTACTCCATCTTGTACCTCTTGAATTCTCAGCCAGCATAGCCTCTCCTTCATCATGTCTAAGTCCTTCTCTCAGAGTGACGTAGCGTCGCATAATAAGCCAGACAACCTTTGGATCATAATTGACGAAGATGTCTACGACCTGACCAAGTTCCAGGATGAGCATCCAGGTCAGTACAGAGCATCGCTTCAACGACATCTGAGCAATCACTCGTTGATTGTGGGCAGCGTTGCCCAGCTCATTGCTTGGAGACCCTGCTGACTTCGGACAGGCGGAAAGAAGATCCTCACAAGAGTCGCGGGCAAGGACGCATCCAAGCAGTTCTGGAAATACCACAATGAGGGCATATTGAAGAAATTCCAGCCTCAATTGAAAGTTGGATCGCTGAACACCAAGAAACAAGCCGCCCCGCCTACACCTCCGCCATCCCCACCGGCACAGAAGGTGGTGGCCAAGCCAGCAGCGAAGAGTGCGCCAACAGAAGCAGAGGAGGCAGAGCCATTAGAACCATTTGGCGATCTGGTACCATACGCAGACCCCTCATGGTATCAAAATGTACAGTCATTTCCGGCCAGATCATCTCTCAACAGCCGCTAACCACGCTGCAGTACCATTCGCCTTACTTCAACGAGTCCCATGCCGCCCTACGTGCCGAAGTTCGAGAGTGGGTTTCCACCGAAATCGAGCCATATGTCGGCGAGTGGGATGAGGCGCGGAAGGTCCCGGATGAGATCTACAAGCAAATGGGTACACGCGGATACTTGGCCGGTTTGATGGGAATTCATTACCCAACGCATCTTACTGAAAACCGTGTCAAGAGTGTAGCCCCTGAAAAATGGGATCTCTTCCACGAGATGCTCTTGACTGATGAATTGTCTCGCGCTGGTAGCGGCGGCTTCGTCTGGAATGTCATTGGCGGCTTCGGCATTGGGTGCCCGCCAGTGGTAAAATTTGGAAAGAAGCCACTCGTGGAGCGAATCCTCCCAGGTATCCTTAACGGAGATAAGCGCATTTGTCTTGCTATCACCGAGCCTGACGCAGGCAGTGATGTTGCAAATTTGACTTGTGAGGCTAAACTCTCAGAAGACGGAAAGCACTACATTGTCAATGGTGAGAAGAAATGGATCACCAATGGAATCTGGTGCGATTATTTCACAACGGCTGTCCGTACCGGTGGACCCGGTATGAACGGTGTCAGCGTTCTACTGATTGAGCGCTCCTTCGGCGGTGTCAGCACACGAAAGATGGACTGCCAAGGCGTCTGGTCATCGGGTACGACCTACATCACATTCGAAGATGTCAAAGTCCCAGTAGAGAACTTGATCGGAAAGGAGAACCAAGGCTTCAAAGGTAAATATCACTGCTCAGCAACTCTTCCTTCTTTCGCATCCCACTAACAAAACCCAGTCGTAATGACAAACTTCAACCACGAACGCATCGGCATAATCATCCAATGCCTCCGTTTCTCCCGCGTCTGCTACGAAGAAAGCATGAAATATGCCCACAAGCGCCGCACCTTTGGCACAAAACTCATCAACCACCCCGTCATCCGGCTCAAGCTCGCACATATGGCGCGGCAAATCGAAGCCTCCTATTCCTGGCTCGAGTCGCTAATCTACCAATGCAAGAAGATGAACGAGACGGAAGCGATGCTGAAGCTAGGAGGCGCTATTGCGGGCTTGAAGGCGCAGAGTACGGTTACCTTTGAGTTCTGTGCTAGGGAGGCGAGTCAGATCTTTGGTGGCTTGTCTTACAGCCGGGGTGGCCAGGGCGGCAAGGTCGAGAGGCTCTATAGGGATGTTAGGGCCTATGCTATTCCTGGTGGCAGTGAGGAGATTATGCTCGACCTGAGCATTAGGCAGGCTTTGAGGGTGCATAAGGCACTGGGGATGAAGCTTTAGTGAGTCGTTTAGCTCCATTGTGAAATACTTAGTGTGGAAATTGGGTGAAGGGGGATTGTACTATAATTACTCCTTGGCTCATTAGACTTAGAATTCGAAATGTCGTCAGTTTCGCTTCATTGATGGCGAGTACAGAAGCTACCTAAGTCTCATGATAACCTTGTCAAATCGCGTCGATATAGCCAAAATTGACCTAGAGATGTCAGATTGCGAAGGGGGGATGGATTGCCATTCTCACTAGCCGTAGCCTCAGCACTCATGCCTGCGACAGGCCAAACATGGCCGTATCAGCTGTCGAGACTGGGGAGGGCGATAAACATAGTCATGCCCTTTTCGGTTGGGATGAAGAAGCCGGCAGTGCCAGCAGCAATTGAGGGATGTTGGGATCCGATAAAAATCCGCAATGATCGATATATCAGCTATCGGAAAGTTTGGTCAAGGATCACAAACCATGTGCCATTGGAGTGGTGTACTATTATTACTTTCATTCCATATTTGCAGGGCGCTTATATGTTGTGGGTGATTGTTGAAGCGAGCTTACCTTGAGATAAATTAGCAAAATGTTTGTTTTGATTTGGCTAGGAAAGTGGTGTGTAGGAGCCATATTTTTCTCCAGCAGGTTTTAATGGTCTACACAGCGTATTAGTAAGTCATCCAACGTCGTACAATTCAAGCGCGCTAAAACACTGCTACATTTCGAGTCCCACAAGTTTTATTTGGAGGCCTCTGTTGGTCACAAAGAAGCGGGAAGACTTTGTGTCCATTGGAAATCGCACGGTGTCTTTTCAATTGGCGGAATCAGCGGGCGATTGTGCCAGCAGCCGTCCACGCTTCTCAGTGAATGGCAAAGAGTAGCCCCATGCAAATAACGATTCGTCAGATGATTCCTTCATGATTTCTTCTTGTAGTCTAATGAATGCCTTCTCCCCTTCTCCATTGAGTGTCAGCATGTTAACATCAAAGATGCCGCGTAGACAGTATGCATTGTCTTCTTTCCTCTTGGTCTTCCGTTCCGAAGCCCAGCACATTCGTTGAGCGATGCTCGCCGAATGAAGACTTCCTCTAAAATAGGAAGTAGCAAGGAATCCCTGTAATTTCCTTAATAGTATTGGTAGGGTCGCGGCCAGATCCCTTGTCGTTCTTAGAACCAATCCATGTCCATGATTGATCATAGGATGCCCCAATGTCAGGCGCCAGCAGGGTCCATCCTTATGTAAACCATCGACTTCTCCTAAATGCTGAATTATTGGATCCTGACCGTGCGGAACATCAGAGAGGTAAGCAAAACAACTTTCGCGTTCTTATACCAACGGAAATGGAGTTAATGGCCTCAGAGAAGTCACTACTAGTCTATTACAAAAGTTATGGAACTGCGCAAGTTACCATTGCTATAGCATTGAACTTCGTTAAAGCTTAGGGGACACATCACCAAATCTCTAGTGTACCCTTTGCTAGTACCTTTCTATAACTTTTGACACAGACCTTCGTAAGCTGTTCCAAAGTAGCTCTAACTTCGGCTGTTATGATTACTATTCATTTAGGTGATGCATTGTCTAATTTGGTTACTTTTTATGGCATGGTTTGGTGATTACGCTGTTCCAGAATAGCTGTAGCTTCGGTTATTGTGATTACTATTCATTTGTACTTTTTAACCTGCGCAAGATTAGGGGCCGAAGCTGATTCAGCGAGATGGGCTGAGATGTAAACCATCCTCGACTGTACGGAGATATGAATCAGCAAAATACTAAGACCCTAAGGATGGATGATAGCATTTTAACGGAAGGAAACTACGGACATAAAATGAAAGTAGATTCGAATAATTCCTATATAATTGGTAAATATTCTTCTCAAGTTTCTGTTCTCGTTGCAAACAATAATAGCATCGCTTTATCAAGCACCACTTTACAAGTCATCGCTACGTAAATTATCCTATTTATTAGTACTTCTAGGTCTCTATTCGAATTATTTCAAGGCTTAAGACATCAAAACTTGAGGATTAACACACCAGCTGTCGGATCCTTGCCTATATTATGTCATCTATAAAGAAGACTATTCTGGCTGTTGGCGGTACAGGTGCCCAAGGAGTGCCTGTGGTCAAAGGTATGTACTTCCCAAGTTAATATATATAGTAATTAACGCTCTTTAGCTCTAATAGAGGATTCAAAATATAATGTCCGCGTACTCACTCGTTCGGCCTCCTCCCCAATCGCTATCGAGCTTGCTGCATTGCCCGGCGTCACCATCATCGAAGGCGACGCTTACGACGAAGTAACTCTCCACTGTGCCTTCTCCGGTATTGACCTAGCCTGGGTGAACACGAATGGATTCGCCATTGGCGAGAAGAACGAAATCTACTGGGGCATCCGCATGTACGAGATCGCACGTGAATGCGGCGTTTCACACTTCATCTGGGCCTCTCTCGAATACGCTTCCAAACTCGGTAACTTCGACCCTAAATTCCGTACTGGACATCTCGACGGGAAGGCGAAAGTTGCAAATTACATTAGCGCTCAGCCTACAACACCGATGGCCTGGAGCATACTATCAAGCTGTATGTATATGGAGACTTTGACCGAGCTTCTCGCTCCATTTCCCAGCCCAGACGATCCTGACCTCATGGTCTTTGCTGCGCCACTGGGCAATGGCCAGCCCCCACTCATCTATCTCCCCGACTTGGGGCGGTATGCGCGGTGGTTATTTGATAACCTGGCACGCAGCAATGGCATGAATTTACGCGTTGCAACGGAAAACGTCAGGTGGGAATATCTAGCTAGGACTTTCACAGAAGTCACGGGAAAGAAAGCTACATACAAGGATATCACACTAGATGAGCTATTCTCATCAGGGGTTTTTCCAAATCCCGACGCAAAGGTGGGACATAGTGTTAGGTATGAAGACCCAACGTTACAGACGTACAGACAGAATTTTTCAGGATTCTGGAATACTTGGAAGGCAGATTTGGTCAAAATGGATTATGGTTTGTTGGATGAGATTCTTCCAACGAGGGTGAAGACGGTAAGGGAGTGGATGATATTGACAGGTTATACTGGGAAGAAAAGCCCTGTGTTGAAGGATTATCAGGACAGGGCTAGAATGCTTGAGGAAAAGGCTTAAGAATAAGTTGACGAGCAAGATTAAAGGGAGAAAGTATTGGATTAACAAGAACGCTTTTATATATTGTGGTGGGGTGTAGTGGGTGCCCTAATAAATCCCAATAGGGACGGAGGTAACGCTCAGCGCAATGCTCAAAGCACACCAGAGAAGAAACTGTATTCCATGTCCGTAAAGCTCCTTATTAGGAGCTTGCTCCTTACTATTTTCGCTTCTTTCGTCACGTGCGATGTATTTACGGCTCAAATTGAGTCAGGTGACCTAAAAAGTTAATGTAACGTGACCCGGAATGCTCCGGATTCTTACTAAGCTACCTGTAATTCTAACTTATAGTATCTTCCTCTTTTTACCTGCTTCTAGTAGATTAAAGTTTGTTACTTATATAGAGCGTCGCAGACCTGGGGGCTTGGGGGCTGGCCCCCAATGTATAAGTATTATAGTAGTAGGTGGTTAGCAGCTTTCGTAGAGCGCAGCGAAGCACCCGTAATTTCTAGCGCCCGCAGGCCTGGGGGTATGGGGGCTGGCCCCCATGATAAAAAGTAGATTAAGTTTGTTACTTATATAGAGCGTCGCAGACCCGGGGGCTTGGGGGCTGGCCCCCAATGTATAAGTATTATAGTAGGTAGTGACAGAACATACCAGCTAAACTTTCATAGAGCGCAGCGAACCTAGGGGCTTAGGGGCTGGCCTAATCTAACCTAATCTATTAATCTACTAAGCTGTATACTTAGCTAAAGCAAGCTTCTATTCTGCTTCTCCCCCCGCTTGCCCTCCGCAGGAGTCTGGGGGTCCGGGGGGCGAAGCTCCCTGGTTAGTATGTAATCAGGATGGCTTAGACCAAAATTTCAGTCACGTGCCATTGTTCGGTCACCGAATTAGGACAATAGCCGCTAAGCTAAATTGGGAGACCGGGTTAACGACACGCGCATCCTCCAACTTCGTATGCGAGGTGAACATACAACGCCAAAAGGTCTGCCCTTCTTTCATGTTTCTGTTCATTATGGTCAATTCCTCAGAGTTGAGCGTTGCTTTGCAATTCCCTTCATATCTATATTCGTTACATCACTATAATGATGTCAATCAGCCTTAATAACTGTGAGGCTGGCAGTGCTTTTGACGATGGATTGCGCAAAAGAGAAGCTCCAAAATACTCCATATCTCGTGGAGAAGATGACACGCTTCAATGGCAGCCGCCAGTCAGGTCTCGCGAGTTGGCGAGTGCCTTAAGCTATCATTACCCATTGGAGCAAAGCCTCCAAGAGAAGATGCAACGTGCCATTCTAGACTTCTTGGACTCAGAAATTACGAATGGCAAACCAATTATAAAAGAGGCTGAGACAAATATAAAGCCTCAGGAAGCTGCACAGCTTCCAGAATTGACTTCTATTATGGAGTGTGTAGTACCAGTCGTGCCCAAACCGGTAAAAAATGCCACACAACTGCCACAGAGCAACCAAGATCCGGAAATGTGCGGGGTCTGGGATGTTAAAACAGGAGAATCAGTTAAACCTAAAGGACGAAAGAGGGGTCTCAGTCCCACGACACGGCAGCGAGTCGCTGAAAATAGGGGAAATACTTGTGCATATCATCGGAAGGCCAAGACGCAGGTGAGTTGGTACATATAATGCTAGCGAACAGATCATCTCATACGTTGCAGTGTGATCCCACTCAATGCCGGCAGAATAAGCTTTACCCTGGGACAGCAATTAAGTCAAAGCTTTCTCAGGGAACCGGTCAGAGGAAGCGGGATCTTAACGATGGACTGCCTAGCGAGGCGTCTCTAATTTCAAATGGGGTCACTGTGACGGAAACACACCACGAAGATCATCCCTTAAAACGTGTAAAACGATTCTCACTCCCTTCTCCCAAGGCCCCGAAGTCAGTAAAGCTGCTGGGGATAGAGCAGACGCCATCACACCATCAAGACGGCTACACACCAGGCTTTTGCCCAAGCCCCGAAAAGGAGAGCATTCACAGCTCTCTCATTTTATATTTTAACGCCAATAGCTCCCCGAAGGAGAGCACACTTCTTGGCAGCGTTAAAGATCCCACATCGCATCTGGCTGGCGACATGTTGGACTCTTCTCGAGGGTTAGAACGAATTTCGGAAGGTAGCAAGTTGTTTCCGCCAATTAATAACATGGATATTAGTCTAGAATTAGACCCGGATACTCTGGGACAATTTTCACTAGAAAACTATGCAGACTTCCGAAAAGATTGGCCTTCTGCTGATGAACTGCCCAGTGCGGACAATTTTGATTGGGTCGAGGATCTTATGGCATCAGATCTGCCGTCCTTGGAGTACGACTGGCCTTGGGAAAAAGCGGGTGCAGCGGCAACCCATACAGATATCAGCTCAAGTCCAAACACCCTTCTGGATTTTAATTATTCTGTCGCGGGCGTGGAGGCGCCGTACGCTTTTCAGACCGACGTCTATGATCCGAACGACGTTGGGCCACCAGATAGTCCACTGCTCAAACTGCTCAAACCAAAGTTGCAACACACTCCGAGTCCTCCACTCGATGGGCCCGAGTCCGACGACGCAAAGCCGGTGCCATCGCAAGGGGATGCTGTGTTAATCAGTTTCGGTGGAAAGGTATTGGAGGTTGCTCACACAGCAGCTGCAGAACTCTTAGTGTCAGATGATGAGATGTCATACGGATCAGAGAAGGGCATGGAGGTGTGCGCCAGCATGGCTAAGACAGGCAGGCCGATCCGCCTTGACGCTCTGGCGGCAGGTGCTCTGGGCTGTGTCAAGTTGCTTGCCGATACATGCTCAGCCGACACTTGCGTGAAGGGGGACTTCGAAAATCGCTTGCGGGAAATCGACTGCGCATCCATGGACCGTACCCCAGGTTTCCTTCAGCCTGCAGACAATCGCAGCGAAAAGAGGAAGATGCCTGCGGAGGAACATCGTGCTGCCGCGCATGAGAAAGAATATGGACATGTTAGCGACGCAGCTTTTGAGTCCGCAGATGCTGGTTTGTGTGGCCGCACCGCTGAGTCGTCGTTCGAGATTCCATTGAGTTCGGCGACGGGCCACCCAAGAGTGAAGGCTCCATTGACATCCAGTCACGCTAGGGTCGTATCCGACGAAGATACTTTCTTGCCCCGTTCTAAATCAGCGACATTTTCACAGATTCCCTCTGAATCTTCGGGGTTTTCAACTCGAGGCAACCCGCGGGACCTGGTTGAGCAAGCTAGTCAAATTCATAATCTTCATTCAATGCATTTAACTAAGCATATGATAAAGCCCCATTGTCATTTGCCTCCGACACATCAGCAAATTTCCCAGCAGCAATGGCAAATTGAGCAGATACCTCAACCTCAACCTCAACCTCAACAACAACAACAACGACGACGACGACTACTACCACTACAGACGCAAATGTTTGAGCCAGCAGAGCGAACGTCTGACATATCACGAAGTGTATTTACACCCATAGATGACAGCCGGCCTCTCGAGCCAAGGAACGTAGAGCAAGAACCATTGCGAAATCCCCTCAGTAAAAGCACCCTACCTAATATGAAAAAGGCCGTAATTTCAATTGAAGATCTCACTATCTTGCTTCGAGACTCGAACCTGATTTTGACAACACCTATGGAGCAAGTGTATTGTCCGAAGGACGAGCCGTCATTGGTTGACATCATCTTACTTGATGATGATGCAGATAGCAAAATCTCAGCAACAATGTACCCAGAGGCATTGCGGTATGAACTCGGAACGTGCTGTAGCGAAGCTAGGCTAATCCACTGCGTCTGCAACATCGAAATCGAAAACTGTCCTAGGGAAATTTCTTCAGACCGGTCATCTCAAAATACAATGCCTCTCGCATCACAAACCAGTCCAGCCAAGTATAGGATATACGACCACGTAAACACACCATCGTCTCGATATTCATGCCTCGAATATATCAGGTCAATATCGGACCAGATCTCTCAAATGCCCGATCCTAATGGCGAAAGGCTCGTTACAATAATATATAGTTCAATGGCCACAGGGACGGTGGTAAAGCGCGCCACAATCGCACCACTCGAACCTTCCGAGCTTTCTCCCCTCCCTACCTCCTATAGCCTGAGATGGCTCGACCCCAATTGGCGAACAATCGAATCCATGATCTCTGACCTCCACTCAACCAATAACCTAATACCATGCCGCCCCGTCGACTTAAAGATCCAACGACAGGAGATGATCCCGTGCGCCCTCTTACATCCCGCTTTTGGACCATCCAAATTCATCTCGGACATAGAGAAGAAGCTTGTTATACCGCGGACAGCGACGTACACAGCCAAAGCGGCAGCCAGACCCGCGTATGAGAATGTAGTTGGGCAATCAGTTGAGATCGATAAGGCCATAGCCCATGCGCGTCGTAGGAATCGGTGTAGAATCATTGCGGTGTTTGAGAAGCCGGTGGATGCGGTGAAGGATCTGGCATCGCTTTTGTGAGTCCTACTTGCAGAGGAGTTGTGACAAAGTGAAGATGGATGTGCTAATACTTGATATAGGAAAAGGATGGTTAGGATGAAGATATGAAGGCGTTTAGAAGTTGTGTTGCTGGCAGAATTTGGCGAGATCTGGTTGTTCGTTATGGTAAGGTAATGTATTATATGGGATGAGGTAGATAGGGATTGCATTGGAGGCGTATAAGGAAGCAGGATATGTTGAATATTGACAGTCTACAGGAATGGCCCGTTTATCTTCGAAGAGAGCACATCTAGACATTTTTCAACGGGCTCCTCTCGATCCGAATATGTATGGGAATATACACCGATTGCTCTATCTGTGAAATATGCAATACTCTATTTTCTCTACCGATATATCCATAACATGACCGGGGTATCTCTAGCCCCAGACTCACAACGCCGTAGAATGCTTTCCGTAACCATGCTATGTAAATCAGTCATTATTCATCATGCAAATCCTACACATGCTCCTTCGCAACTCTCCCGCAGTTCTTCATAAACTCCTACGCACGTTCCGAGCCCTCCGCCCTCTCAGCCCTCCACTCCTTCCACTCCCTCTTAAAAGCAAACACAATCTCCACCGCAATGAGCACAATAATAATCCACTCCAAATGGCTACTATGCTTATGAGATAACGTATCCCGCAACACAGTCGCGATCTCCTGCGCATAATCCATCTTCTCATTCAGCGTCTTGATGCGGATGCCGACATCTAGCGCTTTCCCGACTTGGTCGTAGTAGCCTTCTAGGCCGAGATCGTGCCGGCTATCCCAGAAGAGGTCGGGTAAAGAGTCGGTGAGTTCGGAGTAGTGGTTTAGCTGTGCGCGGAGGGATAGCAGCTCTCCGGTTTTTTGGAGGATGAGGCGTCGTGTGAAGGGAAGGGAGCCGCGGGAGAGGACGGCGGGGATATGGCGGGTTGAGGAGATGTAGGTTGAGAGCATGGATTCGAGGACTGCGAGCTTGGTGGAGCGGGCGAGGCCAGATGAGAAGGCGATTTTCGCGAGGGTGGTGTCCACTTTGCCTCTGAAGGGGTTGTTAGCTTTGCTGATTGGGTTATTTCTGGGTGGGTGTGTTTACCTTGATTCGTTGGCTCCCTCTGATTCCATTTTGGTGCCGAGAGTGATTACGTCGCCTTTGATGCTGCTGTTTTCTCGAGTTGGGTCTTCTTTGAATTCAAGATCCTCTACTTCTAGTAGTTGGCCAACATAGGGGTTGATGGTGGCAGGCTTCAATGTTTGCGTTGCGAGGGTGATGGCGACGTCTTCGGGGAGCGACCACGCGACTACGGTACCTGATGGGAAGATGAATATGTCGCCGTCATTGACTCCTCTTGTATGAACGACTTGCTCGTCTGGAAAGCCTGTTCCATAAGGGTCGATTGGAAAGCCATGGGATCGCAGTATTCGGACCACGGCGCTCATGTCCAGCTCTTCTGCTACACATATTGCTGTGACTAGATTTCCAGAGTCGATAGACTCTGTCTCGTGTTCTTTGCGACGTATGTTGTCCTCCCTCGACCTCTGTGCCTCCACCGCCACTCGTCTTAAGGATCGCTTGCCAGGAGGTGATCGAATAGCTTTGCGCTTCTGGATCTGTGAAAGCGCCTCTGTGGTCTCAGAGTCTGATTTAGATTCTTCTTGCTGTAACATTGCGTTCGAGGAGAAGAAATGCCGCTTCCGTGGCAATTGGGCGGCAGATGTTGCATGAATAAAACGAGATGGCCTGAGGAGGTTATCGGTATTTGAGCGCCATCTCAGTGATGAAAGCAGCTGGCGTCTAACCACAATAGCACTCATATACAGTACCATTGTTAAGAGGAGGTTCAATTAGGGGAAGAATTGCTTGAAGGTTGAGCATAGCTTTGTGATGACGTCGGCAGATTGTTGAAGCATGTGGTTGTAAGGCCGAGATTTTACGCGGTGCAGCCTTGCTTAGTCATGAATTGGCTTCGGCAGTGATGTCGGGGAGGGTGTCCATGTGAAGCTTCTCCAGCGCGATGACTTGACGAATATAATGGCGGCAGTGTCTGAGGAACAGACAGAGGGAAACGATCAGTCAGTGGATGATTCAACGTCCCATGGGGTAG
>Ga0335072_10006798_pt1 | contig 16704 bp, 21 predicted proteins | sample Lox_Sample_21_FD_206725 | JGI IMG/M metagenome (GOLD analysis project Ga0335072, IMG submission 206725) | Soil microbial communities from Loxahatchee National Wildlife Refuge, Florida, United States - Lox_Sample_2.1 | ecosystem: Environmental > Terrestrial > Soil > Wetlands | place: USA...
CGTTGCGGGTTCGCAACTTCCAGAGCGACCGGATCAAGGTCAACGACGCCAGCGGCAACCCGATCGAGATCGCCGCGGTCGTCGTCTGGCGCGTCACCGACATGGCCAAGGCGGTATTCGACGTCAACGACTACGAGCAGTTCGTGACCGTGCAAAGCGAGACGTCGCTCCGTCATCTCGCGAGCGAGTACCCCTACGACGATTACAAGCAGGACGTGATCTCGTTGCGCGGCAACGTCGACGAGGTCAGGCACACGCTTCAGGCCGAGCTCCAATCCCGCTTGGATCTCGCCGGCATCGAGATTCTCGAGACGCGGCTGACCCACCTCGCCTACGCGCCCGAGATCGCCGAGGTCATGCTTCGCCGACAGCAGGCCGAAGCGATCCTCGCCGCCCGCAAGACGATGGTCCTGGGCGCGGTCGGCCTGGTGCAAATGGCGCTGGCGCAACTCGCCGACTCAGACCTCGTCGAACTGGACACCGAGCGTAAGGCGACAATGGTCTCCAACCTGATGGTCGTCCTCTCCGGCGACCACTCACCGACTCCCGTGATCAACACGGGCAGTCTCTACACGTAAGGGCGAGCTTGCATGCCTGAGAGCAAACGATTCCTGCTGAGGCTCAACCCGGCGCTGTTCGACGCGCTCCGCCGCTGGGCCGACGAGGACCTGCGCAGCATCAACGCCCAGATCGAGTACCTCCTCACCGACGCGGCGCGCCGCGCCGGACGGCTCCCGAAGAAGACGACCCCCCGGCCCATTCCCGCCGACACCGCCCTCGAGTTCGATGATCTCGACGCTGAGGAAGTCCCCTCTGACGCCGACGATCTGGAGGGCGTGGAGGCACGCGGGCGGAACGCCAGCCGTCGCTGATCAGTCGGAGGCCGGCGCCGCGCCGTACTCCTCGTCGGTGACGTGTTCGAGCCACGTGACGGGGCTGCCCGACTCGTCGACTTCCTGAATCGCGAAGTGGGTCATGAACCGGTTCGGCGCCGCGCCGTGCCAGTGCTCCTCCCCCGGCTCGAAGTACACGCGGTCGCCGGGACGGATGGCCTCGATCGGTCCGCCGCGCCGCTGGCACCGGCCGATCCCCTCGGTGACGAAGATCGTCTGGCCGAACGGGTGGGTGTGCCATGCCGTGCGCGCACCCGGAGTGAAATGCACGCCGCTCGCCGCCACGCGGGATGGCGGTGTAGGCGTCGCCACCGTGTCGAGGTACACCGTTCCCGTGAACCAATCGGCCGGCCCGGGGCTCGTCTCGAGGCTGTTGCGCGTGATCTGCACGTCTTCTCCTTCGGTTAGCGGGTTGGGGCAGCACCACCACCCATCATCCCGTCCGGCCGCGCCGTCGAACTATTCACGGCTATGCATGCAATGATACGTGCATGACTCATGGCTCAGAGCCGGACCTCGCGTTCCTGTCCTCCGAGACCGCGCGCTCGGTCGCCGAGACGATGCACGCGCTCGCGACACCGAGCCGGGTCCGGATCCTCAGCCGCCTCGGTGCCGGTGCCTGTTCGGTCGGCGACCTCGCGCGCGACCTCGGCATGGGGCAGCCCGCGGTCTCGCAGCAACTCCGGGTGCTTCGCCACCTGGGGCTCGTGGTGGGCGAACGCGACGGCCGGCAGGTGATCTATGCGCTGCACGACGACCACGTCCGCGCGCTGCTGAGCGAGGCCGTGTCGCATACCGAGCACCTGCGCCTCGGTCTCGCGGTTCGCCCGACGGCGCAGGTCCTGACTGCGCAGGCCGGCACGGCGTGAGCGCCACCGGGCCAGCGCTGCTCGCCGCCGCGGCGGGCGTCGGCTTCGGGCATGCGATCCTGCCCGACCACTGGGTCCCGCTCGCCGTGCTCGGGCGCACACGGCGTTACCCGCTCACGAGGATCGTCCGCCTGTCCAGTCTGGCCGGGGTGGCGCACGTGCTCGTGTCGATCGTGCTCGGGGCGGTGATCATCGCGATCGGGCTGCAGTTCCGCTCCACCATCCAGCACGCGCAGGACACGATCATCGGCTGCATCCTGATCGCCACCGGGATCGGTTTCCTCGTGCTCGAGCTCACCGGCCACGGCCACCACCATGATCACGACCACGACCACGACCACGACCACGACCACGCTCACGACCACGATCCTGGCCACACCCGCGGGCACGATGACCACGACCACGACCACGACCACGACCACCGCGCCGGCGACCCCACCCCCCGCCGGCTCGGGGGCCTGGCGGCGGTCATGGTCCCGTTCGGCGCGGCGGCATCGCCCGACTTGACGATCCTCCCGGTGTTCCTCGCCGCGACCACGGCCGGGATCGCTACGGCGGTCGGATCGGTCGTCATCTTCGCCGCGGTCACGATCGGCACGATCGTCGGGCTGACCCTCGCGGCCGCCCGCGGCGGCTACCAGATCCAGGGCGAGTGGCTCGAGCGCTGGGGCAACGTATTCACGGCCGCCGTGCTGGTCACGATCGGGCTGTTGGTGCTCCTCCAGATCATCTGAGAGGCAGCCGGGGCCCTCTGGCGAGAGCCGACCCCCTCCCCTGCCCATCCGCGAACGTGAGCTGCCCGAGCTGGTCTCGCGCAGCGCGCTCCGACGGATCGCGGGTCCGGAGCCACGCGGCTACCTGTGCGAGCGCGCTCGCGTAAGCAAGTGTCGTGCTGCCGGCGGGGAGCGTGTTCGGCTCAGCGATGCTCAGGGCCGTACGGCACTCGTCGCGGAGGATGCTCTCGGGCCACAGCTCGGAGTCGATCGCGTCCGCGATCCTCTCAGCGTGAGCGATCGCGCGCGGACTCGACGAGAAGCCGGGTCGCGACGCGGTGGCGAGCCTGTGCGCGTGCCCGAGCTCGGCCGCGCTCGCCACGCTGAGTGCGGCGCGTTGGCAGGCGTCGTCGAAGCGCGCGTTGATCGCGCGACCGAACCGGTTTCCGGTCGCGGTGGCGAGCGCCTCGTCGTCGCCCAGCTCCGCGGCGCGTGCCACGAGCCGGCGCATTCGCCGACGGCGCTGGTTCACAGGCGTTTCACCCGGCGAGCACGTCCGCGCCGATTCGGCCGAGCGCGGCTGGGTCGCCCTCGAACTCGACGCCGTTTGCCTGCGCCTCGGGAAGCTCGAGAAGCCCGAGCAGGAGCCCGAGGATCAGCCGTGGTTTGCCCGTGAGCGTGGCGTCGGCGGCTTCGGCGCGGCCGAGCCGCGCGTGGACTGTGCCGTCACCGGTCTCGACCACGATCGGCTGATCGCCCGTCAGGATCTGGATCGTCAGGGCCGGCCCCTCAGGCCGGAGGTCGACGAGCATCTGCTCGAGCGCCCACGCGATCCAGTGGCTGCGGACGGCGTCGTCGGGGCGCTCCTCGATCATCAGCGGGAGGCCCCAGCGGGTCAGGTCCTGGAGCACCGGCCGCAGCTCCTCACCGCGTGGAGTGAGGCGGAACAAAGTGGTGGCGATCGGCGGCGGCGCGTCCTCGCGCGTGATCAACCCTGCGTCGTCGAGATCGCGGAGCCGGTCGGCAAGCAGATTGGTGGCGATCCCGGGGAGTCCGTTGCGCAGATCGGTGTAGCGGCACGCGCCGCGCAGCATCAGTTCGCGGACGATCAGCAACGTCCACCGGTCGCCCACCACATCCAGCGACTTCGCGAGCGAGCAGTACTCGTCGTAAGACCTCATCGCCGAACTAACTCTAGCACTAACTTGATGAGATCACGCACTAACTTGACTTTCTTGTCTAGATGGTTTAGAACTCCTTCGCGGGACTGGTCAACCGCAACCCCGAGGACGAGCCATGAGACGAAAGCCACTGATCCTTATTTCGCTGCTGCTGGCGGCGTTTGCCATCAACCTCGACACGACGATCGTCAACGTCGCGCTGCCGTCGCTCGTGCGCGAGTTGCACGCGTCCAACTCCCAGCTTCAGTGGGTCGTGGACGCGTACAACCTGCTGTTCGCGGCGTCGGTGCTGGCCGCCGGAAGCCTCTCGGACCGCTTCGGGCGCAAGGGGATGCTGCTGGCCGGCCTGTCAGTGTTCGGCCTCGCGAGCGTTGCCGGCGGACTCACCAACGGCCCGAGCGAACTGATCGTCGCACGGGCGGTGATGGGAGTGGGCTCCGCGATGGTGTTCCCCTCGACTCTGTCGCTGCTCACGAACGTGTTCACCGAACGCGGCGAGCGCGCCCGGGCGATCGGCCTATGGGGGGCGATCACCGGCGCGGCGATCGCGCTCGGACCGATCGTCGGCGGGTGGTTGCTCGAACTGTTCGACTGGCGGAGCATCTTCTTCGCGATGGCTCCGATCGCGGCGCTCGCAGGCGTCCTCGTCGCCCGCTACGTCCCCACCTCGCGCGACCCGCACGCGGCCCGTGCCGATCGCGCCGGCTTCGCGCTTTCGACCGCGACGGTCGGGTTGCTCGTGTACACGATCATCGAGGCGCCGAACCACGGTTGGGGTAGCCCGCGGACGCTCGGCAGCTTTGCGCTGACGGCGCTGCTGGCGGCGGCGTTCGTCGCCCGCGAGCGCAGCACCGACGAGCCGATGCTCGACCTCACGCTGTTCCGGAACCTCCGCTTCACGGCCGCGAGCCTGTCGGTCGCCATCTCGTTCTTCGCGCTGTCCGGATTCATCTTCCTCGTCACCCAGTACTTCCAGTTCCTCAAGGGCTACGGCCCGCTGTCGACCGGAATCCGCCTGCTCCCGGTGGCGTCGTTTGTCGCGATCTCGTCGATCGTCGGCGCGAAGCTCGCCGTGCGGTTCGGCACCAAGCTGGTCGTGGCATCCGGCCTGGTGTCGATGGCCTCCTTCTACCTGTGGGTCACGACCACGTCGGCGACCACCGGTTACGGGACGATCGCGGCCCAGATGGTGGTGCTTGGCACCGGCATGGGCCTGACGAGCGCACCCGCGACCGAGGCGATCATGGGCGTCGTGCCGAAGGCGAAGGCGGGCGTCGGTTCCGCGGTCAACGACACCACCCGCCTGCTCGGCGGCACGCTCGGCGTAGCGGTGATCGGCAGCGTGTACGCCTCGCTGTTCGCCACCCGCCTCACGAGCGCGCTCCCCGCTGGGCTGCCGGCCTCCGTCGTCCGGAACGCGCACGCCTCGGTGGGCGCCGCCCTCACCGTCGCCGGCAAGGTCGGTCAGGCCGGCCACCCCGCCCTCGCGGCAGCGATCCACAACGCGGCCAACTCGGCGTTCTTCGCCGGCCTGAGCACCGCCAACTACCTCGCTGCGGGCGTCGCCGCGGCCGGCGCGGTGATGGCGCTGGCGTTGCTGCCCGCCCATCCGAACACCGGCGCCGACCACGCGCCGCCGCTACAACCAATCGGCTCGCCTGCCACGCGCACGGCGCGCTCGTAACGCGAATAGGAGCCAAGACGATGAGCAACAAGCAAGATCCAACGACCGGGGGCGTCGGCCGGGCGACCGGCTTCGACCTTCGCGACAGCGGCGGCGACGCGGGCGCGCGCGGCATCGACACCGCGCTCGGGCGCAACCGTGCGTTCGCCGCCGCCGGCGGCCACGAGGGCGCGGTCGTGTTCCCCACCCTCCAGCTGTTCGTGATCACCTGCCTCGATCCACGGACCGACCCGGCGCACTTTCTCGGCCTCGGCATGAGCGACGCGATGGTCGTCCGCAACGTCGGCGGTCGGGTGACGTCGGAGGTGATCAACGACGTCGCCTATATCGGTCAGCTCGCCGAGACGATCACGCCCGACGGCCCGCTGTTCGAGGTCGCGGTCATCCATCACACCCAGTGTGGGACCGGCGCGCTCGCGGACGACACGTTCCGCGGTCGCTACGCCGAGCGGATCGGCGTCGACGAGGCGAGCCTGCGCGACCACGCCGTCCTCGATCCAGCGGCCACCGTCAGCCACGACGTCGAGCTGCTGCGCAACGCGCGCGCGATCTCCCCTCGGGTCACGGTGTCCGGCCACGTGTACGACGTGGTCACCGGCCTCGTGCAGACGATCATCCCCGACTGAACGACCTGCGTGGCGCGCCATTCGACGCGCGGAGACGCAACCGTGGCCTCTCAGGCACGCGGGGCGTGCGCGACACGCCACGGTCAGCGGATCCGGCCTCCGTTGGCCTGTCATGCAGGTCGTCGGCGGCGTCGGGGCTGGCGTTGCCGGCGGTGGCGGGCCGGCCCAGACCGGGAACCTGCGTATCGCGTCAAGCGACGCGCCTCGTGCCGGGCGTGCCGGATTACTCACGTGCGGCATGCGTGGCACGGCACGGTCACGCTCGCCAGCCTCCGTCGCCGTGCCGTGCACGGCCCAACCACCGCCGGGCCCCGCCCCCCGGCCCCACGCCTGCGCTACATCGCCATACTCGCACCCGAATCCAAGTGTCGGGTGCCGCCGGTCTCATCGTCCTGCTCGTAGGCCTCGGCGTGGTTGTGTTCGCCGCCGACGTGTTCGTCGACGGGCTGCTCGGGATCGCGCTCGCGCTCGGGATCGCCCCGTTCGTGCTCTCGGTCGCGCTGTCCGGCTTCGAGACCGAAAACCTGGCGGCGGGGATCGCGGCGAACGCCAAGGGGTTGCCGGGCGCAGCGGCGGGCACGTTCCTCGGCGGCGTGACCTTTCTCGCGTTCGGCGTGGCGGGCCTCGGCGGCCTGATCGCGCCGATTCGCGTCACCCTGCCGACGCGCTTTGCCGTCTGGACCGCGATCTCACCGCTGCCGCTGTTTGCCTTCGCGGTCGACGGCCACATCTCACGCGTCGAGGGCGGGGTCCTCGTGATCTGGTCGGTCGTGGCACTGGTTGGCCTGGCACTGTCGGGGCGCGACCTGCTCGTGGACGACGACGAGGAGGAGCGCGTGAGGCGGCCGGGCCTTCGGCTGCTGGTCGGGCTCGCGCTTCTGACCGGTGGGGGATATCTGATCGGCCAGGGACTCCGGACGACCGTGCGCCGTCTGGGCGTTCCGCAGACCCTGCTCGGCAACACCGCGCTCGCGGCTGCGGTCGAGGCCGAAGAACTCGCACGCTTCGCGATCCCGGCCCGTCGCGGACGCCCCGAGATCGGGCTCGGCAGCCTCGCCGGGACGATCGTTCACTTCTCCGCGCTCAACGCCGGCATCATCGCGCTCGTCAAGCCGCTCACGCTCGGAACGCAGACCACTCGCTTTTATCTGCCGGTCGCGGTCGCGAGCCCCGCGATCCTCGCGCTGATACTCGTCGTGCGCAAGCAACTCGGCCGGATCGAGGGCGGCGCCCTGACCGGCCTGTACGTTGCCTACGTCGCCGTCGCGATCGCCGTCTCGACCTGAGCTACGAGGTCGAACGCGGCCTCAAAAGAAGAGATCGTTCACCGGCACCTCGGACAGCGCCAGCAGCTCGAGATCCCCGATCTTCGCGACCGCCTCGGTCACGCAGTCTCGGATGATCGTGTAGCTGATGGAGCCACGCAGCAGCCCGAAATTCTGAACGGTCCGCTGGTCGGCGATCTCATAGAGATTCCGCCCATCCGTGAGATATGTCATTTGATTCTCCCTGCCTTCGGTCCCTACCGCACGTCTTTGCCCCCACTTATCGGCACGTGCGGATCTGCACTAAATAAACGTTTTCGTCCTACCCGGATTTGCGCTATTTGCGATCATCCGACCTCTGAAAGGGCGGCGAGTTGCAAGTCGTCGATCGTGGCCGTCGCCTCGCTGACGCAGTCGCGGATCGTCGTGTATCGGATTACGCCTCGCTGGCGCCCAAAGTTCTGCACGGAGCGCCGCGTGACCACCTCGTAGAGGTGCGTCCCGTCGGTGAGATACCTCATTGAATCTGTCCTTTGGCTAGCGGATCGGGGAGCGAAGCTACGCGACCGTAGGTTGCCGCGATCCGGGGCCTCTACCCCGCACCAGTGGGCTTTACACGGTCCCGGTTGGATACCAACCGGTGCCCTGAACGGCTATATCCGCCTGTACAAGCCCGTTTGTACTTCAGGCGGCCGGCAACGCCGAGGCCATGCCGGCGACCGTCAGCCGGCGCCGGCACAGGGTCACCGCGAACTCACGCGTGTCGGCGGGCACCGCATCCCCCCAGGCGGCCGCCGCCTCGGTCGCACGGGCGAGCACGTCCTCGAGGACGATCTCCGGATCCGCGGCCTCGGTCAGGCAGCGCACGCCGAAGCCCACGTGCCAGCGCTCGTCGAGCTCGACGTGCCGCACGCCCTCGCGCACGCCGGGCAGGACATCGTCTTCCTCGAGGTCGTCGAGCAGCGCGCGCTGTCCGGCGGTGAACACGGCCCCCTCGAGCACCATGTGGTACAGGCTGACGCCGTCGAGGATGCCGGCGCGGCCCGCCGAGAGCTCGGCGGCCATCTCGGGCAGCCGTACGTCGAACAGTTCGAGGAACGCGGCCGGCGCATACTCCCGGGCCGCGGCAAGGCGGTCGGCCGGCGTGTCGCCGGGGAGCCTGAGTACCTCAGCCGCGACGCGGTCGAAGAACAGCGCGTGGCGATCCTCGTCGCGGCGCTGGAGGAAGAAGATCCACATCATCATCGTGTCGACGTGCTCGGCACGATCGGCGAACGGCGTCAGGTGCTCGGCGACGGCGTCTTCAGCCACGCGGAAACCGGCGAGCAGCGTGGTCAGCCGCCGACGGCGCTCCTCGGGCAATTGCTCCCACGCGCGCGCGTCGGGCGCGAGGTCGATCACTCCTGGCTCCCACTGGAGCTTGGCCACGATCTGGGAGTACGTCGACATCCGGGGGAAGATCGACAGCTCCGAGCGATCGGCGAGGGGAACGCTGAGACCGCCGGCTCCGGCGGGGATGTACGGGTCTTCGATCATCGTCAGAAATAGTTTGCCGAATTACCGCCCGCGCCCATCGTTCAGACTCGCGCCGGCCGGTGCTTGATCGCGCGATAGACGAACTCGTCGGTCTTTCCCGACTCGCGGACCGACACAACCTGCGCGTGATGCGGCGAGAGCCGGCACACCGGGTCGGTCGCCGCGGGGTCGCCGGTAAGCCGGAGCGCCTGGCAACGGCACCCGCCCCAGTCGACCTCCTGGCGCCCGAGCGGGCACGAGCGGCACGGCTCCCGCATCCACTCGGTGCCGCGGAACCGCGTGAACGCGTCGGACTCGTTCCAGATCCATTCGAGCGGACGCTCGCGGACGTTGGCGAACTCGAGGCCCGGGATCGTCGACGCCGCCTGGCACGGCAGCACGTCGCCGTTCGGAGCGACCACGATCGCGGTCCGGCCCCAACCGCCCATGCACGGCTTGGGCAGATCCTCGTACATGTCCGGGAGCACCCACAGCACGTCCACGCGCGGGCCAACGCGCTCGCGGAACCGCGCCACCGCTTCCTCCCCGCGCCGGAGCTGATCCCACGTCGGCAATAACGCTTCTTGGTTCAACACCGCCCAGCCGTAGTACTGGGTGTTGGCCAGCTCGAGCCGCTGGGCACCGAGCTCCAACGTCAAATCCAGCAGCTGCTGGATACGGTCGAGGTTCTGCCGGTGCAGCACGCAGTTGATCGTCAGCGGGAAGTCGAGCTCGCGGGCCGCGCGCGCCGCCGCGACCTTCTTCTCGAACGATCGGTTGCCGGCAATGTGGTCGTTCTCCTCCGGGTCCGGGCTCTGGAACGAGATCTGCACGTGGTCGAGGCCGGCGTCGTGCAGTTCCCGCGCGCGCTCAGGCGTGAACAGCGTGCCCGCGGTGATCAGCGACGAGTAGAGGCCGGCATCGCGCCCCGCCGCGCACAGCTCGTCCAGATCGCGGCGCAGCATCGGCTCGCCGCCCGTCAGCGCCAGCTGCAGCACGCCCAACCGGCGCGCCTGCGCAAACGTCCGGACCCAGTCGTCGGTCCCAAGCTCGGACCGATACTTCGGATGCCCGATGTCGACCGGGTTCGAGCAGTATGGGCAGTGCAGCGGGCACTGGTAGGACAGCTCGGCGATGAGTGAGTACGGCCTAGGCGGTGGCGGCATCGACCAGTAGTCCTCTCTCGGCCATCCCATCCACCAGCTCGCGCACGTCATCGCCGACATCGGCGCCGTCGTAGCGCGTGCTCAAGACCCCGATGATGTCGTCGACCGAGCGCTCCCCGTCGCACAACTCGAGTACCTCGGCCGCGGTCGGATTGAGCCTCACGGCTCCCTCGGGGACGAGCAGCAGGTGCTCCTCGCGCACCTCGTCGTAACGCAATCGCGCGCCGGTGACGAGGCGCGGCCGTGTCACACGGCCTCCAGCGCAGGCTGCGACTCGCCGCGCTCGATGGCGTCCAGCTGCGCCCACAGCACCTCGGTCTTGAATCTCAAAGCCGCCACCGCGGCATCCTTCTGATCACGCCGGCGGCAGCGCTCGACCACGAGCGCCAGGGCGTAGTCGGCGTCACGAGGCGCCAGCTCGAGGCGCGCACGGAAGTACTCGAGGCCCGCAGGGTCGATCCACGAGTAGTGCCGCTCGAGCGCGTCGAGCCGCACCCGGATCGCGGCGGGCCCGAACAGCTCGGTGAGCGAAGAGGCAACGGCCTCGATCCACGGCTTCTGACGCGCGAAGTTCACGTAGGCGTCGACGGCGTAGCGAACGCCGGGCAAGACGCCGCGCTCGGACTCGAGCTCGGCGCGCGACACGCCGAGCGCCTCGCCGAGCCGCAGCCACGACTCGATCCCGCCGATCCCCTCCGCAGTGCCATCGTGGTCGATGATTCGTTGGATCCACACGCGCCTGACCGAGACCTCAGGGCAGTTGGACATGATCGCCGCGTCCTTCAGCGGAATGCACTTCTGATAGTAGAAGCGGTTTGTGACCCAGCGCTGGAGCTCGTCGCGCGTCAACTCTCCGCCGTCCATGCGGCGGTGAAAGGGATGCAGATTGTGGTAACGCGCGCCCTGGGCGCGCAGCTCAGCGATGAACTCTTCACTCACAACTCGACCTCGAGTCCATCGTAGGCAACTTCGACCCCCGCGCGCAGAACCGCCGCGCGTTCGGGTGAGTCCTCGAGCAGGATCGGGTTGGTGTTGTTGATGTGGACGAGCGCCTTGCGCGGCCGCTCGAGCCGCGCGAGCGCCTCGAGCGTCCCACCCGGCCCCGACAGCGGCACGTGCCCCATCTCGCGAGCGCTCCGAGCCACGATGCCGAGCCGGGCGAGTTCGTCGTCGCGCCAGAACGTGCCGTCGACCAGCACCAGATCACTGGTCGCGAACCGCTCGAGCACGGCGTCGTCGAGCCGGGCCAGCCCCGGGACGTAGGTGAGGACGCCGCCGCCCGCGCGATCGCGGAACACGAACCCGCTCGCCTCGAGCTCGATGCCCGACCCATCCAGGTAGCGCGGCGCGTCGCCGCCGACGGCAAACGGCTCGACGGTCAGGCTCGAGCCGTCGAGCGACTGTTCGCGCTCGCGTTCGAGCGTGTGCCACTCGGCGCCGGAGTAGCGCCCGAGCATCGGCAGCACGGGATAGCCGTGCGTGAGCGCGCGCTCGACGCCGGCGTCGCCGTACACGCGCACCGGCGTCGCCGACTCGCGCAGGAGCAACAGCCCCGCCGTGTGGTCGATCTCCGCGTCGGTCAGCAACACGCCGGCGACCGGTGGCGACCTGACGGCGTCGACCTGCGGGTCGGTGATCGCCTCGAGTTGCTGGCGCGCGTCCGGCGAAGCGTTCACGAGAAACCACGGGCCCTCGCCGCCGCGGATCGCCAGGGACGATTGCGAACGCGGCTTCGCCCGCTCACCCGCGCGCGCGGCCTCGCACGTCGGACAGCGGCAATTCCACTGCGGAAAGCCCCCTCCGGCGGCCGATCCGAGGACCCGAACGCGCACGCCCCGAGCGAAGCGGTGCGCAGCCTCAGGCGCTAGCCAGAGGCCACGCCAGCTTCACGAGCGCTTCCTACCGGTGGTACAGGTAGGAAGTGACCTCTGAGCACATCTCGATGAACTCAAACTGCGGCTTGCTCCAAGTCATAGGATCTCTCCCTCTTAGAGTTAGGCGGTCCGCCCGCATCTTACACACACAGTGCAAGCCGCTGAAAAGGCCTCCCGACGTTGATCATCGAGGTAACGGCCGCTGACCCCGACACGATCGGCGCCGACCTCGTGGCGGTCGCGCCGGGTGCGCGGGCGTCCGCGCTCGGCGCTCCCGAGCGTGCCTTGGCGGACGCCGACCCGGTTGCGGTCGTGTACCGGGACGGCCGCGCGCCGCTTGCGATCGTCGCGCTCGAGCCGACCGTCGAGGGTCTGCGCACCGCGGCGGCGCGGGCGGTGCGCGCGTGCCGACGTGGCGGCACCGTCGCGTGGATCCTCGACGAATCGCTGCCTTTCGCGACCGCGGAGCAGGTGAGCGCGCTCGCCGAGGGCGCCGTCATCGGCGGCTACGACGGCCGCCGGTGGCGCAGCGGCGAGCCACCGCGGGGAGTCGAGCGGTTCGTGATCTGCGGGTGCGCCGAAGACCTCGCTCCGGTCGCCGAACGCGCGGCGCTCGTCGCCCGATGGACGAACGTCGCCCGCGAACTGGTCGACGCGCCGGCCAACCTGATCACGCCGGCGACACTGTCCGATCGGGTAGTGAACTTTGCCCACCTGGACAGTGAAACTATCCACCCGGGTGACGCAGGACTGTCCGCGCTGGCTGCGGTCGGCGGGAGCGGCCCCATCCCGCCGCGTCTGATCGTCGTTCGACACGCGCCGGCCGAAGCTCCCGACGCGCCGCGCCTGGCGCTGATCGGAAAGGCAGTCACCTTTGACACGGGTGGCTACTTCCTCAAGCCGCAATCCGACATCGTGCGCCAGAAGGCGGATATGGGTGGCGGCGCCGCCGTCGTCGCGGCGCTCGGCGCGATCGCCGAGCTCGGGCTCCCGTTGTCGGTCACCGGGTTCGTTCCCGCCTGCGAGAACATGCTGAGCGGGACCGCGATCCGTCCCACGGACGTGATCACGACCGCGGCCGGGCTCACCGTCGAGGTCAACAACCCCGACGCCGAGGGGCGCCTGATCCTCGCCGATGCGCTCTGGTACGCGCGCCGGGAAGGCGCGACGCACATCGTCGACCTGGCGACCCTTACGGGGGCGATGCGCGCCGGCATGGGCGACGTGTACGCCGGGGTCTTCTCGCCCGACGACGCCTGGCGCGACGCGGTCGTCGACGCCGGCAATGCGAGCGGCGACCTCGCCTGGCCGTGGCCGCTTCACCCGCGCTACCGCAGGTTGATCGACTCGACCGTCGCCGACCTGCGCAACACCTCGGGCAAGAGCTTCGGTTTCCCGATCGTGGCCGCGACGTTCCTCCAGCAGTTCGCGGGCGACGGACCGTGGGCGCACGTCGACATGCTCGGCCCGGTCCTCGTCGACGACGACCGCGGCGACGCCTTCGGCGCGGGCGCGTCCGGCTACGGCGTCCGCATGCTCGTCGAACTCGCGACCCGCCTGAGCGTTACGCTGGATTAATGGACCAGCGCGACGACGGCGATGTGAGGGCGGTGGCCCCGGCGACGCCCGGTCGCGTCGTCGACACGTCCAAGCTCGATCTCGCCGCCGCCGAGCGAGCCACCCGGGACCTGCTGCGCGCGATCGGCGCCGACGCCGACGCCCCCGATCTGCTCGACACGCCCCGCCGGGTCGCCGCCTCGTTCGCCGAGCTGCTCACGCCGGCCGAGTTCGGCGCCACCGTGTTTGCCAACGAGGGCTACGACGAGCTGGTGCTGGTCCGCGACATCTCGTTCCAGACGCTGTGCATGCACCACCTGCTCCCGTTCCACGGCGTCGCCCACGTCGCCTACCTGCCGGGCGACAGCATCATCGGGCTGTCGAAGCTCGCGCGCGTGGTCGAGTTCTTCGCCCGGGACCTGCAGCTGCAGGAGCGGATGACCGTGCAGATCGCCGACTGGCTCGAGCAGGAGCTCACGCCGAGGGGCGTGGGCGTCGTGCTCAGCGCCGAGCACATGTGCATGACGATCCGCGGCGTGCGCAAGCCGGGCGCGCGGACGGTGACCTCGGCGCTACGGGGCTCGCTGCGCACGGACGCGCGCACGCGACAGGAGTTCTTCAGCCTTGTCGGCTGACGAGCAGTCGCCTCTGATCGAGACCGTGATCACCACAACCGGGAGCGACGGCGCGGTCAACTGCGGGGCGATGGGAGTGCGGTGGGGCGAGGAGGAGCTCGTGTTCTGGCCGTTTGACGCCACGCGCACGCTGCGGAACCTGCGCGTCCACGGCGAGGCGGTCGTGCATCTCACCGACGACGTGCTGCTGTTCGTGCAGGCGGCGCTCGGCCGGCCGCGCCCGGTTACGCGCCCCGCCGCCGCGATCGACGGCGCGGTGATCGAGGACGTGCAGTCGTGGCGCGAGGTCGTGGTCACCGAGATCACGCCCGCGGCCGGCGAGCTGCCGCGGTCTATGGTGCGCGCCCGCGTGGTCGCCTCCGGCATCGGGACGCGGCAGCCGCTCGGCCTGTGCCGCGCCCGGCACGCGGCCGTCGAGGCGTCGATCCTCGCGTCGCGGCTGCGCTGGCTAGGCGCCGAGCATGTGTCCGGCGAGCTCGAGCGACTGCAGGAGCTCGTCGACAAGACCGCCGGACCGCGTGAGCGGGCCGCGATGGACTACGTCCGGCGCTACGTCGCCGAGCGGACGTGACCGAGGTCGTGGTCACCGCGCCGGCGCGGCTGCACTTCGGGATGCTCGATCCGGCGGGGATCGGCTCGCGCCGGTTCGGCGGCGTCGGCGTGGCCGTCGAGTATCCCCGGGTGATGGTGACGGTCAGATCGCGTTCGGACGACCGCGTGGTGGCGTTCGAGCGCGCGGCGACGTTCGCGGGGTTGGCGCGCTCGGCGTTCGGTTATCGCGAAGGCATCGAGGTCGACGTACGCGAGGCGATCCCGCCGCACGTCGGGCTCGGCTCGGGCACCAAGCTCGGCCTCGCGGTGGCGCGTGGTGTGGCGGAGCTCGCCGGGGTGTCGGCCGGGCCCGCAGCGCTCGCCCGCGCGACCGGACGGGGCGAACGCTCGAGCGTGGGCGCCTGGACGTTCGCCGCGCCTGGTCTCGTCGTCGAGGCCGGCGTGCGCGACCGCGACTCGATCAGTCCATTGGTCGTACGCCATCCGATGCCCGGCCGCTGGCGGTGCGTGCTTGCCCTGCCCCTGGGGGCCGAGGGTCTTTCCGGGAATGCTGAGGAGAGATTTTTCGGTTTGCTGGCAGCGGAGGGGTCCGCCATCGAGCCGCGGGTGTCGCGCTTGGTGCTGACCGAGTTGCTTCCGGGACTCGTGAGCGAGGACATCGGCGAGTTCGGCGCGGCGCTCACCGAGATCCAGCGCGAGATCGGGTCGATGTTCGCGTCCCAGCAGGGCGGCGTGTTTCACCCGCAGGCGGCGCCGGTCGTCGAGGCGCTCCAGGCGCTCGGCGTCGGAGCCGTCGGGCAGAGCTCGTGGGGCCCGACCGTGTACGGGATCGTCGACAGCCCCGAACGCGCGGCCGAGGTCGCCGATCGGCTGCGCGGCGAGGTCGGCGCCGGCACCGACGTTCGCGTGGTCGACTTCGACCGCGTGGGAGCCGTGGTCGCGCGCGACGGCTCGGGGCAGGCCGCGGCATGAGGCTGCTCGTCAGCGTCGTGTCGCCGGTCGAAGCGGAGCGCGCCGTCGCCGGAGGAGCCGACATCGTCGACGTCAAGGATCCGGGCGAGGGCGCGCTAGGTGCGCCGTCGCCGCGCGTCGTGTCGGATGTGGTTCGCGTCGTCGATGGCGCCGCGCCGGTCAGCGTCGCCCTCGGCGACCTGCCGGATCTCCCCCACACCGCGGCGCTCGCCGCGCGCGGAGCCGCTGAGTGCGGCGCCTCGTTCGTCAAGGTCGGGCTGCGCGGGGTGCTGGACGTCGACCGTGCGGTGGCGGTGATGGGTGCGGTCGTTGACGCGGTCGGAGATCGGCTTGCCGTGATCGCCGCCGCCTACGCGGACGCCGGCGCGCTCGATCCGCCGGCATTGGCGCCGGCGTGGCTCCCGGAGGTCGTCGAGCGGACCGGGATCGCGGGGGCGCTCGTCGACACGTTCGTCAAGGATGGGAGCGGGCTGTACGGGTGGCTGTCGGAGACCGAGGTGTGCGACCTGATCGCGCGCACGCGCCGCGCTGGTGGGACGTTCGGCGTCGCCGGGCAACTGCGGCTGGGCGAGCTCAGGCGGGTCGCGGCCGACATCGTCGGTGTTCGTTCTGCCGTGTGCCGTGGCGGCGACCGCGCCGCGCACCTCGACACCGATCTGGTAGCCGCGGCGGTGGCCGCGCTACAGGCCGATGGCGCTGAAGGTGCGCATATGCCACCCCCATCGCCATCGGCCGCTGTTTAGCGAGGGGTGACGCGGGTGCCGGGCCGGCCGCCCGGTACGCGGATAGTCACCGTGACGCCGGTCCGGCACACCGCCTCGGGGAGGTACGCGTCCACGCCCCCGCCGCGCACCGGCTTGAGCAGGATCGCCTCGTCGGCGCCGATCGCGCCCGCCGCCAGCACGGCGAGCGAATCGCTGGTCACATCCCACGACTCGGGCACGCCGGGTCGGCCCTCGAACGCCGGCGCGACAAGCAGCAAACCCAGCGAGGCCGGCACGATCAGACGATCGAGGAGCTCGACCCCCGGCAACATGGGCACCAGCAGCACCCCGAGTTGATCCATCGCACGCAGCGCGAGCACATGCGCGACGTCGTCGCCCAGCCCGACCCGCGCGTCGAGATCGCGCACGGCGTCCGCGAACGGGCCGCCGCCGGGCACGACGAGCACCGGGCGGTCGCGAGCCAGCTCGAGCACCTCG
>Ga0335072_10006799_pt1 | contig 16700 bp, 18 predicted proteins | sample Lox_Sample_21_FD_206725 | JGI IMG/M metagenome (GOLD analysis project Ga0335072, IMG submission 206725) | Soil microbial communities from Loxahatchee National Wildlife Refuge, Florida, United States - Lox_Sample_2.1 | ecosystem: Environmental > Terrestrial > Soil > Wetlands | place: USA...
GGAAGAAGTGACGACGCAGTACGACATGAACGCGCTCGAGCGAATCGGCCTGCTGAAGATGGATTTTCTGGGGCTGACGACGCTGACGGTGCTCGACGACGCGGTGCGGATGATCGAGCAGAACCGCCGCGAAAAGCTGGACCTGAACGCGCTGCCGCTGGATGACGCGCCGACATATCTGCTATTCGCGCGCGGGGATACGACGGGCATTTTTCAGTTTGAATCGCACGGGATGCGGGACATTTTGAAGCGGTATCAGCCAACGCGGCTGGAGGATTTGACGGCGCTCAACGCGCTCTACCGGCCGGGACCGATCCAGGGCGGGATGATCGACGATTTCATCGCGCGGAAGCACGGGAAAAAGAAGGTCGCTTACGATCTGCCGGAGTTGGAAGAGATTCTGGCGGAAACCTGGGGGGTGATTCTGTACCAGGAGCAGGTGATGCAGATCGCGAACCGGCTGGCGGGATTTTCGCTCGGGGACGCGGACATCCTGCGGCGAGCGATGGGAAAGAAAAAGCCGGAAGAGATGGCGGCGCAGAAAGAGAAGTTTCTGACGGGGTGCGCGGCGCGGAAAGTGAACGCGAAAAAGGCGGAGAAGATATTTGACCTGATGGCGGAATTCGCGGGGTACGGATTCAACAAGTCGCACTCGTGCGCGTATGCGTATTTGGCATACCAGACAGCGTGGCTGAAGACGCACTATCCGGTGGAATTTATGGCGGCGATGCTGACTTCGGAAACGGGGAACACGGAGAAGGTGGTGAAGTACATCAACGAGGCGCGGTCGATGGGAATCACCGTGCTGCCGCCGGACGCGCATGAGAGTTCGCTGAATTTCACCCCGGTGGGAGACAACATCCGGTTCGGGCTGTCGGCGATCAAGAACGTGGGGGAGAACACGGCGAAGGCGATTTGCGAGGCGCGGGTGAGCCACGGCAGGTTCGAGCATCTCTACCGGTTCTGCGAAGCGATCGACCCGAGATTTTTGAACAAGCGGGCGCTCGAGAGCTTGATCAAGGCGGGAGCGCTGGATGGGCTGGACGCGCAGGGAAACCGGGCGAGGCTGGTGGCGTCGATCGACAAGGCCAACGAGTATGGGGCGAAATTCTGGCGCGACCGGACGAGCGGGCAGCACAACCTGCTGGGCGGAGAGATTTGGAGGCAGGAAGTGGCGCTGCCGGATTATCCGAACGTGGAGGATTGGAGCGAAACGGAGCGGCTGTCGCACGAACATGCGATGCTGGGGTTTTATATTTCTGGGCATCCGCTGGATAAATATGCCGGGCGGCTGAAGGAACTGAGCGCGGTGGAGATTGCGACGGTGGAGGGAAGGCGGAACGGAGAGGACATCATCGTGGCGGGAATCATCGTGCAGACGAGGCCGATGAGGTCGCGGCGGGGAGCGCGATGGGCGATTCTGACGCTGCAGGACCGGACGGGAGTGGCCGAGGCGCTGGTGTTTCCCGAGGCGTTTCAGAAGCTGGAAGGGATATTGAAGGCAGCGACGCCGCTGCTGGTGAAGGCGCGGGTGGCCGTGGAGGACGTGGGGACGCGGCTGATCCTTTCGGACGCGAAGGTGCTGGACCAGGTGACGGAGCGGGCGCCGTCGCAACTGCGTGTGCGGCTGCAATGCTCGGAGCTAGACCCTGAGAAGATCGAGCGGCTGCACGAACTGATGTCGGCGAGGCCGGGGCGGTGCCGGCTGGCGTTCGAGCTGGTGAAGGAAGACGGCAGCGAAGCGACGCTCGACGCGAGCGGAGGCGTGCGGTTGGACAGGGAATTGATCGAGCAGGTCCGCGAGCTGTGCGGGGCGGATTCGGTGGCGCTGGTGCAATAGGCCCGGGTGGGGTTGGCTGGCAGGAACAAGGGCGTTCGTTTTTGCGAATTGTGAGGGAACTGTGGCAGACAAGCCGGATCGCTCGCAGGAGCGGCTGCGCAAGGAGCGGGCGCGGCAGCGGCTGAAGCGCATTCAGGCGCTGAAGAAGGAGAAACAGGCTGCGGCGGATGCAGCAGCAGCGGCAGCGGCTGCGGGGACAGCGACGGCTATGGCGACAGAGGCTGGTGTGGTCGAAACGGCGGCGAAGCCGCGCGCGAAGGCGGCGGCGCCTGCGGCGAGTGAAGCTGCGAGGACGAGCGTGCCAGACGAAGCAACGGAGCGGAACAAGGAGCGGCAGCGAGCGATTGACGCGCTGGAGCGCGACGTGGTGGAACTGTCGCGGCTGACGAATCCGACCGACGACACAGCGGCGGAAATCGACCGGCTGCGCGGGGAAGTGAGCGAGCTGAAGCGGGAGTTTTATTTGCACCTGGGCGCGTGGCAGCGCGTGCAACTGGCGCGGCATCCGCAGAGGCCGTACACCGAGGATTACATTCGGATTTTGTTCGAGGGATTCAGCGAAATTCACGGCGACCGACGGTTTGCGGACGATGCGGCGCTGATTACGGGCTTTGCGTGGTTTCGCGGGAAGCCCGTGCTGGTGGTAGGGAGCCAGAAGGGGCGGGACACCAAGCAGCGCGTGGAGAGAAATTTTGGGCAGGCGAAGCCGGAGGGGTACAGGAAGGCGCTACGCGCGATGGAGCTGGCGGCGAAATTCCGGCGGCCGGTGATTGTGTTTGTGGATACGCAGGGAGCGTATCCGGGAATCGGCGCGGAGGAGCGCGGGCAGGCGGAAGCGATTGCGTACAACTTGCGGGAGATGTCGCGGCTGCCGGTGCCGATCGTGGTGACGGTGACGGGCGAAGGCGGGTCGGGCGGAGCGCTGGCGATTGCGGTGGGAGATCGCGTGTTCATGCTGGAGAATTCGGTGTACTCGGTGATTTCGCCGGAAGGGTGCGCGTCGATCATGTGGCGCGACGCGTCGAAGGCCGAAGTGGCTGCGGAGGCGCTGAAAATGACAGCGCGCGACCTGCTGGAGCTGAAGCTGATCGACGATATCGTGCCGGAGCCGGAAGGTGGCGCGCATTTTGACCATGAGACGGCCGCACGACTGCTGGAGCCGTTTTTGGACAAGTCGCTCGAGGAGTTTTCGACGCTTTCGACGGCGGAGCTGCTGGAGCGGCGCTACGAGAAATACCGCCGGATGGGGCAGTTCTTCGCCTAAGCGCACCCGGCGTCCTGTCGATTCGCCCGCCTTTGCGTTGATCTGGAACTTCGCGGCGCGATTTGCGTACCATACTTGTGAGAGCGCGATGCGAGGATCGCGAGGCGCGCTGCGGAGAGGGGAACAAGGATGTTTTGCGAGCAGTGCGGTGCGCCGGTTGAGAGCTCCGCAAAGTTTTGCACGCGATGCGGGAAGGGGCTGACGCAGGACGCACCTGTTCCGCTTGTGGCACCGCAGATGAACGCGGCGATTCCGGTGTCTTCACCACCCGCTACGGACCGCGTGCGGCGGCATCTGCACCTGGTGGCGACGCTGTGGCTGGTGTACGCGGCGATCCGACTGGTGGGAGTGTTCTGGCTCTACGCAGTGGGCCGCATCTACATGCCGTCGTTTATCGGGGCGATCGTTTCGATGTCGCATCCGATGGCGCATCACTTTCCGTTTGGTTGGCTGTTTTCCGAGAGCCTGACCTTTGTCGCCGGATGGATCGCGTCCTGGGCGATTCTGGAAATTGTGGCGGCGTGGGGGCTGCTGGAGCGGGCTCCATGGGCGCGACTGCTGCTGCTGGTGTTGGCAATCCTGTCGATATTGAAATTTCCTCTGGGAACAGTCCTCGCGATCTACACGCTGTGGGTGCTGCTGCCGGCGCACTCGGGCGCCGAGTACGACCAGCTTGCGCGGCACGCGTAATTTCGCTTGCAGAACGGACAGGTTTCTCCCGCATAAACAATATTGTGGCCGTACGGCATTTCAACCCGCGGTGGTAAAATTGCGACGTATCAGAATTGAATCGCGGGTTTCCGGAGGGCCTTATGTCCGCGCCGACCGTGCTGGAAGTGAACGGCATGCAGTATACGGTGCGGGCCGGTCCCGAAAGGCGCTTGCTGGACATTCTCCGCGATGAGATTGGCCTCACAGGAACCAAGTACGGCTGCGGAGAGGGCCAGTGCGGAGCATGTACGGTCCTCATTGATGGTTCTCCACGCCGTTCCTGCCAAATGCTGCTGAGTTCCGCGGCCTCAAACAAAATAACGACGATTGAAGGGCTGGAAAAGGACGGCACACTTCATCCCATCCAGCAGGCGTTTCTCGACGCGGGCGCATTCCAGTGCGCCTACTGCACTTCGGGGATGATCATGAGCAGCGTTGCTCTGCTTGAGAAATTCCCGAATCCTTCACCGGCGCAAATTACCCAATTTATGCAGGGAAACATCTGCCGCTGCGGCACCTATTCGCGCATCGCGGAAGCGATTCAACGAGCAGCGAAGTCGATGCAGGGAACGGGACAATGAGGGCGCATTTGACGCGATTCGTTCCCGAGCCGGAGCGATATGAATTTCGGGAAGGGCCGATTCACCGCTTTGACATCGAGAGGCGCGATTTCTTCAAGATTCTCGGGGCGGGTGTCGCAGTGTTTGCCGTGACGGCGAGGACCGCCGCCGCACAGGAGACGGCGCCGACCCACGGCTTCCACATGGAGGATCTGCCTACGGGGATCTCCTCCTGGCTACACATCGGCGAAGACGGCGGGGTGACTGCTTTCACCGGAAAAGTGGAAGTAGGACAAAATATCCGAACCTCGCTTGCACAAAGCGTTGCCGATGAATTGCGCGTTCCCTTTGCGAGCGTCCGCATGGTTATGGCCGATACGTTGCTGACGCCTTTCGATATGGGGACGGTCGGCAGCCGGTCGACTCCGACCATGGCGCCGCAACTTCGCCGCGTGGCGGAAGCCGCGAGAGAGCTGTTGATCGCGGAAGCAGCCAAACAATGGAATCTCCCGCCGGAAAAGCTCGTCGCGACGGACGCGAAGGTGACGGATACGGCTTCCGGGAGATTTTTGACGTACGCCGAGCTGGCGCGAGGGAAAACGCTCGCGCAGGAATTGCCCTCGAGCGATCCGATCACTCCACCCGCAGAGTGGACCGTGGCGGGCAAACCGATCGCAAAGGTGGACGCGCGCGATTTCGTCACCGGGAAACACAAATACACACCCGACTTGCAGATGCCGGGAATGCTCTACGGAAAAATTCTGCGGCCGCCGTCGTTTGGCGCCACGGTGACTTCGTTCGATTCCTCAGCGACGCAATCGGTGAAGGATGCAACGGTTGTTCGCGATGGTGATTTCATCGGAGCGGCTGCACCGAGTGTGGCGGAGGCTTCCGCAGCTCTGGACGCGCTTCGTGCACAGTGGAAAGAAGTGCCGCAGATATCGAATGCGGAGCTTTACGCGTTCCTTAAAAAGAATGCAGAGACCAGCGACGACGACCGTGCGCGAAACATTTCTGGTTCGGTTTATGAAGGCCTGGCCAAGGCAGCGCATCGCCTGGAAGCGAGCTACACGGTGGCCTATATCGCCCATTGTCCGCTGGAGCCGCGGGCTGCGGTCGCACAATGGTCCGCGGATGGGAATCTCACGGTGTGGACCGGCTCACAGCGGCCGTTTGCGGTTCGCGACGAGCTGGCCTGGGCGTTTCGGGTCCCAGAGAGCCGCGTCCGAGTGATCGTCCCCGACACAGGTTCAGCCTATGGAGGAAAGCATACGGGAGAGGCCGCGGTCGAAGCGGCACGGCTGGCGCGGGCGGCCGGCAAACCTGTCAAGGTCGTGTGGACCCGCGAAGAAGAGTTCACGTGGGCGTATTTTCGTCCAGCCGGATTGATCGAGGTGAAAAGCGGGATCCTTTCTGGTGGCACACTTACTGCGTGGGAATTTCACAATTACAATTCGGGGGCGTCGGCGATCGATACGCCCTACACGGTTTCCAACCAACATATTGAATTTCATCCCGTCAAAGGACCGCTGCGGTCCGGTTCGTACCGCGGGCTCGCGGCGACGGCGAATTTCTTCGCGCGCGAGACGCATATGGATTCTGCAGCGCGCGATGCGGGAATCGAGCCGCTCGAGTTCCGTTTGAAAAATCTCTCGGATGACCGCCTTAGGAATGTCTTCCAGGCCGCGGCGAAATCCTTCGGCTGGCCTGCGAGGAAGGCGCGGGAAGGGCAGGGATTTGGCATCGCGGGCGGAACGGAGAAGGGAAGTTACGTGGCGACGTGCGCGGAGGTAGCCGTCGACAAGAATTCCGGGATTATTTGCGTGGTGCGGGTCGTTACCGCCTTCGAGTGCGGCGCAATCGTCAATCCCGATGGCCTCCGCAATCAGGTGATCGGAGCGAACATGCAGGCTCTTGGCGGTGCCCTCTTTGAGGCCATCGAATTCGCTAATGGCCGCATTCTGAATCCTCACTTCGCCCAATACCGCGTTCCGCGCTTCCGCGATGTTCCAGAGATCGAAGCCGTCCTTGTCGATCGCAAGGATATTCCTTCCGCCGGCGCCGGCGAGACGCCCATCATGGCGGTGGCCCCGGCTGTGGGCAACGCCATATTCGACGCTACCGGCAGGCGCCTTCGCTCCATGCCTCTGGTTCGGAATGGCATAAAAGCCTAGCGGGACGAGTTGCTCCCTTGCTCGACCGTACGTCGCGCCTGGCGCCCTGGAGAGGATGAAGAGCCGCCGGCCGCCAACTTTCCTGCTTCGCCTAATCGACACCTGCTTCTTTGAGCACGGTCGAGATGTGCCGCCATTGCCCGCTGCGCCCCGGTGCATTAGGTTGGGGGGAACCAATGTCGGATACACAACCCATGCCCGAAGGCGGTTCAGTTATGTCGGATGTTTTCCGGCCATACGAAAAGCTGGTGGAAATTACGATTGTCGGGAAGACGTTTCTGGTTCCCGAACGTAACTCGCTGCTGCGGGCGTTTCAGTTCATCAGCCCGGAGACGATTCCCTACGGGCGATTCTGCTGGAACCAGGAATGCCAATACTGCAGGGTGAATTGCAAGCTGCCGGACGACGACCAAGCGCGGCCGATTCTGAGCTGCAAATTCCTGGTGTCGGAGGGGATGGTGATTTCCGACTTGGCGCCGGAATTGATGGGTTGCTTGAGGGCGAAGCTGGGATTGAACGCACAACTGGCGGGTTCTTCGAGCGCAGGGGCAGCCGAGAGCAGCGAAGGGAACGCAGCCAGCGGAGTGTTGACGCCCAAGGAAGCCTCTTCGGCAGAGTCACCCGCGCCCATGACGGCTCCCGCACGACCATCCGCGGATTGAACAATGCAAAGCAGGTTCCTGGCGATGCTGGGAGCCTGGCGAAAGCCTGATTCGAATGCAAAAATAAAAAGGCGCCCCAAGTGATGAAGCGCCTTCTGAAATTCAAGACCCAGATTGTTGGCTCTTAGGCCTTCTTTTTTGCCTTCAGGGTGTTCAAGGCGAGCGCAAGACGCGACTTGTAGCGATTGGCCGTATTTTCGGAAAGGGTGCGGCGGCGAATCGACTTGTCGATTTCCGAATAGGTTGCGGCGGCGAGCTTTTCGGCGGCGGCAGCGTCCCCAGAGGCGAGAGCCGCCCGGAACTGACGGACCGAGCTGCGAACGCGCGTGCGATTCATGCGATTGACGGCTTCGCGTTTAGCGGACTGGCGAATCGCCTTCAATACCGACTTCGACTTCTTTTTATGCTTGATGGGTGTTCCCTGCGCCATTCAGTGCTCCTTCAAAGTTGACTTCAACCTATTGAGAATATCCGACGCCTGACGGACTGTCAATTTGCATTGGCGGTGCGAAGGATTCGAAATCGGCCATGCTAAGATTTGTGGATTATGAAAACTGTCCTGCTGCTGATTTGCTCGAATATCTTCATGACCATCGCCTGGTACGGACACCTGAAATTCCGCAAGGCGCCGTTGATTGCAGTGATCGTGATCAGCTGGATGATCGCGTTCTTCGAGTACTGTTTTCAGGTGCCGGCGAACCGCATCGGGTATGGGGAATTCACAGCGTTCCAACTGAAGGTCATCCAGGAAGTGGTGACGCTGTGCGTATTTTCGGTGTTCGCATGGCTTTACCTGGGCGAAGGCATGAAGTGGAATCACGCCGTGTCGTTTGGCTTCCTGGTGGGAGCGGTGGCGTTCGCGTTCTGGGGAAAGCTGTAGCGCGATTCGAGGCGGCAGGCATTGACACTGATGCGCGTCGTGATTACGCTACGCGCTGCTTCGAAGGCGGGTGCGGTGATGAAACGCGACGAAATTATTCATTTGTTCGAGTCGGTGGGAGCGATCCGGAGCGGGCATTTCGAGCTGTCGAGCGGACGGCACAGCGCGACGTACGTGCAGTGCGCGCTGGTGCTGAGCCATCCGCAGCACGCGGAAACGCTCGGCCGGTTGCTAGCGGAAAAATTCAGGGAGCATTCGGTGGCGTGCGTCGTGTCGCCAGCGCTGGGCGGAGTGATCATCGGGCATGAAGTGGCACGAGCGCTGGGGGTTCGGGCGCTGTTTGTGGAGCGCGACCGGTCGGGACAGATGGCCCTGCGGCGAGGATTTGAAATTGCGCCGAGAGAGCGCGTGCTGGTGATCGAAGACGTGTGGACCACGGGTGGGTCGACGCGAGAATCGATTGGAGTGGTGGAGCAGGCGGGAGGATTGGTGGTCGCGGCGGGCGCGCTGATCGACCGGAGCGCGGGGCACATCGAACTGAATGTCCCTGCGTGTGCGCTGCTGGAGATGGAAGTGCCAAGCTACGAGCCGGACGATTGCCCGCAGTGCCGGGCCGGGGGAGTGGCTATGCGGCCCGGATCGCGATTCTTGCGGGCGAGTTCCTGATGGGAAGTTCGGCCCTGCCGCCCGAGGAACGTCCCGCATCTCATACCAGAATTACAGCGACCGTGGTGTTTGGCATTTTGGGTGCGCTGGCGCCGATTGGAGTGGCGCTGTACGAGCACCGGGTGCACTTTCTTCCGATTCGGGCGATTGAAATTCTGTGGCCGTCGTCGATGGTTTTTTTCCCCGATCCCGGACGGCGTTTTCCAATTCTCTACAATGCGCTTTCCGTGGGACTGAACGCGGCCATCTACGCCGTTGTTGGATTTGTTATAGGTGTGGCGATAGAGGTTCTGCGCTCCCGCGCAAACACGGCTGCACACGACTGAGCTGTGCGCGCCGCGCTTCCTTACGTGGACGCTTCCGAAATGAGGTGGGAGTTCTTCGCCGCACACGCGAAGCAGTGATCGCATTCGCATATTTCCCCTCTCATCGCTAGAATACGAACTCGATGAAGCGCATCTCCATTCTTGGGTCGACCGGGTCGATCGGGCGGCAAACGCTGGCGGTGGTCGACGCAAATCCTGGCAGGTTCGAGGTGATTGCGCTGGCGGCGGGCTCCAACGTGTCGCTGGCAGCGGAGCAGACGGCTCGACACAGGCCGCAGGTGGTTTCGGTGTCGAACGAAGCGGGAGCGCGGGAATTGTGCGGCCTGCTGAAGCGGGCGATGAAGGGCGAGGCGCTGCCGGAGATACTGTTTGGCGCGAAGGGAATCGAGGCGGTTGCGGCACACCCGGGCGCGGAGATGGTGGTCTCGGCGGCTGTGGGTGTGGTGGGATTGCCGGCGACGTACAAGGCGATCGAACTGGGCAAAGCGATTGCGCTGGCGAACAAGGAGGTGCTGGTCGCGGCGGGAGAAGTGGTGATGGCGGCGGTGCGGCGGCACAACGTGGCGCTGCTGCCGGTCGACAGCGAACACAACGCTGTGCACCAATGCTTGCGCGGCGGCGAGCGAAGGGAAGTGAAGCGAATCATTCTGACAGCCTCGGGCGGGCCATTTCGCAAAACGCCGTTTTCACAATTCAAGAAAATCACGCCGAAGCAAGCCCTGGCGCATCCGAACTGGAAGATGGGGCAGCGGATCACCATCGACTCGGCGACGCTGACGAACAAGGGTTTCGAGGTGATCGAGGCTCGATGGCTGTTTGATTTGCCGCTCGAGCAAATCCAGGTAGTGATTCATTCTCAGTCGACGATTCACTCGATGGTGGAGTTCAACGACGGATCGATCCTGGCGCAGCTCGGGCCGACGGACATGCGCATGCCGATCCAGTACGCGCTCACCTATCCGGATCGGCTTCCGTCCAATGACTGTGCACTGGATTGGTCTTCGCTCCGCCGGCTCGATTTCGAAGAAGTTCCCGTCAAGAAGTTCCCCTGCTTATCCCTGGCGCGAGAGGCGCTGCGCGGCGGAGGGCCGCTGCCATGCGCGCTCAACGCGGCCGATGAAGTGGCGGTGGCCGCGTTTCTGCAGCGAAAGCTTCCATTCCTTGGGATACCAGCCGTCATTGAAAGAGTCCTCGAGAAGATTCCGCAGACGCCCGTGCGGTCGATTGACGACGTACTGGCCGCCGACAAGGATGCGCGCCGCCTGGCGCACGAAGCTGTGGGCTCGTTTGGCGCTCGCCCCCGCCGCAAGTGACACAAGCGGCACCTCTGTTCCGGTTTTAGCCGACACCTAGTAAAATAGAGACGAGGGATTTATGTCTGACATTCATGGCGCATTCATAGCCGTCGTATCCGTCACCGCCGTGCTCGGGATCATGATCTTCGTGCACGAGTGGGGACACTTCATGGCCGCGAAGATTTGCGGCGTACGCGTGGACGTGTTTTCGCTGGGGTTCGGGACGAGGCTGTGGGGATTCAAGCGCGGGGACACGGACTACCGCATTTCGGCTCTGCCGTTCGGCGGATACGTGCGCATGGCGGGCGATAATCCGCTAGAAGACCGGACGGGCGAGAAATACGAGTTTTTGTCGCAGCCGAGGTGGAACCGGTTTTTCATCGCGGTGGCTGGCCCGGCGATGAACATCCTGCTGGCGTTTTTCATTTTCTGGGGAATTTTCTGGCTGGGAGGGATTCCGACGCCGACGTACCTGAGGCAGGCACCGGTGGTGGCCGCGTTGGTGCAACCTTCGGCGAATCCGTCCGGCGTGCAGCCCGGGGACCTGATTGTCTCGCTGAACGGCGTGAAGACGCCCACGTGGCGGAAAGTGGACGCGGCGGCGGCGAAGCTGAATCCGGGCGAGGCGGTGGCGCTGGTGGTTTCGCGCAACGGAGCGCCCGAGACGCTTCATTTTATAGTGCCGGCGAAGCTGAACGTGGACGAACTGTTGGGCTATCCGCTGGTGCCGGCGGTGGCCGATGAAATTGCGATCGGGTATCCGGCAGAAAAAGCGGGGCTGAAGTCGGGAGACGAGTTCGTCTCGATCAACGGCGAGAAAATCGTGACGTGGCTGCAAATGGTCGATCTGGTTAGGAAGTCCGACGGGCGCACGCTGAACCTGGAGGTGCGGCGCGACGGGAAGGAGATTCCGTTTTCGATCGCACCGATTCACGGCATGGATCCGGACGGGCAGATGGTGTGGCAGATCGGACTCTCGCCGAAGATCAGTTCGGATTACGACCGGATGCCGTTCCTGGAATCGGCTTCGCAGTCAGCGGCGGCGACCGTGCTTGGCTGCCGGCAGATTGTGGACGTGATTGGGGGACTGTTCACGGGGAAAGTGTCCGTGAGCCAGTTGCAGGGAGTGGTGGGGATTGCGCGGGAATCGGGGCGGGCTGCGGAGAGAGGACCCGAAGATCTGCTGACCCTGATGGCCATTATCAGCCTGAATCTCGGATTGCTGAACTTGCTCCCGATACCGATTCTGGATGGCGGGCACGTCATGTTGCTGGCGATTGAAGGATTGATTCGCCGGGATCTCTCGATCGCGTTTAAAGAGCGCTTCGTGCAGGTGGGGCTGGTGTTTTTGCTCGGGATTACGGTATTCGTGATGTATAGCGACATACTGAAGCTGATCCAGAGCCATCACTGAGAGCGCGCAAGGCCTTTCTGCTTACGAAAAGCTGTTTGATATGCACGCCTGTGCAAATATTCGCCCAAATATTCCTCAGTGTGCCGAAGAAGTGCCTGCAAAACTCTTTCACCAAAATTTCCTTCTGATATAATGTCGCAAGAGGTCGCATGTCGACGACACCCATTCCCGAACATCGCGTCTCGACCGGCGAACGAATCAATCACGATCCGCAGGGACGCCTGCAGAGCGAGCTGCGTTCGCAGGGCGTGCGACTGACGCGGCAGCGGCGCGTGATTTTGCAAGTGATGGAGGCGGCGCGGCGGCATCTGGATGCAGCGGAGATCTTCGACCGGGCGCAAAAGATCGATGCGGACATCACGCGCGTTACGGTGTACCGCACGCTGGATCTGCTGAAGCGACGTAGGTTGATCGACGAACTCGACCTGTTGCATCTGCGGGGCGACCGGCACTATTACGAAGCGCACGGCCCGCGGGACCACATCCACGTGGCATGTATACGCTGCGGAAAAGTGCGGGAGTTCGAATCGCAACTATACGAAGACCTGATGAAGCAGATCTCGGATGATTGCGGGATGGAAATCACGGTGACGCGCACGGAAGTGGGCGGACTGTGCGCGGATTGCCGCAAGAAATAGGACCCTGCCGAAGCCTCGTTGTTTCCCTCCAGACGCCGTTCCGCATGAGCGCCGCTTGCTGAGATTTTCTCGATACGCGCTGCGCTGTTTGTGCTTTCCTTCCTGGTGATCCTGCGATTTACTTTTCGCACTCACCCGCACAAGGAGACTTCGCATGAATGACGTTCGGTTCGTCTGGATCACCGCAGGAGTCTTGCTGCCGGAGGCGGGCGCTACCAATCTGCGCCGGACGCGCGCGGCGTCGGCAGTTGCTCCGCATCGGCCGCAGGATGCAGCGTGCGTTTCCTACGTTCCCAGGGGGTGGGGCCAATACAAAGGCGGGTCATCGCAATCGGGGCGGGGCTGGCGTTTGAAAACGGGAACGGGACGTTGCGATTTGTGACGAATCTGCCCTGCGGAGCGATTCCAATCATATCACTTGAGATTCGCCGGCCGGCTCCCAAGAACTGACGGCGGAGGGCGGATTCAGCGGTGAATCCGAGCGAAGAATTGCTGGGCCGTCTCGATGTCGCGCAGAATTTGCGCTTTTAGCTCTTCGGGTCCCGAGAATTTTTGCTCGTCACGCAAGCGCTGCCAGAAGCGCACTTCCATGGGCCCTTCGGTGAGGGTCTCCGAGAATTCAAACAGGTGAGATTCGATTGCCAGGCGCTTGCCCTCGAACGTGGGGCGCATTCCGATGTTGGTGACGGCGTGATAACTCCTGCCGGCAATGAAAACCTTTGTGGCGTACACGCCCATCTTTGGGAGCATCTCCTGGGGCGTTTCAAGGTTGAGCGTAGGGACGACGAACCTTCTTCCCGTGCCGGTTCCCACGGCGATCCGGCCCTCCACGGCGTAGGCCCTGCCGAGCATTTCGTGGGCGTCGTTGACGCGGCCTTCGCGGAGAGCCTGGCGGACGGCCGTGCTGGAGACGACGACACCGTCCTGCGTGACCGGAGGCACAACCTGGACCTCGAATCCCATCTCGCGCCCGAATTCTGCTAAATGACGGACGTCGCCGGACTGGCGGTGTCCGAAGCGGAAGTTTTCGCCGACGAGTACGGCCCGGGCGCGCATGGCAGAGCACAAAAAGCTGCGCGCAAATTCTTCCGGCGTGAGGCGGGCGAGGTGCTCGTCAAAGCGGAGCAGCAAGGTCGCGTCGATACCCATGGTCTCGAATGCGCGAAGGCGCTGGTCGAGAGTGCTGAGTAAATAGGGACCGTTGTCGCCGCGAAGGACGCGGACAGGATGAGGGTCGAAGGTGAGGACGGCGCTCATCCACCCCCCGAGGCGCGCGCGATCGGTGACGGCGTGGAGAATCTTTTGATGGCCGCGGTGCACGCCGTCGAAATTGCCGATCGTAACGGCGGTAGACGGACGGGTTTCGCCGAACCGCTCGATCCATTCGTTCGCCGTGCGCACGGTGACCATCGCCATCAGAATTCCACCTCGAATTTCAGTCCATCATAGGCCAGGCGGACGTTGGCGGGCAGCTTGGCATTGGCATCCTCGTGACTGAGGTCGTGGCAGATATGCGTGAACCAGGCGCGCTTGGGCTGCAATTCCCGCACGAGCGCGAGCGATTGCGCGACGGTCGAGTGCATGGGATGGGGGACGTAACGCAACGCATCGAGGATGAAATCATCAAGCCCGCACAGAAGTTTTTTTGACGAGTCGGGTACTTTGCTGAAGTCGGTGAGGTAAGCGGCCTTGCCGAAGCGGAATCCGAGGACGCCGCCGGGACCATGTTCGACGGGCACAGGAGTGATGTGGAGTCCAAACAGATCGAAAGTGCCGTTGATCGAGTGGAGTTCGACGCCGGGGACAGAGCTCTCCGTCGGCTCGTCGGAGAAAATATAGGCGAAGGTCCGTTTGAGGATCGCGAGGGTGCTTTCGGAGGCATAGACGGGAATTGCGCCGCCTTGCTTGAGGTTGTAAGGGCGAATGTCATCGAGACCCAGGATGTGGTCGGCGTGCCCGTGCGTGTAGAGGATTGCATCGAGGCGGTCGATTTTCTCGCGCATGGCCTGGGAGCGAAAATCGGGCGTGGTGTCGATGAGGACCACGCGTCCGGAGTATTCGAGCATGACGGAAGGGCGAAGGCGCTTGTCGCGAGGGTCTGCGGATTCACAGACGCGACAATGGCAGCCGAGCGTGGGCACGCCCATCGACGTTCCCGATCCGAGGACCGTTAGCTGTATCTTTGGCACGTTGCGAGACCCGATTGCGATTTACGCGTCCATAGAAACAAACAGCGGGGCTTCCGCCCCGCTCGCAAGCCCTTGTGATTCGGCGTCGCCGCTGATTTGCCGGCTGCGGAGCGATTATTTCTTTTGAGCCTTCTTGGCCATCGCTTCCGCGGCGGCTTTGGAGACTTCCATAAATGTGAGTTTCAGGCTGCCAAGGACTTCAATGAGAAGCTGATCGTCTTCTTTCGACAGATTCCCTTTGGTCTTTTCGCGAAGCACGTCGAGCATATCGATCATTTCGCGGGCGCCTTCGAGATCGAGGAACGCCTGCCCAGTTCGGGGATCGGCCATACCGCCGAGCATTGCGGCAGCATTCTGGGTAATGAAATTCACGAGCATCTCGAACCCGTGGGAGCGGGGAATCGTCTCTTCGGCGGGCTCTTGCTCCGTCCCGGTGGTGTTCGCAGCGCTGCCAGGACCTCCCGCGTGCGATGCAGCACCGGCCGGCGTCTTCGGCGTGGGCTTCGGTTGCGCGGCGACAGCCTTCGCGGCTGCCTCCTGCTCGCGCTTTTCTTGCTCAAGAACATCCTTGCGCAATACGCCTTCTTCGGTGAAGAGGCGTCGATCTACGACTTTGAATCCCTCATCGTTCTTTGGGTCTGCCACGGCAAGCCCTCTCTTCCAGAATGCGGTTGTGGTCGGTGGAATGCTGATTACGGGAGACGCTCTTCCAAGGGCGGCGTCGAATCGCTAAACCCAGCGCTGCCAAAAAAGTCTAGCATCGCCCAACGCGCCCTACAAGCGGGGCTCCGGGAGCGTCCCGGGGAGTGGTCGCCCTCCACCCTACCGTATGGTATAGTGGGGCCTCCTCAGAGCAATCATCCCCTGGATCAAGAGAGGCTTCCTTATGATGTCAGAAATGGTCAAGGCCGAAAAATACAATGCAGTCCACTGCAAGTCTTGCGGGTTGGCGATTCCGGTGCCGGACGCGGCCCTTCAGAGGGTTCGCTCGGGCGAGGCCGAGGAAACGGCGGGTCCGCAGCAGCGGCGGTCGTCCATGCTGAATGTGCGCTGCCATGCCTGCGAAAGGGAATACTTTTACCGGCTGTCCGACGTGGTGGAACTGGAAGGAAGCCCGTGGTCGCCTGTAAGTTCAGCGTCGTCGCGCCTTCTCCGCTCTCGAAACAAGATTGCTCGCGCGGCTGGCGCCTAATAGCGCCGGATCGTATTATCAGCTTAGCAAGGGAGTCCCCCCTCCAGACGACGCGGTGCGCGGCTGTTCGACTTGAATTTTGCGCAACGCGCGTGCATCCTCTCCTTTGACTGGAGGGTCCGCATTGTCGCAATGCGACTGCACCGAGACGGAAGTGTCCGAGTCACACGTTCGCGAACGGATCACGCGCCTCGAACAGGCCACTCGTTTCCGCCCCGTTCACATACGCATCCTTCTGCTGGACGCCGCGCCGGCCGGTACACCGGAGGATGATTTCTACTATCCTGCGACGCCGCGTTCGGGGCGCTCGCTCGCATCCCGGATGTATTTCGACGAATTGGCGGTTGCTTCGGGCATCGAACGAGATTCTCTCGCGACAATCGACGAGTCGACTGCGTTGGCGGACTTCCAGCGACGAGGTTTTTTCCTCGCTCACATTGCGGAATGTCCGATTGCGGATGCGACGGAGCTGAGGAGTGCCATCAACCGACTGGCGCCGACACTGCTTCGCCGGCTGGAGGCTTCCTATAAACCGAAATTCGTGGCACCGGTCGGCATGGCCGCGGCGGAAGTGATTCCGTTTTTGCAGATGTCGGGATGGAAGGACCGGCTAATCCTCGCCAAGGATGGGCCGTTCGAGGACCCGTTTCTGGGCGATCCGCAGAATCAGGCGGAATTCGGGACGTATTTGGGAGACGCGCTGCTGCGAGCGATTCCTGCGGCGCGGTGATGGCGCGATTTGCATGCTTTGCATGTTTCGGAAGGAAGGTATAGTGGGCGTGTTGTAGCAACGTAAGAATGTCACCCTAACAGCAACATAAAAATGTCACCCCCCTGGGATGACAGCATGCTCTAAGCGAGTGTCCCCGTAGTAGAACGAGAGGCGCCC